>Ga0068714_10002401_pt1 | contig 24277 bp, 23 predicted proteins | sample MTBNYHSulfiMetaG_FD_62988 | JGI IMG/M metagenome (GOLD analysis project Ga0068714, IMG submission 62988) | Enrichment culture microbial communities from rom New York Harbor, USA that are MTBE-degrading - MTBE-NYH (New York Harbor Sulfidogenic)... | ecosystem: Environmental > Aquatic > Marine >... | reverse complement strand
AGAAGTTAGAATGCTCAAACTATTGCTTAATTACTCACAGTATACCATAATTATGGTTGTTATGCAAGAACTATTTGTATTGCCATAATATTGACAAGGACTTTTGTGTCACGGTACTAGCTACAGGGTTGCTGGTTAGGCATTACCCTGGTGGGGCTTTCACCCACTAGAATTAACGACCTTGCCCGGCCGCCCTACACAAAACATGGTGCACTCAACTGGCGGGCTAAACATTAATTATATCCAGATTATCGTTGACGGTCCGGCTGTTACCGCCTATTGTGGCCCGGTTGCGGCCCTGCCGTTTTGACTCCAACAAAGCCATGTCGGCCTGTTGCAGTAATACCCGCATCTGTTCTTCAAGGTTACCGTTACCGTTACCGTTATCCGGTTGCCATACCGAAACCCCAAGGCTTACTCCTATCTCCAATCTCCCTAATGGAGTGATAAAAGAATGCTTGTTCACTTTTTCAATAACCCTTCGGGCAAAGGAAAGTGCCGCATCCTCATCCGTATTGGACAAAATAACAATAAATTCATCTCCTCCATAGCGTCCCACCACATCGGATACGCGGGCAGTTGTTTTAATCAACTTGGCCAGGTCACTGAGTACAAGATCCCCGCAGGCGTGCCCGCAGTTATCATTGATCTGTTTAAACTTATCCACATCCATCATGATCATTGCCACCGGCTGCGCATACCTGCGCGCCCGTTCCAGTTCGAGTACGGCCCGCTCCATTAATGCGCGGCGGTTGAGGACCTGGGTAAGCTCATCAATATGAGCTATTTCCTCAAGACAGAGGTTCTTTTCCTCAAGCTTTGCCTGGTTCTCTTCAAGCTGCTCCTGGAGCGCCTCGAGCTCGTGGTTGCGTTTAATGATTTCTTCTTTTTGCTGCGCCAGCAGTTCTATCTGCCGGGTAAGCCGGGCATAGAACTCTTGCAAGCGTAAAGACATCTCGTTAAAAGCCCGGGACAACATCTCAACTTCTCCCCGGGAAGTAACTGCAATTTGGTGCCCGAAGTTACCCGCGGCAATCTTGTCGGCCTCTTTGGCCAGTTGGCGCAACGGCTCAGTCACTCTTTGAGTTACGATGGTACTCAAAGGGACAGTTAACAGTACCATCAACAACAAGGCCAGCAAAATCATGGTAGAGCCCTGGGAATAAAGTCCGCGCAGGACATCTTTTCTTTTCTCCTCTACAACCAGCATCATCCCGGGATCGGGTATCCACCGGCACGCAGCAAGCACTTTTTCCCCCTGCCGGTTGATGTAAGTACCATATCCGGAACTTTTGTTTTGAAGCCAGCGCATAACTTCGGATTCAGCCTTTGCAGCAGTATCTGGAAGCGATTGGAGACTGGCAACCTTTGCATGCAAGTGATTATCCGGTTCAACTAAAACCCGGCCATCCGGTCTCAGTAAATATATTCTTATTTCATCCCATTCCGGTTTTTTAGAACGATAGCCAAATCCGTATAGCCATCTCTTCTGGCCGGATGAATCAAGATGGCTGATTTGCTCCAGGTGACTCTGTTGCAATATGGAATTAATTAGCTTAACGTCAAATTCCGCCCATACCACCTGCACATCGCCGGCATGAACAGGCATGGCAATAATCATAGCCCGTCTGTCAGGGTCCGTAAAAATTGCCGTTTCGTGGACCTGCCCGCTTGTTACCGCTTCAAACCACTTTAAAGCCGAAACGTTGTCCCCCACCCTCCCGGCGGAATCTGCCAGAACAACTCCTTTCATATCTGTGCAGGCAACACGCGTGCAGCCATTAATTTCAGCTTTTGCTTTTTTGAGTTCGGCTTCCAGAACCGGCAGTGATTTTACAGGATCGGTAGGGATCACTTTTCTCAGGTCATCAAGACGTTCTTGAAACCAGAAAGCGATAAACTCCGCCTCTTTTTGGCATGTACTGTTGAGAATCACAGCGGTAGAGTGTTCAGTAGCTACTATCATATACTTATATGCAGCGTAACCGAAGATAACTGCGGGCAAGAAGGCAAAAATCAAAAACCACCGCGTTAATAATTGCGTTAAAGAATGTCTCAAGGTTATCCGTCCTTTACCGTTGGCGGTATTTCGAACATATTAATCCAATAACCAACTATTTTGCCCGCAAGTTTGGTATTAGATGGCCAGGACCCAATGAAGGCCTTTACGACAAAAGGATCAAATTGTTTACCACTGCACATTCTCAACTCCTCCAGGGCATCTTTATACGCTAACGTTTTGCGGTAAATACGTGGGGAGGTCATGGCATCAAAGGCATCGGCAACGCTAAGTATTCTGGCCCCCAACGGTATATCGTCCCCTTTCAGTTTGGAAGGGTAACCGGTGCCGTCAAAGCGTTCATGGTGGTGCAAAACTACCGGTAAAACCGGTTTCAAAAAGTAAACGTTATGTAAAATTAATTCTCCCCAGCAGGCATGCTTTTCAATAATTCGTCTTTCCTGAACCGTCAAGGCGGATGACTTATAAAGAATAGACTTTTTCACCATGATTTTGCCGATGTCGTGAAGCAGGCCGGCATAATAAATTACTTTTTGCTGTTCCTCCATCAAACCCAGAACCGAAGCGAGACGGGCGGCATGGTTTGCCACACGCAGGCAGTGATTGTACAGCAACCGGTCTTTTAAAAAGATGTTAAGTTCTTTTCCGATCGACTGCCCGAGAACGTCAAACAGTTTTGTATTGCATAATGAGAATATACTTAAAATTCAAATCATCCCCTTATATCAGTTGTAGAAATGAAAAATAAAACCATGAAAGCCCAGCCTTTCAATACCTCCACAAAATGAAAAACCATGAAGATCCATCTAGCTTCAGCAAGATGAAAGACCTTCATGGTCAATAATTTCAGGCCCCACTTTAATTTGAATCAGCTTTCCATTTTTTAAAGAATGGCCTTGTTGCTAATTTGTGCATTTAAAAAACGGCGCATCGCCTTTATAGCCTGCTCCACGGTCAGGGGTACCGGGTTAATTTTAAATTCCGGCATGGCAAGAAATATCTGGGCCACCAACGGATATCTCAGGCTGGCTTCCTCCACTAATTTCTTATCCGTTAACAGCCCTGGTTCGCCCTCAGCTATTATTTTGCCATCTTTTATAATAATCACCTGATCTGCCCATTCGGCGACCAAATCCACATCGTGGGTGGCAATGATAATGGTTATTCCCCTTTGATGCAGGTTTTCAAGGATGCGCACCACCTGCTTTTTCCCTGCAGGGTCTAAAAACGCATTGGGCTCATCCAATACAATAACTTTGGGTTCCATGGCCAATACTCCGGCAATAGCCACTCGCTTTTTTTGGCCGCAGCTCAAGTTGTAAGGGGGTTTATCCCTGTGCTCAAACATTCCCACTGCCTGCAAGGCCTTTTTTACCCGCGACACAATTTCGTCATCAGTCAAGCCCATGTTTAAAGGTCCAAAGGCCACATCATCCCATACCGTAGCTGAAAACACTTGATCGTCCGGGTCCTGAAAAACCATCCCCACCACGGTACGTACCCATTTCTCGGTTTTCCTGTCCACTTTCCTTTCCAAGACCCTTACCGTACCTTGCTGAGGCAGGTTCAATCCGTTCAAGTGCAAAAGAAGGGTGGATTTGCCGGCCCCATTAGGCCCCAGGATGGCTACTCGCGAACCTTCCCTGATGGAAAAGGATATGCCGTTTAAAGCCCTGCTGCCATCCGGATATACAAAACTAAGGTCTTTTACTTCAATGACATTAGCCATTACCAACCCCCAATTTCAGGAACATTGCCGTAGCCAACACTCCCATCCCCCAACCTACATCTAAGGCCTTAAGGCCAACCCGGGGTTTAACAGGGACTTCTCCGCAATATCCCCTCGAAAGCATGGCCTGGTAAATGCGTTCGCCCCTGTTACTGGCCCGCAAAAACAAGATTCCCACCTGATTGCCCAGGGTGAAAAAAGTACGCCAGTGCAAAAGGCTGCGCCCGGATTCAAAACCCCGGGCTTTACGGGCCAAGGCCATCCGCTTTAGCTCATCCAGCAAAACAAATATGTACCTTAGGGTGAATTCTACCACGGCCACAAATATATAGGGAACATGTAATTGGCGAAGACCCAGCATAAGCTTTCCCGGACTGGTGGTGGAAGCAAGCAAGGTTAGAGCAAACAGTCCAATGGTCATGCGTAAAGAAAGCATCACCGCCCGGGACAGGCCTTCGTGGGACATTGACAAAACCACGGATCCCAAAGAGATTTTAGTGAAAACAGTTCCCGGCACCACGAAGGGAAATAAAAGAACCATAAATCCTACAAAGGGGAAGGTCCATAATATTCTTTTTATGAATAACAAGGGGGAGGTACCCGCTAAGATACCAAGTAAAACTAAAAAAATAATTCCCAGGAGTAGCGCCGGTTTGGAGCTGGCAGAAGTCATGATGGCTATAAACCCCATCAGAGAAACAATTTTTACCCGCGAGTCCAAACGCCCCAACCAGGAATTATTTTGTGTAGAAGATGAGAGCATAATTTCCATGACAATGCCCCCCTTTTATAAATCAAAAAAGCCACAAAACCCTGCCGTAATGTGGGCAGGACCTCCGTGGCCCTAAAAGCGCACTTTCTCGACTTATCGCCGTTAAAGAAAGCGGCATCCGTGACTGCAGCTTTCAACGGTATTATATAAAAACTTCAAGTCAAGATCAATGATTTTTTTGTTTAACTGCTGAATATCTTTGGTGGGGTAGGTGCGAAAAATGTGCTTCAATGCGGATGATTAAACTAATACTTAGTAATACTAACTGTTAGACAGGAGAGGGAAAAAGAGGTATAATTTAATCAGAAACGCTCCGACGAACGGCAGCGAACCTTCATGAAGGGGGGGACCGTAATGGTCGAAAAGGTGAAACACGTGCATGAACATACCCATCCTGCGGTGCTGCACACACACAAGCACATGCATGGAGATGAGGTGCATGAACATGAACATGAACACCCGGCTATAACCCACACACACGAGCACGAACATGAACACGGACATGTACCAGGGGTTGAAGTTCATCACGAACACGATCACGCAGATCACACACACAAGCACTAATATTTAGCTAAGTGGCCGGCTTTTTAAAAAGAAGCCGGCCACTTATTTCATAAAATCTTGCTTCAAAAGAACCACCAATTAAGCCAGTTTTGCAATTGTTATTCTAGCCAGTTTGTGAGTTCTTTCTTCCCACCGCCTTTGCCAAACCGTACATTACCCCGAAAGTAAGCAATGTACCCGCTACCCCCGCTGCGGATGTAGCTACCGATTCATTTCCAATCCCCGGAAACAGGTAATCCGGAATCGGAGATGTAATTACCTCTTTTCCTTCGCCCTTCTCAAGGAAACCCTTGTCCTCCGCCACCCTTTCCAGCCCGTCAGGATGAGGTGAGGCAAAAGGCGAGAGACAAGCTGCTACTATAAGGGCTACGATAAAAACCTTAGCAAGACTACCCATTCGTTTTCACCTCACATTCAGATTTAAGAGCCGATTCTGCACCTGCAAAACCAACTTTCTCAACGAAATTTACAACCACCACGGTAATCAAACCTTCACCAATACCGATCAGCATATGAATACCTACCATTGCCGGGAATGCAATACTAAAGGGAACTGTGTTTGACGTTGCTAATTCAACCGTAGCCGCAAACGCCGCTATAACTACTGAAGCCCAGGACGCCAGGAAGACAGTTATATTCCTACCTGTGCTACCAGGTAAAATTTTTGAGAGCAGGGAGTGTATCAAGTATGCTGTTATAACTCCCACAACTGCCATGTTAAAGATATTACCCCCAAGTGCCGTCAGGCCGCCGTCCTGAAATGCAATACACTGGATAATTAGTACAGTTGAAATTATAAGGCAGCCATTAAAAGGCCCCAATAGAATTGTCGCCAGTGCTGCCCCTAAAAGATGTCCGGAGGTACCTCCTGCAATCGGAAAGTTGACCATCTGGGCAGCGAAAATAAATGCAGCTATAATTCCTAATTTCGGTATCAGACGATCGTTTAAAACTTCCCTTGATTTCTTTACACTATAACCTAATGCACCTGCACTGAATGCGTAGGTACTGACCCAAGTTTTCACGTCCAAAAATCCATCCGGTATATGCACTACATCAACCCCTTTTCTTTTAGAATTAATAATTAGTTTCCCTATTACCTCATTGAATATCTACTATAGCAACTCTCATTTATCACCTTCCTTCAATAAAAAATAAAACCACGAAATAACCCCCTGTTTCGTACAGGGCTATACCTTCGTGGTATGTGTTAAAAAGAAAAACACATTCTCAATTCATTTGATGGTTTCTTTTCATCGGTATTAAAATATATTTCTGTTTAATTTATAATTTTCCTTCATAAAAAAAGAAATTTGTTTAAGTTTAAAGCTGGATTCGCTCAGAACAACGGATACCAAAATGGCTCCCAACGCTAAATTAAAATGGGGACCACAAAGTGGTTCTTTTTCTTTTTGCGCTCATTAAATTGAGAGCCATATTACTGAAGATAAAAGAAAGGAAATGTTGGCGAAAAAATGGTAAGTTTTTACTGCCCAGAAAACAAACGTAGTAGTGCGCAGGTGTGAGCAGGGGCACTACCAGGTTATCGGGCGAATGTGAACGGATGGTGCTGGCCCGGAGATTAAATCCATCTGCTATTTCATCCAGTTTAACCCTGAAATTTTTAAGCCACAAACTGATTGGCCCTCGGACACCTCTTTTAAAGAATGGCTATCATTGGTGGCCTCTGGTTTCATATTGTCTTTTCATGGGTTTGCTTGGTTTCTTTCCATTTTTCCCTTCGCGAAAGGTGATTCCCACCATGGTCAGCATATTTCTTCACCCCCGCCGGTGGCGCTGATGAACATTTCTTCCAAAGATGAGCGTTTCCGGTGCATCTCATACAGGTAACCGCCGCCGGTGACAACCAGCGCGGCCAGGCGGGGAATGTCCTCTTCCTGTTTCACCCGGATGCGCACCAGGTTATCCTCCACGTCCAGGGAACGGGCCAGAGAAGACAGCGCCGCCGTCAGCGCCGGGGTCAGCCCGCCCACTTTCATTTCCACTTCAATATCACCGGTGCGCAGGTCATCCAGCATACCCTGGCGGATAACTTTGCCCCGGCGGGTGAAGGCCACGGCGTCGCAGATCATTTCCACCTCGCTGAGCAGGTGGCTGTTTAAGAATATGGTTTTGCCGGCCGCCCGCAGGCCCACCAGTATTTCCCGCACGTAAAGATTTGCCCCCAGGGAACCCGGAGGCTAACTTTAGCGCATCCAATCTTGGCACCGTATTTTTTAGTCAGGTTAAAGGTTTCAATGGCCATATCCAACTGTAATCCACCTCTAGTCCATTTGGGCGGCTATGGCCAGTGCGTCGTCCAATCCAGCCCGGTACCCGTCACCATGTAAACCACTCCGTCTTGCTGCCAGACCAGGGCCCGGGTGTACGGTCCACCGTTGTCTGCGGTAATCAGTACCCCGGTGGTGCCGTTGACGGGTACTTCCCTGGAACTGCCGTCCAGGTTGGGGATCAGCAGAGTGTGCTTCAGGTCGTTGATGGCCAACAGCTGTTTTCTCAAGTTGTCGGGCAGCGCCGGTATACCCAGCAGCGCATCGCGGATTACATTGACGTCAACCCCGGAGGATGTTTTGATTTCCGGGCTGCGGGATTGGGCCACGAACAGTTATTCAGTTTAACGATCGCCTGGCCGCGCAGATTTAACGCCTGCATGTATATATACTCGGCATCCGTAACCGGCGTCCATCAGGTAATACCGGGGCGCAAAACCAAGCGCCTTGTTATGCAAGTAAAACGGGCCGGAGCAAAAGGGTTTAAGATTGTGGGCAGCACCTGTGTGGGCCAGGACTTGCAGCTGCGCGGGGCGCACTGCCGGGAGGCGTTTGCCGGTCATGCCGGAAATAACTTTATTAGTGAAGCCCTGGTATCCACCGGGGGCATTGATTTGCTAGTATCCGAGTTTAACTGCACGCTACCGGGCCTGGAGCCCATTTGTGAGCAGTTCCTGGTGCCGCAGATTTGCCTGGACGACGTGGCTAAAAAGGCCAACGCTGACTACGTGCGATATGACAGCAATGATGCCGCAGATATGGCAGCAAAGATTATGCAGGCGGCCCTGGGAAGCTATACCCAACGCCGGGGCAAAGTGCAAGTGGATATTCCCGGGCACGGCTATGACGATGCGGTTACCGGAGTTAGCGAAAAATCTTTGAAAAAATTTTTGGGCGGCACCTTCAAGCCTCTGATCGACCTGATTGCCGGCGGCAAGATTAAAGGCGCGGCCGCAGTGGTGGGCTGTTCCAACCTTACAGCCAAGGGTCATGATGTGTTTACCGTAGGGTTAACCAAAGAATTGATCAAGCGGGATATCATCGTGCTGTCCGCCGGTTGCACCAGCGGCGGTTTGGAAAATGTCGGCCTGACATCCCCGGCGTCCGCGGAACTGGCCGGCGACAACCTGAAGGAGATTTGCCGGGCATTGGGTATTCCTCCGGTGCTGAACTTCGGCCCCTGCCTGGCCATCGGGCGGTTGGAAATAGTGGCTGCCGAACTGGCCCGGGCCTTAAATATCGACATCCCTCAGCTACCCCTGGTATTGTCCGCTCCCCAGTGGCTGGAAGAACAAGCCCTGGCCGACGGTGCTTTCGGCCTGGCCCTGGGCCTGCCGCTGCACCTGGCCATCCCGCCCTTTGTCACCGGCAGCCGGCTGGTTAGCAAGATGTTGAACGAGGATATGGAACAGCTTACCGGCGGCAAAGTCATCCTGGAGGGCGAAATCGTGCCGGCGGCGGAAAAACTGGCCGGGATCATTGAACAGAAAAGAAAAGCCCTGGGGTTATAAAGGGGTAATGGTGTCTTTTACTTTACCGGTTGCACTTAAAATATAAGCCGGTGACCGGGGAATGGTTTGGGTTGATTCATCTCTGAATATTTAAGCAGGATTGAATTAACGGATAATTTTAAGGAAATTCATTGGATAATGGTACATGATTCACAGATGAATGAATTGTGTGCCATTTTTGTTTGGGTTCTTGAGCAACCCTTACAGAAATAAGGATAAAAATCTTGGCATAATTATTGCGATGTAGCTTTAATAACAAAAACAAAGCTATGCTTTACCCATTCACAAGAAAATCAACTTTTGTATAGGAGGTCAGTAATATGTCTCATGAATGCCAGGCATCCTCTGTCCCTTCGTTGGTAGAAATCAGAGTAACCAAATCGGCGTGTTCCATGATGCCGGAAGGAGATGTGGTTATCCTTAAAGGCCCGGCAATTGTTTGCGAACAATCAGGTCCGGTATGCCTCACTGCTCTCAATGCTATTTATCCCTGGATCATGCTCACAAGATTTAATGTCAAAACGGATGCTTTGGATTATGATGCCGACAATCAATGTTATCATGCTGTCTGCCCCTGCGGAACGGTCAGTTTCGATATTATTAATAAAATATAAGTCCTACTTTTCCTAACACTACAGCGTAAACTAGAAGTTAGCGAAGCCATGGAAGCCATGGGGACGGTTCGAGCGCTTCCGAAGCGCAGCGAAGGACCGAAGGGAAAGCGATGGAACCGTCCCCATGGCGTAGCGGCATAGCGGCATAACGAAATAAACAATCTTACGCTGTAGTACTGATTTATTTTTGAATTATATATCCATTACCGGTGGCAGTGAACTTTGAAAGGTGTGAAATCTAATGTCTCAAAGTGACTTGATTATGGTTAACGGCAACGTATACACCATGGACCCGGACCTTCCCAGGGCGGAAGCGGTAGCTATAAAAAACGGGCAAATCATTTATGTGGGGAAAAATGAGACAGCGCTCGCGTTAAAAGAAGCCGGCAGCGAAATAGTTGATCTGAAAGGGAAAACAGTAATACCCGGTTTTATTGAAAGCCATATGCACCCCCTGTGGTTTGGGATTAATCTCCTCCAAATTGATTGCAGGCCGAAAATTGTTGGCTCCATGGACCAGTTGTTGGCCAGAATCAAATCTGCTGCGGAAATAACCCCCCCGGGAAAATGGATCCTGGGGTGGGGCTGGGATGACAGCCGGATGACGGACAAGCGCTATCCCACCAGGTGGGATTTGGACCAGGCAGCCCCTGACCATCCCGTCTTTTTGAAGCGGACCTGTGTGCACATGGCTGTGGTTAACAGCAAGGCCTTGGAGATGACCGGTATTTCTGAGGATACTCCCCACCCTGAAGCGGGCCAGATTATGAAAGATCCGGCTACCGGTCAGCCTACCGGTATGCTGCTGGAACAGGCAATGGAATTAATTCCTGTTCCCCGGTATGCACCGACGGAGCTTGAGGAAGGAATGGTCCTGGCTCAAAAGGAATTTGCCCGACTGGGCATTACCATGGTTAATGATATGTCTGCTGAGCGGGATGGAATCAACGCCTACCAGGAGCTGCTGAAAAAGAACAAGCTAACCGTTCGTTTAAGACTGTGGCCGCTTGCCCACAATGATCTGGGTTACAAAGGAGTATTGCAGGAGCTGGTGGCGCTGGGGGTACGGTCCGGTTTTGGCAATCAAATGTTGAATATTCAAGGGGTTAAGTTTATCCTGGATGGAAGTGTCGGGGGAAGAACTGCGGCGGTAGCCGAGCCCTATGAAAACGATCCGGAAAACTACGGCATTTTATACACCGACGAAAATGGGATCGGCCCTGACGTGCTCCTGGCCTTAAAATCCGGCCTGAGGGTATCAATTCACGGTATCGGGGAAAGGGCCATTGATGTTGTATTAAAGGTCTTGGAAAGGGCTCATCAAGAGGTCGATATTCTGCCTTTTAGAAACAGGATTGAGCACTGCGTTTTACCCACGGCCGACCATTTAGCCCGGCTAAAAAGACTGAATGTGGTGGTGGGATCGTCGTGTGCCTTCATGTACTACTTGGGCGACAGTTATATTAAAAACCTGGGTGCCGGGCGGGTTAAGAGGATCTTCCCTCATAAAACCTATCAAGAATTGGGATTAACCGCCCCGGGGAATTGTGATTGCCCGGTTTGTGATGTCAACCCGCTGGTCAGCATATACGCGGCGGTGACCAGAAAATCCGTGGGGGGGCAGGCTCTCGGGACAGAACAAAGAATTCCGGTTTATGAGGCTATCAAGGCCTTTACCGCAGATGCCGCCTACAGTTCATTTGACGAAAACCTTGTCGGCACCGTCACCGCCGGAAAACGCGCCGACCTGGCAGTGCTTGATGCCGATCCGTTTCTGGTTTCTCCCGAGGAACTCAAAGACATTGGGGTGGCGATGACATTTATGAACGGCGACATTGTTTTTCAGAGTTAAACGGTGAAAGGGCGGAAGTCGGAGGAGGTGATGCTATGAATTGAGGTTAGCAGGGCAGAAGATTTTAGATTAAAGAAAGGAGGCCAAACTGTGAGTGTTATTGGTTTAAGCGGCATTTTGCTTGTTATCCTGGTCATTGTTTTTGTGCTTATGGGTTTATGGTTTAAAAAATTGGTTGTTTCATCCGAAGACTTCCTTTTGGCCGGAAGAAGAGCTCCTTTCTGGCTGCTGGCCAGCGCCTATTTGGGTGGTTTTGTGGGCGGGGCCAGTGTTTCCGGCTATTGCGGGTACGGTTACGCGGGAGGGATTTCCCAAATTTGGACGGCCTTATGGGTGGTTTTGGGGATTACAGTATTCATCATTGTCTTTGCCAGAAGGTTGAATTACTTTGGCCGGAAGACTCATGCCGTCACCATTTCCGATTTTATTTGCGAGCGTTACGGAGAGTCGTTGAGGCTCCCCACGGCCATTATGGCGTTTTTCCGCCCCGGTTTTATTACCGGTATGCAGTTCCTGGCCATTGCCGTGGTTTTAAGGGTTGCTTTCAACTGGCCTTTACCGTGGGGGGTGCTGCTTTCGGCCGCGGTAATTATGCTCTATATGATTACCGCCGGACAGTACGCGGCTTTGGTAACACAATGGCTACAGTGTGTTTTTCAATCGCTGGCCATTGTTTTATTCGGTTATGCCGCTTTCAAAGTTGTGGGGGATGTAAACGCGGCCACAGCGGCTTTTTACAGCATTCTGCCGGCAAACTTCGCCAACATTTGGACGGTGGATTTTAAGATATTTTCCGTATGGTTTATTACTTTCGGCTTGTTTTATCTGGTGGATCCGTGGATTTTTATGTGGGCTTACATCGGCGAAACTCCCCGGGTCAGTTCCAACGCCCAGTTGGCTGTATTAGGCGCTTCTTATTTTAATGTGCTTCCTTTTGTGGGTGGCATGGCCCTGGCCGCCGGGGCTCTTACAGGAGCTTTGGTAATTCCTTCGGAAGTGACCCCGGACGGGCTTTACTCCTGGTTTGCCATGAATAAGATGGGTGTGCTCATGGGGTATTTCCTGATGGTTGGACTGCTCATGACCATTGTTTCCTGCGGGTCGTCTTTCTGTATGAACGGCGTGACTATCCTCACCAGGGATATTTACCAGAAATGCCTCAACAAGAATGCTTCTGAAAAACAGGTTTTGACAGCCAGCAGGGTTTCCTTGATCATTGTAGTTGCCATTGGGATCTTGAGTGCCCTGTGGCTGCCCATTTTGGTGCCCCTGTGGGTTTTGGCGCAGGCCCTGTGTATTTCGGGGCTTTTAGCCACGACCATGGCGGCATGGTTCTGGAAGCGTTCCACTACGGCAGGAGCGTGGGCTTCCACGGTTTTCGGGGGGATATCCGCAATTGCCTGGGCCGGACTGGCCTGGAAGGTCACGGGAAGTCCGGGCGGTTTGGTTTACGGGTTGCACGCCGCTCATGTGGGACTGATCGTATCCATTCCGTTAATGATTATAGTAAGCCTGGCTACCAAAGCGGATTATGAAAAGGCCGCTGCCACCGGTTTTTATGATCTGGGCCGGGAAATGCTCACCAGCCCGCTGGTCAAGGATCCGGACATCGGGCCGGGGGTGTTCGGCTGGCTGGGTGCCAAAACGCCCCGGATTAAAGGATTATGGGTTGTTGTCTTTGCCATGTTCGCGCTGCATTTCTTGTTGGCCTTCGTGTTCCAGGTCCCGTTCTTCGGGCACGCCATGGTCTGGGTATCCTTTATCTCTTCCGTGGTGATGATTATAATCATTGCCGTATTGGGTGCTAAAGATGTCGCTGTCCTGTCGGCAAGCGCCCAAACAGGTGGCAGGCACCAGGCTGTTTAAATAGGTGGTCGGTAGTCAGGAGTCAGTGGTCAGGAGTCAGGAGTCAGGAGACAGAATTCAGGAGTCGGGAGTTAGACCACCACGCCGCTTATCGCGGCACCGGCAGAGAATGAAAAGCAGCCGTACCAAGGCGATCCGGTGATATCCGGAGCGAGCAGTGCACCTGGCTGCGTTCCCCAGCCCGTCATAGCCCCGAATTCATGGCTGCTTAGGGCGTGAAGTAACGGTTAAGCAGTTTGTTGGGCGCGTTCACCAAGAGCCGTGCCAACCACAGCAAGGAGAATTGCAAGAGCGAGCGGAGCGATACCGCCGGAGCGCCCGCTACAAGTACCGCTCCAAAGTATTTCAAGGCAGGAGTCAGGGGTTAGAACCTGACTCCTAACTTTACGGTTTCCCGGAACGGTATTTTTCCATGATCGCCTGGTTAATATTAACCGGAGGTTTTACAGTATCGGGAATGAGAGATTGGAAAGTCCGCCCGGCCAGGCGCTCTTGGAGTTCCTGTTTGGCCTCGGCAATAATTCCGGGGTTTTGAATCAGGTCCGCGGCGGAAGCGGCTAGAACTTTGGCCGCTGTGTCCATGCTCTTTTTCCCCATACTGCTTCCGGCGCAGGCCACCACTGTCCAGTTGTGCCAGCCGATGCCGGGAGGGCCCATGGAAATCCACGCTGTGGCGTAGGGTGCGTGCCAGCTGTATTCGGATGTGTCGCACAGGGCTGATCCGCCGCCTCCGAAGGGAAGGATGCTTTCGGCCAGGCCCTCTTCCTTCCCGCCCAGGGCTTTCTGCATCTTCTTGACAAACCGGTGCTCTTCTTCCGTAAATTGGGGGGCGCCGATTTCCTGAAAATTCTTATGCACAACTTCCGCCAGTATTTTATTGGGAATTTTTTCATGAGTTGCCGTAATAAATTCCGTTTCAACTTCAGTCTCTGTGGCCATGGCCGCGGCTTCGGCACATTTGTTGATCCGGGCAATGATTCGCACCATTTCTTCTGCTGTGGTTATTCTGCCCACATACCAGGCTGTGGCCCTGTCTGAAACTACACTGGGAAATTCCGGTCCCACGTCCGGGAAAGTATAGTTAATAGTATTGGCGGCATCCTCTGTTCCGGGGGTGATATGTTCTCTGAGCATTTCAACGGCATGGGCCTGCAGCATGGCCGCATCAAGAGCGCTGCGCCCGTGCCAGGGGGAATTGCCGTGGGCGGTGCGCCCCTTGAAATGATACTTAATGTTGAAGTAGGCATTGCACCTGTCATAATCGGCCCGGTTATAGAACCAGGGATGCCAATCCAAAAAAACATCCACGTCTTTAAACAAACCTGCCCGGGCCATGAACGGTTTCCCAATACATAATTCTTCAGCAGGAGTACCAAAAACCTTGATCGTGGCAGACAGGCCCAAATGCTCAAGGGCGTTCTTCAGCGCGATAGCCGCTGCGACTGCCGCGGTTCCCAGCAGGTTATGCCCGCAGCCGTGGCCGGGCGCGCCGGGAATTACAGGGTCTTGCTCGTCTATTATTTTTTGGGATAAACCCGGCAGGCAGTCATACTCGGCGCTTAAGCCAAGAACAGGTTTCCCGGAACCGCAAAACGCCACAAAGGAAGTGGGCATACCGGCCACGCCTTTTTCTACGTTGAAACCATGTTTTTCCAGAAGGTCTGCTAATAATGCCGCTGATTGATGTTCCTCCATTCCCAGCTCGGAAAAGTTCCAAATGGCGTCCGAAACTTGATAAAACGCGTCCTTGTGGGATTCCAGCCAGTCCAGTAAAAACTGTTTTACATTATTCATTTTTCCGGATTAACCTCCTTAGTTGGGAACATTCCTCCGGCCCTGGAACTAGTGCCTTGTCATTTAAGTCAAAAAGTAAAGCCGGTTCATGACGACGCTCTCTGCCGCCGGGGAAACCGCTTCCTTACCGTTGACGAAAACCCGGCCGGTTGCGAGATCCATCTTTACCTCCGGCTTCAAGCTGTTTCTGATCATATTCCGGGGACCAATACCCCGGGTGTTTTTAACCGCGGCCAATTCCCGTTTTGTCTTCAGTTTCCGGGCCAATTGATTATCCAAAGACGGCCGGGAAACGAAGTTCAAACACAAGGAACTTGCCGCGTCTCCATAAGACCCGAACAGGGGACGATAGAGCAGTGGTTGGCAATTTCTGGTGGTGGCGTTGCCGTCTCCTACCACGGCCATTACTACAAAACCTTTTTTGATGATGAATTCCGGTTTGACCCCGAATAAAGCCGGGCGCCATAAAACCAGATCGGCTATTTTGCCGGGTTCCAGTGAACCCACAAATGAATTAATGCCGTGCGCCACAGCCGGATTGATGGTATACTTTGCCAGGTACCGGAGAATTCTTTCGTTATCATTACCGGTATTGTTGGGGTCGGGGCTTTCTTTTTTCATTTTATCGGCCAATTGCCAGGTTCTTCTAATCGTCTCCCCCATTCGTCCCATACCCTGGGAGTCCGAATTGACGATACTTATTGCTCCGAGATCATGCAAAACATTTTCCGCCGCCATGGTATTGGCTTTGATCCGGGCTTCCGCGGCAATTAGATCTTGTTTAATGGCTGGATTAAGTTTATGGATGAAGATGATCATTTCCTTGTGTTCAGCAACAGTATTAACGGTAAAGGGCAGGGTGGGATTGGTGGAGGAAGAGATAATGTTACCGTGGCCTACTATCTCGATCAGGTTGGGAATGTGTCCGCCGCCTGTTCCCTCCACGTGATAGGCGTGAACTGTACGGTCTCCGATAATTGATTTAAGATCCTGGACGGAACAGCTTTCATTAAAAGAATCGGTATGCAGACATACGGCTACATCCATCTGGTCGGCAACTGTCAGGCAGTTGTCGATGACGGAAGGATAACAGCCCACATCCTCGTGTATTTTTAACCCGCAGACACCGGCATAAATGTTGTGCAGCAGCGGTTCCGGAGTACTGGCGGAGCCTGCCCCCAGCAGCCCAAGGTTTAGCGGAACATTTTCAAAAGCCTCGAACATCCTGTGCAGCATGTATTCAGGGTTGGTGCCGATTCCAAAAACGCCTCCCGCGCCCGCCCCAATAATGGAGGTTATTCCGGAAGAGATGGCCGCCCCGAGTAATTCAGGCGTGGGTAAGTGGACATGGGTATCTATTCCCCCCGGGGTTGCTATCAAACCTTCACCGGGCAGGAGGGCGGTATTGGTGTCAATGATCAAATCAACGTTATCCTTGATATCGGGGTTACCCGCATTGCCGATACCTACGATTTGACCGTCCTTGACCCCGATATTCCCTTTAATAATCCCCACAACAGGGTCCATGACCACTACGTTGGTGATGATCAAGTCTACGGCGCTGGCCCTGGTCACCCGGCTGGAGGCCATAAGACCGTCCCTGATATTCTTGCCCCAGCCTACCAGTGTTTCATCCCCGTAGCTGGTGTAGTCTTTTTCGATTTCCGCGTAAAGCTCCGAATCAGCCAGTCTGATCTTGTCCCCGGATGTCGGACCGTAGAAGGCGGCATAGGACTTTCTATCCAGCTTAAGCGGCAAATTACCTTTAGCTCCAACCTGAGCGGCGTGCCCATGATCATCTTGTTGACGGAAGCTATTTGTCAACCCATTAAAGCCCCGGACTTGTTTGTTGCCCGCTATTTCCACCAGTTCCACGGTTTTTTCCTCCCCGGGCGCAAACAAGAGGGAATGGCCGGCGGGAATATTCAGCCGGTAGCCGAACGCCATTGGCCTGTCAAAAAGTAAATCTTTGTTTACCTCAAAAAAAGGATAATGGGAAGAAACCCTGATGGGAAGTTTTCCTTCATTCTTAACGGTAATCGTTCGGGTAGGGCGTCCCATATTTAATATAACGTCGCCTTCCCGGCAAATGATCTCTCCAGGCTTCATGCTTTCCCTCCTTCCTAACTAATCGGATGGCGTATTGTAACCAGCCTGGTTCCATCCGGGAAGGTTACTTCCAGCTGAACAAACTGAACTAATTCCGGAACTCCCTCCAGCACATCATCACGTTTTAAAATCCTGCCGGCAAAATCAAGCACCTCTTCATAAGATGCGCCTGCCCTCGCTGCTTCCAGGATTTCATCGGAGATTAAGGCGATGCTTTCAGGATAATTCAGTTTTAAACCTTTCATCTTCCTCCGCCTGGCCATTTCCCCCGCGGTAAAAATGTACAAGCGGTCAATTTCTTTATCTGTAAGCCTCATCTGTTTCACCCGCCTAGATCATTTAATCTCAGCCGTTTCTACCTTTCGCAACTATCGTGCCAATGGACCGGCCCTGGGACTTCAGAGTGTTTTCTAAATTCAATCCCCAAAGTTATGCAAAAATTAATTGAAAAATAAAAAAACGCCTTGACCAAAGCACGTCTTCAATGATTCAAAATTGAAATGCGATTCATGATTAAATCATGATTAAATCATTATCTCTTATCCCGGTATTTGTTAAGCTTGCGTGACATGGTCGGCTGGCTGATTCCCAGAGCCTTGGCGGCATCATAAGTACTTTTATATGTTTTTTCAGCATGTAAGACCATCCGTTTTTCCACTTCTTCCAGCGCCCTTTTCAGCGACATTACCGGCGGTTCCACCGGTGCTCCGCGAAATCCCAAATAGACAGGGAGGTGGCGGGGTAAGATTAAATTATGATTGACTGTAATTACCAGTCGTTCCATCAGGTTTCTAAGTTCCCGAATGTTTCCCGGCCAGTGATAACCCATAAGTATTTCAGTGGTTTGGTAAGAGAGGCTCTTTTGCATGTCATACTTGGCATTAAATTTTTGCAGGAAGAAACAGGCGACCAGAGGAATGTCTTCTTTTCGTTCTCTCAACGGAGGCACCAAAATAGGAATAACATTTAACCGGTAATACAAATCAGCTCGAAAGAGATTGTTTTGAACCTGTTTTTCCAAGTCTTTGTTGGTAGCGGCGATTACCCGCACATTAATTTTTTTGGGCTTAGTGCTTCCGATGCGGGTGATTTCCTGCTCCTGGAGCACCCGGAGCAGCTTGGCCTGAAGTTCCAGGGGAAGATCGGCAACCTCATCGAGAAAAAGTGTCCCCTGATCAGCAAGTTCGAACATGCCCGGTTTACCCTGCTTACTGGCACCGGTAAAGGCGCCGGGCTCATACCCAAACAACTCCGATTCCAGTAACTCCTTGGGAATTGCGCTGCAGTTGATTTTAACTATGGCATTCTGCCTTTCTTTCCGGCTGTGCTGGTAAATTAAATCGGCCACGATCTCTTTGCCGACGCCTGATTCCCCCAGGATCAGCACCGTCGCGTCCAGCGGGGCCACTTTAAAGGCCAAATCAATCACTTCGAGCATGTTTTTGCTGCAGGTGACGACCTCTTCTTTCTTCATTTGTTCCAGGCGCAGCTTAGTCAGTTCCGAATGGTAGCGTTCATTCAATTTCCGGGTCATTTCCACCTCTTCCCGCAGCTGGTTTATTTCGTTGAGAGCGCGAACATTGGTAACCACGCGGATGATATTTCCTTTTTCATCAAATACGGGACAGCCGGTGGACAAAGCCAGATGTCCGCCGGCTGCCTTCTGAAAGATAGTGGTTAGTTTTTTCTCCTTGAGTACTTGCAGCGTTACACTGGCATCAAATACTCCTTCTTGCACCAGCTCTTTCATATTTTTTCCCAATAAAGATTGGGGTTCCACATTGGAAATTCTTTTCAGGGCTTTGCTGGCCAGCAGTGTAGTACCATTTCCGTCTGTAACATAAATCCCGTCAAAAGAATGGTTTAAGACAGTTTCCATTTCCTTGACTGTCTGCTCCAAATCTTGAATCCTTTTTTTCATTTCCGCCAATTTTGTTTCAGTATCCACCACATACTCGCCACCTTAAACAATAAATCCTTTATTCGGTAATGTAATATATTTTTCCTGCCTGCTTGAACTAATAGAAGTACGCTTAAATAATAGATAAAAGAGATATAAAATAGATAATAGATAATAGATAAGAATAGATAGGAATAGATAGGAATAGATAGGAATAGATAGGAATTTGCTTTTTCATGGACAGTATATTACTGCCCGTCAAACATAAAATTAATTTTAAAACCTGCTCCAAAAAAGCGCAAAAAACCACTGTAGAGTACCAAAGCTCAGATAATAATCTTGCTTGGGCTATAAGCGTTAAGCAGCCGCTTCTAATAGATCGTTTTTAATCTGCACCAAAGTCGCAGCCAGAAACGTAATCAGGCAAACCATAACATCAGTGAAAGCCTTATTTATACCACGCTTAGTCAGCCGGTCCATAGAAAGGTGGCCTTTTAACACCGGGAACAACCTTTCAATAGAAGTACGCTGGCCATAAAGTCGTTTCCAGGTGCGGCTGCCGCGATGCGGACTACAAAACATGCGCGGGTTCTCCTTAATGGATACCCTTTTGACATAACCGAGGAACTGATACACCCGCATTCACCGTTGCATTCCATCTACTTGCCGCAGGCCTTGGGACAGCGGAATTTATTAGTGAGGTTTTTTTTCTCGGCGCCACAGTAAACCATCAGGTTATTGCCCGGGCATAGAGGCGTACCGTCCTCGGTGTGTTCTTTGTAACCACCCTTTTTGCCACGGTGATTCAGTTTAACGATCGCCTGACCGTGCAGATTTAACGCCTGCATGTATATATACTCGGCATCGTAACCGGCGTCCATCAGGTAATACCGGGGTGCAAAACCCAACGCCTTGTTATGCAGGTAATACGACTCCTTCATCAAATCTTGAGCGAACTCATAATCGCTGAAATTGGCCGGGGCAAGCCTGGCGGATAACGGTATCGGCCCGTATTTAGTATTAACGGCAGACAAATGCAGCTTATAGCCATAGAAAAATTCAGTTTCTCCGCTGGAAGCAGTACGGTGACCAAATCCGGCGCCTGAATCATTATTCTTATGAGGACGTTTTCTGGCCGTAATATCCGTACTGTCCAACACAATTTCACCATCCGAACCGGTTAGGGATAATACCCGGCCGGCCAGATTAGTACATAAATCGCCAAGCGCTTTTTGTAACTCAGGATCGTTAAGCTCCTTTTCAAACCGGAAGAACACGCTTTCAGAGGGCGTTCTTTTCATAATATCAAACCCACACCAGTGGGCCAGCAAAGGAGAATAAGCCAGGCATTTGACCAGTGACTTTGTATAGCTAAGACCCATCAGCTTCTTTAACGCCAAAGCACGAAACATAGCCTGCCGGTCGTACCCCTTGCGCCCCGGACCGTCGTTATAAGAATTAAGCTTATCTGCCTCACTGCAATCGATTTGCTTAATAACTTGATAAACTTTATCGTGCTCATTAAAATTTTCTGTGAAAACTTCAAAGGGAAAAAGTACTCCTTCAAGAATATACATTTAAGGGTTTCACCTCGCTTGAATGTTATTTGTAGGGGTACAAAGAACATTTCTACAAGCAAAAAGGTGAAACCTTTCTATTTTGGCAGCATTTAAGAGATATTTGAGTTTTTTAGTTTTGGGTAAACGGTTTTTATCGGCTCCTTAAACCCTTGTGTTGTATGGGCTGGGAATTATGCAATTGGCTCTTTTTATGATTGTCAAGAGATGGTAGGAAAATTATGCTTTCTTACGCTTCGAATATTTCCACCACACAACATGGTTTTGGATGTAGGCGAGGGTTAAAATATGGCCAAATAGATGACACTATAGATGACACTATAGATGACACTATAGATGACACTTTTGAAGTGATCCTGATGGGCGAATTATTGCATTATTGTGCAGAATGCAATAAGACAAATATTATTAAGGAAGTGGTGAATATTGATGAAAATTGAATAAAAGTTAAAGTTCAAAATTATAACAGGTAATTTAATTAAAAAAATGTCAGGGGGATGAAAATGTATTTTTCTAAAAAGATAATTATGATTCTATTGGTAAGTTTAATGTTAATTGCTGTAGTTCTATCAGGATGTACTTCTACCGATAGTACAGTAGAACAAGATGTTGACAATAACAACGTTGCACAAAAATATAGCATGAAAATAATGCACTCTTATACTGTAACTGGCCAGTTCGGTAAGAACGTAGAAAAATTTAAAGAACTAGTAGAAAATTATACTGACGGACGGGTTGAAGTAACTATTTTCCCGAATGCTCAGCTTGGTTCAACTGACAAGGAAGCAGCAATGGTAGTATCCGGCCAAGCGGAAGCGACTTTTACTATTTCAGATATGATGGTAATTATGGATCCGGCAGAGGCGATCTATAATATACCCTTCCTGATTGCCTCTAATCCTGGCGACGGAAGACTCTTGCGTTCTGTTATTGAAAGCGAAAAAGTGGAGGGTGTTTTAAGAAAAAGGCAGAAAGAAATGGGATTATATAGGCTTGGCAATATACCCAATATGTTTGGTACTTTCGTCATGGCTAACAATGTGAGGCCTGTTAATACCATTGATGATGCCAAGGGTTTAAAAATCAGAATTCCAGGCGGGGAATATCCCGCTACTGTTTTGAAAGCTTTCGGTGCTTCTCCAATTCAAATGTCATCACAAGAAGTACCTGTGGCATTGAGTCAAGGCGCAATTGATGGCCTCCTTTCGTCGGTTAATTACTATCATGAATCACGTTGGCACACCAAGTACCTTACTTTACCATACATTTGGAGTTGTGGCATACCTGTCCTTGTTAACCTTAATTGGTGGAATGGCCTGCCTGAGGATATTCAGGATATCATTGAAAACAAAGTTATGCCAGAGCTTTTGGATTATGCCTTTAAAGAGGTAAGCGAGATTGAAACTGCATATGTGGAGGAAATGCAGAAAGAACCGTATAATGTTCAAATATCATACATGGATTATAACGAAGAAAGTATGAAAAAATTAATAGAAGAGGTGCAAGAGCAGGCAATAGATAGTTTTATTAAGAAGACAGGAGAAGATGGCAAAATTATGGTTGAAGAGGTAATAAAATTGCGTGAGCAAATTAAATAACTAAATTGAAACAACATGGGATGGTTTCAGCCCCTTCCCATGTTGTTACTTCCTCATGTACTGGGGATTAATAGGTTGAAGGAGGATATAAAATGAGCGCAAAATTAAAGAAAGTTACTGATTTATTAGTAGATTTAACAACTTATGCTGTTGGTATCGAGATTGTTTTAGCAACATTACTGGTTGTTTACGGTGCTATTATGAGATACATATTAGGTATTTCTTATCTATGGTTGGAAGAAGTAGTCCGTTATCTTTGTCTTAGTGCAGCTTTTATTGGATGTGGGCCCATGGTTATAAAGGGAGGGCATATAAGTATTGATTTTCTTGTTCCAATATTTACTAATAATTCCAAGAGGAAATTAATTTTTGAACTACTACTGGTAACTGCTTCTATGGTTATGGCCTCTCTATTAATCATGTGGAGCTTGCCAGTACTCCAGGCTTATGGGGGTTCCCAAACTGCTTCGTTACAGTTTCCTGCGTGGATTCCCTACAGCTTGTTGCCTATGGGTATGATATTTGTAATTATATTTTCATTATTAAAGTTGGCCTGGATTATTGTTGATTGGAAAGGTGGGGTAAATTAAGTGTTTCTTCTAGGTATTTTATTAGTCACAATACTATTTATATCTGGTATACCCCTTTGGATTGGTTTGACTGCGGGTGGTGCTTTTGTGCTTTTCTATTCAATGGGGCAGGGAGCCGATATTGTTTCTTTACATTTTTTTGGTAGTTTAGATAGCTTTACATTAATGGCCCTTCCTTTTTTTCTGATTGCCGGTAATGTAATGGCCCACTGCGGATCTTCCCGTTATATATATGATGTTATAAATTCCTTTGTCGGACGAATGCGAGGCGGTTTACCTGTTACATTGGTTTTTATGTGTATGCTTTACGGTGCCATAACTGGTTCTAGCGCCGCTACACTAGCAGCGGTTTCGGAAATAGCTTTGCCGGAGATGCTTAAAAAAGGTTATAAAAGGAAACATATTGCCGGGCTTATGGGTACAAGTTGTACGCTCGGGCAGCTTATTCCCCCAAGTGTATATATGATCGTGTATGGGTCATTAGTTCAAGAAAATGTTGCCTATCTCTTTGCTGCTGGTTTAATTCCTGGGATTATTTGTGGGTTAGCTCTTTGTTTGGTTGCTGCATTACTGAGCCCCAAGAAAGAAGAGCTAATAAGAATACAAAAAGAAAATGGAATAGAAGAAATTGATAACCCCATTACCTACACCTGGAGTTACAGAAGGAGTTCCATGTTAAGGGGAATGCCTGCCTTATTAATGCCTATTGTAATCCTGGGTGGTATCTATTCCGGTATATTCACACCAACGGAGGCCGGTGCGGTTGCCGCGTTTTATGGTGTGCTGATAAGTATCTTCGTGTACCGAACATTTAGCTTAAGCACTTTAAAGAAAGTGATAAGCGGATCTGCGTATACAAATTCTATGGTGTTTGTGCTTGTAGCCGGTTCGATGGTTTTTGCCCTAGCGACGACCTTTGAAAGAATTCCTCAGCAAATTAGCGAAATCATCGCCGTCAGTGGATTGACCGGGAATGGACTTCTGCTTGCCGTTGTGGTTATTTTTTGCATTCTAGGTTGTTTTCTTGAACCTTTGCCTATTCTTTTCCTTGTTGTACCTATTTTACTTCCAACTTTACAACAGGCAGGTATTAACTTAATACACTTTTGTATTATTACTATTGTATCGGCACAAATATCCCAACTAACTCCACCTTTTGGCCTAATTTTATATGTTACATCTGGAGTAACGAAGGTACCTATAGGTGAAGTTTTAAGGGAGGCCTTGCCTTATATGTTAGTTCTAGTAGTAATTTTATTTATGGTTATATTTGTGCCCGAAATATCATTATTTTTACCTAATTTAATTAAATAGTTAAGTTTGATTTTTTGAAACATGCTTTATCTTAGTTTGAGGCTAAACAATAATTGTGACCTTACCCCGATTTGATGGACACGGTAAATGGCTGGTACAATAAAACCAGCGGAGGTGTCCATCATGAAACAATATGACAAACAATTTAAAGAGCAAGCCGTCAAACTGGTACTGGA
>Ga0068714_10002397_pt1 | contig 24295 bp, 19 predicted proteins | sample MTBNYHSulfiMetaG_FD_62988 | JGI IMG/M metagenome (GOLD analysis project Ga0068714, IMG submission 62988) | Enrichment culture microbial communities from rom New York Harbor, USA that are MTBE-degrading - MTBE-NYH (New York Harbor Sulfidogenic)... | ecosystem: Environmental > Aquatic > Marine >... | reverse complement strand
ACAGGATGCTGGCCTTAGCAACAACATAAAGCTCGACACCCCGATCATCTTCTCGCCGATGAGCTATGGCTCGGTGTCTCTGAACGTGCACCGTTCACTCGCCATGGCTGCTCAGCGTCTCGGCATACTGATGAATACAGGTGAGGGCGGTCTGCACGAGGACCTGTATCCGTACCAGGACAACGTGATCGTGCAGGTTGCGTCCGGACGCTTCGGCGTGTCGCCGGAGTACTTGCAGCGCGGTGCCGCGATCGAGATCAAGGTTGGCCAGGGTGCCAAGCCCGGTATCGGTGGCCATCTGCCGGGTGAGAAGGTCGATCGTGAGGTGTCGTCCACCCGGATGATCCCGCAGGGCTCCGACGCTATCAGCCCCGCACCGCACCACGACATCTACTCGATCGAGGACCTGCGTCAGCTCATCTACGCGCTCAAGGAGGCCAGCGGCTACAAGCCGGTTGGCGTGAAGATCGCCGCCGTGCACAACGTGGCGGCAATCGCCTCGGGTATCGTGCGCGCAGGCGCCGACTACGTCTATCTCGACGGCTTCAAGGGCGGCACGGGTGCCGCGCCCGCGGTCATCCGCGATCACATTGGTATTCCGCTTGAGATCGCCATCGCGGTAGTGGATCAGCGCTTGCGTGACGAAGGCATCCGCAACCAGGCGTCGATCATTGCCGCGGGATCGATCCGGTCGTCCGCGGACGCCGCCAAGGCAATCGCGCTCGGCGCCGACGTGGTGGCGATTGGCACAGCAACGCTGCTAGCGCTCGGCTGCCACCTCTGCCAGAGCTGCCACACGGGCTCGTGCTCGTGGGGTATCACGACGCAGAAGCCGGAGTTGACCCGCCGTATCGATCCTGAATGGGGCGCAAACCAGCTCACGAACCTCGTGCACGCGTGGAGCCACGAGCTGCAGGAGATTCTCGGCGCGCTCGGCGTGAACGCGGTTGAGAGTCTGCGCGGGTCGCGGGAGCGCTTGCGCTCGGTTGGACTCGACGAACAGACCTGCCGGATTCTCGGCGTCAAGCCGGCCGGGCTCTAAGGGAGGAGGACTGATGGCAGACGTGAAGTTCACCACACCGGCGGGCGTGATCGAGGGCTACCGGAAGGTCGCTCCGCTCATCGACCGCGATGGCGATGCAACGGCCATGGATGCAGAGGGCGTGTACTACAAGCAGCTGAACGAATCAATCCGTTCGTCGCTTGCTGCAGGTGTCAAGGCGATCAAGCTCGCCAACGTGAACGGTCAGCGCTACATCGGCTGCGGTATCTCGGCGCCGGGGACGAAGATCGAGATCATCGGCACTGCCGGCAACGACCTTGCGATGTTCGCCAACGGCGTTGATATCGAGGTCTTCGGGAACGCCCAGGACGGCGTGGGCAACACCATGACAAACGGCCGCGTGGTCATCCACGGCGACGCGGGGGATGTTCTTGGGTACGGCATGCGCGGCGGGCGCGTATTCGTCAAAGGTGACGTTGGCTACCGCGTGGGCATTCACATGAAGGCATTCGAGAAGCATATCCCGGTGCTCGTTTGCGGCGGCAAGGCGCGCGACTTCTTTGGCGAGTACATGGCAGGCGGCGTGCTCGTTCTGCTCGGCATGAATACGCGCGACGCGGCGCAGCCACTCGTTGGGTCGTTCTGCGGGGCCGGCATGCACGGCGGCGTAATGTACCTGCGTGGCACTGTGGAGCCCTGGCAGTGCGGTGCCGAGGTTGGTGTGACGCAGGCCACCGACGAGGATATGGCCGCGCTCAGGCCGATCCTGGCCGAGTACGCCGAGGCACTCGGCGAGGACCTCGATGCGATTCTAGCGGGCACATTCACCAAGATCGCGCCGAGGAGCCATCGGCCGTACTCAAAGCTCTATGCCTCGCTGTAGGTCACAGGCATCCGTACTGTTTGTGGAACTCGGGACGGCCCCCGGCGCATGTGCCGGACGGATGTTTCTTGCCGAGTCCGACTATTGGAAACACGCCCGTAACAACGGGCGAGTACTCTTGTCCGCAGGATAGGCACACCCGAGGAGGTACCTCATGACCAAACCGCTCGACAAGGACTACGTACTAACCACCGTTGAGGAGCGCGGCATCCGCTTCGTTCGCTTCTGGTTCACCGACGTGCTTGGATTCCTCAAGTCCTTCGCCGTGACCGATAGCGAGATCGAGGGCGCGTTCGACGAGGGCATGGGCTTTGACGGCTCCTCGATCGACGGCTTCACCCGCATTGAAGAGTCCGACATGGTTGCGTTCCCGGACCCGGGCACGTTCCAGACCCTCCCGTGGCGTCCGGAAGAGGGTGGCGTGGGCCGCATGTTCTGCGACGTCATGAACCCCGACGGTACGCCGTTTGAGGGTGATCCCCGCTACGCACTGAAGCGCATGCTCGCCAAGGCCGCCGACATGGGCTACACCATGTACGTTGGCCCCGAACTCGAGTTCTTCTACTTCAGCAACTCCGAGGGCACCGAGATCCTCGACAAGGGCGGTTACTTCGATCTGACCCCGCTCGATGTTGCCTCCGACCTCCGTCGCGAGACCGTGCTCACCCTCGAGAAGCTCGGGATTCCGGTTGAGTACTCGCACCACGAAGTTGCCCCGTCGCAGCACGAGATCGACCTGCGCTACGCCGACGCTCTCACGATGGCTGACAACGTCATGACCTATCGCCTGACCGTCAAGGAAGTCGCGTACAAGAACGGCGTGTACGCCACCTTCATGCCGAAGCCCATCCAGGGCCAGAACGGCTCGGGCATGCACGTGCACCAGTCGCTCTTCACCAAGGACGGCAACGCGATGTTCGACGCCAACGATCCCGAGGGCTACAACCTCTCGGCCATCGGCAAGAGCTACATCGCCGGTCTGCTCAAGTACGCGCCGGAGTTCTGCGCGGTCACGAACCAGTTCGTGAACAGCTACAAGCGCCTCGTCCCGGGCTATGAGGCTCCGGTGTACGTGTGCTGGGCCCGCCGTAACCGCTCGGCCATGGTTCGCGTACCGATGTACAAGCCGGGCAAGGAAGTCGCGACCCGTGTTGAGCTGCGTTCGCCGGATCCTTCGGCCAACCCGTACCTCGCCTTCGCGGTCATGCTGGGCGCCGGCCTCAAGGGCATCGAAGAGGGCCTGACCCTTATGCCTGAGGCGACGAACAACATCTTCCACATGTCCGAGGAAGAGCTGGACGCAGCTGGCATCAAGACGCTGCCGAGCGACCTCGGTGAGGCAATCGAGCTCTTCGAGCACTCCGAGCTCATGAAAGAAGTCCTCGGCGAGCACATCCACAAGTTCTTCGTGGAGAACAAGAAGGCCGAGTGGAGCGAGTACATGGCCTACGTTTCGCCGTGGGAGAAGGACAAGTACCTCTCGATTCTCTAGTCTGCGGCGCAACGGAGCGCACGGACGAAGGTCGGCGGTCCATCTGATCGCAGGTGAACGGGTACGATATGTAGTACGGCAACGGTGCCGGGCGGGTATTCCCGTCCGGCACCTGCAGTATTGGGTTCTGAGAGGAGGCGGGCGTGACCCACGCTAAGCGAGTCATCGTGGTGGCCGACGAGCCGCACGCGCGTACTTGGATCACCCTTGCGCTCGAGCGCCTTGATCTTCATGTTGAGGTACTGGAGTCCCGGGCGCTCCAGGGACGGCTCGCCGGTGACGCGGGCGATCTACTTGTTGCCGACGCAGGCCGTGCGCCCGAGCGGCTCGTCTCATCGGTGGAGGACGCGGTCTCGGCCGGGGTGGACGTCCGGTTGCTCATGATCGTGGAGCCCGATTCGCTCGAGCGTCTTCGTGTGCCGGTCCGCTTCCCCGCAGACTTCGTGGTTCGAGGCGCCTCGTCCGCCGAGCTCTCGGCGCGCGCGCGGGGTCTGCTCTGGCCCGGCGAGGAGGTCACCGCCGACGAGGTTCTCCGCATCGACAATCTCACGGTGAACCTGGCCACCTATCAAGCGCATATCAAGGGCGAACCCGTGGAGTTCACCTACCTCGAGTATGCGCTATTTGTCTTCCTCGTGACTCATCCGAACCGCGTCTACAGCCGAGATGTCCTGCTCAAGCGCGTGTGGGGCGTGGACTACTTTGGCGGCGAGCGGACGGTGGATGTGCACGTGCGGCGCATTCGCGCCAAACTCGGACCGGAAGTGTCGTGGCGTCTGGAGACTGTCCGCAACGTCGGCTACCTCTGGAAGCGCTAGGTCACTGTGCTACCGCGCCGTGACGTAGCATAGCGCCTGCTCACTGCCAGGGTGCGGACGGCAGACGTCGCACTCGCAATCCAACGAACAAGGGCGTCTTATGCTCTACTTGCCCAGCATGTTCTCGTAGAATGCCGATGCCTCGGCGATCGGTCCGTCAAAGAGTACGTGGCCCTTGTCGAGAACGATGCCGCGCGTGCAGAACTCCTGGGCGATGCCGGTTGAGTGCGTGACGAAGAGGACGGTCACGTGGTCCTGGGCGATGATCTCGCGCACTTTGGCGCTGCACTTCTTTTGGAAGGCCTTGTCGCCGACGCTGAGCGCCTCGTCGATCACGAGAACCTCGGGGTCGATACTGACCGCGCAGGCAAATCCGAGGCGCGCCCTCATGCCGCTGGAGTAGGTGCGGAGCGGCTGGTCGATGTACTCGTCGAGCGCTGCGAATTCCACGATCGTATCCTCAAGGCGGCCGATCTCCTGGTCGGTCATCCCCAGTATCCGTCCGCGCAGGTAGATGTTCTCGCGACCGGTGAAGTGAGAGTCAAAGCCTGCAGATAGTTCGAGAAGGGCGCTCACGCGTCCGTTGACGATGATCTCGCCCTCAGTTGGAAACGCCACGCCCGTGATCATCTTGAGGATTGTGGACTTGCCGGCGCCGTTCCTGCCAAAGAATGACACGGCCTCGCCACGCTTGATAGAGAAGCTGATGTCCTGGTTTGCGTACGCAAGGTGATGAGGTATGCGGCGCGAGAAGATCGACAGGAACCGGTGCTTGTCATCCCTGTAGAGCTTGTAGGCCTTGGAAACGTTCCTGAATTGGACCGCATACTCCGAGGTGTCGATCGCGGTGTCTGGCGTGAGGGTTTGGTTGTGCGTGGCGTCTGCGTTACAGCACATCGGGGATCTCCCTCCGGAGCCGGTTGTGCGTGCGCACGGCCAGGGCCACCATGAGCGCGAGCACCACAAGGAAGACTATCGAGGCGGCCGGATCTTCCCAGAACCATCGCTTGTTCACGAACACATCGCGGTAGCCGCTCGTGAGGAACGTAAACGGATTGAGAATCAGGAAGATCTCGACTGCCTTGTTGTCGACAGTGTCCGGATTCCACATGATTCCTGACAGCCAGAAGATCGGTGTGCCTACCGATTTAACAAGGCTTGAGAAGTCCTTGCTGATTGCCGAGAGCGGCGCGGCGAGTAGGGACCATGCCGTTGAGAACACGAACATGAGGATCATATAGAGCGGGAGCTGGAGGCTGTAGAGGTCAAGCCGTCCTCCGCCTATGAAGTAGATGAGCACGGTCAGCGCAAGCAGCAGTATGTGGACGTAGAACTTCGACAGGCTCACAAACGTCGAGATAGTGGATACGGGGAATTTCATCTTGGTGACCAGGTACGGGTAGCTGCGGATGGCCTCGGCACCGCCGGTCAGCATGTCGCTCATGTAGAACCACGGAACGATGCCGGTTATGAGCCAGACGTAGTAGGGGTAGCCGTTGACCGGCTGACCTGATCTGAACCCCACGGTGAACGCGAACAGGAAGACGAGCACCGTTATAGTTGGTTTGATGAAGGCCCACGCCCAGCCAAGCGCGGCTCCGCGGTAGGTCTTGGCCAGATCGGTATTCGCGAGTTTGAATATCTGTCGGCGGTAGTGCCAGTGGTCGCGGACTATCTCCATCATGCGGCATGCTCGCTTCATCTGAGGGCATTGAAGTACGTTGGGCAGCTCTAGTCGGCCAGACACGCGACATCACGGTGGTGCGACCCAGGGTGTGGGCGAATACGTCTCTGGCCGTAGCTTTGGGCGCCGCGCGCTTGTCTGGCCCCCTGGCATCGCCATTATACAGGCTCGTGCGGCCTGAACCGCGAGCGCTTCAGCATTTCGTTCGGGCTAGTAAGTATGCCATGGTTGCAGTGAGTTCATGTTTCCGTCCGTCGGGTGCAGGGCAGTGACAGATCGAGAGACTCGTCCAGTTGTGCCGAGATCGGCCTCTCCCGCACCGTGCCGAGGAACCGGTAGCCTGCCCCTGCCTCGGGCGTACACTCACCATCGATCCCCGCCGACGCCATGAGCGCGCGCATGGCCTCGGGTGCAAGGAGCGCTCCCGGTTCGCCAACGATTCGCTCGCCGAGTGCGACGAGGCGCATAGCGAACGGCCGGGGGTCGGGGTCCAGCACGAGGACCGCACCGCCAGCGCGCACGACACGCGCAAACTCGGCCACGGCGACCGTCTGGTTGCGGAAATGGTGGAAGGCGTCCGTTGCAACAACGGCGTCAAACAGACCGTCCCCGGACGGGATGCTCTCCGCCACTCCCATGACGATGTGGACGCGTTCGCCCTCCGGTACGTGCGCGAGCAGTTTGGCCTCGGGATCGAGTACGGTGACGTGCGCGCCAAGAGCGACGGCGAGAAGAGCCGCGAGCTGGCCGCTTGCGCCGCCAACGTCGAGGATCGCCCCGCCGGGACCAACGGCGGACCGCAGCCATGTTGCCATTCTGGCTGCGTCCTGGGCCGTGAAGCGGTCTCCATAATGCCGGATGAGCGGCGCTGCCCAGTTGAAGAACCCCAATGTCGCTCCCTCGGGTAGAATCGGTGAGCACAGTGCATCGCGCGTGGCGTTTGCGTGCGATCTTTGCCAGTTCGTACCTGAAAGGCACCTCATGGCCGAGTATACCCTCGCGATCGTTGACGGCAATAGCCTGCTGCATCGCGCATTTCACGCACTGCCGCCCACGATGACAGCGCCCGACGGGAGGCCGTCAAACGCCGTCTTTGGCTTCATGTCCATGCTCATCAAGATGGTCGGCGATCTGGGGCCGGACGGTGTCGTGGTGGCGTTTGACCGCGGGAAGCCGGCGTTTCGCACCGAGGCGCTCGCCGTGTACAAGATCCACCGGCCGCCAACGGACGCTGATCTGAAGTCGCAGTTTCCGATGATCAAAGAACTGCTACGGGCGCTGGCGGTTCCCATCGTGGAAGTTGACGGGTGGGAGGGCGACGACATCCTCGGCACGCTTGCAACGCGCGCGGCAGCAGAGGATATGCGCGTGCTCCTCGTTACGGGCGACAAGGACGCGCTCCAGCTTGTGAACGACCGCGTCAGCGTCGTCAGCACCCGCAAGGGGATCACCGACATCGTCGTGTATGATCGCGAAGCGGTTATCGAGCGCTACGGCGTGGCGCCCGAGCAGGTGGCGGACTACCTGGGACTGAAAGGTGACACGTCGGACAACATTCCGGGCGTGGCTGGCGTGGGGGAGAAGACCGCCGCGAAGCTCCTGCAGGAATACGGGACGCTTGAGGCCGTGCTGGAGGCTGCGCCGGGGATCAAGGGCAAACTTGGCGAGAATCTGCGGGAGCACACCGATGCCGCGTTCGCGAGCAGGACGGTTGCCACAATTCGCTGCGACGTGCCGCTCGAGATCGAGCTTGCCGAGGTGCGATGGGGTGTCTACGACGAGGCCGAGGCGCTGCATGCGCTCACAGACCTCGCGTTTCTCTCGCTCGTGCCGCGCCTGCACGCGCTTAAGGAAGCGCGGACGGGTGACCGTGCCGGAGGAGGCCCGGCCGTAAACGCATCGGCGTCATCGGGGGACATGGCTCCTGCCCGCACAGACGACGGGGCATGTTCTGCGAAGCAATCCTGGTGCACTCTCGAGGGCACGGACGCCGAGCGGTGGATAGCGCGGCTCGTGGCCGAGCCGCCGCTGGATCCCGTTGGCGTTGCGCTCGGCACGGGTGACGGAGCGAGTCTGTTCCCGGAGGAGCAGACGCTTGCGCTGGCCTCAAACGGGACGGTGGCGCTCGTTCGCGGGGATGCGGCCGCGCGCGCATGGGACGCCGTCAGCGGGTCGTGCCGGATGAGCGCGGGCGACGTCAAAGCGCTTGCCGAGGCCGTTCATCGCCCGGGCTCGCCGTTGGCACCGCTGTCCAGCGGAGTGGCCGAGGGTTCGTCCCTTCCGTCCGCAGTCTCCGCCCCGGCGTCATCCGCGCTCGAGCCTACGCGCCTCTTCGACTGCGGTGTTGCGGCGTATCTCCTGGCCTCCAATCGCTCGGACTTCTCGCTCTCCTCGGTTGCGGCCGAGTACCTGGGGCGTGACGTCGGACCCGGAGACATCGCAGGCGCTGCCGCGGCTTCGGCCGATCTCGTCGAGCCGCTGACCGCGCGCCTCGCGGACTGGGGTGCCACGCGATGCTACGAGACCATCGAGATCCCGCTCATCCCCGTGCTTGCGCGCATGGAGGAGATGGGGATCGGGCTCGATCGCCGCGTGCTCTCGGCGCTCTCCTCCGAGACCCACGCCGAGATCCAGACGATCGCCGCCGAGATCTACGAGCTTGCCGGCACCCAGTTCGTCATCGACTCGCCCAAACAGCTCGGCGAGGTGCTCTTCGACAAACTCGGCCTGCCCACCCAGAAGAAGACCAAGACCGGCTACTCCACCGATGCCGGCGTGCTCTCGGCGCTCGCGCCGCTGCATCCGATCGCCGCGAAGGTGGTCTCCTACCGGGAGCTCACCAAGCTCACGTCCACCTACATAGACGCCCTTCCGCGTCTCGTTGCCGAGGACGGCCGTGTCCACACGACGTTCAACCAGACGGTAGCCGCCACGGGACGGCTCTCGTCTTCGAGCCCGAACCTGCAGAACATCCCCGTGCGAACGGACCTCGGCCGGCGCATCAGGGCGGCGTTCGTCCCGGCGCGCGAGGGTGATCTCATCGTGAGCGCCGACTACTCGCAGATCGAACTCCGCGTCCTCGCGCACCTTTCGGAAGACGAAGGCCTCATCGAGGCGTTCACCTCCGGCGCGGACTTCCACGCGGCCACCGCCGCCCGCGTCTTTGAGGTGGCACCCGGCGCGGTGGACCACGAGATGCGCCGTCGCGCCAAGGCGGTCAACTTCGGCATCGTGTACGGTATCTCGGCGCACGGCCTCTCGGAGTCACTCGGCGTGGGATACGCCGAGGCGCAGGCCACGATCGACCGCTACTTCGCAGCGTACCCGCGGGTGCGCGAGTACCTGGACGAACTCGTCTCCGAAGCGCACAAGACCGGCTATGCCGAGTCGCTTTACGGACGTCGACGTCCGATTCGGGAACTCATGAGCGCCAACCGCAACCTGCGCAACTTCGGCGAGCGCACGGCGATGAACCACCCCATGCAGGGCACGGCTGCCGACCTCATGAAGCTCGCCATGATCGAGGTGGACTGCCGTCTGCGTGCCGAAGGGCTTGCGTCGCGCATGCTCCTCCAGGTGCACGACGAACTCGTCTTTGAGGCGCCTCCGACCGAGCTGGACGAGCTGACCTCGCTCGCCCGCGACGTCATGTCGGGCGTCGCCGAGTTGCGCGTGCCGCTTGACGTGAGCGTCTCTTCCGGCCGCACCTGGGCGAGCGCGAAGTAGCGGGCCGTGACGCCGGGTGGCAGGACAACCAGTGGGGCGCTTCACGCGTCAGCGCACACGCTTGAGCACGCGGGCGAAGCGATCCCGTACTCGGTCATTCGCTCAGACCGCCGCACGGTTGCGATCCAGGTGCATGCCGACGGCTCGGTTGTCGTCCGCGCACCGCGGCGCATGCGCGAACGGGACGTGATTGCCTTCGCGGCCTCGCGCGTTGCATGGGTCGTCCACCACCGCCAGCGATTGCAGCAACGCACGCCACCCGTCCCCGGACGCACGTACACCTCTGGTGAGACGCACCGCTATCTCGCCGAGGAGTACACGCTCGCCGTTGAGCGGGGCCCCAGGGGAGGTGTGCGCCTGGAGGGCCCTCGCATCGTAGTGACCCTGCGGGGCGAGATCACGCCAGAGCGCACGCGCCGCGCGCTTGATGCCTGGAGCCGCGATCATGCAGCGGACCTCTTCCGCGAGCGGCTCTCCCTGTGCTGGGACCGGTTCGCCCGCCCGGGCGAGGCTCTGCCGACCATCCGCATCAAGGCCATGCGCAGCCGATGGGGGAGCCTCTCCCCGCAGGGGGCGATGTCGCTCAACGTGCACCTCATAGAGGCGCCGTTGGAGTGCATCGACTACGTCATCTACCACGAGCTCTGCCACCTGCGCGTGCGGGGGCATGGCCCGGACTTCTATCGGATGCTCGAGATGGTCGTTCCCGACTGGCGCCGACGGAAGAAGCAGCTGGCTGGGATCGTCATCCGCTGAGGTTTTCGTGGCTTTCGTTGCGGCCTAGTGGTATCATCCGCTCGCTATGCGTATGTTCGCGTAGTAGTCCTATTGGCCCCCGAGAGACATGTACGGAACGCCGTCGACCAAGACAAGTACGTGGCATCGGGGCCCCATCTGTGAAAGGGGCCATTGCAGTGGCAGAACACGACAGCTACGTCATCCATGATGAGCATGAATACTCCGATGAGGAGATGCATGCGCTCATTGATGAGACGATCACCGATTTTGACGACGGTGATCTCGTCTTGGGAACGGTCGTCCAGGTCGAGCGCGATGAAGTCCTGCTTGACATCGGCTACAAGTCCGAGGGTGTCATCCCGGCGCGCGAACTCTCAATCCGCAAGGACGCCAATCCGGCCGATATCGTGAAGCTTGGCGATGAGATCGAGGCCCTCGTTCTTCAGAAGGAAGACAAGGACGGCCGTCTCATCCTCTCCAAGAAGCGTGCCGCCTACGAGCGCGCGTGGAACGATATCGAGAAGAAGTTCAACGACGGCACAAGCGTGGAGGGCGAGGTCATCGAGGTCGTTAAGGGCGGTCTCATCCTCGACATCGGGCTTCGCGGCTTCCTTCCGGCCTCACTCGTCGACCTTCGGCGCGTCAAGGATCTCCACATGTTCCTCGGCGATCGCCTTGAGGCGCGTGTCATCGAGATGGACCGCAACCGGAACAACGTTGTTCTGTCGCGTCGCGCCGTCCTCGAAGAGGATCGCAAGCAGGAGCGTCAGGACATCCTGAACAAGCTCGTCAAGGGCATGATCCTTCCCGGTACCGTTTCCTCGATCGTCGAGTTCGGCGCGTTCGTGGACCTCGGCGGCATCGACGGACTCGTGCACATATCGGAGCTCTCCTGGAGCCACGTCAACCATCCGTCCGAGGTTGTCGCGGTGGGCGACAAGGTCGAAGTTCAGGTCCTTGATGTCGACCTCGGCCGCGAGCGCATCTCCCTTGGTCTCAAGCAGACCCAGGACGATCCGTGGAAGCAGCTCGTCAAAGAGTTCCAGATCGGCGCGATCGTGGACGGCAAGGTCACCAAGATCGTTCCGTTCGGTTCATTCATCGAGATCGGCAACAACGTCGAGGGTCTCGTGCACATCTCCGAGATGGCGCGCGGCCACGTTGAGAAGCCGGAGGACGTCGTGAAGGTTGGCGATCCGATCAAGGTGAAGATCATGGACGTTGACCTGGACCGCCGCCGCATCTCGCTCTCGATTCGCGCAGCCAACGAAGAGCTGGGTATCCCGGACAAGGTATCCGCGACGGCTGCCGCTGAGGAAGCCGAAGCCGACGGTGAAGAGTCCTTGGAGGCCGTTGAGGCCGTAGAGGCTCCGGAGGCCGTTGAGGTCGCCGAGGTTGTCGAAGAGGCCGCAGCGGAAGACGCTGGCGAGGAGTAGTACGGCGCGCTTTAGAAAGCGATAACCCGAGAGGGCCGGACCGGCGCGGATGCGTGGGTGCGGCCCTCCGTCATTGAGGAGGGGTGATGTACGTACTTGCACTAACCGGTGGCCTTGCCGCCGGAAAGTCGACGGCGATGCGCGTATTCGCCGATCGCGGCGCACTGGTAATCGACACTGACGATGTGGCCAAGGGCCTCCTTGATGAGGTGTTGGCCGTGCGCGAGCGCGTGGTCGCCGCGTTTGGTGATGGCGTGCTTGCGCCGGACGGACGAATCGATCGAGCAGCGCTCGCGCGAGCGGCCTTTGCCACATCCGAAGGCGCCGCGCGGCTGAACGCAATCGTGCATCCCGCAGTTGGCGCGGCCGTGGCGGGGGCGCTCGATGCACTGTCCACCGCCGAGAACGCGCCACGCGTGGTCGTCCTCGTCGTGCCGCTGCTGGCCGAGTCACCGCAGCTGCTTGAACTCATCGATGCCGTCCTGGCGATCTCCTCGCCCGAGGACGTGCGTGTTGATCGAGCGATCGCGCGGGGCATGACACGCGAGGATGCGGAGAACCGCGTCGCGCGTCAGACGGGCGATGCCGAGCGCCGTGAGATCGCCGACTACGTGATCGAGAACGACAACAGTCTCGAGGAGTTTCGAGCCGCGCTCATCGACTTCTGGGAGACAGAGATTGCACCGCGCGAGTTCTAGGTGTCGGCCGCAAGCTCTGCCGGGGAACTATGTCAGTGCCTAGCTGTACGCTGACCCGACGCGGGTCGGCGGCCCGCACTCGCTTCACGTGACGCCGAGGAGATGATCATGAGACCGCTCAAAGTAGTGTCACCCTTCGAACCAGCGGGCGATCAGCCACAGGCGATCATCAAGCTCGCTGAGGGCGTGCGCTCCGGGATGAAGGACCAGACGCTCCTCGGTGTGACAGGCTCGGGCAAGACGTTCACGATGGCCAAGCTCATCGAGGCCGTTCAGAAGCCCACGCTCGTGCTTGCGCCCAACAAGACGCTTGCGGCGCAGTTGGCAAGCGAGCTCCGGGACACGATGCCGGAGAACGCTGTCTCCTACTTCGTCTCCTACTACGACTACTACCAGCCTGAGGCGTACGTCCCCTCGACGGACACCTTCATCGAGAAGGACGCCTCCATCAACGCCGAGGTCGAGAAGTTGCGGCACGCGGCAACGGCCGCCCTGCTGTCCCGGGACGACGTCGTCGTTGTGGCGAGCGTTTCCTGCATCTACGGCATCGGCTCGCCGGAAGACTACGCCGGGATGGCCGTGTTCCTGTCGGCGGGGGAGCCGTACGACCGCGATACGCTGATCCGTGACCTGATCGAGATCCAGTACGATCGCAACGACTACGATCTTCAGCGGGGCATGTTCCGCGTCCGCGGCGACGTGCTGGACATCTTTCCGCCGTACGCCGATCAGCCAGTGCGTGTGGAGTTCTTCGGCGATGACATCGACTCGATCGCCGAGGTGGACTCGCTGACGGGGGAGGTCTTGAACCGCTACGACTCCATTCCGGTTTGGCCGGCGACGCACTACGTGACTCGATCGGACAAGCTGCAGGATTCCATCGTGTCGATCCGCGAGGAGCTCTACCAGCGGCTCGTGGAGCTGAAGTCCGCGGGCAAGCTTCTGGAGGCGCAGCGGCTGGAGATGCGCACGTCGTACGATCTCGAGATCCTCGAGGAGATGGGCTACTGCAACGGCATCGAGAACTACTCGCGTCACCTCGACGGACGCAAGCCGGGCGAGCCGCCCTATACGCTCATCAACTACTTCGGCAAGGACTTCTTGTGCATCATCGATGAAAGCCACGTGACCGTGCCGCAGCTGCACGGCATGTACGAGGGCGATCGCTCGCGCAAGCTCACCCTCGTCGAGCACGGGTTCCGCTTGCCGAGCGCGCTCGACAACAGGCCGCTCAAGTTCGATGAGTTCCGTGCGCGTATCCCGCAGACGATCTTTGTTTCGGCCACGCCGGGGGACTACGAGTTCTCAGTGAGCCAGCAGGTGGTCGAGCAGATCATCCGCCCGACGGGCCTCGTGGACCCGGCGATTGAAGTACGTCCCACGCACGGGCAGATCGACGACCTCATGGATGAGATCCGCGAACGCGTGGAGAGGCGCGAGCGCACGCTCGTGACCACACTCACCAAGAAGATGGCCGAGGACCTCACTGACTATCTCTTTGAGCATGGCATCAAGGTGCGCTACATCCACTCGGACATCGGCACGCTTGAGCGGATCGAGATTCTGAGAGAACTCCGTTCCGGCGTGGTCGACTGTCTCGTGGGCATCAACCTTCTGCGCGAGGGACTGGACCTGCCTGAAGTCTCGCTCGTTGCGATCCTCGACGCGGACAAGGAAGGCTTCCTGCGCAACCACCGTAGCCTCATTCAGACGATCGGACGTGCCGCCCGAAACGTTTCGGGTGAGGTCATCCTGTATGCCGACAAGGTGACGGACTCGATGCGCCGCGCAATCGACGAGACCGACCGCCGCCGCGAGATCCAGCGGGCATACAACCTGGAGCACGGGATCGAACCACAGACGATCCGCAAGGCCATTCACGACATCGCGCAGTACGTCCAGGAGACGAAGGCGGGGCTCGAACCGTCGGTGGATGTCGCGTTCGAACTCGGGCAGCTGCCGCGCGAGGAGCTGGCGCGCGTCTTGGCGGCGATGGAGGAAGACATGCACGCCGCGGCCGAGGCGCTCGACTTCGAGATGGCCGCGCGTCTGCGCGATCAGGTCGTGAAGCTCAAGGCCGAGACCGAGGAGACAACCGCTGACGAGGTGCTCGCACGACTCAAGCAGGGCGCGCGCAAGGGTTCGGCGCACGGGACCCGCAAGCGGAAGCGCTAGGAGCGCCCCCGCGGCCCGGCGTCCCGGTGGCTACGGCAGATACTGCTGTCTGAGGTCGGTGATCGTACCGTCCGTGACCGTGGCCATGTAGTAGGTGCTGGCGTAGTAGTCCTGCATCGGCCCGGTGATGTCTGCGGCCCATTCGGCCAGCGAGATGGCCAAGCCTTCAGGAACGCACGTCTTGTCCGCGGCGTACACGACCTCGATCGTGATGCCCTCCTGGACCGGATACTCGCGCAGCTTGGGGTTGTCATTGATGATGTAGTAGTCGTTGGGAGGCGGGGACTCGTCCCCGCGTGCGGCGGCGGCCTCAGCCGCCTCGTCACCCACGAGGAACTGGATGTAGTCGAGCGTCACATACGTGACACCACCCGTGGTGCGCACGGAGGTCACGAATGCCGGAACCGTCTCGGCTCCGGCGGTCTGGTCTCCATTGCCGGTGCCGGACGCGTCCCCGTCATCACTGGTGGAGGCGGTGGGTTCGGTGCTGCTGCCGTCATCGTCCGCACCGTCTTCGTTGGCGGGCGCATCGTCGGCGGGTTGCTCGTAGTAGGCGAGGCGCTCCTTGAGACTCTGGATGGTGGCAGCCTGTGCAAGCCACATGGCGCCAGCGACGACCGCCAGAGCGACGACCGCCAGTGCGGCGGTGAGGAGCCATCTTCCTGAAGCATGCGATGCCACGGGGTCCCCTCTCGTGCGCCGATGGTGCTCTTCGGCTGATAGTATGTGCTGGATAGGGACAACACGCTAGAGGCGCTGCCGACCGGCCTCCGACAGGCGGACCGGATTCACCTAAGGTTTGGGAGCAACCATGTCCGACGACGTTCTGCGGCTCTTTGCACTCTGGATGCTCACGCATGAGGCTGCCGATGAGGAGATGAAGGCAGCAGTCGTTCGCGGGCAGGCAGCCGGACCCGGGGGGATGGCTGGTGGGCCAGACGCGTTCATGGACGGTCTGGCCGCCCTCGTTGAGGAGGAGAAAGAGCGCCTCAAGCGGGAGATCGCCGTCGGCCGCGAGGACGCATCACGCTTGGCCGCAGGTGCCACACTCGATGACGTCCGTTTCGAGATTGCCGAGGTCCGCGGTCGCCTCGATGCCATCGAGGCTCGGCTAGACGCGCTCATGCGCGCGGTGGAGCGGTAGGTGCGTGGGTGATCTCGCGCTCGCGCGCCATCGTTCTCACGGTACTCGGGAACCTTGTTGCCGCTATTCCGTCGGCGCGGTTTGGCCTTGCGCGCCGGCGCGTCCGGCGCTCTGCATGGGCGAGGGCCCTCCGCAGATCGTTTGAAGAACTTGGTCCGGCGTTCATCAAGATCGGGCAGCTGATGTCGGTGCGTCCCGAGCAGTTCTCGGCAGAGCTCGTTGCTGAGATGAGCACTCTTCGGGACGCAGCGCCCCCGGTTCCGGCCGAGGAGATACATGCGGTCTTCTGGCGCCAATTCCACGCCACAACCGACGAGCTGTTCGCCTCGTTCGATGAACAGCCGCTTGCTTCAGCGTCCATCGCGCAGGTGCATCGGGCGACGCTCCACAGTCCATACGCACCGGTGTGGGGCGCGCCGCTTCCTCCGGATTCCACCGTGGCGGTGAAGGTCGTGCGTCCCGGGGCGGCGAACGCGATTGCGCGAGACATCGAGGCGGCCAGGTGGATCGCGGTGCGTGCGCGGCGATGGAGGATCCTGCGCCGCTTCGATCTCGGCGCGCTGGTCGACGAGTTCGAACAGTCTGTGGCGCGTGAACTCGATCTGCGCCAGGAGGGCCGTTTCGCCGATCGCTTCGCATTTGACTTCCGGTATGACGAGCGCGTGGAAGCTCCCCGCATCATATGGCGCCTGACCACGCGCGAGATTCTCACCATGGAGTTCATCGAAGGCTGGCGCCTCGCCGATAGCGAGATGGCGCGCGCCAGTGGTGTTGACTGTCACGCGCTTGCGCTTCACGGCGCGGCGGCATTCATGCGGCAGGTGCTCGTGAACGGCCGCTATCATGCGGATCTCCATCCTGCAAATTTGCTGCTGACGCCTCGGAACACGATTGCCTATCTCGACTTCGGGATCGTTGGCTACCTCACTCTTGCCGAGCGCACAGCCATCGCGCAGGTGCTGGGGGCGCTGGTGTACCGGGACGCCGATCGAGCACTGCGCTACTCCGCCGAACTCGGGGTTTGTGTGCCGCAGGCCTCGGCCGGAGCAGTGAAGGCAGGGCTCGGCCGCCTGCTTGATGGCGCGGTGCGTGCCGACGGAACAACCGATTTTGCGCAGTTTGGAGTGGGGTTCCTGGCGCTTCTAGCGCGGCATGGCGTGGAGATTCCCGGGGGGTACGGTCTGCTCGTGAAGTCGCTGGCCACGGTCGAGGGCGTGGCGCGGGCGCTCTATCCGGACATCGACATCATCCAGACGGCGCGGCCGTTTGTGACGCGCGTGCTGGTGGCCTCACTAGCAGAGCCGGCACGCCTGCGTGAGCGCATACCCTCGGCGCTGCGGGCGGGGCTGAGGGAACTCACGCGCTAAGCGGGGGAGTCCCCGGCTGTTGCGCCCTGCGCCGAGGACGGAATCGCTTCGTTCATGGAGCCGGTGCGGTAGCCATCCAGATCCTGGGCCACGTACGCAAACCCGGCCTGCTTGATCGCCGCAGAGAGTTGGTCGCGGAGCGCGAACGCGCGCTCCATCTCTATCGGCTCGACCTCGATGCGGGCAACATCCCCATGGGCGCGCACGCGCACTTGCCTGAAACCAAGCGCACGCAGCTCCTCCTCGGCGGCGCAGACGCGCGCGAGCACCTCGTCGGTGATCGGTGTGCCATAGGGGACCCTGCTTGCAAGGCAAGGAGTTGCCGGCTTGTCCCACGTAGGGAGGCCGAGCTGCTGCGAGAGTACGCGAATCTCAGACTTGTGCAGTCCAGCATCGAGAAGCGGACTCACGACGCCGTACTCGGCAGCCGCGATCCGTCCGGGCCGGATGTCGCCCATGTCGTCGGCGTTTGTGCCGTCGGCGATCCAGTGGATACCCCGGGCAGCGGCAATCGCGCGCAGTAGCGAGAAGAGTTCGACTTTGCAGTAGTAGCAGCGATCGGGTGTGTTCGCCTGGAAGCCGGGGTCGGTCAGCTCGAACGTTTCGGTCTCAAACAGCTTGAAGCCGAGTGAGCGGGCGGTCTCACGTGCCTCCGCGATCTCCGAGGGTGGATTGACGTCGGAGACAGCGAGAACGGCAAGGCAGCGGTCCCCGAGCACGGCGTGCGCAGTGAAAGCGAGGAGGGTTGAATCGACGCCGCCGGAGTAGGCGACAAGCACGTTACCAAGGTTGCTGAGACGGTTGCGCAGGGCGTCGTACTTGCCCGTGATGATCGTCACTGAGTGCCCCTCCCGGTAGAGTATGGGTATCGTACACGAGAACGGGTCATGTGGGGGATCATCCAATCGACGGAATTGCGAGAGGAGAGCCCGTGCCAGACGTGGAGAGCGGCGGAATCGAGCATCTGGGATCCGAGGCGGCGGCGATTGCTCCGCCCGAGGGGTTTGCGAGCCGGGCAACCATTCCGGACCGTGAAACGTATGGGCGGCTCTACCGGCAGTCGCTCGACGACCCCGAGACCTTCTGGGGCGATGCCGCCCGCGCCGAGCTGGAATGGATCACGCCCTTTGCCACCGTGTGCTCCGGCGGCTTCGAGAGGCTCGACATGCGCTGGTTCGAGGACGGGCAGCTGAATGTCTCGGTGAACTGCCTCGATCGGCATCTCGCAACGTGGCGGCGGACCAAGGCGGCGCTCATATGGGAAGGCGACGACGGCGCGTCGCGCACCTACACCTATCAGCAGCTCCATCACGTGGTAAGCCGTTTCGCCAATGTCCTGAAGAAGAAGGGGGTAGGCCGCGGTGATCGCGTCGCGATCTACCTTCCGATGATTCCCGAACTGCCAATGGCTATGCTGGCTTGCGCACGAATCGGTGCGATTCACTCAGTGATCTTCGGCGGGTTCTCGGCGGCAGCGCTCAGGACGCGCATCCAGGACTGCGGCGCGAAGCTTCTCATCACGGCTGACGAAGGTCTGCGCGGCGGCCGCACCGTCGCTCTCAAGGTGGCGGCCGACGAGGCGCTCTTCGAGTGTCCGAGTGTGGAGGCCTGTATCGTCGTGCGGCGCGGTGCGGGTTCGGTGGACATGGAGCCGGGGCGCGACACGTGGTGGCATCAGGAGATCAGCGCTCCCGAGGTGCGCCGGCCCTGTCCACCCGAGGCCATGGGAGGGGAGGACCCGCTGTTCATCCTCTATACATCGGGCTCGACCGGCACGCCTAAGGGCGTTGTCCACACGACCGCCGGATACCTGCTTTACGCTCTGCTGTCGTTCAAGACGGTCATGGACTACCGCGACGAGGACGTGTACTGGTGTACCGCCGACATCGGCTGGGTGACCGGGCACAGCTACAGCGTCTACGGACCACTTGCCGCAGGGGCGACCGTTCTGCTCTTCGAGGGCATCCCCACACACCCCGACCCGGGCCGCTACTGGGCGATTGTCGAGAAGTACACGGTGAACATCCTCTACACCGCACCCACCGTGGTCCGATCGCTCATCCGGCATGGCACCGGGTGGCCGGAGCGCTACGATCTCTCCTCTCTGCGGTTGCTCGGCAGCGTGGGGGAGCCGATCAACCCGGAAGCATGGGAGTGGTACCGCGAGAATATCGGCAGGGGCGAGACGCCCATTGTGGACACCTACTGGCAGACGGAGACCGGTGGCTTCCTGATCACGCCGTTCCCGGGAGCCACGCCACTCAAACCCGGGTCGGCGTCGTGGCCGTACTTCGGCGTTGTGGCGGAGGTGCTGCAGGAGGACGGGAGTCGTGCCGATCCCGGCGATGGCGGCTACCTGGTCGTGAATCGGCCGTGGCCGGGAATGCTGCGCGGGATGTGGGGAGACTCGGGGAAGACGCGCCTGCGCGAGGTGTACTTCGAGCGGTTCCCCGGCCGCTACTTCACGGGCGACGGCGCGCGCGTGGACGCCGATGGCGACTACTGGCTGCTCGGAAGAGTGGACGATGTGATCAAGGTGAGCGGTCACCGGCTGGGCACGGCCGAGATTGAGAGCGCGCTGGTGAGTCACGAGAGCGTGAGCGAGGCCGCAGTTGTGGGCTTCCCGCATCCCGTGAAAGGGGAGGGGATCTACGCGTACGTGGTGCTGCGCGACGGGTACCTGCCCTCGGACGATCTGGCGACGATCCTTTCCGGACACGTGCGCACGGCAGTTGGTCCGATTGCCCGTCCCGATGCGGTGCAGTTTGTTCGCGACTTGCCCAAGACGCGAAGCGGCAAGATCATGCGGCGGATTCTGCGCAAAGTGGCCGCAGGCGAACGAGACGTGGAGGAGTTTGGCGACCTGTCCACGCTTGCAGATCCCAAGGTGGTGAAGGATCTGCTTGCCGGTGCGGGAGCGGGAGCCGTACGCTAGCGTTGCGAGGGCTCGGCTACTCGTTCGAGCGTCGGCACGAGCGTCTGTGTGAGAAGCGCCGGATCGGGTGGTGCGCCTTCGGCGTCAGTCACCTCGAAGGTGTCGTCCGCCCGGCCAGCGACCGTGGTGACGATAGCGCGCCGGATGTCGAGTTCGGCCTGCTCGAGCGCGTGGGCAAGGTCGTAGAGGAGGCCCACGCGGTCGGCCCCCCTGACGGCGATGGTGGTCCCGAAGCTTCCCCTTGGTCCCGCCTGCACGCGGACGGACGGGCTGTCGCTACGGGCGCGGTCGTAGTGCCGACGACGCTCGTCGAGACGCTGTGTGAATGCCGCATGGTCGGTGAGGGCCTCGTGCAGGTGCTGCTCGAGACGTTTCCAGGTCTCCTCCGTGATTTCAGCACGGGTTGCACGCACGACGGTGAATGTGTCGATAGCGATGCCGCCCTGGGTGGTGAACGCCTCGGCTGCAAGGACGTTCAGGCCGCTGAGTTCCACCGCGCCAGCGATACCCGCAAAGAGACCCGGACGATCCCGCGTGGCGATGTCGAGCAACCGCGTGCCCGGGGTTGGACCGGGGCGGGTGTCGAAGGCGATCTCGCGGGCGCCACCGGGACCGGTGAGTGACTGGACGAGCCGCGCGTCGCGCAGGACCGCTTCTGCCGGATGCGTAGCGAGGTAGCGCAAGGGTGCGTCCTCCAGAAAGCGCAGTACCGCGCGAGAGGAGCCGACAGAAGCCGCTTCTCGGATGGCCTCCACGCGCGTGGCCTCCGCTGAGGCTACGATGCCCGCACCGTCGACGTCCGGAGAGAGGGCGCGCTCGAGTTTTGCCGCGAGGTCGCCCATGCGTGCGGTCCGCCAGGGCGTCCAGACGTCCGGCCCCGTGGCGCGCATGTCGGCGACCGAGAGCTGATAGAGCGGCGCGACCAGCCGGGCGTCACGGATGCGGGCCGCTGTCTCGAGTACGACGTCCTCGTCGGCCAGATCCTGTGAGAGCGCAACCCTCGGCAGCAGCAGATGCTCGGCCACGAGCGTTGCGGCCGCTTCTGCCTCGGCGGGCAGAAGGCCAAAGCGCCGGGCGATCGCGCGGGTCTCAACGGATCCGCGCACCGCGTGTCCGTCGCCCGGCACGCGCTTGCCGACGTCATGGGCGAGTGCGGCCACCAGGAGTGCTCTGGCGTACTCGGCGTCGGGCGACACTCCCAGCACTCCGGGCTCCGGATCCCCCAGCGCCGCGAGGGTGCGGAGTGAGTGCGCTCCCACCGTGAACTGGTGGGTCAGCGCTGGCCGTCGCAGTACCATCAGCTCGCGAAAGCCCGGCGCGGCGTCTTCGAGGCGCCCGTCCCAGACTGCGCGCTCCCATTCGACGATGCCCGAGAGCTGTGACTGCGCGCAGGCTTCGAGGTCCGCTATGCTCAGCTGTCCGGTCGGAGCTGCTGGAGCGCCAGACAGGCGGTCCCGGACGTCAAGCAACGTGTGGTGGCAGGTTGCCAGCGCCCGCTGCACGCTATCAGCATCGATGCCGAGGTTCTCGGCGTCGTCGATGCTCAGCGTGTTGGTGCCGCGGCGCGCCGCAGTGTGCAGTTGCCAGCGAGCCGCGGTAATCGCCTGCTGCGCACCGGCAAGAGCGTGCTCCTCATCGGCGGTGATGAGTCCGAGACGACCGAGCGTCCGCTCGTCTTCCGCCCGCTCGCCGGTGAGAATCGCCGAGTACCAGACCAGTTCGTCGAGATCGCGCTGTCCACCGGCGCCGTTCTTGAGGTCCGGCTCGAGGAGGTACGGCGAGCCGGGGCGTTCACGTTCGGCGATGCGCGCAAGCGCGGGCTGCCTTCGAGAAGCCGAACCTTTGGCGCGACTGCGCAGCGATCGGAAGGCCTCGTGCGACACGCGTGCAGCGAGGCGCTCGTCACCGGCGATGGGCCGCGCCGTGAGGAAGCTCGTCAGGTTCTCGATGTCCTCGGTAAGCGCTGCTGCATGCTCCCTAGGGGTGCGCACCTGGTGGCCCACGGTGAATCCGGCGTCCCAGAGCGGGTAGAGGAGCCCGCGGACGAGGGGATCGAGCGCCGCGCGGGAAAGGCGGGTGAGTACCAGCAGGTCGAGGTCCGAGTGCGGCAGCAGCCGCCCGGCTCCCCAGCCGCCCATCGCCAGGATCGCCACCTGCCCGCGGGTCTCCTTGAGTATCGGAGCCGACAGCGATCGGATTGCTCTGTCAGTCAGCGAGGAGAGCGCCCGGGCGGCAGCAGTCCCCGGCTCCGCTGCGGCGATGAGTTCCTGGCGGGCAGCCAGGAAGGTCATGAGCGGACCGGGGACCATGGCGGTGCCTAGAGCGCTTCGATGCCGCGTTCGCCGGTGCGGATGCGCACGGCGGCTTCGCAGTCATAGGTAAACACCTTGCCGTCACCGATCTTGCCCGAACGCGCGGCCTCGATGATGGCGTCCTCTACCTTAGGCGCGAGGTCGTCAATGACCACGATCTCCACCTTGAGTTTGGGGACGAAGTCCACAGTGTACTCGGCGCCCCGGTAGATCTCAGTGTGGCCCTTCTGGCGGCCGAAACCCTTCACCTCATAGACGGTCATTCCGGTGACGCCGAGGGCGCGGAGTGCGTCTTTCACTTCGTCGAGCTTGTGCGGCTTGATGACTGCCTCGATCTTCTTCACGGCGGGTTCCTTCCAGGTCGGTGCGGTGTTCTGTGAGTGCCAGCGTAACCCCGGAGACCGGGTCAGGCGCTAGTCAATCGCGTAACCCTCCTCCGAGTGAAGTGCAACGTCAAGTCCGCGCACCTCGGTCTCTTCGTCCACGCGCAGACCCACAAGTCTGTCGGTCAGTTTGAGGATCCCAAAGCTCATCCCAAAGGAGAAGAGCCATGCGGCAACTACCGCCACCAGTTGTATCAACACTTGCCTCGGGTTGCCGTCCACCAGACCGCTTCCGAGTCCGTTGATGGCCGAGGTGGCAAATACTCCGGTAAGAATCATGCCAAGTGTACCGCTCACACCGTGGATGCCCACGACGTCCAGCGCGTCGTCGAAGCGGTACTTCTTCTTGATAGAGAGGCTGAAGTAGCCGCACGCGCCGCCGGCGCAGCCCATCAGCAGCGCTGCCCAGGGGGCAACGAAGCCGGCTGCCGGCGTGATCACGACGAGTCCGGCAACCGCTCCCGTTGCAGCGCCCAAGACCGTGGGTCTGCCCGCGTGCGTCGTTTCGGCGATTGCCCAGCCTAGGACCGCCGCGCATCCCGCCAGATTCGTATTGAGGAAGGCCATGCCGGCGAGCTCGTTTGCTCCGAGTGCTGATCCTGCGTTGAACCCGAACCACCCGAACCACAGGATGCCCGCGCCGAGAATGGTGAGGGGAAGGTTGTTGGGCCGCATCGTTTCCGTGTCGAGTCCCTTGCGTCTGCCGAGCACGATCGCCGCGGCGAGTGACGCCGCTCCCGAGGCGATCTCCACCGCAGTGCCGCCCGCGAAATCCAGAACTCCCAGCTGCGCGAGCCAGCCGTTTGACTGCCAGACCCAGTGGGCCAGGGGGCTGTAGACGAGGACCGCCCAGGCCGATGTGAAGATGATGTAGGCGCCAAACTTCATCCGCTCGGCGATTGCACCGCTGATGAGCGCAACGGTGATGATGGCGAACATCCCCTGAAACACGGCAAATACGCTGTGCGGAATCGTGCCCACCAGCCCGCCGATGTTGGCGAGCCCAACGTAGTCCAGTCCGCCGATAATCGCTGAGAGCGGCCCGGAGCCCGCGCTGAAGGCCAATGAATACCCGAGGAGTGCCCATATGACGCCCACCGATGCAATGGTGAAGAAGCTGTGCATCGTGGTCGAGAGCACGTTCTTGCGCCGCACCATGCCGCCGTAGAACGCCGCCAGGCCGGGCGTCATGAACAACACGAGTGCGGCGGACACGAGCATCCATGCGGTATCGCCGGTGTTGAGCCCTGTCATACCCCCTCCTCCGCTTGGTTACCTGTTGGCCGACTGTTCGGGCCTGCAGGTGATGAATGGAGGAACGAGCGTATGACCGGGACGTTTCGGTCGTGTTTCGCCCGGTTGTCCGCGGGATGAAGGAGACCCCCGGCGCTGCCGCATCGTGGGACCCGAGAGGACCCGGGAACGATGTGGGCAGGCCGGGGGCCATGGCGGTCTACAGTGCTTCGGTGCCGCGTTCGCCGGTGCGGATGCGCACGGCGGC
>Ga0068714_10002396_pt1 | contig 24296 bp, 28 predicted proteins | sample MTBNYHSulfiMetaG_FD_62988 | JGI IMG/M metagenome (GOLD analysis project Ga0068714, IMG submission 62988) | Enrichment culture microbial communities from rom New York Harbor, USA that are MTBE-degrading - MTBE-NYH (New York Harbor Sulfidogenic)... | ecosystem: Environmental > Aquatic > Marine >... | reverse complement strand
GGCCGAGATATTTTTCATGTTTGGGTGCCGCGGGGTAGCCATAGGTCCCCTTCCGAAATTCAACCGCGGGCTCCATCCAGCTTTTTAGAGGAGGCGTGTAATCAATCGTTAAAGATTTTTCTTTTGAAACTTCTTCTACCATCTTTACCCCTTCTCTACCGGCAACCCAACTTCTTTCATCGGTTCCCGAAACTCTTCTTCGTACTCTTCGTAGGCATGTACTTCGACGGGATGATTCCAGGGATTGAAATGTCGATCATTTCGGCTGGTATTCCTCATGTTTTTAGTGGGGCTCAAGAAGATTCCCGGCATATGCATCAGCTTGCTGAGAGGGAAATAGGCCATCAAAAGACTCACAAAAAAAAGATGAATATAAAAGATTAAATTTACCCCCTTTGGAGGCATGGGGCGTAAACTTAGCATAGCCATTACCCACTCCTTCACCTGCACTAAATCAACCTTAAAGATGAGCCGCATGAGAACTCCGGAGAGCGCGATTCCAGCAATCGTAAGAAGTATAAAGTAGTCCGAGGGGAGAGAGATATACTTGACCTGCGGAGTGATGACTCGTCTTAAGAAGAGATAGGCCAGGGCAATCACAATCATGAGATCGCTAATATAAAGGATCGGTAAAAGATTCTGAAAAATCGAATCGACTCTCTGGAGGATCACAACCACAGAGGGAACGGGTTCGAGAAAGAATCTCAAGTGCCTCAGGAGGATCACGAGGAGAGACCAATGGAAAGCCATAGCTCCCAGCCAGAGCAGGGTGCTGGTTCTGAAGAGAATCTTGTGGGGGGCCTCCAACTCGACCCTTTCGTTCTTGAGCAGGGAGCGGAAGAGAAGGATCTCAAGGGCCAATCTTTTCACCACACCTCCTGAGGTATAAGGGCTGTCAAGATTGTCGGCTTTGATCCAGGAGAGTGATTTCTGCTGTCCGCAGACCGTTGGGATGTGGAAGGGAACCGGGGAGCCCGACCATTTTAAAACACGGTAAATAAAACCGACGACGAAGAGGAGAACGGCCGCATAAGGAATGAAGATGGCAAAGATAGGGTATAGGCCTATTCCTTCCGTGCCGATTACGACAAGGAGGATAAGGAAAAGAATCCCTGAAATGGAATACCAGAGGCCCATATCCTAAGAATCCTTTATAAATTCGAAAAAACAAAATTCGAAACTCGAAACAATCTCAAGTGATTAAATGTTCGAAACAAATAAAGTTTAAAGAAATTTTATTTGAAAATTCGAATTGGTTTCGTATTTCGATATTCGGATTTCGGATTTTATGGAGTTTCATCCTTTCCTTTCAATCGTTTTTCTTTCGGATGGGTTATCCTTTCCATCATTTGAAAGGCCATCTCTTTCTCAGTCCTGGCCTGGTGAACCCGGATCTCACAAATCTTCTCTCGGCAATCCATGTAGATATCAAATGCCTGGAGAGCCAAGTCGTCGATTCTCGATTGAAATTCCAGCCATTCGTCCATGACCGACCCTTTACATATTTCATTCTTCAGCGTCTCTCCAATGGCTCTCTTCAGCAGGAAAATGAATCCCACCGCTTTCGAAGGAGAGAAATCTTGAACGGATCTGATTTTAAGAATCGAATCTAACGAAGACTGGCACTTTTCTTCTTGGCTGCCTGCACAAAGGTTTTTGAAGAGACCGTCTATCTCTCGAGAGAGAGTAGAGCCCACAGGATTCGTAAACTGATTCTTATCTTTTCTCATCATGGCTGCGGTATTGGCAGGATAGGTTTCCAAGATGAGATGGAACCATCTTTCTAAAATGGCTGCTTTATTTTCTTTCAACAAATCCTGTATCCTCAGCATATGATCAAAGGGCTAAGACATCATGATGTAAAATGAGACCTAAAATTTCATCCATCGCGGCCAATTTTCCTACAGCGATCTTCTCTGTGAGATCTAACTCTTTTACACATAACTGCCCAGCTAAAAGTTTTACTCCAATTTCCTCAAGGTGTCTAAAATGAGGGAGCAAGGGGGATCCTTCAGCCATGAGTTTAACTGCTGTGTTCCAACAGATGATGGCCACAGGTCCATCGTCCCTTTTTGAAAGGGTCTCTAAAAGGTTGACCAAGATCTCAAAACCGAGGGTTTCATCCCCAATGCCGATACTTTCGGATCCCAAGATCAATACTTTCTTTTTGGATTCGTTCAAAGTCTTCTCCCTCTCTGTTGGAAATCAATCAATGCCATTCCCATTCGATGAAAGGCTTTTTCGTATCCACCAAGGCATTCGCCACCAGTTCCACAAGGCCTCCGTAATAAATGCTATGTTTTTCCCATAAATCCTTACTGTTAAGGATATCTCGGATGGCCCCTTTGCAATTGGAACAGGGTGCACACACATATTTTCTGATACTTGGATCCAGGACATCCTTGAAGGTCTCAAGGATCTGCTTCAGTTTCATCCGACTGGAGATATTCTCCCTCCATTCCTTAAAGTTCGTGGAGTTCATGATCGCAAAACCACTTCCCCCGCCACAACAATAGTTTTCAACCCCATGGGGCTCCATCTCTCTGAATTGGGGACAAACCTTCTTCAGAATACGCCTCTGAGGCTCCACAATGCCCATCAATCTCACAAAATTGCAAGGATCATGAAGAGTGACGGGGAAATTGTTCTTTTGAGGGTCGAGCTTCAACTTATCGCCACAGACCAGTTCCTCCAGAAGGGGAAGAAAACTCTCCCTCGGGAAATTCATTTCATCCAGCAATATCCGGTCCGCAATCACGATGAGACCTTTATGAGCATGACCGCATTCTCCCATCACCATCTTCTTGATTTTTAATTTTTGCGCCACTTGGACCTGTTTGAGGGAGATTCTGGCAAACTGAACATCATCATACCATGTACCGTAATTGGTGGCCTCATACCCGTAGATTTCGCTGGAGAGCGTCCAATTCAGGCCCGCTGCTTCAAAGAGGATGGCAAAAGCCACCGGATTTTCGATCCAGGACATGAATTCACCGGAGTTATGGATGAGCAGAATGTCCGCGCCCTCCTTGTCTACTGGAATCTTAATCCTCTTGCCCCATTTCTCCTCAATCTCATCCTCCATAAAGTCGACCATGCCCTGGAATGCTGCGGAGGAAATCCCCGTGCTCGCTCCCACTCTTAGCTGCTGAACCGTACCTGAATCATGCAGTTCCTTGGGGGCTATCCCCATCTCTTGGCTGAATAATTTTCTAAGCTCTCTCCCGATCAATCCATTATCACTCCCGAGAGGACAGTGCTGGGCACATCGTCGGCAAAGGCTACATCGATAAGCCAGTTCAGCCAGTCGGGCCACGGCCGGCCAGTTCAGCTCAATATCGTCTCCCGTCAATTTGGAAATAATTTTTCCTCGTTTCTTGATGTATTTGTTAATAATCCTCCGGAGGATTTCTGATTTGTAGGTGGGGCGATAAATTTCTTGATTTCCGCTGGAAACATAGACAGGGCAGGCATCACTGCAGGTCTGGCACCGAACACAGCTTTCGAGAGATTGCATTAAGGGTTGCCAGAAGAGCCAGTTGTCTTTCTGAGAGAGCAGTTTTTCGAGACCCCTGAGGAAACGTTCCACCAGTTTCTCTTCCTCCTCTTTACTCTTCGGTTTGGGAAGGGCAAGGGCTGAAACGCCATCGAGGGAACATTCATAATTCTTTTTCTGATTTTCTGATAGAGGTGGATAAGGGGCTTTCTTCTCCTTTTGATTCAGAGGGGGAGGAAGTGGCATCAAGTCATCTGCCGTCACTGTAACAAGGGGCTCCTCTGTGCCAAGGCTGATATCTTGCAATTTTATTTTTTTCTTCTCAGTCTCCATTGTGCAAAAAATGCCTTGTCAAATCCCCTCACCCCACCCCTTCGCTAAAGGGGGGTGAGGGGGGATTATTTTGATTCTGGTAAAGAGGTTTGTTGCAATTCCGAGGCAACCTCTCTCCATCGCTTTCCAGACTGGATGTGGGGGGCGGACCAAGTCACTGGCCGCTCTAGATGCTCCTTCATTCTCCTCTCAATCTCGTTTCCCCTGCCATATGGCACATCATCCCATCGAAGAGTGTGATAGTATCGGAAAAAGAGTTGGTAGACATGGCTGAAAGGCAAGTAGACCAACCACACAGATGCAAAGAGGATATGAAGGGCGGGTGCCAAAGCCGGGTGAAGTTTGTGTTCAAAATTCTGAAAGGTTATCTGCTCTCTCACATATTTTAAAAGGGCGGGCATACTTGAATGGAAATGGATATCTACAGCAATGATCCCTCCAACTAAAGTGAGAAGGAGGAAAATCCATTTTACATAGTGAATGGGAGGATAATAAACTTTCAACTCTTCATCCGTCATTCTCAGGATGAAGATGAAAAGCCCTCCGATGAAGGTCAGGAAGGTGGAGAAGGTCCCCCAAACCCATCCAAAAATAGAAACGGTTTCAATGCCCCCAACCACTGCATGGATGAAAAGCCAAACATGCCAGAGAATAAGCAAGTAAAGCCCGATATGGAAAACAAATAGAGGGTACCAAAATCTCCTGTTTCGATGGTAAAAATCCCTTAGAAAGAGAATATCCAGAACCATGGACCAAAGCTTTTTACCGAAAGTACTGTGTGTTTTTGCCCACCAATCGGTCAGTTCATAAATAGAGCTCCCTTTATATAGTTCCCAATGTAAATGAATGGGGGCATTCATACACCTTCTCAAACGAAGGGCCGTGGCGAGTATAAAAAATAAGATACTCCCATAAAAAATAAAGAGGATCATAGCACCCATACAGATCCTTCCCCTACCCCCGTTTCATTTTTATAAACAACAGAAGGGAACGATTCAGAATCCTGAATACGATTCCCCTGAAGATTTAAATTACACGCAGCCGGTCGGCTTAGGTAACCCTGCAACTTTACACGCCCCCTTCGCCGGACCCCCTGGGAACAATTTATAAATATATTTGAGGTCGAATCCCGTTTGTTTGATGACCATTCGGATGGGCGGGGCGATTTCAAATTTTAAGTAGTAATCTCTGAGATAATTTACCAATTTCCAGTGCTCCTCTGTCATGGGGTGAGCATTTTCGGTCTTGGCCAGATCTTCTGCGACGGCCTGGTTCCACTTCTCCGGTTCCTGGATAAAACCATCCTCATCAATCTCAATATCCATCCCACCAAGGTTTGCCTTTGCCATCTTTTCTCCTCCTAACCTTTGATAAATTTTTCTGGTGATTCATCGAACTTTTTCTTGCAGGCTTTACAACAGAAATAGTACTCCTTCTCTCCATAGGTACTGGTCGCCCTTGGCTTAGCGGCCACCGCACCATAAAGGACCCCTACCTTGCTTATCTCCATTTCCCTACTACATACCGGACATTTTACCTCCATATGTTCTTCCGTCATATTGACCTCCTTCTAAAATTCGCTTCCTTGGCTGCGAGTGAAACGAAGGCCTCTGCCCAGGAAGGTGTCCCCAAGGCATGTAAGTGTGTATAAGCAGCAAATATATTTTTATATAAAACACCATCCCTTTGACCGTCAATCCCATGCCCTCGTCTTATTTGATAAGCAAACTTAACCCCCTTCTTGATCGATACCTTGGAATGATGAAATTCGTGCCCTCGGATGGTCAACCCTATTGGGAAAAGGGGATTTTGATACAGGACTTCAGCAATCACATAACCATGTCCTTCGGGCTTTTCAGAGATTTGGACTTCAGCGGGAATGGCTCCAACCATATCATAAGATCGACCTTGCCAGTGGATCTTCTGGGATAAATACATGAGACCCGCACATTCCGCATAGACCGGAAGGCCTTGATCGATCGCCTTCCAAAGATCCTGGCGTAATTCTTTATTCTTCTCCAGTTTCTCCAAAAAAAACTCGGGGAATCCTCCCCCGACATAGAGACCATCAACCTGGGGCAATCGGTCTTGAAGAGAGTTGATGAGGACAAGGTCAGCACCCCATTGTCTTAACCCCTCGAAATTCTCCGGATAGTAGAAATTGAAAACCTGGTCGGAAATCACTCCAATCTTTACTTGGGGACCTTTTTGGTGTCCCTTCTCCTTCACAGGGATCGGTGAAGGAAAAGACATTTTGAATTGCTTAGAAATACTCAGGATTTGTTCCACATCGAGATAGGACTCAAGTTTTTCCCCTAACCGTTTGACCGATTGGTCTGCTTCCTCAGATTCCCGGGATGGAATGAGGCCAAGATGGCGTTCCGCGATGTGAAGGTTTGCGTCTCTCGGAATACTTCCCACCACAGGAATCTTGCAGTACTTCTCTACCGCATTTCTAAGCTTATTTTCATGCCGGAACCCTGAAACATAATTGAGGAGGACACCGGCAATATTTGTTTCGGGTTGGAAATGCTGATATCCCATCACCATCGCTGCGATGCTACTGGTCATTCTACTTGTATTCACCAACAGGACAACTGGAATGTTCAACAGACGAGCTATCTCCGCCGTCGTTCCTTGAGTATCCAAACCATCATAAAGTCCCATCGCTCCTTCAACAATAGCCAGATCAGCCTTCTCGCAGGATTGCTCAAAAGATTGAATTAATTTTTCTTTGGGGACTAAGAAAAGGTCCAGATTACGGCAGCTTCTTCCCGCCGCAATCGTGAGCCATGACGGATCGATGTAGTCGGGGCCTTTCTTAAAGGGTTGGATCAAAAAGCCCCGTCGGGCCAGCAAATTGCACAAGCCGACCGTAACAATGGTTTTACCCGAGTGACCCTGGGGCGATGAGATGAGAAGGCAACCAAAGGTTCGATCACCGTGGACGAAATGATCACCTCTTGCCATGTTTATCAAGTCTCATGTTTACCGGGGAGAGCGATATAGGTGATGCCGCCAAAGCTCCGATATTCAATTTTTCCTTCTTTCGCTAATTCTGCAATAGCCTTATCGACAAAACTCTTCTCTTGTCCGACGGCCCTCGCAACATCCTTATTCTTAGCCTGGCTGACGGTCGTTAAGTATTTGAGAATACTCTCCTTGAGGTCTTCGTTCATTTCACCACCTTCCTCTTCTCACCTTCTAATCCCCCCTTTAGCAAAGGAGGGGAGGGAGGATTCTTACCATTTAAACTGGGTCGTCGTTCTCCAAGTTTCCCTTGCATAGGTATAGTCATCGATGTGCTGTTCAACAAAAGGTATCTCAGTCAATTGGAAGAACTGTTCCCAACCTATCCTTTCGATCCATTCTCCCATCCTCTCGTATTTGCGGGCCTTTTTCGCATAGACCCCGACGATCTTCTTGATGATGTCCACCACTTCAGGCCAGCGGGGAGGGTTGTTTGGAAGGTAGGGAACGATCAAACGGGAAAACATGGGGGGCTTTCTCGCATTGGACACTTTGCCTCCGGCATAAATGGCCACGCCGTCCCCTTCAGCGTCGGCAAGAGGCATCGCCGGGCAGACCGTAAAACAGTTTCCGCAGTACATACAAAGGTCTTCTCTAATGACCACGCTCTTCACTTCCTTGTCAGGATGCCGCCGAATAGCCCCGGTAGGACAAGAGGTCATCGTTGTCGGAATCTCACAAATTGCCCCTACCTTTTCATGATCAATTTTTGGAACTTTGGTATGAACTCCGACGATCGCTAAATCCGAACAATGAATAGCACCACACATATTAATACAGCAGGCCAACGAGACCCTCAGTTTACCTGGAAGTTTCATGCTGGTGAAGTAGCCATAGAGTTCGTCCATGAGTGCTTTGACGATCGGTGAACTATCTGTGGCCGCACTGTGGCAATGAGCCCATCCTTGGGTGTGTACAATATTGGAAATGGCATCTCCCGTGCCACCGACTGGAAGACCAATTTTTTTCACCGCTTCGATGATGAGCCTCACATTCTTCTTGTTCGGTGTTAAGAATTCAATGTTATATCGGCTTGTAAATCGGAGATGACCATCACAATACTGGTCTGCAATATCACAGAGGTCTCGGATAAAATCCACACTGACGAGCCTCGGTGAACCGGCTCTGACCGTATAAAGCTCATCACCACTTTCTGCGACATGCCGCATGATACCTGGTTTTAAAATTTCATGATATTTCCAGCTCCCATAATTTTTCTTTATGACCTCAGGGAGCATCTCCTGAAAATTCGGTGGGCCGATATCTGACTTTCCCATGATAACCTCCTCTCATTTTCTAAGGGTTCGAGGATTCGAGGGTTTATGGGTTCGAGTATTCATTTTTTCACTTGACCCCTAGACCCCCTACCTGTCGGCCCCGGTCCCGACCGAGGGCGGGGCAGGCAGGGCCCCTTGAATCCTTTTTTATCTAAAAGAATACATAGGGGTTCGTCCTCGGTGCCTTGATCATTTGTGGAGTTGGCTTCACTCCAATGGCTTTAAGGAAGTTTCTCATTCCCAGCCTTTCGATCAGTTCACCCACTCTCTCCCTTGTTCTTCCGTTTTCATCCCACCAATCCCATATTTTTCGAATGAGATCTTTGATCTCGGTATAAGGGGGTTCAACTTTTATAAAGGGAACAATCACTGAAGAGAGCATCGCACCTTTTAGAATGGGTGCTTTTCCACCAATTAATATTGTGGCCCCTTTATCCAGTCCAGGCCTGATCGATTTGGTCAATTTATTGATACAATGCATACATCGGACGCAATCTTGAGGAATGACTTTAAGTTTCTTGGTCTTTTCATCCCATTTGAGTGCGTTGGTTGGACATTTATCAACGACCAGTTCCTTGACATCAAAGCCGGCCTTCACATATTCTTTGACTGCCTTTTGATCGATTTTTAGACTATCCCTCCAGGTACCGATGATTGTAAAATCCGCTCTGGCGATGGCGGCCACACAATCGTTTGGGCACCCGGAAATCTTGATCTTGAATTTATAAGGCCATCGAGGACGATGAATTTCATCTTGAAATTCCATCGTGAGGTTATAAACCATATCGAGAGTGTTGATATTCGTCCATTCACACCTGGCCGGTCCAACACAGGCCGTGGGGGTCCTCAGCGCAGACCCTGAACCTCCTAAGTCAAATCCCACTTCTGTTAATGCATCAAAAGAGGGCTGAAGGTTTGCTGTGGTTGTTCCTAAGAGAATAATGTCCCCGGTAGACCCATGAAAATTGGTCAAACCACTACCATACTTTTCCCAAACATCGCAAATTTTTCTCAATGCTTTGGTGGTGTAAAACCAACCTGCAGGATGATTGACACGAAGAGTATGGAAGGATTCCACATTTGGGAATAAATGCGGTACATCGGTGTACCTCCCAATGACCCCACCCCCATAGCCCGTTACACCAACGATCCCGCCGTGTTTCCAATGAGTCACTTTGTCGTTAAAAGAAAGCTCCTGTATACCCAGCAGGTCTTTGGCCGCTGCATTCTTCTTGGCAGCTCGTTTTATTTCTTTGACATAACTCGGCCATGGTCCCTTCTCCAATTCATCGAGTTTTGGGGTCTCGTCTGCCATCGATTTTACCTCCTATGGAATGACTTTTACTTTTAGTAAGAAGCTTTCGCCTCAGATAAAGATCTTCACCTCTCCTATAGATATTCAAATTTGGTAGTTTACAAGAAAGATTGATTTATTAATGGAATGTATTTCTTTTTAACATGGTCTGTAATAGAGTGTCAACCATGTTTTTAAATGACCGTCTATCACTTTTTAAAAATAAAGCTTGACCCGAATTTTCCTTTTTAGTATGATCTGTGGTGATTTAAGAATGGTGAATTCATTATAAAAACTTAACCCTTCCCTCTGGGAATTATATTCATTTGGTCATAAAATGGCGATGGAAGGGAACAAGAAAAATATTCTAATAAATTGGAGGAAAAGTAGGCATTAGGACAGTTGGAGAGATTTAACTATTTTATATAGAAAGGAGGAGCAACGTATGGCGGAAAAGAAAAATGGAATTGACTGGTCGTCGTTGTGGAGGAAAGAGGATTGGTGGGCCTGTTGGATCGGCTGGTTTATTTTATTGATGGCCATCGCCGGAGTAATTCCGAAGGCTCCTAAGATTGGAAAGTGGGTGGCTCTTGGACAGGCTTTCCCTGAGGGATGGGGGACTCTCGGATCCCTGATCGTCTTATTCATCGTCACGGCTATCCTGACGATCATCGGTGCCGCCGCATTGAAACGGGATGTAAAGCGCTACATTCCCGGATATCTTGCTATTTTCATCCTTGCTTTCATAGGCATCGTCATATCCAAGCAGAAAACCATTGATCTCTGGGGACTGGAATATGTCATCTGGGCTTTGATTTTTGGTCTGATCATCAGCAATATCTTCGGAGTCCCAGGCTGGTTGAAAGCCGGTACTATGACGGAGTTTTTCATAAAAATCGGCCTGGTCTGCATGGGTGCAACGATCAATTTTGTGGTGGTCATTAAAGCCGGAGCCATTGGGATGATACAGGCTGTGGTGGTGGTTTTAGCCGTCTGGTTCTTCGCCTACTGGTTGGCAAGGAAATTCGGTATCAATGAACGCTTTTCAAGCGTCATTGCCACCGGCGTGTCCATTTGTGGGGTATCCGCATCTATTGCCGCCGGTGGGGCTGTCCAGGGAGATCCCAAGGAAGTCAGCTATATCATTGCATGGTTGATGATTTGCGCAGTGGTATTGATCCTTATCATGCCCCCTATAGCACGGTGGATGAACCTTCCAACCAACATGGCAGGAGCATGGATTGGCGGAGTGATTGACAATACAGGAGCGGTGGTTGCCGCCGGAGAGGTCTTGGGCACCAAGGCAGCTTTGGACTCTGCTGCCTTGGTCAAGATGGCTCAGAATATCCTCATCGGATTTGCGGCTTTTTTGCTTGCTCTTTGGGCAACCCTGAGTCTCGAGAAAAAAACCACAGGGGAAAGGCCGTCTTTCGCAGAAGTCTGGTATCGTTTCCCCAAGTTCATCATTGGATTTGTGGTTGCTTCCATCATCGTTACCTTTTTTATCAGTGGAGCAGTTGAGAAAACGGCTTCATCGATCTCCAAAGATTATCGTACATGGTTCTTTGCTCTATGTTTCGTATGCATTGGTTTAGAGACTCGTTTGAAGGATCTGGTTTCAGTCGGTGGTGGTAAACCAGCCATTGCTTACTGGATTGCTCAGATATTCAATGCGATTTGGACCTTGATCGTCGTCTGGATCCTCTGGTCAGGAAAGTTCTTCACGCCTCCTATCCTGCCTGATTGAAATCTGTAAGAAAGGCTCACAAAGAGGGGTTCCCCGGAGAGCCCCTCTTTTTTTCTCGTCTGTTGGGATGATCCATGGAATAGCTTTCACGTTCAAGTTAAGATGAAAATTGACACAGAGAGAGACGGGGTGCTATGATCTCGCAAGAGATAATCTATGGAGAAAAAACATCACATCATTTTAGAGGCTGAGGAATCATTTGCCAGGGCAGTCGCACTCGGCGTCCATGTCAAAAAGCCTATGTCTGCATGGCACTTTCTTCTCCCAGGTATCTTTATCTTCGATTTCCTTAGAAGAAGTAACGAGATGAGACGGTATAGTGCTCTCTTTCTGTTTCCAAGGAAGTTGGCTCTTGATGGAGCGCTTGATATCATCAAGGGCGAAGAACGAAAGAAAATCCTTTCACAAATCGAAGAGAAAATGAGAGAGTGGCTTTCATCTTCGAATCTTTATTCCGAGAAACTTCATCGTAGCCACATGGAGGAAATCTCACTGCTCATTGATCATTATTCCAAGCTGCTTTATGCGGATGGGAAGAGCTATCCCGCCCTGGTCCAAAATACTTACAGGACTCAGGAAACCTATGAAGCCTATTTACATCGCCTGACGGCCGTAGAACAAGAAGTGGACCAGGCCATTGCTGAAATACACAGTAACTCCGAGCATATCTGGGAGCGACTCAAGGCGGAAGCGGAGCAGGTAGCAGAACTGAGGGAAAAAGAAATTAATCAAATCTTCTCAATGATGAGGTAGCTTAGACATGGGAAAACTTCTTCCGACTGTTCTGGACACAAAATATGAGAAGATTCTTTCTCAGGAACGGTCCTTAGCCAAAACTGTGGCTAATGGGGTGATCGGACAAAACCCAGTGGGGGTATGGGACGTATTGATTCCCATCGTCTTTCTCTTTAATTTTTTAAGTTTTAAGAGGGCGAGAGAGACCTTCGCTCTTAATTTCATGTTTACAAAGAAGTTAGCGCTTGAGGCAGCTTTTAACATGATCAAAAGAGAGCTGAACAAAGAAGAGGCAATGACTCAGATCAAAGACAAAACAAGCCAAATCCTGGCTTCCGATAAGAAAGGGATTTATTCCGTTAAGATTCGGCAGAAGCAGATGAGAGAAATCGAGCTGCTCATCGATCATTATTACAGGGTCCTCAATGCGGAAGGAAAGGATTATGCGACGATGGTGAAAAATACTTATAAGAATCGGAAGGACTACGCTGCTTTTATAATGCAACTTGAGCAAGTTGAAAAGGAGGTCAATCGAGCTGCGACTCAAACCTTGAGGACGTCATCGGCCCCCGATATCGTTTCCAAAATGGAAGAAGCCACTGATCGAATGAGGGCGGCTGAGGTGGAAAGAATCTTTGGGGGTGAAAGTTCGTAACCTCATCCCAGCCTGTGAAAAATCTTATTAATTGAAGAACATAAAAGGAGACCATATATTTAGGATGAGCGATGAAGATTTGATTATAAAAAGATTTACCTCTTCACCGAATGGAACCAATGTATATCTACTTATAAACGGCCATCAAGCTACAGTTATCGATGTGGCTAATTCTTACAATGATGTAAAGAATACGCTTGATGAACTGGGGGCCAGCCTTAAATATATTCTCGTTACCCATGGGCATCTCTCCCACATCAATTCTGTCCCTATCGTAAAGAAAAATTTGGGAGGAATGTTATGCTTGCATAGATCCGACATGGAACTTCTTAAAGAGGTAGAAAGCCATTTGGAGCCAGATTTCCTTCTTAAAGACAATAGTTCACTGAAATTAGGGAATATTATTATAAAGGTTCTCCATACACCGGGGCATACCATGGGCTCTCTTTGTTTTCATATTAGGGAAGTTAAGGCTTTGTTTACGGGGGATACCCTCCTCAAAGGAGAGTTTGGGAAAATAAAAGGACCTCACAGTATGGGATTAATGCTTAGGAGTCTAAAGAGGCTTAATAGCGTGATTCCACCTAAAACAACGATCTATCCTGGCCATGGACCGACAACAACCATGTCCAAGGAGGCCTGGCTCGATACTCTCGACAATCTTTCCTAAGGAGACCTCTCTCCTGCCCTTTCAGGTCAATTATACTCCGAGCATTTTGTGGCAAGTCTGGCACGAATCAGGTGACTTTGGAAATGTGGTCTCTTCAAGATGCTTCATGGGGGTCTTATCCCAGAACGAAAGGTAAGCTTCTTTAAATTTTTTTCCTCTCTTCATAAACCGATTTCTAAAATTCTTATAGTCTTCGTCATTCCATATGGTCGAAAAAGATTCCCTGAAGATATTGCCGAAGCTCACTCTCTCCACCCAGTGGGTTTCACTACAGAAAATCCTTTTAAACGGCGAGGGCAAAGGTGGGAAGAGATAGACGCAGGGAGAAACTTCTCCGTCTGCAGAAATATAAAGGTTCCTCAAAGGGTTTTCCTCACAGACGGGAACATCGATGGCACAGAGGGAGGGCCTCTTGAGTTGGATGTTCAGCTTTTTGGCATTGGCTTCTGCCTGTACCAGAATTTCTTCGTACTCATTCTCGCCTTTTTCCCACACGAATAACCTGTGGTTTTCTTGCCAGACATTGATGCAATGACAGATGTTTGTCAGGACGACATCCTTGATTCCCAATGCAACGGCGAAAGAAGGGATAGCCGGAACTTCGGATATATTGTCCTTCAACATGAGAAAAACAAGGTGCATCTTTGGCCGATCGAGTCGGTGGCGCAATTTTTCCTCGTTGAAAAGGTGAATCGCATTGAAAATTTCCGGCAGGTGAGAGTTCACACGAATGGCATCGTGCGTTTCAGGGGTTGTTCCTGCGATCGAAAAACCCACAAAATCGAGTCCTGCCTGAACGAGCTCAAAGGCCCGGTTCTCCGTCAGTCCTTTTCCACTCGTTACAAATCCTACTTGTGGTCCTTCTTTTTTGACGAGTTGGATACATTCGTTAAGGTTAGGATAAAGTAAAGACTCTCCCCACCCTTCAAGGACCACGTTTTCAACATTTTTCAGATATGGAAGAATTTTTTTGAAATCCTCGAAAATCATATCTTGATATTGCCAATCTTTACTCTCCGTCCGGATACACATCTTGCAACGGAGGGGGCACCTCGTCGTCAATTCAATTTGCCACGCTGAAAAAGCCTTTTCCCTTTTTCTTCTGATAAATCTTTTAAAAATCTTTTCAATCATCGTTTTTAAAGTTTACGGAGAAAATTATCCTCAATTCCCCGTTTGGATGAGAAGTAGTGGCAAAAGGTGTATGGGTAACACGGAACCCCACCCCATTTCTTTTTGAAGAAGGTTATGCCTCTGTTAATTCCTAAGCCCAAATTAACAAATATTTTATTTTCTTCTTTTGCAGAATTGATCACTTCTGAAAGGAGAAGGTCCGAAGCACCAGGAATATATTGGTTCCGCGATGTAAAGTTGAACATGTAAATGGCATAGTGTTTTGTTCCAAATTCTGCAATATCAAAGGCACTCAGTATTCCATCCTTTTTTCTTGCATTGAAGACCCATACGGAAGGGGCTGACGAAAGATATTCTGGAATTCTATTATAGATGAAACGCGTTGCTTCATCAACGACATGGGTGCCGAGAAATTCGTTCACCATCTGATAATGTTCTTTGTCCAACCCTCTCATTCTCTCGACAACAAGATCCCTTCCTGCCCGTTTGAGCATATTCCTTAACTTCTGGGAAATCAATAATGTGGAGAGGTCGAGTGTGTAATAATAATCGGATGGGGATTGAATAGGACTTGCAATTGAAGAGGGAATTTTAGGTGCAGTCAGCGAGATCTCCTTCGGTTTAAATCGCCTTTTTGCTTCATTCAACGCCTTCTCCATTTTCTTTTCTTCAAAGGCCTCTTTGAAGGGATAGCCGATGAAAATGAGAAGGTCCTTCTTAAAATAAGCGAGGTAGGTCCCGAAGAGAAACGGCTCAGCCTCTGAAACCGCAGTCACGTAATGGATCATGTGCTCCGGGATATAGGCGTGTTCTTCAATGTAGGCGAGCTGGTCTGTTGAGATCACGTTAGGCGCTGTGTCACCTCATAACCTTCATGGATGAACATCTTCTTGATCGCTGGGATATGGGAAAGGCCGAGGAAGACGATCACGGATCCCTTTTCAAAAAAAGTTTTCATTCTTTCAAAGAGCCTCTCATCACGACGACCAAGGATGGATTCACATCGGGTTGGAAATTTGTTCGTCCTTGACATTAACTTTTCCAGATTTCCCTCAAAGAAATCTCTCAAAAACTGTTCTTTATAAGATTTCCAATGTTCAAAACGATTGACATACTCGACGATCCGTTCGAAAGGGATTCCGTCAAGGGCTGCAATCTGTTCCTCTATGGTTTCAAGGAAATATATCTTTTTCCCCAACTTTTGGGCAATATGGAAAGCCTCCATGTCGACCGAATATTGCCAGTTCAAATAAGAGGACCAAAGAGTGAAAAAGGCCATCCAAGGACGCACGCTCCTTACATGGCTTCCCAGAAAATCGAAGCTTGAGGAGTTAAAAAGCTCAAGATAGGATTCCGCAGAGCGATGAGGGACCAAGGGAACATTGAGACACTTATTTATCTCTTTGATCACTGCGGGTTCAAGGGCTCCGTAAAGGGAAGGAGTTCCCTCAGCCTGCCGACCATGCTGAGTCACCTTGGTCATGCTCTCAGTATCGAGAGGACCCTCAAAAAGGACGTCTACAACGCTTTGGATCAGCTGAGTCAAAGATTTTTTAAAACGATAGGGTGAAAAATGGGCGGTACCGACGAGGAATGAAATTTTTCCTTCTTTTTCAATTCTCCACACCATTTTCAGTTTCTTCTCCCCCAACCAAGAAAAAACCATTGGACTCCCAAGTTAATTCTAAAGAAGCTAAAGTTTCCCTTCCAAAGAACGAATCATCGAAATCGTCTTCACACTTTCCGGACAATATTCACAGGCCTCATAGCTGAGGAAGGGTACTCCCCCCCACTTCTCTTTAAATCTTCTTATGCCTTCATTTACCCCTAATCCCAAATTGATCTCATTTTTGCCATGCTCACGGGTCAGTTCGATCATCTTGAGAAAAAGTAGATCAGAGGCGTGTGGCACATAATTTTTTTTTGAATGGGTGCCGATGAGGTAAGTGGTAAAATTTTTTGCTCCAAGTTCTAAAATATAGAAGGCGCTCAGCCTCCCTTCCTTGCTCCAGGCGTTGAGGACACACGTACTCGATGAACGGGAAACATAATCGGGCATGACGTGGTACAGTTCCTTTACCCTGGGCCTTAATTTCTCCCTTTTCAAGAGTTCAGAGATGAGGATCTCATGTTCTTTAGAAAGAGCATTGGTCCTTTCCACATCCAATTCCTGAGAGGCCTTCTCGGCCACTCGTCGAAGGGAATTCTTTACCCTCGTTTGCTCAATATCGAATCGATAATATTGATCTGTCTGCCTTTCGATGCAGGAATCCACGAGAAACATGGGAATTTCCGGGCCAATGAACCGAAGGGACTCGGGTCGGAATCTAACGAGAACTTGTTTTACAACCTTCTCGCATCGTTCCATTGAAAAACGCTGATCCAAGGGATATCCCACAAGAATGAACCAGTTGTCCTTAGTAAAGCAAAGGAAATCTTCAATGAGAAGTGGTTCACCCTTTGAGACGGCGACCATTAAAGGAATGATATGTTCGGGAATATAGGCCTTTTTAAGAATTTCTTCGACCTGTTTGGAAGTTAGACCCGACAGTCTGTTATTCATAACGGTTAAAGGTGATTTCCTATTATCGAGAAACTGCGGGTTTTAAAGAGCTTATTTCACTGCTAATCTGCCAATGCAGACTTGAGATTTTATCCCCGATGTACTTTCTCCAATAAGGTAGGGACAGATACCTCAGCTTCCATTCTCAAGAGCAAATCGTCTCTTCGGATCCAATGGAAGGTCAATTTAAGGAGTTATTCGTTTTTCAATTGAAGCAACCGTCGTTTCAATTCTTCTTGGATTTCTTTTCCGGGTCTTTTTAATGGAGACCTCGGGTCCCCTCCGAAATATCCTGAAAGATCCATCGCCATTTTCAAACCTCCGATACCATATTTTGTCGTGACCGCTTTAGCCAATGGGGTTAACCGGCCCTGTAATGCCCTCGCCTCATTCATGTTCCCTTTATTAAAAAGATTCTGGATCCGGACACATTCTTGAGGAACCACATTGGCCACCGCCAGGATTCCACCCACCGCTCCGACACAAAGGGCAGGAAAGAATACGGGTGCGGAGCCCACAAAGACAGCAAATCCTTTTTGAGACGACAGATGAATCATCTCACCCAATTGACCGATATTCCCTGAACTGTCTTTAATCCCGATGACGTTAGGATGTTCGGAAAGTTTAGCCACTATCTCGGGGTCCAAATTGATTCCGGTAAATTGTGGGACGTTATAGATGAAAATTCCGATTCGGGATGAATCTGCGACAGCAATAAAATGATCATATAAAACCTGGGGCTTCATCGATCCTTTAAAATAGGAGGGAGTGACCACGAGAGCGCAGTCCGCTCCCATTTTAGCCACTTGATTAGTAAAAAGAATGGTTTCCTGAGTTGACTCCATGCCTGTTCCGACAAGCATGATTTTTGATGTGGGGATGGACTCCCTGGAGATTTCGACGACTTTTATTTTCTCTTTCTCATTGAGATAGACAGCCTCCCCATTCGATCCGAGAACGAGATAACCGGAGAGATCTGCTTTGTTCCATTTTTGGAAATTCTTTTTGAGTTTATCCGAAGCCAATTTTCCATCTTGAAAAGGTGTTGTGATAGGTGGCATGACACCGCTCAATTTCATTGTAGTTGCTCCTTGCTTCTTTTGCATTCAAACATAAATTGGAAATTTAGTTCATGTCTAATTCGGAATGCGGAGTGCAGAGTTTTTTGAATTTAAGATTTAACTATTTGGTTTAATTCCGAAATCCGAATTTTGAAATCCACATTTAAGATAACATGGGATAAGGTGATGGTCAAATCATAATTTTTCTTGACAAATTTTATAAATCTTAATGTAATGAAAAATATTTTTGGGAAGGGAGAAAACATTGATTGAAGGAAAAATTAAGGATGCAACAAAAATCTTAAATCTTTTAAGATCCATGTCCGGCTATCAGCCCCATTTTGAGATCATTGGTAATTATCGGCTCATTGACGATGGCGTCCGGCCGGAGGCCACCATTATGCTCCAGGCTAATGGCAGGGAGATGCACGAAGCGGACACAGGGGTAGGGCCTGTGGATGCCCTGGCAAAGGTTTTAAAGAAATCGCTCAAATCCATTTTCCCCGAGATTGATCAGGTGAAATTGATTGACTTTAGCTCCAGAATTTTTGACCCCGGTGCCGGAACGGCCGCAGGCGTGGAGGTGGAAATTTTATTCAGCAATGGGAAAGATGCGTGGAGGGTAAAAGCTTTCTCAGAGAATATTAATAGAGCCTCCTTCTTGGCATTAGTCGATGGGTTTGAATATGGGATTTATATTTCAAGAGAAAAGAAAGTAAAAGAGTAAGGGGCAAATTGCAAATTGAAAATTAATATAAACGCATTAAATATTTTAACATCGCACGTTGTCATTGCAAGCCCGAAGGGCGTGGCAATCTCGTTTTTCATGGGATTGCTTCGCCGCTCAGCTCCTCGCAATGACAAATCATTTATTTCGTTTGTATGAGTTGAAAAATTTTGCATCGAATTGGAGGTCTTTATGGATCGTAAAAAATTGGAAGAGACCATTTTGGAAGAGTTAAAAGACGGAAAACTTCCCTGTGCGGTGTGTTTTAAGATTGCCGATGATTTTGGAATACCGAAGAAGGAGTTGACCAAGATTTTAAACGAGATGAAGATCAAAATCAGCCAGTGCCAGTTGGGTTGTTTTGAGTGAGGGTTTCAACAAAATAGGATTGTTTCGTCGCTATGCTCCTTGCCTGCCTACCGCAGGCAGGCAAGGACTACTTTATTAAAACGTTCACCATAGTATCTCATCGGTGGTTTTGTCACCACAAGGAGGTAAGGTCATAAATTCAGTTGTTATTTTCATGATAGGGTTTATCGTTTTTTTCATTGGGTATCGAATTTATGCCCAATATTTCGATACAAAGATTATAAAGTCAGACCCCAAAAAAACTACTCCAGCTAAATGGTTTACGGATGGAGCGGTATTCACGTCTACCCGTAAGACCATCCGCTTCAGTCACCAATTCAAATTAGTAGGGGGTGTAGCACCAGTAATCGGGCCAATCATAGCTATTCAATGGGGATGGCTCCCTGCATTGCTGTGGCTCTGTCTTGGTGCGTGGTTCATCGGTTGGGTTCATGATTACTCGAGCGCCGTGGTGGCCATGCGAAATGAGGGGGCTTCCTTTAGCGGATTAAGCTACAAATTGATTTCACCGAGAGCTCGGATCATTCTCCTCTGCTTTATCTATTTTTTTCTGCTTCTCGTCGCTGGCGCCTTTGGAGCTATCGTCGTTGACGCAGCCATCGGACAGAAAAGTTCTCCCATGGCATGGCTCCTTCTCACATTTGGCGGAATTCTTGCTGGACAGATGATCTACCGGTGGAAGAAAGATATTGTTCTGACAACGGTTGTCACGATAGTGATCGCGTTGATCGGGATATGGCTTGGAACCGTAGTTCCCTCTGATAGTGTCCTCGGAACCGATATTGCCAGTAGCAAACCTGTTTGGACAATTGCTGCGCTTGTCTTCTGTTACTTTGCAGCGGTTTTGCCGATATGGAGATTTACGCTTCCCATTAATTATGTCGCCTCTTACATCGTTTTCTTGGGTCTCTTATTCGGGATCATTGGCGTTTTTATACTCCACCCTAACTTCACCCTGCCTGCTTACTCCACCTTTACAATCGAGATAGGTTGGTTATGGCCTATGATGTTTGTTACGATAGCATGTGGAGCATTCTCTGGATGGCATAGCATCGTTTCAGGTTCAGGGACAGCCCGACAACTTGAATACGAGACAGATGCCCGTCCAGTGGGAGGCGGAGTAATGTTTGTAGAGATGATGCTTGGTTTGTTTGCTCTGGTCATTGCCGGAACGATTTATGCCTCTTCTTCTGAATACGCTGCGGCGATAGCCAAAGGCCCCATTGAGGTTTTTGCGGGGGGTGTTTCAAAATTCCTTGGAGGAGTAGGCCTCCCAGACGCTGTAGGGAAATCTTACGGTGGCGTGATGTTAATTGTCCTCGCCGTCACGATCCTGCAACTTGTCATCCGGTTTATGCGGGTGGCAACCTCGGAATTGTTGGGTGATATCAGCCCCATCTTCAAAAATGCCCATATCGGGACCATCATAGCGGAAATCCTCGTATTGATTCTGATCTTAACAGGATGGTGGCAATACCTGTGGGTACTTTTGGGAGGGGCGAACCAGTTGATGGCCTCGATGGCCCTGATGCTGATGACAGCGTGGTTGATGTCTCAAGGAAAACCATATGGGTGGACATTTTACCCGATGATTTTTACTTTTTTCACGACCACGGCTGCTCTTGTAGTTACCTCTTACAGGCTTTTCAAAGCAGTTTTTATGGGGGTGGTTAAGGGGCCGGCATTGGTTGGAAACACTCTGATGGCTGTGGTTGCGATCTTACTGGTCATTGCCGCAATCATTCTGACAGTGGAAGGGTTGAAAGCTTTTAGGCGTTACCTTTTGAATATCAAGTGCTAAAGTTTATCAAAACATACAGACGTGGAAATAATCATCTTCCAACTCACATAAAATTGGTATATTTTCGTGTCAAAATATGACATTTTTCGTTTAAATCGTGAAATATTTTCATATTTGGACTCACTTCTGTTTCTGAGAGTACAAGTTAACTAAAGTTAACTAATTGAAATCATAAAGGGTTTTTAATATTTCTAATATTGGTATAAATATTGCTGAAATAATTATGATGAATTCGTAGAAAGTTGTCATTTCCGTGAAACTTGGCCTTGAAGGTATCAGTTGGGGGACGGGAATCCAGGGGAATTCTAAATACCTTAAAAGATTGGATTCCTGCGTGCGCAGGAATGAAAGAAAGTAGTCTTTTTACATGAACATCAAATTATAGTTTAACCTATTGTATTGATTTAATTTTTAAAGATACGAAGATGATGCTCGGTTTGATCCAACTTTCGCTTGCAGTTTTTGCGATTTACAGTGCTCTTGAATTCTCAGAAGAGCTGAAGCTTGTTATTCCTTTGGTTTGCCTTTTCGGGATGCTTGTCGTCAGCCGAGTTGATAAAAGAAAAGCGGATAACGAAAAAGCAAGAAAGGTTTTTTTACAATCAGAAATTGATAAAGTCTCAAAGAAAGACTCTACTGCGATCAAAGAGCAGGATTTTTTCACTATCGACTCGCTGGTCTGGCCAAAAAATGAGTTGCTGTTAATTGACACCGTTCATTCCATTTTCAAGGATTTAGGATTCAGGATTTCCACTGGGGTCAACTACCATTCCGTGGATCGCATTGTTAGAATCCCAGAAACCCAAATAGCTTTTGGATTACAAATTCTAATGAGTGAAGGGGAGGTGGAGGGAAACCATCCCAAGATCCACCGGGCCTTACAGTTTGAGGAGGAGAAAAGGGAAAATGAAAAATCCTTGATTATTGCGAGCACCCATATTCATCTTCCGCTATCTGAGAGGCCTAATGTGAATCATGTCTCCAAAGAGGTTGGCAGTTTCTTAATGCGGCACAATATGAGTTTCATTACGACCCATCACCTTTACGAACTCTGGCAGAAAGCGAAAAAAGGAGAGATTCACATCTTTGATTTCTTTGAGAAGATCTATTCTCATTCAGGTGGGACTTTCTAGTTAAAGGGAGCTGTAAATCCCCGTTCAACTTTATTCTTTGTTTTTTTTCAATCACTTCCCTTGCGCCCTTCAATAACAGGCTCCTTGGCCCAAAAAATTTTGGGTGCTTTCGATTTCCTTCCCTCTCCGTTATAATATAAAATGTGAAAGTTAAGGAGATTTTTGCGAAAGCCATTTTGACGAAAACGGCCATCTCTGGCTTTGATTATTGTATCAATCCTTATGTGGGTTGTGGACATGGTTGCCGATACTGTTATGCAAGTTTTATGAAGCGTTTTACCGGTCATCTGGAGCCGTGGGGGGAGTTCATTGATGTTAAAGTGAACGCTCCTTATCTACTGAGAAAACAGCTCAAGAGGGCGAAGCAGGGAGTCGTGGTCTTCGGTACTGTGACCGACTCTTACCAACCGATTGAGAAAAAATATCAACTGACTCGAAAATGCTTGGAAGTCCTTCTGGAGACTCAATTTCCAGTTAACCTTTTAACCCGGTCTCCTCTTTGTATAAGGGATATCGATCTTTTCAAACAGTTTAAAAACATTGAAGTGGGCCTCTCCATTACGACCCATGACGAGGAAGTCAAAAAGATCTTTGAGCCCTATTCGCCTTCCATTTACTCTCGCATCGGAGCGCTGAGAGCTCTCCGTGAAGAAAGAATTCGAACTTTTGCTTTTATTGGACCGATGCTCCCTTTAGATCCGAAGCCGTTGGTAACGATGCTGGATGGGTTGATTGATGAAGTGCTCATCGATCGAATGAATTATCCGAATAAAGTGAAGTCGATTTATCGCAAAGCTAAGCTGGACAAATATTTGGAAGAAGATTATTTTCGTATGATCGGAATGGAGTTGAAGGAACGGTTTGAAAAAAAAGCAATTCCTGTTTCGATGATCTTTTAAGGAAATGACTAAAGTGTCTAAAGTGAATAGTGGCTGAACATGGTGTTATTGTTATGTTATATTGTGTTACGATGCTGCCGTTAACTGCAACACTGCAGCACTTATACTTTGGTAATAAAGGAGTAACCCATGACGATCGGTAGATTTGGATTGAGAAGAAGGAATTACGACTTTCCACCCTTCAGACCACCCAGTGAGGCAAACAGCCTTCTGCTAAGGGTCACTCGAGGATGCCCCTGGAACCGGTGTACCTTCTGTTCGATGTATAAAGGGATGATGTTTGAAATCAGGAATCTTGAGGAGGTTCTGGAAGACATTGACCTGGCAAGGGATCTTTATGGTGATAGGGTTGGCACAGTCTTCATTGGAGATTCCAATAGCCTTGTGGCGAAGACCGAAAGGCTTGTCAAAATTTTGGAAACTTTATTCTCCTCCTTCCCTCATCTCGAAAGGGTGACCAGTTATGCACGGGCGAAAACCATAGCCAAGAAACCTTTAGAGGATCTGATAAAAATACGCCGGGCGGGGTTAAACAGACTCCATGTGGGCCTTGAGACCGGCGATCGGGAGCTCCTCAAGGAGATTGAGAAGGGGGCGACTCCGGAGGAGATGATTGAGGCTGGGAAAAAGGCCAAAAAAGCTGGGTTCGAATATTCTTTATATGTTTTATTGGGGATTGGCGGGGAAGAAAAATGGGAGCAGCACACCAGAGGGACGGCAGAAGTATTGAATCAAATCGATCCCCATTTCATCCGTGTTCGAACGTTTATCCCGCAACCCAACTCTTTAATTCATGAAGCGATGATAAGAGGTGATTTCAAGTCTCCTTCACCGGAAACAATATTAAGAGAAACGAAACTCCTTTTGGAGGAGCTTTGTGTGACTTCTCAGTTCTTGAGCGACCATATCTCCAATCTCCTTCCCCTCCATGGGAAACTCCCCGAGGACAAGGAGAAAATGATTCAGATGATCGAAGAGGCCTTAAAAGAGGTGAGAGAGAATGATGGATTGCGAGAGGAGATGGAGATGAGAAGGCACCTGACGAACCTTTAATCCAGGGTTCAAGGGGCCTAGGGTTCGAGTGAAACAGAAGAAAACATAGATATTAGATGTTATAAAATTCAGAGAAATGAAAAAACTTGAACCCTGGTCCCCTCGAACCCTTGAACCCCTATTTTTATTTGGTGCTGCAGGTGGAGCAGCTCGTGGCTGCACAGCCTTCGCAGGAGGAACTGCCAGTGCTCTTAAATTTCCCACCGCTGGAAAAGGCAAAGGCAGACATCATCCGATGGACTTTTTTACTTTTACATTGAGGACAAACAATTTTTTCAGAGGACTTCAATACTAATTTTTCGAATTCACTCTGACATTG
>Ga0068714_10002393_pt1 | contig 24316 bp, 22 predicted proteins | sample MTBNYHSulfiMetaG_FD_62988 | JGI IMG/M metagenome (GOLD analysis project Ga0068714, IMG submission 62988) | Enrichment culture microbial communities from rom New York Harbor, USA that are MTBE-degrading - MTBE-NYH (New York Harbor Sulfidogenic)... | ecosystem: Environmental > Aquatic > Marine >... | reverse complement strand
TTGTGTGGCGCAAGCGGGAGGTAAAGGGATCACAGCTCAGGAATACTATCGTCAACTTACGCAACTAAGCACTAGGAGCTTGTCCGAGAACTGTCATTTCGAGCCGAAGGCGAGAAATCTTGTGCTTGCAAGTGGCTGATTTTACAAATTTCTCATTACGCTAAGCTCCGTTCGAAATGACAAAAGAGGCATTATCGGACAAGCCTCTAGTTTGGCCTGCCCTTTACCCACCATTCGTGCTGGGGAGTACTCCCCTCGTTCCCAAACTCTGTTTGGGAACGCACTTGGGCGGCAAACTCAGTTTGCTGTTCGGCGGCAAAACGGAGTTTCCCTGTCATTTACGTGTCCAAACAGAGTTTGGGCACGAGGGGGGTAGAGTGGAGTTTGTGGCTCGTAACGAAGTATCGATCCCGCTCTTTTGTCCGAACAATAAGCGGGGGTGACAAGTGATTGGCTCCACTAGTGGATGGTAACGGAAGGAGACGGACGATGAGGTCAATGATGTCAGGTTGTCTGAACCGAACGAAAGCTGCAGTATGTAATTTCATCTTCTTAACACTTGTGCTTTTGACGCTCCGTTGCGAAGCCGCACTAATTGAGCTGCATGCACGTCTTGACGGCAGCCAGGCGGTACCCCCGATTAGCACTCCGGGAGCCGGAATCGCCGTGATGGTCTTCGATACGGTAACAAAAGAGTTTTCCTGGAACATTAACTTCGATGGACTTTCAAGTCAGGTATCCAGCGCCCAATTTCAGGGTCCGGCCGGACCCGGTGAAAACGGCAATATCATATTCAGTATCAGCGAGATCAGCGGCCTCAACAGCCCCCTGACCGGAACGGTAACACTCAACAGCACTCAGGAGGTCGACCTTCTTGCGGGCCTTTGGTACATCAATATTCGCACCGGTCTTGCTCCAAGTGGAGAGATCCGGGGCCAGGTAGAGATGCTTGAGGACTCTTCTTCGCAGGGCATCATTCCGGGCGATTTGAATGGTGACGGACGAGACGACCTGGTGGTTCTCACAGTGGACGGTCAGATTTTTTATACCCTGAATCTGTTGATATGGATAAAAATTCCCGGTGTCTTGAATCAGATAGCGACCGGCGATCTCAACGGAGACCTGAAAGACGACCTGGTCGGCCTCGCTGCTGAAGGACAGATTTTCTACACCCTGGATCTGCGCAACTGGACGCATCTGCCGGGCATCCTGCGGCAATTGACCACGGGGGATTTGAACTCCGATGGAAGAGACGACATAGCAGGGCTGGCTTTTGACGGACAGGTCTACTACACGCTAGATTTAGCCACGTGGAACAATATTGAGGGCACACTGAGTCAAGTAACTACAGGTGATCTCACCGGCAATGGCTTCTCCAATCTTGCAGGACTAAGCCATTCCGAACTCGTATACATCACTTTGGATCTACAAAATTGGCTGAATGTCCCGGGAAGATTTTAGAGGGCTGACGACAAATGCAGCCACGGCAACAATGACTCCGATCTCCTCATCCGGGCGGAAGGGGTTACTCTAGCTGAGCCTCTTGCTCGGCCATCATTGAATAAGGCCTGCAGGGATTTGGAGTCATCCTGGACTGTTCCCTAGACGTCAACGGCAACGGCAAGTTGGGTGAATACAAGCTTCCACAAGCCGTATGAAAATTATGGTGGCATCGACCAACGAAGAAAGGGAAATCGCTGTTCAGGCTGCGCATATTATGATGCCTTGATCAGCTCGAAGAGACACCATCGAAGCAGGCAAGTTTGCCGATTTCGTCCTGTCGGAAAACCCGCTGACCGTGCCCTGCCACCAAATAAAGGATATTAGGGTCCTGAGCACATTCCTCGGAGGCCTTTGCGTTTTCAAGACGGAATCTTGAATAGCGACACTGCCTGCTTATAATGTGTTGTTGAATCGGTTCGTTTCAAACCAGTCTCCATTGGTGAGCTCCAAAACGAAGGAATGAAATGCAGATCTTAGCAGAAATAACGCAGCTAAACGAGGAAGTCATTCGTCTGCGACGAGACTTTCACCAGCATCCCGAGCTCGGGTTTAAGGAGCTCAGAACCTCTGATATAGTCTTCAACTACTTGCAGCAACTGAACGTGGAGGTGAAGCGGATCACCCGGACCGGAGTGGTGGGCACCCTGTACGGCAAGGAATCCGGTTGCACAGTAATGCTTAGAGCCGATATGGACGCACTCCCAGTGCAGGAAGAGACCAATCTGCCTTACCAATCCGCATATCCCGGCATTATGCACGCTTGTGGCCATGACGGACACACAGCCATGCTTCTGGTAGCCGCAAAGGTGTTGGCGCACCATCGAGATCAGATCAAGGGCAACATCAAATTTGTTTTTCAACCCAACGAAGAGGGGGTGGCAGCCATTCACATGATTGAAGATGGCGTCCTGGATGATCCCAAAGTGGATGCATGTTTGGCAATACACCTATGGACGCTGATCGAATCGGGAAAAGTGGCGATCACAGCAGGCCCGGTCATGGCAGGAACGAATCATTTTATCCTCACCATAAAAGGCAGAGGCGGCCACACCGCAACCCCTCAAAACTCTGTCGATCCCATCCTTACTGCGGCAAGCATCATTCAAAACGTTCAAGCGATCCAAACAAGGGAAATTAGCGTTCTGCAGCCGACTATCATCGTTTTCGGCAAAATCGAAGGGGGCACCACCTCCAACGTTATTCCGGACAATGTGATCCTAAAAGGCACGATGCGCTATCTGCATGAGACCAAAGGAGACTCTGCGGAGACTCCAAAGAGCCGCTTTGAGCGAATAATAGCAAACACGTGCAGAGCCTATCGAGCGGGCTATGATCTCGAGTTCGTTTCGGAGCACCCTACCCTTGTAAACGACCAGGCACTTGCCGACCTGGTCAAAGCCGTTGCCCAACAGGTGCTCGGTCGCCGACCGAAAACGTCAGGATTATGCGATAACATCGACTCAACGGAAAGTATCTTGCCCTATGTCACCATGGCCGGCGAAGATTTCGCCGAATTCGCCAACCGAGTACCGGGTGTGCTGTACTTTGTCGGTGCCGGAAACCGCCAAAAGCAAACGGACTATCCCCACCACCATGCTCGCTTCAACATAGACGAAGACGTCCTCAAGCTAGGGGTGGAAATGCATGTGAGAACGGCACTGCGCTACTTAAACGCACGCTGAGCATTGAACTGAAATCTACTTTCCGTACCCCTTCCGATAATCTTCTCCATTTAAGGGATTTTAGGGCACGGCTCCAGATTTGGCTTTTCAGTCGTATTCATAATGGTGGGCGGCAATGGATTACAGAATGCTCAAAGCAGAGGCGAGTTGAGAGGTTTCTTTCTGGGGAATTGCTCACTATATTTTCTTTGTGATGTTAGCTTCCGCTTTTGGCATTGGGCGATTTCCGCTTGTCGCTTGCGGTGAGGCCAGAGAGCTTTTCAACGGAGGGATTCGGTCATGAGCGAATTGGTAGTCGTTGCATTTAAGGATCGGTACCGCGCAGAAGAGGTTCGCATTGATTTATTGAAATTGGACCGCGAACATCTTGTTGATTTAGAGGACGCCGTTGTTTTGGTCAGGGACAAGAATGGCAAGGTAAAGCTGCGTCACGCTTCCCACTTGACGCTTGGCGGAGCGATAGGGGGCGGTTTCCTCGGAATGATGCTCGGAGTCATGCTGCTAAACCCGGTCTTTGCAGCTCTTGGACTGGCAGCTGGAACAGCTATTGGAGCAGTTTCGGGATCGATGGAGCACCTGGGAATCGATGAAGATTTTATGAAGGATCTGGCCGGCCATTTGCAGCCCGGCACCTCTGCCTTGTGCATCCTGGTTCGCGACCACTTGAATCTGGTTTTGGAAGACGTGCAAAGATACGGCGGGCAGGTCCTCACAAGCTCCCTTAAGCATGAGGACGAAGAGCAGCTGAAGGCAGCTCTCGAGCAGGTCAAGGCGAGTGTCTGAAGTAAAACCTCAGCCTTGCTTGCATCATGCAGCAGCCGGGGGACACCAAAAAAAGGGCGTTAGGTCCAGTGCTTTTCGCAGAGCAGCGCGCAGGTTTGACCTGGCGTGCAGATCCTGCAATCAAGCTAGCTCCTTCCGCACGATACCAGGCGCAGGAGAAGCGAAACTAGGAGCTTGTCCGAGAATGCCTCTTTTGTCATTTCGAACGGAGCGTAGCGTAGTGAGAAATCTGTAAAATCAGTCACTTGCAAGCACAAGATTTCTCGCCTTCGGCTCGAAATGACAGTTCTCGGACAAGCTCCTAGTTTACCAACTTGGATTGATCTTAGCTGGTTTCCTTCTGGAAACCGCTTTTTGATGCACAGCCGTTTAGGTCTGCCCGTCTTGACAGGCTAAAGCCTTGGGCTTCGGCATTTCCGGATGAAGACCAGCTACACCGATGCATCTCGCCAATCTTGCCTGATGCCGTATCCGCCGCAATGATGCTTCCCGCTTTGCGGGGATTGATGCCGACACCTGCAAGGAAATCTTTAGAGTGCTTAAGGGTTTCTCCCCTGCAGTTCGCGATAGCGGCGTATCAAAGCGTTGGTTGAACTGTCGTGCCTCAGCTGCGGACTTGAATCGGCTTCCAGTTCCGGCACAATGCGCTTGGCGAGTACTTTACCGAGTTCAACACCCCACTGGTCAAACGAATTGATATTCCAGATCGCCCCTTGAGTGAAAACCTTATGCTCGTAGAGCGCGACGAGCTGGCCAAGAACCCGCGGTGTTAGCTTCTTAGCCAAAATAGAGTTGGTGGGATGATTGCCTTCCATAACCCGATGAGCGACCTGAAATTGGGGCAGCCCCTCGGCCTCCACCTCTTCCCTGGTCTTTCCCAAAGCCATAGCTTCGGTTTGAGCAAAGTAATTGGACATCAAAAGGTTGTGGTGGTTGCCGAGTGGATTGTTCGGCTCTGCAAAGCCGATAAAATCACACGGTACCAGTTTAGTGCCCTGGTGAATGAGCTGATAAAAGGCATGCTGGCCGTTGGTGCCGGGCTGCCCCCAGACAACCGGACCGGTTTGATAGCCGGTAATCCGATTGCCGCTTCGATCCACGGATTTTCCGTTGCTTTCCATATCGAGCTGCTGGAGATAGGCCGGGAACCGTGCCAGGTATTCGCTATAAGGCAAAACCGCGAGAGTCTGTGCGCCATAGAAATTATTGTACCAAATGCCGATCAGAGCCAGCAGAACCGGCAGGTTTTTTTCAAACGGTGCGCTCCTGAAGTGCTCGTCCATGGCTCGAAAGCCGGCGAGCATTTCATCGAAATGGTCCGGACCGACGGCAATCATGAGCGATAAGCCGATCGCGGAAGTAAAGGAATATCGGCCGCCGACCCAATCCCAGAATTCGAACATGTTCTCCTTATCGATACCGAATTCCTCTACTTTACTCACGTTTGTGGAGACCGCAACAAAATGGCTGCGCACCGCCGCATCGCTTCCCAATGCGGTGACCAGCCAATTGCGCGCGGAATGGGCGTTTGTCAGGGTCTCCTGGGTGGTAAAGGTTTTAGAACAGATTACGAACAAGGTCTCCTCTGTGTTGCAGCCTCTGAGAGCCTCTACCAGGGCGGTGGCATCTATGTTGGAAACAAAGCGGCATTGGATTCCGTCGAGGCTGAAAGACTTAAGAGCCTCATATGCCATGGCCGGGCCAAGGTCCGAACCGCCGATTCCGACGTTGATAACGTTTTTTATGTTCTTGCCGGTGAAGCCTTTCCACTCGCCGGAGCGGACCCGCCTGGAAAACGTGCGCATCTTTTGGAGCACTTTGTGAACAGCGGGCACCACGTTCTCTCCATCGACTTCGATTACCTCATGCTCGGGTGCGCGCAACGCAATGTGCAGTACCGATCTGTTTTCAGTTACATTGATTTTTTTCCCGCAGAACATGTCCTCTATTTGCTTTCGTAAACCAGCCACATCCGCAAGCTTCACCAACAACGGGATCGTCTCCTCGGTGATGCGGTTTTTGGAATAATCCAGATAGAGCTCACAGGCCTGCACTGCCATCATTTCGCCGCGGCCTGGACTCTGCGCGAAAAGATCTCGCAAGTGCATTCCTTTAGTCTGTTCAAAATGCCGCTGGAGCTCCTTCCATTCGGGGCAATCAGTCAGGGGAGGATTGCATTGGAACATTATCTTCGCTCCTTTCCAAATGTAACTCGGACCGTTACTTTCACGCATGGTGCCAAACTGGCCTGCGGTACTTAATAGAACCATATGATAGCATCGATGGCCGACCTCTTCCATCGCAAAGGCTACTACATCATGCAGACCGTATGAGGATAACATCGGTTCACAATCCTGTGGTTGCCCGTGACTGTCCGGCAAAAAGGATTCTCATGAGGTTCATGCGAGACAGTGGAGCAGTAGGGCTGTCTTTTGACGGCAAGTGAGGAAGCCCGCCCTTTACTTTACAATTTCGAGCACCCGGTATCTGTTTTTCGTGGTTGTAACCACATACGGATGTTTAACTTAAAGAATCCACCGTTCGCAGTGTACAATCGATCAATTCTTGGATTACAAACGACTGCGTGGAATGCTTCTTGAATATGGACTTTTGTGCAAGCGGAAAAAACAGGATCAATCTTAAAACACGAGGGTATACGATGGCAAAGCCGGAAGAGATCTATCAGTGTCAAATGACAAATTGTGGCTGCCTTTACGATCCGGATCGAGGGGACCGAAGGGGCAAGATTCCAAAGGGGACCGATTTTTGCGATTTACCCGAAAATTGGAAATGTCCGGTCTGTGGTGCAGGAAAGAAGATGTTTCGCCCTGTGCGAGGTCCTGGATCAACAGCAGAGCAGTAATCCCAGTTAGCTCCCATCCGGAAACCCGAATTGTCTAGCGGCACCGACGGCACCGCGCCGACCGACCCTGTCGAGGGGCGAGCGGCGCGCTTTTACGCCCTCGGCTCATAGCACAGCGAGCCAATCGAAAGGTTTCCGGATGGATCCCAATTCCGCATTGATGAATTTCCAACCACTCCTCTAGATCGGACTGAAACTCTCAGTAATCGCCACTCTTCTGAGCTCCATCACCTGCTGAAAATTCACACGTCGATTGATTTAGCTTGACCCGGAGCTTCGAATAATCGAATAAATGTATGCGCTGTTAGTGGTTATTCTTGAGCTGTCGCAGGGATTCAAGCCCGGGTGCACCAGTGAGGGCATCTGCGCTCAGCTCATCGGAAGCTCAAAAGAGGTTCAAAAAGGGAGAGGGAATGAGAACAAAAAAGTCAAGAAGAACAAAGGCCGGTTTGGTTATAGTAATGGTTCTCGCAATATTTGCGATTACCCTCACGAGTGCGCGCGCCATTGCCGATGACGCCATGGATGCCGCACAATTGGTTGAAAAGTCTCGCATGACTTTCCGCAATTTCATGTCCTCCTCTGACACCGAAGCATTTCGAAACCTCATGAAAAGCGCCCGGGGCGTGTTCATCTGCCCGCAGGTGCTGAAGGGAGCTTTTCTGGTAGGCGTATCGGGAGGCAGTGGTGTATTTCTGGCCTACGATTCGAAAACCGGACAATGGAGCCAGCCTGCGTTCTATACCATGGGTGAGGTGAGCCTTGGCATTCAAGCCGGTGGCAAGGCCTCGGAAATAGTCCTCCTGGCAATGACCGACAGAGGTGTCAACGCCTTCCTGTCAAACAATCTGAAATTGGGAGTCGATGCCGGCATCGCTGCAGGGCCTGTGGGCATCGGGGCCGAAGCGGCAACCGCCAATCTGAGTGCAGACATTATCAGCTATTCACTCTCGCAAGGCCTTTTCGCAGGTATCTCGCTGGAAGGAGCGGTGATATCATCCCGCAACGGCTGGAATCAGGCATATTACGGCAAGGTTGCGACTCCGACAGACATTCTTGTGTTGCGCAACGTTTCCAATCCCCAGACCGCTGATCTAGTGCAAGATATCTCTCAGGCTTCCCTTGGGCAGTACAAATCAAATTAGCAGCCTTGGCTCGCAATCGCACTCAAGGGGAATACGCCGGCGGGGTAACCAGTGCGGTTACCGCCACCAGCCAAACGCATGCTTGCAGTATCGGATACTGGCTGACTCAGCCCTGACCCGATCTGCGATCAAGTATGTGCTCCAATCAGCTGCAGAATTGCCTGGAAAAGTGGTGAGCCACTATCGGTCAGATGATCCAGCATTGAAAAGTGGCCGGCCTTTTCAACGATCATCAGGTTGACCGGTACGCCCTTATCGCTCCAGGCCGAGACAAAATCTTTACTCTGGAAATGGAATTCGTCCGATTCTGCTGCTCCTACGCTCACCACCATTTGACGGTTACAAGCCGGAGCAAGGTGAACCGGGCTGTTTCTTCGCGCCGTGACCTCATTCATACCAAGCGTATCGTTGAGATACGACAGTCGTATGGGATGAAGATCGAACAGCCCGCTCAGGGCGCATCCTCCTTTAACCAGATCGACCGGCAAGCCATCTGCAATCAGGCTCCATGAAGTTGCCATCAACATGGCGGCTATATGACCGCCGGCGGAATGACCGCAGACGAAAATCTCCTCCGAACTGCACCCGTAATCGGTCCCGCATCGGTAAAGCCACACCATTGCCTTTCGACAGGATTGCACGATTTCATCCATGGAGACGGCAGGAGCTAGAGGATAGTTTGCTACCGCCGCCGCAATTCCCCGCTCGATGAGCTCTCGTACAACGAAATGAAACACTCGCTTATCCAGTGCCTGCCAGTAGCCGCCATGGAAAAAAACCAAAAGCGGCGAATCGGGCCTGGAGGTTGGAAAAATGTCGAGCAGCTCTCGCTCGCCGGCGCCGTATCGGACATCTTTAACCATGTGCGCGTATCGTCTGAGCTCTTTACTGCGACGGTTCCAATCTTCAACAATTCCCCCAAAGTCGGTCACGCTCGCTCGAGCGTTGTACTGCTTGTCAAGATCTGTTTGCGTGTAATGCTTGTAGACATGCATTGCATTTTTCCATTCGCGAAAGCCGATTGGCTTGCACTCGGAAAGCCTTAGCTGATTCCGCGTATTTTAAACACCGAGGAATTTCTGTCGCAGCTCCGGCTCGTCCTTCAGCTGCATGGAAGTTCCGCTCCACACCGCCCTGCCCTTCTCGATAATGTAGTGGCGATCGGCAATCCGCGTCAGGGCTTCCACGTTTTTGTCTATCACCAGGATGGACTGTCCGGACTTTTTCAGCGCATTCAGGCAGCGCCAGATTTCCGCTCGAACCAGCGGCGCCAGGCCTTCAGTGGCTTCATCCATGATCAGCAGGCGCGGATTGGTCATCAAGGCCCTACCGATTGCAACCATTTGCTGCTCGCCCCCGGATAGCCGACTGCCCGGATGGTATTTGCGTTCAGCAAGGATGGGAAACAGACTGAAAATCTTTTCCAAGCTCCATGGATTAGCCTTGCCCATACGGTTGGCCTCGGTGGCGACAAGATTTTCTCGCACGGTCAAGGTCGGAAAAACCTGGCGATTTTCAGGCACCAGGGCGAGACCAAGCTGTGCGATTCGGTAACAGGGGAGATCGCGGATTTCCACGCCATTGAACCGGATCGATCCGGACTGCGCGCGCGTCAGCCCCATGATGGAGCGTACCGTGGTGGTCTTGCCCATGCCGTTTCGCCCCAGCAGCGCCACCATTTCCCCTTCTCGCACTTGCAGGCTCAGTTCGAAAAGAACCTGGCTTCTTCCGTAGGAGGTCCTTATCGCTTTTACTTCAAGCATAAACAGCCAAGGCCTCCTCATCGCCCAAATAGGCTTCACGCACATCCGGATCGGAGCGAATCTGATCTATTGTTCCGCCTGCTATCACTCGACCATAGACCAGAACCGTTATCCAATCCGCCAAGGCAAATACCGCCGCCATATCATGTTCGACCAGAACCAGTGTGTGCTCCTGTTTCAAGCCACGCAGCACGGAAATCATACGCTCAGACTCTTCGGCTCCCATTCCGGCCATCGGCTCATCCAGGAGCAGCAGTTTCGGACGAGTGCCAAGAGCCATTGCAACCTCGAGCTGCCGCTGTTCTCCGTGAGACAAATTGCCCGCCACAATATGCGCTCGCTCGGCCAGTCCTACGCGGTCGAGAGCTTCCAGTGCAGATCGACGAATGACCGAATACTTTCCAGCATTTCGCCAGAAGCGGAAATTGTGCCCGTTATTCGCCTGTAGCGCCAGTACGACATTGTCCAGGACCGAGAACCCTTGAAAAATGCTGGTGATTTGAAAAGAGCGCGCAATGCCGAGACTGGAGCGCGCGTGCATCGGCAAGCGGGTTATGTTTTTGCCGCAAAGAGTGATTGTTCCGGAATCGGGCCTCAGCTCACCCGCCAACTGAGCAATGAGAGTGGTTTTACCCGCACCGTTGGGGCCGATAATGGCATGAATCTCTCCCTGCCTGACAAAAAGATCAATCCCGGCGCTGACCATCATGGCGCCAAAAGATTTGACCAGTTCTCTTGTTTCCAGCAGTGGCTCAAACGACATCTTTTGCTCCGCACAGCAGACCGTAGACACCGCGTCTGGCAAACACGACAATGATGATCAGCAGCGGCCCGAGCAGTATCATCCAGTGTTCGGTAAAGCCCGACAACACCTCTTCTGTCAGCAACAAAAAAAGGGCTCCGAGCATGGGTCCGAATAAGCTGCCCATGCCCCCCAGGATTACCATGACCAAAATATCGCCGGATCGCGTCCAATGCATGAAGGCCGGGCTTATGTACAACGACTGGTTGGCTATGAGAGCTCCGGCAAAGCCGGCAATAGCGGCGGCAATCACAAAGCAAACCAGCTTGTAGCGGAAGGTGGCAAACCCGAGGGAGCGCATTCGCCTTTCATTTTCGCACACCCTGGATTACCATACCGAAACGTGACTGCACCATGCGTCGCGAGAAAAACAGGGTCAGCAGCATGAAAGCGAGCACCAGATAGTAGAAGGAATTATGATCGCCGAGGTCGATCAATCCCGCCACGGTATTGCGCGAGGCCAGAGGCATGCCGTCGCTTCCGCCGTACACTTCGAGGCTGAAGAAGAAATAATAGAGCATCTGAGCAAAAGCCAGCGTGATCATTATAAAATAGACTCCGCTGGTGCGCAGACTGATGGCACCTATGACAGCGGCAATCGCGGCACTGCCAAGGATGGCTGCAGGCCATGCGAGGAACGCACTTTCAACTCCGTGCTGGGCGAGAATTCCAACCGTGTAGGCACCAAACCCGAAAAACGCCGCATGGCCGAAGCTGACCATACCGCCGTAGCCGAGAATGAGATCCAGACTTAAGGCAACTATGGCGTAGATCATGATGCGGGTGAACAGCCTCGTATAAAACAGCTCACCGAACAGAGGAACGGTTAGGAAGGCAGCAAGCACAAACAGGAGCACGATCTGCCGCAAATCGGGGTATTTCTGTTTAACCATGGGCTGGGAACAAACCCTGAGGACGCCAGTAAAGTACTGCGGCCATGAGGACATAGATAACCATTGAGGCAAGGGCAGGAGGCAGCAGCACCCGACCGAAGGTGTCGGCCACTCCAACCGCTATCGAAGCGATAAAGGCGCCGCGAATGGAGCCGATACCGCCTATCACGATCACCACGAAAGTTAAGATGATGATGGATTCTCCCATGCCGACTTCCACCGATAGAATCGGCCCCGCCATCATTCCTGCAAGGCCGGCCAAGGCTGCACCTAGGCCGAACACGAGCGTGTACAGCAAACGGATATTCACCCCAAGTGCTCCGACCATCTCCCGATTGGTGGCCCCGGCTCGAATCAACATGCCCAGTCTGGTGTAGGCGATCAAGACATACAAGAATATGGCCACCGCCATACCAACTGCAATAATACCGATTCTAAAGACCGGGTAACTAACTCCCGGTAGTATCTGCATAGATCCCGAAAGCAGAGCGGGAGCCGCCATGAAATAGGCTTGCGGTCCCCAGACTATTCGAACCAGTTCATTAAAAAAAAGTATGAGCGCGAAGGTTGCCAGCACCTGATCGAGGTGATCCCGGTCATAGAGAGAGCGCAGAACAATCACCTCGATCAACATGCCGATAAGGATAGTTAGAGGGATCGCCAGCAGGACCGCCAGCAGAAAAGAACCGGTTTGCTGCTGCAGGGTCGCTGCCAGATAAGCGCCCATCATATACAGCGACCCGTGCGCCAGATTGATCAGATTCATGACGCCGAAGACGAGTGTCAGCCCAGCGGCCATCAGAAAGAGCATAATGCCCAGTTGCAGGCCGTTGAGAGCCTGGATAAAGATTAAAATAGGATCCACTGTGCTTGCCTTTTATGACGCCGCCTATTTCATTTCACATTGAGTGTGATAGGCGTCGGCGTGGTCCTTGAACGCGACTGCAATGGTCTTGTTGGTCAAAACCCCTTCTTCGTTTCGAAATACTTCTCGGATATAGAAGTCCTGAATAGGGAAGTGGTTGTTGTTGAAGCGAAAGAGCCCCCTGACCGAGTGAAAATCCGCCCTTTTGAAAGCCTCACGCAATTTGTCCTTGTCACTTAGATCTCCCTCCACCGCTTCGATGGCGCTATTGATCAGAAGCGCTACGTCATAGCCCTGTGCGGCAAACAACGAAGGAAGACGGTTGTAGGTTGCCTTAAAATCAATGACGAATTTTTCATTCACAGGGTTTTTCAGGTCGGGGCTCCAAAAGCTCGCATTCAATAGACCGAGCGCAGCGTCCCCCATTGCCTGCAGAACCGACTGATCGAGAGTGAAAGCCGTGGTGTAGAGCGGTATTTCCTCCTTGAGACCGGCCTGAGCGTACTGCTTGATGAAATTGATGCCCATGCCGCCTGGATAGAATACGAACAAAGCTTCCGGTTTAGCCGCGCGCAGCTGAGCCAGTTCAGCCGCATAGTCCGGCTGGTTGATTTTGGTGTAGACCTCGCCGACAATTTCACCCCTGAAGTAACGCTTTACACCGGCCAAACCGTCTTTCCCTGCCTGATAGTTGGGAGCCATCAGGTACAGGCTTTTTACGCCCTGGTCCTGGAGGTACTTGCCCATTGCTTCATGGGTCTGATCGTTTTGCCAGGAGACGGCAAAAAAGTTCGGCAGGCATCCCTTGCCGGCTAGCGGAGACGGACCCGCATTGCCGCTGATCAAGAAAATGCCGGCATCGGTCACGGGCTTCGCCACTGCCATCATGACATTGGAAAAAACAATTCCGGTCACTAGATCGACCTTGTCCTTTTCAATCATTCGGCTGGCCACTTCCACACCGACATCCGGTTTTAGCTGATCGTCACCGATTACCAGATCAACCGGCAGACCGCCCAATTTGCCGCCGCAATGGCTAATCCCCAGCTTGAGGCCGTCTAGGATATCCGTGCCGAGACTCGCAGTGGGCCCCGACATCGTGGCCATGTAACCGATCTTGACCTGCTCCGCCCCGTAAGCGTAGCTGCCTGCTACCAACCCTAAAGCGAATACCAATCCTGCAAAACGCCTGTTCATTGCCTTAACCCTCCCTTAATTATGTCCACCCGCAGTGGTCCATCTCCAAAGCTGAGATGCCCAAACCTCTCCTCAACCCCAACTCCATGCTCCATGCTCCCTCACCGCAGGCCCCGGATAAATTCCCCAACGGCTCCGACTCCCGCACTCTCCATCACCCGAATGGTCTGGGTTCCGATCACTGCGATGTCCGCCTTGCCTCGCAGAAAATCGATATCCGCCTTCTCCTTAACCCCGAAGCCGATCGCCAGCGGCAGATCGGTAGCCTGCCGGCAGCGGCCGATATATTCTTGAAGCTGCGCACTGAAATTGGTGTCGGCGCCTGTCACTCCTTTTCTTGCCACACAATAGATGAAGCCGCGCCCGTAGGATGCGAGATACCGCATGCGCTCGATTGGAGTGGTAGGAGAAAAAATGAAGATCGGGGCGAGACGATGCTTTTCCATGGCGGCAAGATATTCTTCCCCTTCTTCCGGCGGCAGATCGGGTATGATGGCGCCATGCAGGCTCCCATTTGCCATCGCCGAAGCAAAGCGATCCACCCCGTGCTTGTACAAGATGTTGTAGTAGGTCATGAAAAGAAACGGAATGGGGAAATCGCGAGCCACTCCTGCGGCAAATTCGAAGCTCTCCTGCACCGTTGCTCCCGCCGCCAGTGCTTTCTGATTGGCATGCAAAATCACCGGACCGTCTGCAATTGGCTCTGAGAACGGAATCTGCAGCTCCATCAAATCCACCCCCGCATCGACCATAGCTTCGACCACCTTGTAGGAATCATCAAAGGTCGGATAACCAAGCACGATGTGGGTCATCAACAGGATTTCTTTTCCCTCAAGTCGAGTTCGCAAGTAGGATTCAAGCACGGTATTTCTCCGCTTTTTCTATGATGAATTGTTGCCATCTGGGATCTCCAAATGCATCGGCGATGGTGAAAATATCCTTGTCGCCTCTTCCCGACTGATTGATCAAAACGACATCCTCTGAGGAGAGCTGCGACGCTTCCTTGAAGGCCTGAACGAAAGCGTGAGCCGATTCCAGAGCCGGTATCAGCCCCTCCTTCTGAATGGTGAGTGCGAGCGCATCCACCACTTCCCGATCAGTTGCGGCCTCAAACCGCACCCGTCCGGCTTCCTTAAGGTGCGCCAGGATCGGCGAAACCCCCACATAATCCAGCCCCGCGGCGACACTGTGAGTCTCCAGCATCTGGCCGTCGGAGTTTTGCAGAAAATAGGATTTATATCCTTGCGCTACGCCAACACTGGCATCCGCGGAACAAAGCCGCGATGCGTGATAGCCTGAGCTCAGACCTTTTCCGCCCGCTTCGACCCCGACCAGTTCGACCGCATCGTCCATAAAGCCGCTGAAAATCCCCATCGCATTCGAGCCACCGCCCACACAGGCATACACCCGTGTCGGCAGTTTGGCTGTCTGCCGCAAAACCTGATTGCGCGCTTCCCGGCCGATGATGGATTGAAAGTAAGAGACCATTTCCGGAAAAGGATGCGGACCGCAAGCGGTGCCGAGCACGTAGTGGGTGGTATCCATGTTGGACACCCAGTCGCGGAAGGCTTCGTTAATGGCATCCTTCAGAATCCGGGTTCCCTCCCGCACCGGAATGACTTCGGCTCCCAGCCTTTCCATCCAAAAGACATTCGGACGCTGCCGCTCCACATCGACTTCCCCCATGTAGATGGTGCACTTGAAACCGAATTTGGCGGCCATGGTGGCGGTTGCTACGCCGTGCTGTCCGGCACCGGTCTCGGCAATCACACGGGTTTTGCCCATCCTTTTCACCAGCAGCCCCTGCCCGATCACGTTGTTCGCTTTGTGCGCGCCGGTGTGATTCAGATCTTCCCGCTTGATATAAATGCGTGCGCCTCCAAAATGTCGGCTGAGATTTTCGGCAAAGGTCAACGGAGTCGGTCTACAGGAGTAATTGGACATCACCTCCTCATATTGCTGCCAGAAGTTGGGGTCGTTTTTGGCGGTGTTGAACGTTTCGACCAGCTCATCAAAAGTGGCCACCAGGATTTCCGGGAGATACGCTCCTCCGAACTCGGCGTAATAGCCTCGCTTAATCATCGGCAATTCCTCTGATTGTCTGTGAAAACACAAATTGGTCTGTCCGGCAGTACAGCTCCGAAAATATCGCGTTCTTGGCCTGTGCAAAGTGCAAAAACCGCTTTACCAAAAGGATCGGCAAGGCCGAAGTGACAGCCAGGCGCCGGGCTTTCTCTCCCTCCAAATACCCGATCCTGAAGTTTTGTTTACCGCCCGTAGGCTTCATGTAGTAGCGTTCATCAACAATTCTGGAAAGTGACTGGTCCGCAAGATCGACGCCATCGATTCCGGCAAAGATTTCCGGATGCAAATAGATGTCCTCCAACAAAACCGGCATTTCCTCGACGCAGCTGAGGCGAGAGACGAAGTAGGCCGTCCCGCCGGAGAAAGGATTCTCCGCATCCCGACCAATCTGCCTTAGCTCGATTTTATGAAGAATCCGGGTGTTAAGAGAAATCCCTCTTTTGTGAAAAGACGAAATAGTGCCGGCCAATGAAAAAAGATCCACCTCACTGTCGTTGGCACGCACGAAAGTGCCCGAGCCTCTTCGGCGCGTCAAGATTCGTCTTCGCACCAGCAGATCGGTAGCCTGCCGGGCGGTTGGCCGCCCAATACGGTAAGTTTCGGCCAGCCGGTGCTCCGATGGAATTCTGGAGCCGAGCGGATATTCACCGGCGCGGATCTTGGCCAGGAGGATGTCCGCCAGCTGATGATACAAGGGAACAGGTGATTGAGGATTAAGCACGATTTTGTTACTGCCTTCGTTTTTCAAAATCAGGTGATGCCATACTGGATGTAATTAGTCAAGTTGTCAAGACAAATTTTGTCGCTTACGCTACGAATAGTTGACGGATGAAGATCGCACTGACAGTCAATCCACCACCTCTTGATGGCGAACTGACGCCAACTTTAAGCGCAGCTCTTTTTTTGATGTTGATTTAGAGAGCTTGCATCATGAGGCGATAGCGAACCCTCGCGAAGCGGTACGGTTGTCGATGAGATCAGTTCCGCCCAGATCGTCATCGGCAGCCGTCGGCGTCGTCGTAACCGGGAAAACTGATCTACCTATTCTCTGAGCTGTTCATGCCGCTCAGAAAAAAAGGGGGCTGTTCGTCATGGTAGATGTGATCGAGGATAATCCCCGGTAGCTCTCGGTATGCTTTTTCGGTGAGATGATAACAGATCCCGAAGACAGGGGCGATTTCGTTCCGGGAAGGAATAACTTTTTCGTTCATATCGCTTCATCAGGCAGATGAGGATGCCGTGAGCATTCTAATCGACTCAAACCATGCTGAGTAAGATCTGGAGTTGCTCGTTTATTAACTTCAGGGCTTCTTTCCGGTCAACAAATCGAATCCGGTCAAAGATCTTTTCACAATCGGAAAAAGAGAGGCGATCAACGATGCGGTTGATCTTTATTTCGTTTTCCGCGTGTGGGAACCGGGAATCGCCTGGAACCAGTTCTTGTTTCTCGATAAGTTTGATATAGACCAGGCTCCTGGCCGCCAGCAGATCCGCTGTAGCCTTCCCTATATCGTGCCGAAGAGCATAATGCAGGGTGAGAATGTCTCCCGGCCCGAGGTTGCGGCGCTTTCCACCCATTGCCTTGATCGCCTCTCCCAGCAGATAGGTAACGCAAACCTTCTTGCCGGGCGCCAACAATCTGTGAAGATAAAGGTAAAGGGGATAATGAATGTAGCCCGCTTCAACGAATAGCGATTGCTGATCTGCAACCAGAGAGGCAATGGCTTGGGAACGGAGTTGCTCCCGCAAAGTAAGCCGCATGGCATCGGCTTTGGCAAAGTTTTTTACCGCTTCCACTACCTGGGCGAATGGATCGCGCACGCTGCTTGCGTAATAAGCAACGAGGGCGCCTGTTGCATTCCTTTCAGCCCGGTACACTCCTTTCAACCCCGGCAGCCTCATAATGTCTTCCTTGGCTTTGCCAGCAGAGAAAAGCTCGTGAATTTCCAGCAGCATTTCAAGGTAGGGCTCGATCTGAAGGATACGTCGCCCGATTTGGTGTATTTGCCGGAGCAGCTCACACATGCCTCGATCGAACCGCGGGAATTGGGAGTCGAGTTGCATGAGGTAGTCGTCGATGGGCAGTTCATTCTCCAACATCAACGGAAAATCAGCCAACGGCGGTTCTTCCAGTACAATTATCTGGTGGCACTCCATTTGCCGGTGTAAAAATGGCAGTACCTCCAAGTGATGAGGTGAAAATCCTACCGTAATCGAACAACCAGGCATTTCTGTCGCCCTTGCATTGTTGTCCGTTCCCCTCGGGGGTCCATCTGAGCCTCCCTTATCCTGTTGTTTCTGCAATGGCTTACAGACTCAGTATCCTCTCCGCGGTTGCATTGATCTCTCTTATCCTTTCCTCATTGTTACCCATCATATCATCTCGGTATTGAACGATAAGGGAAGCTCATCTTTCTCGGACTATCTTCTTTAGATCGTCCAAAATATCACGGACCTCTTCATCGGTTGTATCTTTGGAAAACCTGAGCACGTCTCTCTACCAAGTTCTAGAACTTTCGAATCATCCTTTAAGGAATGTGTTCTCATCACTCACCTCAAGAATTAAATCGTTACCGGGATGAATTCCCCCTGGGACGCTGCGGGCACCATCAGATGCTTCTGTTTGCCGGTCTTTTCTCCAATACATCCACCCTCTCGATAGATAGCCCTGAGTGCACAATCTCAAATTCGGTCGATTCCATAGGGCTACGCTTTTCCACTCATTGGTTGAGATCCCCCATTACGTTCATTACCGCTCGGTCGGCAGCGGACAGGGCGCCTTCAAGATAACCGCCGTGCTGGTCGGCAGTCTCCGTACCGGCAAAATGCACGGTGCCGTTCCAGAAAGAAGCTTGACCTGCCGGGGGATGATAAAGGGGATGTTCATACATCGGCTGCTGGTCATACCGGGTGGCCGTAAATTGCTCCCGCGCCCAATCCTGATAGAAGAACGACAAAGGCTGAGCAGCCGGTGCACCAAAAAGGGATGCAAGTTGGCGAACAATCGCCCCGGTAACAAGTTCCTGATTGTAGCGCTGCACTGCGGGGATGCCGACAAAGCCGGTCAGGCCGTAGGGCGCCGTGTTGTTATTGGATCCATCATGAATCTCCCCCAACGGCCCGAACTCGCTGAAACCCTCACCCGAAAAACCCGCGCGCCGCCAGAAAGGGTCTTCGAAAAAAGCATAGAACTTGGCCTGACCTGCCATCCAGGTACCGATCCTCAACATCGCTTGGGTCAGCTCGTGCGACAGCTCAGGTTCGAAGAGAATGGTGGCGGCCGCGAGACGAGGCGGCATAGCAAGAATTACTTTATCGGCAATGAATGATGCACGGGGCTCTTTCTCCAGATCACCGACGGCGACCCGCGCGCCGATGGGTAATCTTTCGACCCTGCAGACCGGGTGATTGAATTTTATTGTGTTTTCAGGGAATTCCTCACAAAGCTTTGTGATCAGCCCTATCATGCCTCCGGACAACCGCCAGGATTGGGGCTCCATTGGATAAGATCTGATGGTCCGCACGATGCCGGTTTGATTTTGAATACGTCCAAGTCCCTCCTCAAACTGGGGATAGCCGTGGAGACTCATTGCCTCGATGAGATTGGAGACTTTGTGGTGAATGGAGGGCCAGTACCAGGAGGGTCCAAGATCGGCAAAAAAACCTCGATGTTCCGGGCTCAGTATCCTACCCCCTAGGCGGTCGCGAGCCTCAAGAATAACAAAGGATCTATTTTTTTGGTATAGAAGGCGGGCGGCATAAATTCCGCTGAGTCCCCCTCCGATGATCAGTGTCTCTACCGCTTGCATACGCATGCCATTAGCCGGACACGATCTTAGATGATTTTCGTTTTGCACGTTAACCTGCATTATTATTGCCTCTGGCCTCGCCGGGCCCAAAACGAGCCGTGCTGGCATTTTCGCCGCCGATTGACCTGGAGGCTCTGGAATAAGAGCAATCCCGCATAGCCTCTCTATGTAATGTGCATCATCCGAATGGCGTCCAGCAGGCAGACCTCGATACAGTCCCAGCATCCCATACACATGTCTTGGAAAATTACCGGTGGCTCGAAAACACCGTCGATCTGCTTCATTACCCTATGAGTGCAGGCAAGTACGGAAGCGCACTCCCCCTTTTCGGGGTTGCATTCTTTCGGATTGCACTTTTCGTAATCCACCATTGCAAATGTCTTTTTTGACTGCACATTCATTTTTATGATGAGCCTTCCCACCTACCGGCACTTCGCAGGAGCCCAGCACATCACCTGGATGTCATGCTGCCCCCGATGATCGGCTGTGAACCGGTATCAATAGTTGGCGGCCGCTCAAGATACCAATGGTGGCGTAGTGCTTAACTCCTGTCTAGTTTCCTGGGGGAAGATCAGCCCTCATTTTCTGCATGGCCTGCTCTGCAGCAATGGTGATTGGTTCAGCGCTGGGCTCAGATGAGCAATCAGGGTTTCCCGCGCACATGAGTACGGTCAGGTCGGGAATCGTCTTCTCTCCGATGATCAGGGCGTTTATGGTATCGATCTCCTTTGCCGGGGCAATGTCATCACTGATGATCTGTCCACCGATCAACTTCTCGGTCTCCCTGTCGAAGACCAGTTTCAAAGTCCAGGCCTTCTTGCCAGGGATCATGTTGTGCTTGCTCCGCGAGTCGACGGTTGCGCACACGGTACGCAGGCCTTCTCTACCTGCCTGCTGCTCGGTCAGGCCAGTGGCTGCAATGTACTTGTCAAACAACCTTACGACGCTGTTTCCGAGCACTCCCGGGAAGGGTATGCTGTGTCCCGCCAGCCTTTTCGCGATAAGGCGACCCTGGATGACCGCGGGCCCTCGCAACTGGATGGGTACGGGCTTTTTGGTAACGAAGTGGATGTTCTCTATGCAGTCGCCCGCGGCCAGAATGTCGGGATCGGAAGTCTCTAGGAACTGATTGACCTTTATGCCGAACCTGCCAAGCTCCAGGCCCATCTGTTCGGCCAATTCCAGGTTTGGCCTCACTCCCACGTTCATGAAAACCGTGTCTGCGGCAACACTTTCACCGGAGGACAGCTGCACCCCCGTAACCCTTCCATTCTCACCGAGGATCTTCGTTACCTTCTGGCCCATCCGGAACTTCAGGCCTTTATCGGTCAGGTGCTCCTGGATACGGACACCAAGGTCCCGATCGATCATGAGGGGCAGAGGGTATTCCAGGAGCTCGATGATGTTTGCCTCGTACCTACCCGGAGCATTTTCCATAAGAAGCGTGGCTTGTTCCATGCTGATGAAGCCCGCTCCAATGAAGACCGGTTTGCGGGAGTCTCTTTCCTGCAAGAATTTTCTTATGTCTCCGGCGTCATCCAGTCGCCGCAAGCAGAATACCCCTTTCAAGTCAGTGCCTTCGATCGGGGGAATAAGAGGCCTCGATCCCAAGCCCAGAACCAGTTTGTCATAAGGAATCGAGCTGCCCCCGGTCAGGCCGACCTCCTTGTTTTTTCGATCAACTCTCTCCACCCTGTCTATAATTGAGTGAATACCTGCGTCCTGGAACATCTTGTCGGGATTGACGATGGATTCTCCAGTGACCAGACCGGCCACCACATGTGGAAGCGCTCATCTGACAATGAAAGTATTCTCATCCCGGATAATGGTCACATCCACATCGGGCATGAGCTTCCTGGAGAGCATCGCCGCGGGACCGCCCACCCCGCCGCACCCAACGATCACCAGCTTATCGCCCTTTTGCATGCTTACCTCCTTAATTGACTTGTTTGCATTATTTATTGAAAGATTATCCAGTTTGCCGGTCAAAAGCCACTTCGAGGGCAGGGTGAATGCATTGATTCTTGCCTGCCCCAAGCTTTACCTTAAACAGCTTCTGCACTGCTCGTGCCAACATGTTGAGTTTTCTTTTGTTTTGCGTAGTTGTTGCTGCTCATTTTGATCGAACAGAACCATATCTCGACTGGCTCGGCCCTCGATCAACTGACACTTATGCCGAACAGTTCCAAACTCATCAAAGGACGTCTATCTCCGCAACCACTTCCGTCCGCAGCCCGTCCCGTCCCAATTCAGGACGCGGTAGCCCCTGCCGATTGGAAAGGATGTATTAGGGGACATTTTTCACCCACTATTCGAAAAAATAGGTGCACATAGTTTCTTGCAATCATTCGATCGCTATGCGACGCTGCAGATTGTTTCTTCCTGATACTCTTAACCTGGCCGGTAAAACCGTGCGCCATTTGGTACATGTATCTGGCACGGGAATTGCCCGCTATCCGCATTCAAGCTTAGAGAGGAAAAGCGACTCTCCATGAAAACATATCTCGATTGCATACCTTGCTTGATTCGCCAAGCCCTGCATGCGGCCAGGATGGTGTCGACAGATCCCGCGCTTCATACCTCGGTCGTTCGGCAGGTGTTGCGCTGGGCAGGCGACATGGATCTGCGGCAACCGCCTCCAGTAATGGCCCAACGCATTCACCGACGGCTCCGAACGATTTGCCTCAATGATGACCCTTACCGGTTGGCGAAGCAACATCAGAACCGAATGGCTTTGAGCCTACTGTCCGAGCTCGAAGCGAAGCTCGTAGCCGCGTTCGATCGCTTGGAAATGGCGGTGCGGCTGGCCATTGCAGGGAATGTGATCGATTTGGGCATCAATGGCAGCGTAACCGAAGCGGAATTGCGCCAATCCGTCAGCCGGGTGCTGGACGAATCGTTAGTGGGGGATCTGGAGAAATTTCGAAAAGCGGTCTCCAAAGCTCGAAGCATTCTCTATCTAGCGGACAACGCCGGAGAAATCGTCTTTGACAGGCTGCTCGTCGAACAGCTCGGCAACGAGCGGGTCACCCTGGCAGTGCGCGGCTTTCCCATCCTCAATGATGCCACAAGCGAGGACGCACGGGCGGCGGGACTCCATGAGATCGTCGAGATCATCGACAACGGTTCGGACGCACCTGGCACACTGCTCGAACAGTGCAGTGCAGAGTTTGTTCGGCGTTTCAACCAGGCTGATCTGATCGTTGCCAAGGGACAGGGCAATTTCGAGACGCTCAGCGATGAACCACGAAACATTTTCTTCCTGTTCAAAGTGAAATGTCCAGTTATAGCCAATCATACCGGCCTGCCGCTTGGAACCCACGTGCTCGGGCACGGCAGTTTTTTGCCGTGTTCCCCTTAAGCGGTTTGCAGGCTTCGATCCATCGACTAGAGCCGTTTGGATTGTTCAATTACATTCATGCCTTCTTCCTGGTTGCGGACATTATGCTCGCAGTGAAACAGATACGTGATCATCGAACGGGGCATAGGGCCGGCGCTGTTCGAGGTATCGCTCGATTCCGGCTTGCGAAGTTCTTCACCCCCCCTCGGAGCTCATCGCCATCGAAAGCCGTATCGAAGGCACTCGGAGTGTAAGCTCCAAGACCTCTTGTGACGTCCGCCCGGCATCGAGCAACTCTCCGGCGTTGTTCTTTGACGTGTCTTCCGCTGCCGTGGTGAAAAAACTCCTTGACGCGTGGACAGTTTCCCTATACAAAACAGACCGGTCGGTATTTTGTGCGCAAGAAAAGCAACATCCAGTAATGGGAGAAGCAATGTTCACCAAAGGCCTTCGCACTCGCCAGGAAATCATCGAGGCGTCTCTCCAGCTCTTTTCCGTCAAGGGCTACTACAATACTTCGATCTCCGACATCCTCCAGGCTACCGGCTTGACCAAGGGAGGACTCTACGGCCACTTCGGAAGCAAAGAGGAAATCTGGGATGCGGCCTACGAGCGTTCCGTGCAGATCTGGCAAGGAATCGTATTCGAGGGAGCTCGGGAGATCTCTCACCCTATCGAGCGGATCATGCACGCTTTGGAGAATGACCTTCGCAACTACATCGGAGGCGAGGTCTTCCGGGGTGGCTGTTTCTTCTTCAACATGCTCGTCGAGCTTACCGGCCAGTCGGAGCGGATGGCACGTCGCATCCTGGGCGGCTATCGAGCCTTCTCGAACCTCCTCGCTTCCTGGATCGAGGAAGCCCGCGAGACTGGAATCCTGAGGGCCGACGTGGACTCTCGAGAGGTGGCCGACTTCATCCTGACAGCCATAAACGGCGCCGCAGTGCTCTACGCGGCAAGTCGAGAGCCGACGATTTTGGAAGTAACGATTCACCAGCTCGGCATCCACCTGGACTGTCTGAAATGCTAGAAACCCTGACCGCCAGCAGAGCAAGGAATGATTCATGACAAAGGAGGCGATCCGCTAATACGCCCTGAGTCTGGGAGTAGACTGCGCGGAAATCGCATCCGCCGCGGACTACCGAAGCTCGCCGTCACCGAAGCTTCTGGATGCGTGCGATTGGCATTCCCGGACAAAAGATAACTGGAAAGCTCAGAGGAAATTTCGCGTCCACTAACAATGCAAGGAGAGCTTAAATGACTCAGACGGTATACCGAGAGTTGCTTGAAGTGATGAAGAACCGAGGAGGCCCCTACGCGGGTTTGGACATACCCGAGTTTTTCGCGCTGGTAAAAAAGCTGTTCGATCCCGAAGAGGCCGAAATCAACAATGCCCTGCCGCGAAAGCCGGCCACTGTTGAAGAGATCGCCGCCAGGACCGGCCAAAGGCCTGAGGAGGTCTCAATGATCCTCGAACGAATGGCCGCCAAGGGATTGTGCGGGGCTTTCAGGACCTCAGGTGGCGTGCTCTACCGTGGATTACCTTTCATGCCGGGTATCTTCGAGTTCATGTTCATCGGCGGCAG
>Ga0068714_10002391_pt1 | contig 24328 bp, 19 predicted proteins | sample MTBNYHSulfiMetaG_FD_62988 | JGI IMG/M metagenome (GOLD analysis project Ga0068714, IMG submission 62988) | Enrichment culture microbial communities from rom New York Harbor, USA that are MTBE-degrading - MTBE-NYH (New York Harbor Sulfidogenic)... | ecosystem: Environmental > Aquatic > Marine >... | reverse complement strand
CATACAGTCTTCAGAAGCGTAGAATACAGGGTTTACCTCGTTTTGTGTGATGCCCGACATCGACCTGAACGTCTTCGATAGAGAACGGTTTTCGCCAAAGGAACGGTCAGCGTGAGCTCAAAGCGCGTCGATAGCGACAAAGAGTATTTCTGGGGGCATTTAAGCGGAATGTTTGCCGGGATAAAGGATTTGAAGCCATTTCGCGACGTACCTGACGGATGGCGCTTTTCCGATTGAAGGAATAGCGCAGGAGAATTTCCGAACACAATCACCGATCCCCTTCCCACGGCCTCGTGCAGCGCTTGCTATCGAGGCGGGGGTCTAAGAGCATGTCTTTACTCATACTATCTATGTTGCGCAACTTGAAACCGGATAGGTAGGACTCTGAAAAACGGGGCTTGCTGATGGAGGTTTAAGCAGTTCAAACCATTGAAAAACGACAAGGAGGTCGAAAATCGGACCGTTTCATTCACCCGTGATCCTGGATAACGGACTTTTTTAGCAGGAAACCACCCGGAAGACGGAAAACGCCCGCCGTGGTAAGCGCTTATCAGTCCATGATCCCAATATCAAAGTGCCATCGTTTAGGAGCATCCTCTTCTTGATCCACCAAGGTTTCTCTGATAACCGTGTGTCGTTCGTTGTTCTTGAGCTTGATGGCTGAATTGGGACCCTCGATAAGGCTTTGAGCGTATATGGTGCCGCTCACGGTTACAGCGGGAACCTTAGGCTCTTTTTTCGACCATTCGACCACGCTTTCCTTCCGGTCCCACAGTCTTTGGAGCACCTCATCCGTTCTCTGAATTTCTTCTATGTGCGTGGCCATCTGTACCGCGAGTTGCCCTTCCTCTATTGACAACGTTTCCAGCGCCGCTGTAATTTGATGAATTTTTGAGTTCAAGCTTTCTGCGACTTCCTGAACTTTGGCCGACTGGGAAGGATTATTTTGCGATTTGAGTTCTTCGATTACTTTCTCGAGCGTTTCCAACTGCTTCGTTTGGTCCTCGAGCACCCGGCTCAACTTACCGATCTGGGTACCCAATCTCTCGAATTCGACCTTGATATTGTCGACCATGGTTGCCGGCCCCTTTTTGTGTACCTCCCATTGTGCGATCTTCTCATTGATACCCTCGATCTCTTTTTCGGTTACCTCGTCGATTCCGACGATGAGTTTGCACGGGTTAGATCCGTCGGAGCCGACATCGACGGACCGGATTCCTTTCTTTGCAGAGATACGGGACGAAATGATTCTCCCGTTCTCGACGACGCAGGCGCTGCTTGTCCGTATGTCGCAGTCATAGATCTCCTTGCGGATCAGAACGTTCCCCAGAGATTCGATGGTTGCGCCTCGGGCGTATTTGGCTTGAAGATTACCTTTGGTTCTTATGTTCGCTCCGATAATGCCCCCGTTGACCACAATGTCCCCGGATACTTCCACGTCCGATTTAAGTATCTCAGAGGCACGCAGCCCTCTCGCCTTGACCCGGAAACCATCTTGAACCGCTCCGCTGACGTCAATGTGCCCGTCAAAGTCCACGTGTCCGGTATCGTATCCGATGTCCCCGGACACGGTGATCTCCGGTCTTACACCGATTCTGCCGTCCAGAGAAAGACTCGGCCTCCCGTCCGCCTTGGCGAAAAATTTGAGGTTATCCTCGGACTTCTCTATGCCTCTCCCTGCTAAGAACTTGGCCTTCTTGATCTTGGGTGCAGGAACGACTTCTCCGTAAACGTCCATTCCGTGTACACCTTCAACGCCCGGAATTTTTTCCGCTACGAGCTCCCCTTGCTTTACATATGGAATCGCGCCCCGGTCTTTGAAATCAATGACCCCGCCTTCCTTTTCCGTACCGACTTTCAGCGGATCCGTCTCAAAATTATATTTGATTTCCTCGTCGCGTCCCGGCTTCGGGGGAGTGCCTCGCGTCACCAGCCAATCACCGCTATGAAGCGATTCGATTTTCAAGTTCTCCAGTATTTGTTCGTCACTGAGCACATTGTGTTTGATTCCGTGAGACCGGAGTTGTTCCTTGATGGCCTCCAAAGTAATTCCCGAAGCATCTCCATTCGCGGTACGCACAAAGACTGCGAGCTTGTCGTCGGAAACCGCCAATTCAAACGGTACGGATTGAGAGGATACCCCGGCATCGTCGGGTTCGGATGCCTCCGGCCCTGCCTGCCCACCGTGGGCCGGTCTATTGAGTCGATTTTGTGCCGACAGAATGGCATAATGTTGGTCATCCGTTATGACTCCGTCACCAACCATGATATCCGCGAGTCGCGCCACGGATTTACTCGCTTCGAACAGCCTCGCCTGCGCCTCCATAGCCGTGTCGACATCACTCTGCTTGGCGAACCCCATCTGAACGGCGATCTCTCCGAATAGTCCATCCCGCGTTCTGGTTTCACTGAATGATTGGGCTTTCAACAGAGATTCCAACTGCTGCTGCGAGATCATTTCCTTCTCAACCAGGATCTCTCCCAAATGAATGTCCCGTCCGGCTTCCTTCTGCTTTTTTTGAGAAAGGTAAGCCTCGATCAATTGCTCTTTTGTGATCACCTCGGACTTCAAAGCGAGCTTACCGAATGCCGACTGGGTACCCACCGGGGAATAGGACATCGGTTCTTTCGGACCATCGACGGTTGGTTCAGAGATGTTGGGGGGCGTTGTTTTCTCAAAAAGGAGGGGGAATTGTTTTCCGCATTTCTTACAGGAGACGCTTTTTCCTTCCAGGGACCCGGAGACTCTATATCTGGATTGGCAAGACGGGCATGTGGTTATTCTTTTTTCGAATTCCGTTTCCATTCCTGCCCCTTGTTTGCGTGGAAAGGAACAGCGGACAAATTTTACGCTTTCAGCGGTGGTCTCCTCCAGGATAAGCAAGTCTGCGGCCTGAAAGTTTCCCTGTCTCCGCTTTGCCCTCAACCAAAAACTGCCGTCAATCGCATGGGTTTAATTCGAATGGATGATATGCCAAGAAAGGGTGAAGCCTCCTGAGTTGTTATGGATGTAACTACCTCAATGGAACAGCGACAGGGTTCATGACCTTTCGAGATTCTGAATTTTCGGGTTTCCGTTCGCCTGCTTTGCAGAAACCGGTCGCTTGCTCCTCAAAAGCCATTCTCTGATGACTCGGGTAACATCATATTATTCTTAGCGTATATTATTCTTACCGTTTAACATTTCGATGCGTCCAGTCCGTTTTTCTTGGTACCCGCCCATGTTCCTAGTATCCCCTTTTTCAACGGCCCATCCGATATGTTTTCGATTCCGAAGATGTCCATGATCCTGGATGGAACTCGTTCTATGGATAATCGACAGAAACGCAATTAAAATAAACAAAAAAAGACTCGAACATCCTGCGCATGGATGGGCGGGAACATGAGGTATCTCCCTCTACATCAGGTTATCCCTTCAGGACCATGGGATCAGGAATTCATCGGAACCATGGAAACTTTCCGGAAAGAGCCTTAAAAGAAGCGGACAAGGGGGCCGCGATCCCGCTTCCCAAAATTATTTTACGCGCTGGGTGCTAGGAGCCGGAGTCGCGGCGTGTCGGCTAATATTGCGCATTTTTTATTAATTGCACAATTAACTTGCTTTTAGCGTAAAAAGTGTTATTGTATCTTTAATCAACGAGGCTCTGTTCAACTAGCAGGGCGGTTTTTACTGAAGGAACAATCCATTTTTAATGTATCATCCTCCAGTTTAAGATCTTGAGAATTTTTTGAAAGGAGGATGTTATCATGGCAAATGGAACTGTAAAATGGTTCAGCGACCAAAAAGGGTTCGGATTTATCGAACAGGAAAATGGTCCGGATGTATTTGTTCATCACTCAGCAATCAACGCGAGCGGTTTTAAAAGCTTGAATGAAGGCGACAGAGTCACCTTTGACATTGAGCAAGGCCAAAAAGGCCCTTCGGCCGCAAACGTTACCGTAAACTAATTGTCTGTTACTGCACTTAAGGGGTATTCCTTCATTATTGAAGGAATACCCCTTTTTATCTGTAATTTTGGGTTCATGATTTCTAACTACCCGCTCACAAAAGAATGGTCATATGCCGATGGATTATTTTTTTGCTATAGTAAAGACATAAATAAAGGAGATTTCAAGTTGGCAAGATCAAACTATCAGTTTAGAAAACGCCAAAAAGAATTAGCCAAAAAGGAAAAAAAGGAACTGAAGAGACAACGTAAGATAGAGCAAAAAACAGATGAAATTGAAATTGAACAGGACCAAACCAAACAGACAACAGAACCTACAGAAACGGCCTGAAGCCGTAAGGCCAATGCTATCGGCTACGATCCAGCTTCATTGAGGGCCGCTGTTTAACAACAGACCTGTATCCTCCTGGCTAAGGATACGGGTTGTCACGAGTCATGCCTTCTCCTGTTTCAAACTCAATCCAACCGCCCTTTACTCACTCCGGAATCCAAAGCCAAATCCGTCAGCGGCATGCCCAAGTTCTGACAATCCAACATAGATGAGACTCCCTGCGCACCCCTTTGAACGCGGCGCTCCTTGGGAAAAAGCTCCAAAAATTCCGTCTCACCTGTTTCATTCACTTTATAACATGGCGAAAAAATATCAGGAGCGTCAAGGCGCTCTCGTTTTGGTGTGGCTATTTCTTACCGACTTTCCCACTCAACTGAACTTTTTTAGCGTCGCTTTGCTGCGACGCCTGCGGCGTGATCTGCCCTAGAGGCCTGGACGTGCCGCGCATCATGGAAGCCTTACGGGAGAAAAACTTTTGAGCTATGCGCCACCCTTCGGGAGGCGCTCGGAAGAGGCTTGCCCATGGCAGAGCGCAGGTTGTGGTGTGGGACGTCACCCAAATAACGGCGAAACTTGTTTCCGGGCCCTAGACCCGGATTCAAATAGTCTGGGGAAGGATTCCCCAAGCGCTTTGTGCATGGATACAACTATGAAACTGACCTATTTTCCCGGCTGCACCTTGAAGACACACGCTTCCCATCTGGAAGCTCCGGCCCTGGCCTCCATGAAGGCCCTGGGCTACGAACTGGTGGAACTGCCTCGATGGAACTGCTGCGGTGTGGTGCAGCCTTTGGCTGAAGACGACGTCATGGGCCTGCTGGCCCCTGCCCGCCTGCTGATCCGGGCCCAACAGACCGGCCGCAAGCAGCTGTTGACTCTCTGCTCCATGTGCTACAACACCTTGGCCCGCACCAACCTTCTCCTGGCGCGGGACCGCGAAAAGCTGGACACCATCAACCGCTTCATGGACGAGGAGCCCGACTACACGGGCGAGATCGAGGTGGTGCATGTGCTCTCTTTCCTGCATAGGGAACAGGGGTGGAACAGGCTGCGAAGCATGGTCAAGAAGCCCCTCAGCCATCTCAAACCGGCGGCTTATTACGGGTGCAAACTGCAGCGTCCGGCCGACGTGGGCATCGAGCCGCCGGGCCGCTATGAACTTCTAAGAGGATTTCTAAAATGCCTGGGCGCTCGGGTGGTGCGCTTTTCGGCTGCGGATCTCTGCTGTGGATCCTACCAGATCATGGGACACCCGGATGCGGCGAACAGGGTGTCCGGGGAGATCCTGAATAGGGCCCGCCGCGAGGGAGCCGAGGCCCTGGTGCTGAGCTGTCCCCTCTGCGAGTATAACCTCTCCCAAGCCGCGGCTCGACAAAACGGCTCCGAGCCCGAAATGCCTCTGTACTATTTCACCGAACTTCTGGCCGCAGCTTTGGGAGTGGACCGGAAATGAAGCCCCAGGGAACGGCCTCTGAAGTGTATGCTTCTTTCTGCTCGACCCTGGACTTCGACCACCTTCCCGAACCGGTGGTGGAACGAGCCAAAACCGCACTCATGGACACCATCGGAGTGGCCCTGGCCGGTATTAAAACCACGGAATTCCCCCGCCGGCTGGCCCGCTATCTCGTCGATTTGGGAGGCCGGGGAGAAGCCACCACATTCACCTTTCCGGACAAGATCCCCGCCGTGAACGCGGCCTTGGCCAACGCAGCAGCCGCCCACGCCCTGGATATGGACGACGGCCATCGTTTCGCCGCGCTGCATCCGGGAACGGTGGTAGCCCCCGCTGTCCTGGCTGCGGCCGAGATGGTCCGAGCGGATACGCGGCGGCTTATCAGCGGATTGATATGCGGTTACGAGGTGATGATCCGGGTGGGTTTGGCCGTCAATCCCTCGAGCCTTAACCGGGGCTTTCACAGCACGGGAGTGGCCGGAGTGTTCGGCTCCGCTGCCGCGGCGGGACACATTATGGCCCTATCCCCCGAGGCCATGGCAGGGGCTCTCGGCCTTGCGGGTTTACAGAGCGCAGGGCTCTTGCAGGTGAACCACGATGTGGAGGGCGCAAAGGTAAAACCGCTGAACGCGGCCAAAGCGGCCCAATCCGGTCTTCTGGCCGCGGTGCTGGCCGCCGGAGGCGCAAAAGGCCCGCTGGAGATATTCGAGGGCACGGACGCGTTGCTCAAGGCCGTTGCGAACGATTCCTCTCCCGGCCGGCTCGTCGAAGGCCTGGGCGAGCGGTGGGAGATCCTGAACACGTACATCAAGCTTTATCCCGCCTGCCGCCATTGTCATGCGGCCATGGACGCGGCATTGAAACTCCTCGAGCTTGGCGAGTGCATGCCTCGGGACATCGAACACGTCCGGGTGGAAACCTACCCGGTGGCCGTACGGCTGGCCGGTATCCCCCAACCCACTACCGTATCCGCCGCCCGCTTTTCCATCCCTTTTTCCCTGGCCCTGGCCCTGGTGCTCGGCCGGGCCGGAGCGAATCAGTACACAGAGACAAACCTGGCCGATCCAAGCATCCGGCGGATCATGGAGAACGTGACCCTGGTCCCGAGCCCGCGCTGGGAAAACGCCTATCCCCGGCAGCGAGGGGCTACCGTGATCGTTACGGACCGAAGGGGTCAAACACACCGGGCTGAGGTGGCTCTGGCCAAAGGCGAACCCGAAAATCCGGCCGGCCGCGGCGCACTCGAGACCAAGTTCCGGGAAAACGCCTCCCTGGCTCTGAACGAAGAAAACGTGGACAAACTGGCTTCCGTCCTGACTCGCCTGGAATCCCTGCCTCTTTCCAGCCTCACCGATCTTCTCTAACAAGCCGGATTCCAAAGCCTCATGAAAAACTTGGAGAACCTGACGTAGGCGGGTCCCCGGATACCCTGCGAACGGACACCTTCGAAAATTCCGTGATCGAGTGCATGCGCCGTTGTATTATGGGGAGAAGCTTTAGTGAAAGCGTAGTCTTTGAAATCGTTGCGGACTCGAAGCGAACATCCGACTCGTGCAACCTCTGAGGAAATCGTATTGGCTACGGCCCAGGGAATCACCTTTTTTGTTGTCGCCCTGCTGTTGATGCTGGTAGGGCTTTTGGGGACCATTGCCCCATGGGTGCCCGGAGTTCCCCTTATTTACGGCGTTTATCTCGTCTACGGACTGGTTACAGGCTGGCAATCCTATGGATGGGGTGTTATGGCCGTACTTGGAGGGGTGACCGCCGCCGTCATGTTCCTGGACTTCTACGCCGGTGCCCTGGGCGCCAAGAAATTCGGCGCAACACCGGCAGGAACATGGGGTTCCATCATCGGCGCGATCACGGGAATGGTGATGTTCAACGTGATCGGGCTGATCGTGGGAACGTTCGCAGGCGCATTGTTGGGTGAATTGTTGAGCCGCCGCCCCCTCGACGAGGCGTTGCGGTCCGGATGGGGAGCGCTTGTGGGCTTCCTGGCGGGAACCCTGTTCCGGTTCGTTGTTGCCACGGTCATGATCGGCCTGTTTGTCCGGCTGGTTGTTTTTTAGTGCTTTAAGGCAATATAGGGCCGAATGCCGGACCCGGCGGCTTCAGAGCCGGGCTTGTCCATTGCCGCACCTTTGCGCAAGCGATCCTGTTGTCCACAAGAAAAAAGCTCACGATATCCTGATGCATACCTTCATTGGCATCATCATGCGATGAAAAACCACTGAACGCATTCCTCGCATACCTATTTTTCCATCATGCCTCGGTTTTCTCCAAAGTGGTTAACGTTTTATTTAGACAAAAACGCCTTACTCTCCTTATACTTGGACTAAGGAACGTCTGTTGGAATGATGTCTATAAAGTATTCTCACAGAGAGAGGATAGGAACATGCATCGAAATCATTGGCCGTACCTTCTGATCGGCTTGATAGTAACACTGCTTGGTTCGGCAGGCGTCGCCGGTGCGGCGACGGCCTCTTCCAACGTCTGCATCGAATGCCACGCGAAACTCAATGAGCGGCTTGTCGGGGATTGGCGTCTGAGCACGCACAGCGAAAATGACGTATCCTGCGTGACCTGCCATGGAGACCAGCACGTATCCGCCGATGACGTGGAAAAGGCGGTCATGGCCACTCCCAAAACCTGTTCCGAATGTCACGAGGAACAGGTCATCCAGTTCACGGCCGGTAAGCACGCAAAGGCCTGGCTTGTGATGAAAAGCATGCCTACGGCTCATTGGCAGCCCATGGCTTTGATGGAGGGCATGAAAGGTTGCGGCGGCTGTCACAAACTGGGTCTCAAGACCGAAGAAGAGATGAAGGCTCTGGCAAAAGAGGGATCCGGTTTCGGCAATGCTTCCTGTGACGCCTGTCACACCAGGCATCTATTTTCCGTCGAGGAAGCCCGGCAGCCCCAGTCCTGTCGCACCTGCCATATGGGCATGGATCATCCCCAATGGGAAATGTACAGTTCTTCCAAGCACGGCGTACGATTCTTGCTGAAACAGGCGAAGGTACTGCCCCAAACGGCTGCTGCGCCGACTTGTCAGACCTGCCATATGCAAAAAGGCAATCACGAAGTCGGAACGGCCTGGGGATTCCTGGCCGTGCGCCTGCCCATGCCCGAAGATAAACAGTGGGCCGACGATCGTGCAACCATCCTTCAGGCTCTGGGTGTATTGGACCCCGAAGGCAAACCGACGGCGCTGCTTGAAGTGGTTCAAAAAGCGGATCTGGCAAGATTGTCCCAGGAAGCCTGGACTGCGGAACGCGAAAAGATGATCCATACCTGCCGGCAGTGCCACTCCATGAATTTCGCAAAAGCGGAGTTGGCCAAGGGCGATGAAATGATCCGCCACGCGGACCGATTGATGGCGGAAGCCATTCTAGTCGTGGCCGGTCTGTATAAGGACGGAGTTCTTGAGAAACCGGAAACCTACGCCTATCCGTTCCCGAACCTCCTGACGTTTCATGATGCCGCCACGGTAATTGAGCAGGACCTGTTCCTTATGTTTCTCAAGCATCGAATGCGGGTGTTCCAAGGCACGTTCCACGCCAATCCGGACTACGCACTCTGGTATGGCTGGAGTGAAATGGTCAGAGACCTTACGAAAATCAAAGAAGGGGCCTTGGCCTTGAGGGAACGAGCCAAGAAATAGGGTTCATGGACGTTTCTGAAATCGGGACACAGCCTCTTTCTCTGGAATGATATTTCGATATAGACGGTTGCGATGGATAGCGGCGTAACCGATTCAAGAAATTTAAAGGAACTACCCAAGGACCCGCCGGCGGCGGGTTCAAAAGTTTCTCCCCGGTGCACGACCTGCAATTTTCTCCAGCGCGCCCGCACCGCCCCAGGTGGAGCGATTGAAATTCTTGACAGGTTCATCCAAGCCTTGAATCCATGCCGATTCCCGTTTCGATGTGGCGCGTGCAACGGTTTTCATGCTTGACTACGCAGACCGAATGTTCTACCTAGCAACGGATTTTCTTCTGAAATCAAGGAATCATTTCGGTTTCCAACAGTGGCGAACGTGGAGAGTCTCTCCTTGTCGAGTTCCAAGCCCCGGTGATGATTCGTTGCAAATGATATTGGATTCTCGGATGCTTCCGGGATGCACCATGAACGCCGTTCCGCTCGCTCTCTTCCGCTTTACATCTTTTCCCTGTTGGAGAAACATCGGAGATCAGCGAAACGTTTTGCTGTCAGAGCCAGAGGGAAGGCACTGTCCGTTTTGAAAATAAATCAACACCCGGGCCTCGGAGCAGAAGGAACGGCCCCGCTACGGCGTCGGACGGCAAGTAGGAGGTATGGTTTTGGATGAGGCGCCAAATACCGTGATAGAACAACAACGCAAGAAAGCGCTCGAGCTGAAAAATTCGGGTGTGCCGTTATATCCCAACCATCACAAGGTCGAGCAATCGGTGCCCGCGGTGCTCGGCGAATACGGTTCCAGAAGCGCCGACGATTTGGAAGCTTCCCCCGCCCGCGTGTCCGTGGCCGGCCGGATGATGGCTATGCGCAGTTTCGGCAAAGCGGCCTTTGTCCATATTCAGGATGATGGAGAACGGATCCAGGTATACGTCAAACGGGACACCGTGGGCAAGGAAACCTATGAGATTTTCAAAAAGCTGGACGTAGGTGATATCCTTCGAGTGGAAGGCCGCCTGTTTCGGACGAAAACGGGAGAATTGACCATACTGGGGGAAAGCCTAGTGCTGCTGAGCAAGGCTCAGAGACCGCTTCCCGAAAAGTACCACTGGCTCACCGACAAGGAGATGCGATACAGACAAAGGTATCTGGACCTCATCGGTAATCCTGAAGTTCGGGAAACCTTTATCAAAAGGACACGCATCGTACAGGAGATCCGAGCCTACTTGACGCAGGCGGGCTTTCTCGAGGTCGAGACGCCTATGATGCAATCTATTGCAGGAGGAGCGACGGCAAGACCGTTCAAGACACATCATAACGCCCTGGATATCGATCTTTTTCTCAGGGTTGCGCCCGAGTTGTATCTGAAGCGGCTCATTGTGGGCGGATTCAACCGCGTTTTCGAGCTGAACCGGAATTTCCGCAACGAAGGCATTTCCCTCAAGCACAACCCCGAATTCACCATGCTCGAATTTTATCAGGCGTACGCCACATACGAAGACATGATGGAGATTACGGAAGACCTTTTCAACGTACTGTGCCGGAAGTTGGAAGGGAGTTCTCAAATCACCTACCAGGGGCAAGTCATTGATTTTAAGCGCCCCTGGCGGCGCATAGAAATCGAGGAAGCCTTGGTCCACGAAGGAGGCCTGGACGTGTCGGCCCTGCACGATGTGTCCAAGCTCAAGTCCATCGCACAGGACTTGGACGTTCCCCTGATGGAAAAGGATACATTGGGCAAACTATGGGCCAAGCTCTTCGACGTTCTGGTCGAGCCCAAACTGGTGAAGCCTACGTTTGTGACCGCCTATCCACTGGATGTTTCTCCCTTGTCCCGGCGAAACGATGCTCATCCGGAGTTTGTGGATCGTTTCGAGCTGTTCATAGGAGGGAGGGAAATCGCTAATGCGTTCTCCGAACTGAACGACCCCTTGGATCAAAGGAAACGGTTCGAGGCGCAACTCGAAGATTTGAAGGCCGGAGACGCCGAGGCTCACAGGATGGACGAAGATTATGTGCTTGCCCTCGAGTATGGTATGCCTCCCACGGCCGGGGAAGGGATCGGAGTGGACCGGGTGGTGATGTTGTTTACGGACGCCGCATCCATTCGTGATGTCATCTTGTTTCCTCAAATGCGACCTTCCCATTCGAACCGATAACCCACGGCGAAAAATATGTCCTTCGAGAGTTTCATAGGCCTTCGCTACCTCAAAGCAAAACGAAAACAGACCTTCATTTCCATCATCACGGTTATTTCCGTTGGAGGAGTAGCTCTGGGAGTCACCGCTTTGATTGTGGTTCTCAGTGTGATGAGCGGGTTTCAACAGGACCTGAGAGCCAAAATTCTGGGAATGAATGCGCACGTCATCGTGTTGAAGAATGGCGCTAATATCACCGGATACCGGGAACTCGGGGAAAAAGTGAAAGAACTGCAGGACGTGGTCGGGGTTTCGCCTTTTATTTATTCTCAGGTCATGGTACGCAATCAGGATTATGTTTCCGGAGCCGTGCTGAGAGGAATCGATCCCAAGAGCATACACGACGTCACGTTTCTGGGCTCGGCCATCAGCCGGGGCTCCCTTGATTCTCTGGATTCATCCGAAAGTCATATTATTCTCGGCAAAGAGCTTGCGCTGAATTTGGGTGTGGGCTTGGGCGATTCGGTTCAGGTCATCTCGCCCATTGGGAGAAGGACCCCCATGGGCAGACAACCCACTATGGAAACGTATCAGTTGAAGGGCCTTCTCGAGTCGGGAATGTATGAATACGATTCGACTTTCGCGTTTGTGTCACTGGCAAAGGCCCAGGAATTTCTGGGCCTTGAAGATACTGTTACAGGACTGGAAGTCCGAGTCAAAGACATTTATCAATCCCATGTTGTCGCGTCTGAAATCAGTCGTAAACTCGGCTTTCCGTATTGGGCAAAAGATTGGAAGCGGATGAACAGAAACCTTTTTTCTGCTTTGAAACTGGAAAAAATAACAATGTTCATCATTTTGACATTGATCATCCTTGTAGCGGCATTTAATATCGTCAGTACTTTGATAATGATGGTAATGGAAAAGAATAAGGACATTGCGATATTAAAGTCCATGGGAGCCACATCAAAGAGTATTTTAAAGATTTTCTTGTTTGAAGGATTAGTCATCGGAATGATCGGCACCGCCATAGGTCTCGTCGGCGGTGTGTTCCTCTGTTCCCTGCTCAAGAGATACGAGTTCATCCAACTTCCCAGCGACGTATATTACATATCCACATTGCCGGTAAAAATGGATCTTCCGGATATCACTATCGTATGCGTCTCCGCCATAGCAATTACATTCCTGGCGACCTTGTATCCCGCCTGGCAGGCCTCGAGACTAAATCCGGCAGAGGTGCTTCGATATGAATGAGAACGGAGAACGTTCTCCCATTATATCGTTATCCAAGGTGGTAAAAATCTACAACCCGCAGCGCCCGAATTGTGTGGAAGTGCTCAAGGGCGTCGATCTTGACGTAGTTTCCGGAGAAATGTTGGCCGTTGTGGGCGCGTCCGGGGTAGGCAAATCCACGCTTCTTCACCTGATGGGAACCTTGGATCGTCCCACCTCAGGGACCATCCGCTTCGGGGCTCTTGACGTATCAGGAATGGACAACATAGAATTGGCCCGATTCCGCAATCGCACGATTGGTTTTGTATTTCAATTCCATCATCTGCTGCCCGAATTTACCGCATTGGAAAACACTATGATGCCGGCCCTCATTTCCAGAATTTCGAGACCCGAGGCTGAGGCCGGGGCCAAGGACATTCTGGAAAGAGTGGGACTTGGACACCGGACGAAACACAAGCCCGGGGAACTCTCGGGAGGAGAACAACAGCGAGTCGCTTTGGCGCGAGCTTTAATGATGAAACCGGAAATCCTTCTGGCGGACGAACCTACCGGAAACCTCGACGCACGGACAGGAGAACAGATCATCGATCTCCTGATCGCTTTGAATTCTGAAACGAACCTGACTACGGTGATTGTGACCCACAATACTACCATTGCCGGGAAAATGTTCCGCAGGGTGATGGTTGAAAACGGATTGGTAGAGGAAATATAGCGATGCCAGGCAGAATCTCGATCAGGATGGTGATGGCTGTTTCTCTTGTTTTGGTTCCACTGTTATCCTTTGCCGCGGACGAGAATGTCCTCGTCATCCTACCCTTCAGTATTTACAGCCAGGAAGACCTGAGCCGGTTCAAGCAGGGAATACCGAGCCGGTTTCAGGAGCAGTTGCAGCCGGAAGGCATCAAAGTACTCGATCCGGCCTTAATGCAAAGGGTGCTGGCCTATTTATCAATAGAAACCATTGGAGAAGCAGAAGCAAAGCAGGCTGCGGAATTTCTCGAGGCGGCGTATGGCATGTACGGCAGTCTTTCCATCGTGGGAAACGTGGTCAGCCTCGACGCGACATTGGTTTCAACACAGGAATCGCAGCCTCCGATTCGGTTGTTCGCGCAGGGGAAAGGCGTGGAGGACCTGCCAAAACTCGTCCGGGAGCTTTCGCCCCAGATCGTTATGTATGTATTCGGGAACAGGCGTGTGACCGAACTCGATGTCGAAGGCAACAAACGGATTGAAAAGGAAGCAATTCTAGCTGTTGTCGAGACGAAAAAGGGTTCCCTCTATTCACTGGAGAAAACGAACAACGACATAAAAGCCATATACGAGATGGGCTATTTCGAAGACGTCCGGGTTCGAAAGGTACAACTCGACGATGGCCTCAAACTTATTTACGAGGTCAAGGAGAATCCCACCATAATCGAAGTCAAATACACTGGTCTGGATGAAATCAAAGAATCCGACGCAGAAGACGCATTCAACGTGAAAGCCTACTCGATTCTGAACGAACATAAGTTGAAAGCAGGCATGGAAAGTCTCAAGGAACTATATCGAAAGGACGGTTACCTCAGGGCTGAAATCAATTACAGAGTCGAGCCGGTCAAAGAAGGCGAAGTACTGGTGGTCGTTGATGTACAGGAAGGTAAGAAGATCTACATTCGACAAATTTCTTTCAAAGGGAACAAAGCCTTCGACGCCGGCGATCTCAAAAAAGTAATGGACACTTCGGAGAAAGGGATCCTCTACTGGCTGCTCAAGACCGGAAAGCTGGAAATGCCCAAGCTGGAAAACGATCTCGAAAACCTATCGTCCTTCTACCAGAATCACGGTTATATCCGAGTCAAGGTGGGCCGTCCCGACATCAAGATCGAGGAGGACGGTATTTACATCACCATACCCATTGAAGAAGGACCTCAGTATCGCTTCGGCCAGGTCAAAATGGAAGGAGACTTTATAAAACCCGAGGAAGAATTGCGCGCCCTCTTGACGAGCAAGGAAGGGGACGTTTACAGTCGAGAACGGGTTCGCGCCGACGTGCTTGCACTTCGTGAACTATACAACAACGAAGGATACGCTTTCCCGGACATAGATCCGTCTCAGGACACGAATAACGAAGAACTGCGGGTGAACATCAATTACCATGTTCAGAAGAACAACATTATACGGTTCGAGCGCATCAATGTGGGCGGCAACATCAAGACGAGGGACAAAGTCGTCCGTCGAGAGCTGGCCGTGTACGAACAAGGTCTGTTCAGCGCCAAAGGACTGCGAAAAAGCTCTCAAAATCTTCAACGACTGGATTTTTTTGAAAACGTAGATATTAATACGTCCCAGGGTTCCTCCGAGGACAAGCTGGTTCTCCAGATCGACGTCACGGAAAAGAAAACAGGGAACCTAGCCGTTGGTGCGGGGTTCAGTTCCAATGAAGGCGTGGTCGCCAGCTTCGAGATCCAGGAGAGGAACTTCATGGGATACGGACAGCGTCTGGCATTGTCAGGGCAGATTGGTGGAAAATCCAATCAGTTTTCTATAAAATTGACGGAGCCTTGGCTGTTCGACATCCCTCTGGAGACCTCGGTGGGGTTGTTTAAGCTTGAACGGGAATACGACGATTTTACAAAAGACAGCTGGGGAGGCTCTCTCAGCGGAAAGTACCCTTTGTACAGGGCATGGGACATAGACGTCTGGGGTACCTATCAGTTTGAGAGCGCCGACGTCACGGATGTGGATGAAGATGCTTCCGTCATTATCCGGGACCAGGTAGGACACCATACCACCAGCGCCGTAACCGTGGGCTTGAGGCGAGACACTCGGAACAGGGTCTTTCTCACCACGGAAGGCTCGGACAACTGGATCTCGGTTGAATACGCAGGCGGTCCTCTGGGCGGAAGCTCGGGATTTATTAAATACATTTATAATTCGGGATGGTATTTCCCTTTCAAGTGGGACACTTCTTTTTTCAGCAGAGGCCGCATAGGATATATTCAAGAGAGCGAGGGAGAAGAGCTGCTGTTGTATGAAAAGTTTTTCCTTGGCGGACTCAATAACCTCCGGGGATTTCAGGTTCGTAAGGTGAGTCCCCGGGATCCCATTACCGGCGACCGAATTGGCGGAGACAAGTTTGTCTTTTTCAACTTCGAATTCCGGTTTCCAATTATAAAGGAAGCGGCCATTTATGGTGTGACCTTCTACGACATGGGAAATGTCTACCCGGACGACGAATCTTACGATTTTACCAACCTGAGGCACGCGGTTGGAGCGGGCATCCGCTGGTATTCACCGCTGGGTCCGCTTCGCTTGGAATGGGGATACAATCTCGCTCCCGAATCGGATGAAAGTTCGAGCGTCTGGGACTTCACCATTGGGTACGGTTTCTGAACCAATTCCGTACATGGGTCCGAGGCATTTCGAACCCGGGCCGGTCAGAAAACAGCTAACGCCATCATGCTTACTATCGTAAGGGGGTTTTACTAATGAAAGCGTACGTGCACGTCCCGGTCATTATCTTATTTTTGCTCTTTGGAACCATCTTCTTGGCTGATGTAGCTGAAGCCGCGGATTCAACGAAAATCGGCATCATCGATCTTCAGCAATGCCTGAACCAATCGGTGGAAGGCAAAAGAGCGAAAAAAGCATTGGAAGCTAAGAACGCAAAACTCAAACTCCGTTTGGATGCGGCCCAGGAGGAGTTGGCCAAGCTGCAGAATGAGATTGAAAAGCAAGGTATGGTGTTGAGTCCCGACGTGCTTCAGGAAAAGGAATGGACCCTTCGTAGAAAGCAGAGGGATTTGAAGGACATGGTTCGAGACTTTAATGAAGAAATGACAGAAGAAGAAAACGCGATGAAGCTGGAGATCTTCAAAGAACTCGACGCGGTACTGCAAAAAGTGGCGGCTACCGGGGGATGGGACATCATCCTCGAGAAGAGAACGGTGCTCTACTCCGTTCCGGGCAATGACATAACCAATAAGGTGATCGAAGCCTATGATGCCAAAACCGCCAAAAAAGGCGGGTGATACGGACCGAACATGGAAATAAGTTTGCAGAAGTTGGCTTCAATGCTCAACGGGCGCCTGGAAGGTCCTCCCGAGGCCATCGTAGTCGGCATTGCCGGAATCAGGGAGGCAAGAAGCGACCAGATTACGTTCCTGGCAAATCCGAAATACGAAGCGTTTATGGCCGATACCCAGGCGGGCGGCATTATCGTGGAAAGGCATTGGGCGGGAACCTGTTCGAGGCCGTTGATCCGGGTCGATAATCCATACTTGGCGTTTGCTCGCGCTTCACAATTTTTTCAAAGGAAACCATTTTCACCTTTGGGCATCAGTTCCCATGCATGGGTGGACGATTCTGCAAAGATCGGGGACGAGGTCTCCATACATCCCTTTGCTTACGTGGGACCCGGGGCTCGGATTGGAGACCGGGCGGTCCTGCATCCTTTTTCATATGTAGGGTCGGACGGGATCATCGGGGAAGATACCACGTTGCATGCCAATGTATCTATTCTCGAACGGTGCACCGTGGGATGTCGGGTGACGATTCACAGTGGTACTGTAGTGGGGAGCGACGGTTTTGGATACGCCAGGGATGGCGACGAGTATGTCAAAATACCACAGGCGGGAATGGTTCAAATCGACGATGACGTCGAAATTGGGGCCAACTGCGCTATCGATCGCGCCACTACGGGCAAAACGTGGATACAAAAAGGCGTTAAGATTGACAACCTGGTTCAGGTGGCGCACAACGTGGTTGTGGGAAAGAATACGATTCTGATAGCCCAATCAGGCATCTCGGGCTCCACGGAGATCGGGAATAACGTACAAATTGGCGGACAGGTCGGCGTGGTAGGACACATTCAAATAGGTGACCGTGCGGGTATAGCCGCCCAGAGCGGCGTCACCCGATCGATCGGGGAAGGTTCCATCGTCAGCGGAACCCCCGCCCTTCCGCATCATAACCAGCTTCGTGCGGCGGCGATAATCCCGAAACTGCCGCAACTTTTCAAGAGAATTCAGAATCTGGAAGCCCGGCTTAAGCAACTTGAAGATGGACCTTCAGGAGGTTGACCATGCAATTACCGATGGGCATGAAGGAAATCTGGGAGGTGCTTCCCCATCGCCCCCCTTTTTTGTTGGTGGACAGAATCGTGGAATTGGAACCGAACAAGCGCGTGGTGGGAATTAAGAGCGTTACCATCAATGAGCCGTTTTTTGCGGGTCATTTTCCCGGCAACCCGATCATGCCCGGCGTATTGATCATCGAGGCCATGGCTCAGGTAGGAGGGGTCCTTGGAGCTGTTTCCATGGGTGAAGAGATGTACGGACATGAAATGTTTTTTATGGGAATGGATAAGGTCCGTTTTCGAAAAGTCGTGATACCGGGCGATCAACTCTTGTTTGAACTGACCATGCTCAGGGGTGGACCCCAACACCGAGCCTGGAAATTGGATGGCAAGGCTTTTGTCAGTCAGGAATTGGTGGCGGAAGCAGAACTTACGGCCCTAGTCGGAGGGAGTAAATAGATCTATGAGCATACATGCGACGGCCATCATCCATCGAGACTCAGAACTCGCCTCCGATGTCAGTGTCGGACCCTACTCCATCATCGAGTCCGAAGTTGAAATCGGATCCGGTACGAAAATTGGCCCTCATGTTGTGATCAAGCCATACACAACCATCGGAAACGGCTGCAGAATCTACCAGTTTGCCTCCATCGGCGAGATTCCTCAGGACCTGAAGTTCAAAGGCGAAAAATCCTACTTGGTGATCGGTAATAACAACCAGATTCGTGAATACGTCACATTGAACCGTGGGACCGAGGGTGGAGGAGGCGTCACCAGGATCGGCAATAACAATTTGATCATGGCCTATGCTCATGTAGCGCACGATTGCAGCATAGGAAATCACGCCATCCTGGCAAATGCCGCAACCCTGGCCGGACATATCACTGTGGAAGATTATGCATTCATAGGCGGACTTGTGGCTATCCACCAGTTCGTCCGTGTGGGAGAGCACGCGTATATCGGTGGAAAATCCGCCGTCACTCTGGACATTCCCCCTTTCATGCTCGCCTCGGGCGATCGCGCCGCTTTGCACGGACTCAACATCACGGGATTGAGCAGAAGAGGATTTCCTGAAGAAACCGTCCAAGCTCTAAAGAAAGCCTATCGTATTCTCTTTCGATCCGGTTTGAGGCTTGCGGAAGCCGTGGACAAGGTAAGAGAAGAGCTGTCCGGCGTACCGGAAATCTTACGCCTGATCGACTTCCTGAATACTTCCGAGAGAGGGATAACGCGGTAGTGGCCCGGGAACCCATCGGATTGATTGCCGGAAACGGTCAATTTCCCATTTTGTTCGCCCGATCGGCGCATCAGCAAGGCCGGTGCGTAGTGGCTGTGGCTCACGAAGGTGAAACGCTGCAGGAAATCGAAACGGTCGCGGATCGGGTTACCTGGGTTAAGCTGGGTCAGTTGGGCAAGACCATAAGGGCGTTCAAGAACGCGGGGGTCGCAGAAGCAGTCATGTGCGGCGGGGTCACGAAAAGCAAGATGTTTACCCGTGTGCGGCCTGATTTTCGTGGCGCCGCGTTCTGGTTCAAGACGAAGCACCGGCACGATGACAGTATGTTAAGAGCTTTGGCCAACGTATTTGAAGAAGAAGGAATTCAGATTCGTGAATCCACGCTGTACGTGCCCCACCTGATCGCCAATCCCGGATGCTATACGCGCAGAAAACCGTCCAAACAGGAACAGTTGGATGTGAACGCCGGGCTTCGCATTGCCAAACAGGTCGGGGAATTGGACATTGGACAGGCCATCGTGGTGCGAGACGGAGCGGTGGTGGCTGTGGAAGCCATGGAAGGAACAGATGCCATGATCCAGAGGGCGGGCGAACTCGCCCGACGCAGCGCTGTTGTGATCAAAGTCGCGAAGCCCGGACAGGATCTTCGGTTCGACGTTCCTTCCGTGGGTGTCGGCACCATAAAGGTTATGGCCGACGCCGGCTGTTCGGTCCTCGCCGTGGAAGCGGGAAAAACGCTGATTTTCGAGCGGGAACGGATGGTGCGCGAAGCCGACGCCCGAAATATCTGCATACTGGGCTGCGAATGCCCGCCGGACATGTCAAGCGAGATATAGAGGACGATTTGGAGCAAAACCAGAACAAGAAAGCGCCCGGCGCCTCCCCTCTCAAAGTGGGCGTGGTGGGTGTCGGCTATCTGGGAAAATATCATGCAGAAAAATACGCGGCCATGCCGGATGTGGAACTGGTTGGCCTGTCCGACATATCCGAAGAGAAATGCGGGCCCCCCTCCCAAAATTATGGCGCCGTAGCATGCACGGACTACAGGGACCTCCTGGACCGGGTCGATGCGGTCAGTATCGCCGTTCCGACCATAGAGCACTACAGGGTGGCTCGAGATTTCCTTTTGCACGGCAAAGACGTACTCATCGAAAAGCCCATCACACGAACGCTTGAAGAAGCTGACGAACTCATTGCACTTGGCAGAGAAAAGGGAGCATTTATACAAGTCGGCCATCTGGAGCAGTTTAATCCGGCCGTTGTGGCGTTGCGGGAAGAACTCACCACTCCGATGTTCGTGGAATCCCACAGGATAGGACCGTTCAAGGAACGTGGAACCGATGTGGACGTGGTATTAGATCTCATGATCCACGATCTGGATATCATCCTTTGTTGTGTGAATTCCGAACTTACGGCAATGGACGCAGTGGGAGTGCCGGTTATTTCTCCTCAGGTAGACATTGCCAACGTTCGGCTTAACTTTGCCAGTGGATGTGTGGCCAACGTTACTGCAAGCCGCATTTCGTTTAAGATGCTCCGAAAAATCCGGATCTTCCAACCTAACGCGTACCTGACCGTTGACTATGCCAAACGCGAACTGGTGGTAATTGAAAAGAAGCCGGGCGGCAAGGAATTCGATCCGTCGCAGATCTCCGGAAAGACGCTTCGGTTCGAGGATGTGGATCCCCTGGAAGAAGAGCTGAAGGCCTTCGTGCAAAGCGTCAAAACGAGGACCGTCCCTTTGGTCGACGGAACGAGAGGCCGTGAGGCGCTTCGGTTGAGCCTGGACATTACCCGCCTGATCTCCTCTAAACTCGAATCTCTGTCTTCGGTCTGAAAAGTTTCGGAGAATCCATTTGAAAAAAAGGATTTTGATTGTGGCCGGGGAAGCTTCCGGGGACAAGCACGGCGCCAGGCTTGTCCGAGAGATCAAGCTATCGGCTCCCGAAGCTCATATCTATGGCATAGGGGGAACCGCCATGCGCGCGGAAGGTGTCGCCGCCTTTATGGACAGCGGAAGCCTTGCCGTAATCGGGCTTTGGGAAGTCGTTCATAAAATAGGTATGGTCTGGAAAGCCCTCCGGCGCATCCGGCAACAGTTTCTGACCCATCCTCCTGATTTGGTGATTCTTATCGATTTCCCCGATTTCAATCTCAGAGTCGCGCACATGGCTAGTAAGCGCGGAATTCCTGTGGTGTATTATATAAGCCCTCAGGTCTGGGCCTGGCGAAAAGGCCGGGTAAAGCAGATCGCCCGATGGGTGCGCAAGATGTTGGTCATATTCCCGTTCGAGGAGACATTCTACGAGCGGCACGGGATTCAGGCCGAATATGTAGGGCATCCTCTGCTGGACGAACCACTGGAGCGCATGGAACGGGAAGAGGCTATACGCCTCCTGAACCTGGATCCGAATCACAGATACATCGGATTGCTGCCCGGTAGCAGGCACAGCGAGATCCGCCTCATGTTTCCGAATATTCTTCGAGCGGGAGCGCTAATTCACAAGCGGTTTCCGGATACCCGATTCATCGTACCCCTAGCCAATACCCTGAAAGAGACGGATCTGACCCCGTACTTAAAGCGATTCCCCATCCCGGTTTCCGTGGTAGACGGACGATTTCAAGCGGCCATGCGTTCCATGGACGCAGCCATTGTCGCCTCTGGGTCGGCCACTCTCGAGACGGCCATGCTGGACGTTCCCATGTGTATCGTGTATCGTGTTTCTCCCATAACGGCGGTGGTGGGAAGATTCGTTATTAAAACAGACCACATAGGCATTATCAATCTGATCGCAGGGAGACGGGTGGCCGTGGAACTGATCCAGAATAAAGCCACCCCCCGAAGGATGGCCAGGGAAATCGGATTTCTCCTCACCGATCCCGAACGCTGCGATCGCATGAAAGCAGACTACCGCGAGATCCGAGCCAAACTCGGGGATAGCGGGGCTTCCCCGAAGGCGGCCCGACACATTCTGGAAATCCTGCAAGCAGGAGCAACCGCGTGAGTAACTATAAACGAATCATTGCATACATAAAGCCATATTGGGTTCGACTGGCATGGGCCATGCTTTGTATGATGATGGTGGCAGGGCTGACTTCGCTCATGGCTTTTATGGTCAAGCCCGTTATGGATGAGATTTTCGTGAACAAACGGCTGGACATGTTGAAATTGCTGCCGCCGGCGATTTTTTTGGTGTTCATTGTTAAAGGCGCTTTCATGTTTGGAAGCACCTATCTGATGAACCATGTTGGTCAGAAAATCGTGGCGGACTTGAGGGAGTCTTTATACGCGCATCTCCAAAAACTCTCTCTCGGCTATTTTGACCAGAATCAATCGGGTGTATTGATCAGCCGTATTACCAATGATGTCAATTTGATTCAGGGAGCCGTTTCCAATGCAATCACGGGTCTGCTCAAGGAAGTCTTCACCATCGTTTTTCTGGTCGGCGTCATCTTCTACCGCGATTGGCAACTGGCCAGCATCGCCATCCTTGTCTTCCCCGTGGCCATCTATCCTCTGAATAAATTTGGAAGACTTATCCGTCGCATCAGTCGTCAAACCCAGGTCACAATGGGTACGATTACCTCGCACCTTCAGGAGACCATCTCGGGACATCGCATCGTCAAGGCCTTCGCAACGGAAGACTATGAAACAAAGCGGTTCAATGCCAACAACCAGGAGTTGTTCAAGCTCATCGTCAAAGAAATCCGGGTTCGCGCCATTTCTTCACCCATCATGGAGTCCCTGGGAGGACTCGGAATCGCTTTTATCGTCGGCTGGGGCGGATATAACGTTATCAAAGGTTACTCGACACCGGGCACTTTTTTTTCCTTTATTACAGCTCTCTTGATTCTCTACGATCCGATCAGAAAGCTGAACGGCGTCAATGCAACCGTTCAGACCGGTTTGGCCGCAGCCACCCGGGTTTTCGAAATTCTGGACACCGTACCGGAAATACAAGATCGCGAAGGAGCTCGAAATATGGCCCCATTCAGCCGTTCCATCGTGTTCGATAATGTATACTTCGGCTACGATGGAAATCCCGTGCTGAAAGGCATCAACCTCGAAGTGCATGCGGGTGAAGTACTGGCTGTGGTCGGATCCAGCGGAGGAGGCAAAACTACTCTGGTCCACCTGATTCCCAGATTCTACGATGTAGTGGAAGGCCGTATCGAAATCGACGGAGTCGACATCAGGGATGTGACGATATCGTCGTTGAGAAGTCAGATCGGCATTGTCAGTCAACAGACCATTCTTTTTAACGATACCGTTTACAACAACATCATATACGGAAGCGCAGACAAGAACGAAGCGGAAGTGATCAGGGCCGCAAAACAGGCTTATGCCTATGATTTTATCCGGCAACTCCCCAAGAAATTTGACACCGTCATCGGAGATCAAGGCGTCCGGCTATCGGGGGGAGAACGTCAGCGACTGTCCATCGCGCGCGCTTTACTGAAGGACGCACCCATCCTTATTCTGGACGAGGCCACTTCTTCCCTGGACTCCGAAAGTGAGTCGGAGGTCCAGGAGGCTCTTGAGAACCTGATGAAAAGTCGCACGACCCTCGTCATCGCGCATCGGCTTTCCACCGTACGAAATGCGGATCGCATTATTGTACTGGCCGGAGGGCGTATTGCAGAGGAAGGCCGTCATGATGAACTCATGACCAATAAGGGAGAGTATTTTCGACTGTACCAACTTCAGTTCCAGGGAAAAATAACTTCCCTTCAAAAAGGTGAACAACGGACCTCGAAAAAGGCGGTGGTGTAGCACCTGTCCGGATGCCATGTACCTGCTGTATGATATCATTTTCACACTTTGTCTGCTGGTAAGTGTGCCCGTGCTCCTCGCACGAATGGCTTTTCGACGAAAGTATCGGGAATCCTTCTTCGCCAAAGTGGGCATCTGGCCGACGAAGTTACGGAGACGGATCCGGCGCCTGGACAGACCAATTTGGATTCACGCCCTCAGTGTTGGGGAATTGATTTCCGCTATATCCCTTGTTCGAATTTTGCATTCTGAGCATCCCGATATTCCTTTGGTGGTTTCCACCAGCACGGAGACCGGCCAAGCCCTGGCTCGTTCGAGACTCGAGGGTATAGCCGGGGGTGTGTTTTACGCACCTTTGGACGCGCGCCCTGTTCTAAATAGTGTCGTTCGCAGAATCCGACCAAGAATGTTCCTACTGGTCGAGACCGACCTCTGGCCGTGCCTGCTGGACGTATTGAACAAAACAAACGTGCCTTCGGCTTTTGTAAACGTCCGGATATCG
>Ga0068714_10002390_pt1 | contig 24330 bp, 25 predicted proteins | sample MTBNYHSulfiMetaG_FD_62988 | JGI IMG/M metagenome (GOLD analysis project Ga0068714, IMG submission 62988) | Enrichment culture microbial communities from rom New York Harbor, USA that are MTBE-degrading - MTBE-NYH (New York Harbor Sulfidogenic)... | ecosystem: Environmental > Aquatic > Marine >... | reverse complement strand
CTGTATCAAGCTAGTGCTCCAAACGCAGCTTTTCCACAATGTGGCCTTCTCCGTCCAGTTTGTACAACGAGAAACCGTTTTCCTTGGCATAGTCGGTCAGTTCCTCGAACAGCATGGCCTGTAGAACGTAATCAGGTCCCATTTCTTTCTTAAACGCATGTTTACAGGCTAAGCCGGCTTCTTTGACTTCGAAGAAAGGAATGAATTGTTCCCCGTTTTGTTCGTCCACACGGCCGACCAGCTTGTCGCCCTCTAAGTACTGCTGGATAAAGACCCACACCCAGTTCGATTCGTTTCCTTGTTGGGCCATAAGCCTCGTCCTCTCACCTTTCGGAACTCGTCGAGTGGAGCTGAACGAATCCCGATACGTTGATTAGAAACGTCGCTCCACAACGAAATCCGCCAAATCAATCAGTAGCCGGCGTCCCGGAACATCCGGAAACGCGGACAGGCTGGATCGGGCTCGATCCTTGTATTCTCCGGCTCGCTCCAGACTGTATTCGACTCCGTTATAGCTCCTCACTAATGCCTGTATGGAGGAAAAATGTTCAGGTTCAAAGGTATCCTTGTCGCACCATTCGATGAGTTTTCGGCGCTCTTCCGGCGTGCAAACCTCTAGCGTGTGGAGCAGGGGGAGGGTTATCTTACCCTCTTCCACGTCTTTTCCCACAGGCTTTCCGAATTCTTTTTGGGTAACACTGTAATCCAACGCATCATCCACTAACTGAAAGGCGATGCCCAAATTCATGCCATAATCACCCAGTAGATTCTCCTGTTCCTCCGTTATGTTGCCCAGCATACCCCCGATGCGGCAGGCGGCCGACATGAGCACCGCGGTCTTCGATATGATCACCTCCAGATAGTCTTCCACTCTCATATTGAAATCAAAGGAGTGGATCAGCTCTAAGACCATGCCTTCGGCCATACGGTTGGTCGCATTGGACAAGACCTCCAAAACACGGAGGTTACCCATCTCCACGGCCATGTTGAACGACTTCGAGTACAGAAAATCCCCCACCAGTACGGCGGCGGAATTGCCCCAGAGCACATTGGCCGTTTCGGTTCCCCGACGGAGTTCGGCACGGTCAATGACGTCGTCATGTAAGAGCGTTGCCGCGTGAAGGTATTCAAATACCGTAGAGAAGTAGTGTTCGAATGTACCTCCATAATTTGTTAAACGGGCGCAAAGAACGAACAGCATCGGCCGGATGCGTTTTCCCCCTCCCAACAGGATATGTTCCCCTATTCTGGATATCAGACCCACGTGGGATTCCAGGTTCGCCTGGAGGTAGTGATTAATCTGTTCCGTATCTTTTTCGATGGCGGTCAGAAAGTTCTGTTGAGTCATTTACATGTTCCCATCGTAATGAAGTAACTTCTCGTGATCCCCGGGAGCGCCATCGACACGTTTACACGGATGTACATATCATGCACACGACCATTCGGCACAAAAGAGGCAAGTGTGGCGGCAGCCACGGGAACACTCTTATCATTTATTATGTCAAAAAAACCAAAAATGCAAACCGTGATTTCCGGAATCACCGCGCCAGACGTCTTCAGATACGGTTGATCATGCGTCCAAACAGGTCATAGTCAGACGCTTTTGTTATCCGAACCCGGACCCAATCTCCGGGGCCCGCTATCCCCTCAAAGAACACGGCGCCGTCAATCTCGGGAGCATGCCACCAAGCCCGCCCCTCGAGCAAGCCGGGATACTCGTCTGAGGGACCTTCCACCAGAACCGTTACATCGAATCCAATCCCGGCTGAATTCTTGGACCGTGAAATGTCGGCCTGGAGCTGCATAATGCCTTCCAAACGCTTTTCCCGTTCGCGACGGGGTACTTGATCCGGCAGCCCAGCTGCGGGAATGCCTTCCTCCGGATAAAATGTAAATCCTCCAACGTGTTCCGGGCGCACCCGATCTATGAATTGCACCAGCTCATCGTAGTTTCGGGCCGTCTCGCCCGGGAATCCCACCATAATCGTCAAACGAATTGCAGCGTCCGGGATTCGGTCGCGAATGCGATCGATCAAACGATAAGGATTCCAGGACGGCCGCCACCGGCCCATGCGTGTCAATACAGGCTTGGACACGTGCTGCAAAGGGAGATCGAAATAGGGCAACAGGCGCTCGGTTTCAGCGACGACGTCGAGAAGCTCGTCCGTTACCCGTTCCGGGTAGAGATACAGCATGCGTATCCACCGGAAATCGCCAACCTTGGCCAACCGTTCCAACAAACCGGGAAGGCGGATCTCATTCTCCAGATCCTCACCGTAACGCGTCGTGTCCTGCGCGATTACGTTCAGCTCGACAACACCTTCCGCTGAAAGGTTCCACGCCTCACGAAGCAGATCTTGCGCGGGCGTGCTGCGATAGGGACCCCTGAGGCTCGGAATCAGACAAAACGTGCAGGCGTTGTTGCAACCTTCCGCGATTTTCAGATAGGATGTGAACAGGGGAGTGGACCTGAAACGGCCGGCCCTCTCACTCGCCGGCGCCTTGCGGTCCATGCGCGCCAATCCCGATTCCCGCAGCCTTTTGCCGATGGTATGAAACTCATCGGCGCCGATAAACAGATCCACCTCGGGAAGGCTTTGCCGTAGCGCTCCTCCAAATCGGCTGAACAAACAGCCTGCCACCACCAAGGCCTTGCATTGCCCTGTTTTCTTGTATTCAGCCAACTCGAGAATGGTTTCCGCGGACTCCCGCACAGCAGGTTCGATGAAACTGCATGTGTTGACCAAAATAAGATCCGCCTGCTCCGGAGAATGGACCCAACAATATCCGGACTCCTGCAGGATGGCCGCCATGCGTTCGGTATCCACGAGGTTCTTTGGACATCCCAACGTTGCATAATAGACTGTTTGTGCGAAACGGTTTGACATCAGGACCCAAAGGATACGACCGTATGCGTATCGATTTGATAAAATGAGAAAGCCCAGAAAAGCACGGTACCGAGGGTCACTACGGCTGTTGAAACCATCCGACGAACTTTTGAGCGTTCCGGTTCTTGGGAAGGCATTGAAGTCCAAATGTAAAACAGTTTTATAGCAGCGACCATGACGAAACATTCCAACGCGAAAGGAGGAAAGCCCAGAAAACCCAATACGGGCATTTCAAATATCTTCCAGTGGCTCACAAGAGGTACTGTGTACTTCCACTTAGCTCCGGCCCAGAAATTCCAGAATTCCCATAGAAACCCGCATACAGCACCTGCGCACAACAGATTCAGAATCGGCCGGATACCCACCTGCTGCCACCTGCGAACCAGTGAATCGCCTTTCAATGCATGTACTATGGGTTCCAGAATAAGCGTCGGTCCGGCCCACACGAGGGGGAAACAATAACGAGGCCACACGATCACAACAAGTGTGCTGAGGAGTCCCAGAACGAAGCAGGGCTTCCTCCAACCCGTTCCCTGGGGCAACTTTCTGGGGCGGATCTTTCGGAACCATCCTAACGCATTCAGCAACTCGAATGTCTCGAAGATGCCCGGAAGCACGGTCGAGTAAGCCAGCATATACCCGGGCCACCGAAGCCAGGCTTCGGGGGGTACGTTTACGTATTGCCAGTTCTTGAGCGCCAGATTGAACAGTTCGAAGATCAGCCAGCAGGTGACGGACCACGGAACCAGCATCCAAAATTCTCGCGGGCGATTTCGGATGAGCGATCGTCCCTCCAGACAGTGGACCACGCTGTCTGCGATCAAAATGTACGACCACCATGCAAAGGAATAGAACCAGGAGAAAAAAGGCTCCACTCTGAAATACATAAGCACTTGGGCGCCGGCGAGAATGACCACACCCAGAAGGCCGGTTGCATACGAACCGTTCCTGCATTTCATGGGTGATCCTTATTTTCCTGGATACATGAATAAGCGCATTCCTGCCGGCAGGCTTCATCGAATCCCATGCTTACGGCGCCTCATTTACGTCCCTCAACCTTTTAGCAAGTAAGCCATGGTCCGGTATACCCCTCCAGCGGCTTGCGCCACCTGGGGTCCATAACCAAAGGCCAATGGGTCATCATCAGTGTCGATGAACACGAGGGCCGTTTGGTTCTGAGCCACTCGCTCCGCCATTATCAGCGCCTCTTCGAGAGGGTCTCCTCCATATAGACTCAAGTTGGGCTTGCCATCGGAAACCAGCACCATGACGGTGTCCGTTTCCGGATTGCGATATCGCTCCTGAAGTAGGGCCCGAAGTCCCAAAGCCATGCCTTCGGCCAACGGCGTCTTACCGCCAACGGGGAGCTGCGCCACCACATTCTCGGCACGTCGCATGTTCGGAGTCAAAGGTAACGCCAGGCGGGAACGATCGTGATGAAAAACCACCAACCCCACCCGGTCACGGCGTAGCCGGCTTTCTTTCAGGTACCCTTGGAGAAGTCCTTTTGCAAGCGCCATGCGGCCCTTTCCACGCATGGAAGAACTTGCATCCACTACGAATAAAATTGCATATCCGATTCTTCGCTCCCGTACTTTCTGTTTCAAATCGGACGGAATGATCCGGATCCCATCGTTCGGGTCCCTTAAAGTCGCTCTGATGGCGCCGGCTTTGAGCGTGGCCAACAGGGCTATGTCCGAAAAACTGCGGCCCTCGAAGGGAACATCGGTCACGGACGCACCGTCACCTTTTCGGAATAGCGATCTTCGCCTGCGGCCCGGTGAAGAAGAGCGGATCAAGTCCTCGAGAGGGATGGAAGGCCGGCGATTCTCAGGATGGGAAGCCGCAGGTGGTATTACAGTGTCGACATATTCTAAGCGCGTGTAAGCTTTTTTTTTTCGTGTCCGGACGCCGCCTGCGGAGAAGCCTTCTCTTCCTCGAATGCTTCCGCCAGCGTCTCCAGTTTCTGCGCGTTCAGTTCCGCATGTCGCAAGCCATGTTTTTTGACACGATGGGGTAAGGCCAATTCCGCAGCCTGCACCAGTTCTTTTGATGTCACCTGCGGAATCCCGTTCAGTGCGCTCAGAGCCATGGCTGTTTTGATCATGGTAACATCGCTTCTGTGGCCCTCGGTTTCAAAGCTCAGAGAGAAACGCGCCGCCAATTCCAAGATTTCATGGGGTACGGTGACGTGTTTCAACCGATCGGCGGCCTTCGCAAGTTCATGAGACAGTTCCTTCTCCTCGGCGGCCCACTGTTCTGCAAACTCCACCGGATCGGATTCGAACTTCAGACGCCGGCGTGCGATCTCCACGCGTTCCGATGCATCCTTGCTTCCCGAAACCTCCACGCATAGGCCAAACCGGTCCAGCAGTTGGGGCCTGAGGTCTCCCTCCTCGGGATTCATGGTACCGATGAGGACGAATCGGCTGGGATGGCGAAACGACAGCCCCTCCCGCTCGACGAAGTTCACCCCCATGGCCGCTGCATCCAACAGGAGATCCACTAAATGGTCGTTCAGCAGATTGACCTCGTCCACATAGAACAGGGCGCGATTGGCCTCGGCCAGCAAACCCGGTTCAAATCGGCGCTCGCCCTTGCCGAGGGCTCTCTCCAAATCCAGAGAACCCAGCAGACGGTCTTCCGTAGCTCCAATGGGCAGGTTTACCAGGCGGCACGGACGTTCGATCCGGCCCAGCACTTCCCCTGCCTTGATCCTCTCGAGACAACGGTCGCACATCCGTTGCGGATTCTCTGGGTCACAGTGGAATGGGCAATCCGAGACAACCCGAATGGAGGGCATAAGGTTGACCAGACCCCGGACAGCGGTGGACTTGGCCGTGCCTCGATGGCCCCGGATGAGCACTCCCCCGATTTCGGGATAAATGACATTCAGAATTAAGGCCAGTTTCATTTTCTTCTGGCCTACGATGGCGGCAAACGGATATACAGGATGAGGCACTTGGGTCATCGAAAGTAACTGTCTTAAATTGATGGAAAGTAAGGATCTGCTATCTTACCTGATTCTGGGTGTCTGTCAATGCTTAACCGGTCCGAGTCACGGCCGATAACGTTGACGGCGCAGGGTTCTCCTCTTAATATACAAAAAAGGGGCCCATTATGACACACGGAAACGCAGCTCAAGCTGTAGAAAACAAGACTCACCGGAGCGGCAAATCCAGCGCCGATTCAAAAAGGAACAAGACACCGGATCCACCGAACAGTGTTCCCTGGCCAATCATGGAACAGGGGTTCGCCCGCTCGGTGTCCATGAAAGACCGATTAAACCGGTTGCTGTCCATGCTGGATCATGAGGACCGAGTAGCCATACTAATCAGTGCGGATCCGGACGCCATTGCCAGCGCCATGGCCCTGAAGAGGCTGTTTTGGAGAAAAATAAAAGGCAGCGCCGTTTACAACGCTCATCCGGTGAAAAGGGGAGATAATTTGGCCATGATTCGCCTGCTGGGCGTTACGCTGAATCCCATCAAGGAACTCGATACCAACGGATTCTCCAAGTTCGCCATGGTGGATTCTCAACCGGCCCACAATCCGGACTTTGAAAAGATCAACTTCGATATCATCATTGATCACCACCCTCTCACCAGCGGGCTGAAGGGGTCCTTCCTGGACATACGACCGGAGTATGGGGCCACCTCCACGATTCTGACGGAATACCTCAAGGCGGCACGCATCCGACCGTCTTCCCGGCTTGCCACCGCCCTTTTTTACGGAATCAAGACCGACACGCTCAACTTTGTTCGCGGCGGTATACAAAGTGATATGCTCGCCTTCCGCTACCTGTTTCCTCTATCCAACAAAAGCATTATCCAGAAAATCGAGCACTCCGAAATCACCAAGGCTTCCCTGAAATATTATCGAAAAGCCATGCAAAACCTGAAGCTTTGGAACCACACGGCGTACGCGCATTTGGGAAGAATCTCGAACTCAGATATCTGCGTCCAGCTAGCGGATTTTTTCCTGAAACTCGGCGAGAGTTCCTGGAGCATCGTCAGCGCCGTTGTGGGACAGAAGCTCGTCGTCGTATTCCGAAGCGTCGGATATCGCCGTAATGCGGGCACGCTGGCCGAAAAACTACTGGGGGAATATGGGTCCGCCGGCGGCCACAAAACAATGGCCCGTGCGGAAGTCCCCTTGACCGCTTTGAAGCCTCTTATCAAAGACGAAGATGAAATCGGAAAATTCGTCTACAAATTAATTCGAAGGCATTCCTGAGGTCGGAAGCCGTCCGCTTTCATGAGGAACGGAGTTGGCAACCCAAAACATCCATTTGCGCAAATTAGACGAGTGGCGCTGGGAAATACCCAAAAGCGGCCCAATGCGGGTTTATCAGGTGGTGGATGTGGTGCACAATTCGGGAATATCCAGAAAAGTAGAACGGTTGCGACCCTGGGGCGTCATCAAAGGATAATACTCTTATGGAAAAACGACTTCGAACATTGGCCACGATCTCTACCAGACATTTCTCCGCTCATCTGGACCAGGTGCTCTTGCGGAACGGTAAGCTCACGGAACGGATGAGGATCCAACACCCGCTCGCCGCCGCTGTGGTGCCGTTTGTTGATGATCATCACATCGTGATGGTGAAACAGTACAGGTATGCCATCGGGCAGGAAACCCTCGAGATTCCCGCCGGCAAATTGGACCCGGGCGAAACGGCCGAAATCTGCGCCCGGAGAGAACTCTTGGAAGAAACCGGCTACGAGGCGACCGATATTCGGCGCATTTTCGAATACTATCCAGCCATCGGATATTCGGATGAAGCCATCGAGATTTACGAGGCGCGCCGGTTGACCAAAATGACGAACGCCGTGGACGATAATGAGATCTCGAGGGTGGAAGTCCTCTCTATGGATGAGGTGCGGGAGCAGATAGCCAAAGAGAAGATCCGGGATGGGAAAACCATTCTCGCCCTGTGCATTCTATCCGGTTATTTTAACGGAAAGCCCAAGTAGGGAGTGTTTAAGATCGGCGCCGGGGCGGAATACGACACGCCCTTTACCCGACCCGCAAACAGTGGGTGGGTTGACGAACGAAACGGATCAAAGACGGCCGCATGGCCCGATCCGGCTAACTCGGATAAAAGGAGATCGTAATGAGCAACCCGTTCTGCCACGTTGAACTTATGACCTCGGACGTTTCGGGAGCAATTAAATTCTATTCACGCCTTTTCGGATGGAAAATCGACGCTGTTCCAGGTCCCATGCCTTACCATTTCATCGATACAGGAAAGGAACCGGGCGGCGGCATCATGGCCCTCCCTGAACCGGGCGTACCTATCGCATGGATGGTTTACATCCAGGTGGACGATTTGGAAGCCGCCGTGTCCAAAGTTAAGGACTTTGGAGGAAACGTGATCAAAGACATCATGGAGGTTCCGGATTACGGCTGGATGGCCGTGGTAAGCGATCCCCAGGGTGGCGTGTTCGGACTCTGGAAGCCGAAGATGTAAATGGCTCTCTGTCTCTCGAGTTGCGTCCGGCGCGCCGTAACCGGACTCTCCATTCGGCTTTCTGTGCGCTTCAGCCTCGGGGCAGTAGCCTTTTCTGTGATCTTGGTACCGATTCTTCGGCCGTCTCTCACTACGGTAAGATATATCTACTTCGAATTATGATATTTTCCCCATCGCTCCGACCACTCGTAGATTCGGTCTCTGAGCAGGTAGGCGGGGCCCAGGAAAGCCAGCGCCAGTGCACTTACAATAACTATCTGCAAATAGCTCCCGGCCTCCAGACTCGAGCCCTGAAGCGAAAGGATCAACGTGCCCGGAATACGTCCCAGTCCCGCCACGATCAGCAGCAGACGCAGCGGCAATCGGCTCATTCCGAGGATCAGACAAAGGTAATCTTTTGGAAAACCGGGAATTACAAATAGAATAAAGAAAACAAAGACGGCTTTGGCTCGGAGTAAATGGTCAAAACGTGCAAGCATGGAAGCAGGTAGAATCCGCTTCACGAGCCGCCTGCCTAAATAGCGTCCAATGCCGAGATTGATCCACGATCCCACGGTCAGGCCGATAGAAGAGTACAATAAACCCGGAAGAAAGCCGAAAATGAACCCGCCCAGAAAGCCCGTGGCTTCTCCGGGAATGGGAGCGAGAATCACCTGGAGGATCTGGAGAGCAGTGAATATGAAGGGAGCCCAGGGTCCCCAGGAAAGCACATACTCCTTGACGTCCTTGGGTTTCTCCAGCACCAGCTCCATGTAGGCTTGAACCTGAGGCCCGTACAGATAAAGCAGCCGGCCCAGCAGGCCCAAGAGTAAAACGAGCAATACCCAAAGGAGCCACGATTTCCAGGAGATTTCCTTCCGATGGTCTTGTGCAACACCGTTCGTGTGAGGCATGGGGAACCGGTTCGCCGCAGGCTGTTATTTCGGCGATTTTTCGCCGCCGGCCGGAGACGCGCCCAGTGCATCCTGCACGGCCTGCATGATCGCGATCGAACTGCCGGTGGCTCCGCTCACAACGTCGACTTCCGTGGATTGGGCTGAAACGATCCGATCGGGGATGATAGGAGTTGCAGCGCCTCCCAGCATGTTCATGTGACGAATGACATCGATGCGGGAAATGACGCCGTTTACGACGGTAACGTCCACCTCGGCGATCACAGGGCCCACGCGCGACTTACCGCGAAAAACACCGTCACTGAGCGAATTGGGATCTACGGGACCCAGCCCGACTGTCCTTTGAGGCCCCGCACAAGCCGACATTATGAAACAGAAAAGGGATAAGCAAAGCAAAAGACGCCGCAGTACAAGCCCGCGGCCGCCATCCACGTCGTTGAACGAAAAAAAACCGGTGCACAATCTTTCTGTTCCTAATCCTTGCGTTTGCGCACAGCCTCCATGGCATACACCATAACCAGCAGCAGGCAGGCCAGTCCGATCCTCGCATACCACGAGTCGCTCTTGAGGAAGACGTGCGTCAGAAACATGGCGCCTGCCAATGCCAGGGCCACTCGCAGTAGCAGTTTCACACCGGGATGCATCATCTTGATTCCTGTGTGGATTCCGCCGAGGACGGAGTTCCGGTTAATATACTTAGTAGAAAGCTTTTTGCCGGGAGTGCGGATACGGGCGTTTCAAATGATCGTAAGCCAATCGGGTGGCCACCCTTCCCCTGGGAGTGCGCTTTAGAAATCCCATCTGGATCAAAAAGGGTTCGTACACGTCTTCAATGGTATCTTTTTCTTCGCCGATGACCGCCGCCAGGGTATCCAGTCCGAGCGGACCGCCCTCGTACTTCTCGATGATCGTCAAAAGGATGCGGCGATCCATTTTGTCGAACCCGCGATCGTCCACCTCGAGCATGAGCAACGCCTCGTCGGCCACCTTTCTCGTGATCACTCCGTTCGCCCGAACCTGGGCATAATCGCGGACCCTGCGCAAAAGCCGGTTGGCTACTCTGGGCGTTCCCCGGCTGCGACGAGCGATCTCGACCGCGCCCTCCGGATCGATGGGCACTTCGAGTATGCGCGCCGCCCTCGTCACTATGGTGGTCAGGTCTTCGTTCCGGTAAAAATCCACTCGCAGCACGACACCAAACCGATCCCGCAGCGGAGGAGTCAATAAACCGGCTCTGGTTGTCGCGCCTACCAAAGTAAAAGGCGGCAGATCGATTTTGATGGAGCGCGCCCCCGGCCCCTGGCCGATGATAATATCCAGTTGAAAATCCTCCATGGCCGGATACAGGATCTCTTCCACTACATGGCTCAGCCGGTGAATCTCATCTATGAACAGAACGTCGTTGGACTCGAGATTGGTCAGAAGTGCGGCCAGATCACCCGCCCGTTCCAGCACGGGTCCGCTGGTGGTTTTCAAATTTACGCCCAGTTCTCGGGAAATAATATACGCCAGAGTGGTTTTTCCCAATCCTGGATGCCCGTGGAATAAAACGTGATCAAGTACATCGCCCCGCCTCATTGCCGCGTCGATGGCCACCTCGAGATTCTCTTTGAGGGCATCCTGCCCCACATATTCCGCCAGGCTCGCCGGGCGTAAACCGCTCTCTATCCGGTCTTCACCGGGTTCGGCCAACGGATTTAACAGGCGGTTCTCTTCCACAGGCATCAACCCGATCGATCAACGGATTGCAGGATTTGTCGGATAGCTTCTTCCACACTGGGGCGGTCGCCCAACGCCTGGACGACTTCACGAGCCCTCTTTTCCACACTGCCCCGCTTGTATCCCAGGTTCATCAGCGCTGAAATCACGTCTTCCATAATACGGTCCGAGGAAGGCGCCCGCAGAGGTCCCAAGGGTATGGACCGGCACTTGCCGATCTTTTCGGCAAGCTCAACGACGATCCTCTCCGCAGTCTTTTTTCCAACACCGGGAATGGCTTTGAGCCGGGTTACATCACGGCTGTGAATGGCGGATCGAAGCTCATCCTGGGGAATTCGGGAAAGGATGTTCAACGCGATTTTAGGTCCTATGCCGCTGACCGCTATAAGATGCAGGAACAACTCCTTTTCCGGCAGAGAATGGAAACCGAACAGATGGATGGCGTCGTTGCGAACTTGGGTGACCACATCCAGAAACACTCGGGAATCCTGTTCGGGAAGTTTGCACAGCGTTTCCAGAGAAACCCAAATCCGGTACCCCACACCTTGCACGTTCACAACGATGTGATCGGTAAACTTGGCCGCCAATACGCCTTCCAGGGAAGCGATCATACTCTCGCGTTCGTCCAATATCCAGCCAGAGGAGACGCTGACGAGAGTAAGTGACACACGGCAATCGCAAGGGCATCGGCCGCGTCTCTGGATCGTCTTTTCCGGCTGTTTAGAAGGGTTCCGACCATCAACTGAACCTGGTCCTTGCTGGCGCGACCGTATCCCACAACGGCCTTCTTAACCTCCAAAGGACTATACTCGAACACCGGAAGTCCGGCGTTTACAGCTGCCAGCAAAGTTACTCCGCGGGCGTGCCCCAATTTCAGGGCGCTTTGAGGATTCCGGGCAAAAAAGAGCGACTCGACGGCCACTTCTTCGGGCCGTGTTTCTTCGATGGCACCCATCAGGTCGTCGTAAATTCTTTTAAGGCGCGCACTCAGAGATTGGCCTCGACTCTGACGTATAACACCATCCGCCATCAGGACCATTCTGTTCCCGACTCTTTCGACCACCCCAAACCCGGTGGCAATAGAACCCGGATCCACCCCCAGAACCCGCATTCACTCAATCGACTCCATGATTTCGTCCGAAATGTCGAAGTTGGCGTAAACGTTCTGTACATCGTCATTGTCTTCGAGCACGTCCATCAACTTCAACATCTTTACGGCATGCTCCCGGTCCAGTGAAACCGTGGATTGCGGCAACATGGTGACCTCCGCCATCTCGATGGGAATGCCCGATTTTTCAATGGATTCTTTCACGGTTTCAAGCTCTTCCGGTGCGGTGATCACTTCGAATTGCTTCTCTTCAAGGCGCACGTCTTCGGCCCCGGCCTCGAGAGACACCTCCATCAACTTGTCTTCGTCTACTTCGTCCTGATTGACAGTGATGAGCCCTTTCTGATGGAACATCCACGCCACGGACCCGGCTTCCCCCAAACTCCGGCCATACTTTGCGAACATGTGACGTACTTCGGCAATGGTTCGGTTCCGATTGTCCGTCAGACTTTCCACCAGTACAGCCACCCCGCTGGGCCCGTACCCCTCGAGTATCACTTCTTCATAATTGACGCCTTCCAGTTCACCCGTTCCCTTCTTGATGGCGCGTTCGATATTGTCTTTAGGCATGTTCTGCCCTTTGGCCCCGGCAATGGCCGCGCGCAATCGCGGGTTTCCATCAGGGTCTCCTCCCCCTGATCGCGCAGCTACGGTAAGCTCCTTGATCAGTTTGGTAAAGATTTTGCCTCGCCTGGCGTCGGCGGCGCCTTTTTTATGCTTTATTGTGCTCCATTTTGAATGACCGGACATTGTAATATCCTCCTCCTAAATCCGTTTTTTGATTCCTACCACAAAGGTCTCCCTACTCGCCTTCCTGGAAGAAGGAGGTTTAAATACACGGGTCGTTTGATACGCCCTGCGGACATCCCTCAAAAACACGTCAAATTCTCCGCTCTGAAAAATCTTGCAAAAAAATCGTCCGCCCGGTTTCAGCAAGGCATCAGCTATATCCAACGCCCTATTGGCCAATTCATAAGACCGGACACCGTCCACGAACCGGTCACCCGTGGTGTCCGGCGCCATATCGCTCAACACCAGGTCAAATTCCGGACACACTTGCCGGATGGTCTCCAACTCCATAACATGCACGTCACCTTGAACAAACGTCACATCGGCGGGGAGGGATTCCGGTTCTTTCCGGTCCACTCCCACCAGAACACCTTTTTTACCGACCCGTTCGGCACAGTATTGAAGCCAGGACCCGGGATAGCACCCGAGATCCAAAACAGCGTTGCCCTTCAGGATCAGATCGTACTTGAGGTCGGCGGTTCTCAGCTTGTATGCAGACCTGGCTAAGTAACCTTCTTTCTTGGCTAAATTAAAGTAGTAATCTTTCCGGTTCCTTCTTATCATACTCTGCCGACCCATTCAATTAAATCCAAAGACCCGCCCGTTCCGTTTTGTACGCTTTCATGAGGGCCATCCAACCATCATGCGGACTCTCCACCTGCCTCTACGTCAGGTCGTATTCCTTGATCTTGTTCTGAAGCGTTTTCCGGGTAATCCCCAGGATCTCGGCGGCTCGCGTCCGGTTTTCTCCGGTGAATCTCAGCGTCTTCTCGATCAGTTCCCGTTCGGCTTCTTTCAAACTCACCCCGACCCGACGGATAATGGCATCTTCATCCATTTTCCTAGTAATGTTTTCAGGAAGACAGTGCTTTGTAATCCAATCCGAGCGACACATGATTACGGACCGTTCTATGGTATTTTCGAGTTCCCGGATGTTTCCGGGCCAGTCGTATCGCTGGAGCAGCTCGGTAGCTTCCGCGTCTACGCCCTTGATCGTCCTGTTGTTTTTGCGAGTGTAAACTCCCAGGAAGAAGTCTATCAAGAGCTGAATGTCCTCCGGGCGTTCTCGGAGCGGAGGGAGATGGATCGGGACCACGTTGAGCCGGTAGTATAGATCCTTCCTGAAATTGCCCTCCTGAACTTCTTTTTCCAAATCTTTGTTGCTTGCGGTTAAGATACGAACGTCCACCGAGATTTTGCGCGCACTCCCTAAAGGCTCGAATTCCCTTTCCTGCAAAACTCTGAGCAACTTCACCTGTGTTGTGGGCGTCATCTCTCCGATTTCGTCCAGAAACATAGACCCGCCGTCGGCCAGTTCGAATCGGCCTTTCTTTCGCGATACCGCCCCGGTAAACGCCCCCTTTTCGTGGCCGAACAGTTCGCTCTCGAGAAGCGTCTCGGGCAATGCCGCGCAATTGACTTTGATGAGGGGTCGATTATTGCGGGGACTGTTTTGATGTATGGCATTGGCTACCAATTCTTTGCCGGTGCCGCTTTCACCGAGAATGAGCACGGTGGCGTCCGAAGGCGCCACCAGGGCCATGGTCTCGAAAACCTCCCTAATGGCCACACTCTCGCCTATGATGTTAGAGAAATCAAAACGCTGCTTCAGCCGCTCTTTCTGCTGGGCGTTTTCAATCTCGAGATTGCGAAAAAACAGCGCACGATCCACCTTGATGAGCAGTTCATCCATATCCAACGGCTTTTGCAGATAGTCGAGTGCTCCCGCCTTCAAAGCGTCCACGGCGGATTCGATGGACCCAAAGGCCGTCATCATGATCACAGGCAGCACATGATGCTGTTTTTTTATCTCTTTCAACACGTCGATTCCCGATATGCCGGGCATACGTATATCGAGCACCATCAGATCCGGCGACGCCTCGGCGACGGCGGCCAATGCGGCATTACCGTTCTCGGCCTCGATCACTTCATACCCCTCGTCCTCGAGGTGGGCGCGAATCATAACCCGGTGCGAGGGTTCATCATCTACCACCAGAACGCTCTTATCTTTCGGTTCGGCCATGGTGTTACTCCCGTGACACCGGCAAACGTATAAAAAACGTAGAACCCTTGCCGGGACTGCTCTTGGCCGAAAGGGAACCTCCGTGATCTTCCATGATGCGATGCGCCACCGCCAAGCCCAAACCCATGCCTCTGTCCTTGGTAGTGAAAAACGGATTGAAGATCTGCTTCAGGGTCTCCAGGTCCATACCTCGTCCATTATCCGCGATCCGAATTTCCATCGTATCCTCTTTCACATCCGCCTCTACACGCAGAAGACCACCGGTATCCATGGCGTCCACGGCATTGAGGTACAGGTTCAACAACACCTGGACCAGTTGGTCCGGGTCCGCGCGAACGCTCGTTCCGTTCTGCCAACGATTTTCGACCGTGATCCCCTTTCGCTCCAAATCCTCGTGAACCACCTGTAACGCGTGATCGAGCAGTTCTTTGACATTCACGGATCGGATAACGGGCTTTTTCGGACGGGCAAAGTCCAACAGTGCGGAAATGACTCGATTGAGACGTTCCACTTCGGTCACCATGACGCGGGCATATTCGTATTCGCGGGCTTCAGGAGAAAATTTCTTCATAAAGAGCTGCGCGAAGCCGCGTATGGAACTCAACGGATTTCGTATTTCGTGCGCCACGCCGGCAGCAAGGCTGCCAACAGCGGCCAATCGCTCACTTCGAGCCGTCCGTTCCCGCAACTCTTTGATCTCTCTCAGATCTTGAATCAGCAGCACGGTTCCCATAGGTGAACCGTCCGGACCGGAAACCAGGGATCCGAAGACCGAAACGGGTATCATCTCACCATTACGGTTTGCGGCCGTTTCCTCATCACCCAGGATCCGACCCTTTTCTTTCAGCGCGTCACGGAAGTTTTCGGCACGCTCGCGAAAGATCAACTCGAGACCGGAGTTTTGAAACGCCCGCAAGTCGTACCCGAACAGTGTTTCGGTGGAGGGATTGATTGTGACCACCCGATCTGCTCCATCCAGGGCGATCAGACTGTTCGGCATGGATCGGAGTATAAGGGCGTGAAAGGCCTGCACCTGCTCGAAGGCACGATGAATGAGATAGGTGTTCTGAATGAAGAAGATGACCAGAAACGCCCCGCAACCCACCAGGAAGAGCACGAGTCCCATAAAAAGCGCGTGCCAAATGTCCTGTCTGCGCGCCTGGTTGTAAGACGTAAGGTCCAGGCCTACCAGAATCATCATGGGTGGTGACTCTCCCTGGAGCCCCATCATGCCCATATGCCGACCGCGACCCGGGAAGCCGTGCTTCAGAGGCGCGAACTGTTTGTACACCGTCAGGGTGTTTTCATCGGGATAATACGCGGTTGCGCTCTGAGCGTCGAAATCCTGTGCTACCCGATCCCAGTGCGGAAAAGGCGTCCCTACGAGTTCCTCATTGCTGTGGAAACGGTTGATACCCTCTCGGTCCACCAGGGCTATAAATGTCAAATGGGACTCTTTCGCCACTTCTTCGATGAGATTCTGCGTCCGGTTTCCACTCCAGTCCCTCCCTATCATATGGGCTCGAGTTCCGGCCTGAAGTCCCTCTATAATCACCTTGCCCTGGGTCTGGAGGAGATGTTCCACCAGGTCTCGTTCCCTATTGAGGTTTCGGATGGTGGAAATGGATAGGATGGCCAATAACAGGAAAGTGGCTGAGGCTATGGACAGGGCGGATACAAAGAACCGCTGTTTTGGAAACTTCATGGAACCGGGGTTGCCTCTCGATCGGGGCCGGGAGCCGCTCCCACGGGTATCTGGATGCCTCGCCTTTACCATGGCGCGACCGGTCCTATTTTCCGATGCAGAACTGGCTGAATATCCGATCTAACACCTCTTCGGGGGTGGTCTCCCCTGTGAGCATATCGAGCGCTTTCAGCGCCCACCCGATATCAGCGGCCAGCATATCCAGGCCTCCGCCCTGCTTAAGATTGGCGGCCGCTTCGACCACGTGTTTCGAACACTGTTCGAGCGCCTCCTTGTGCCGGAACCGAGTCAGCATGATTTGTGATCCCGGCTCGAGTCCGGGGCGGACGAACTCCTCCACCATGGCCTTCTTGAGTTCGTCCAGGCCCGTTCTTTCCAATGCTGAAACCGGCACAATCCGATGACCCTGAAATACCCATTTCAAGGGATCCAGAGATGCTCCCTTCCAAATGTCCTGTTTGTTGGCTACTAAAATTGAAGGTTTCCCTTGGATCTGCTGAAACACGCTTTGATCTTCGGGCATCAGATTCTCAGAATAGTCCACAACGAAAAGCGCCAAATCCGCCCGTTGAATACGATCCTTCGTAGTTTCGAGACTCACTCGCTCGATTTCGTCATCTGTTTCTCTCAGCCCCGCCGTATCAATGATACGCATGGGAATGCCGCTCAGGCTGATCACTTCCTCGACGGAATCCCGAGTAGTACCCGGATAGGGGGTAACAATGGCCCGGTTTTGCTGGAGCAGGGCGTTCAGGAGACTGGATTTGCCCACGTTGGGACGTCCCGCAATAACGACCTTGATTCCTTCCCTTAACAGGCGTCCGGCTTCAAAGGACTCCATCAGCCGGACCAGTTGCGGGAGCACCGTTCCCTCGAGAACGAGAATCGCCTCTTCCGGAGCTAGAATTTCCACATCGTCTTCCGGAAAATCGATGGCCACTTCCACACGAGCTTTCAAGTCGGCCAGATGAACGCGAAGAAACTCGAGTTTCTCAGAAAGCACACCCTGCAACTGGTTCGAGGAGACAGCCAGCGCTTCCCGCGTCTGGGCTTTCACAACGTCGATTACGGCCTCGGCGCGAGCCAGGTCCAATCGACCATTCAAAAAAGCCCGTTTGGTGAATTCTCCGGGTTCGGCGGGACGGACTCCGCTGTCGAGCACCAACCCGAGAATGCGCTCCAACACGGCTTTTCCGCTGTGGCACTGGATTTCCAGCACGTCTTCACGGGTGTACGTTCTCGGCGCACGCATCAGCGCCAACAGCACTTCGTCTACACGCTCGCCCGTGTTGGGGTCCACTATATAGCCGTAATGCAGACGATGGGATTCAATCGTCCGATCACGGCCCGACCTTTGAAACAACCGCGTCGTCAAATATCCACAGCGGTCGCCACTTACCCGAACGATACCAATAGCGCCCTCTCCCGGAGGAGTGGCCACAGCGGCAATGCTATCGCTGTCCGACATGTGTTTTTCGTCAGCCGCGATTGGATCACGACCGCTTCTGACCTCTCCCTCTGTTCAGACGCTGTGGCAATATGACGATGCGTTTGAGCAGTCCCTCACCTTTACTTCTGGTCTTCAACTGCTTGTCATTCTGGAGGGCGAGATGGACGACCCGGCGATCGTGGGCATTCATCGGGCTTATGGTGATGGGTTTCCCTACTTTCTTCGCTTTTTCTCCCAAACGGAGGGCCATTTCCGCCAGGGACTTTTTTCTGCGTCCCCGATAGTCCTCTGAATCCACCACCACATAGGCTCTCTTGCCCAACTGTTTGCTGACCATTTTGCTCAAAATATACTGTATGGCATCGAGGGTCTTGCCTTTCTTGCCGATCAGCAGTCCGGACGATTCCCCCACTACGTTTATAACAATACGGTTTTCCGACACCTCACCTTGGACCTGTGCGTTCATACCCGATAGCTCGATCATCTTGGTAAGATATTCTTTGGCCATTTCCAATGCCTGCCGTACATCCTCCTGGGAGGCGGTAGGTCGAGCCTCTTCCTCCAATTCGTCTTCGGTCTCCAGGTCCAATTCTTCTTCTTCTTCGGCCAATTTCTCTTCCTCAGGCTCCTCAGTAGGTTCGACTTCAGCCGTTATTAACGGCTCTATGGGAGGAGGAACTTCTTCTTCAATCTCTTCGGGCGCGGCCGCTTCAGCCACTTCAGGCTCGGGAATCTTGGTCTCCTGTTCCCCTCGAATCTCCTGCTCGAGATCCGTAAGGTCAACGAGGGGCTCCTCTGGAGGCTGCTCTTTGAAGTACGCTTTGATTTTGGCCTTCTTGCCTCCCACAAGACCGAAAATTCCTGTTGACCCGGTAGAAAGAATCTGGATATCCAGTTTTTCAGGTGTCGTATCAAAATGTTTGCACGCTCTGTAAATGGCCTCCTCTGTGTTCTTTCCCTCGAATTCTATTGCTTCCACCATTCTTTCCTCCGCATGAGGTTAGGCCTTCTTATTGATGTAATATTGTTGGCCTATGGATAAGATGTTGTTGACCAACCAGTAGAGGACTAGGCCGGATGGGAAGTTGATGAACAGAAACGTAAAAAAGATCGGCAGCAGCATCATCATCTTGGCCTGTGTCGGGTCACCTGGCATTGGCGTCATTTTTTGCTGGACAAACATAGACAACCCCATGAGAAGCGTTAAAACCGGAAGCCCTCCAGTGTAAGGAATATGAAATCCTATGGACAATCGATCCGGTGCGGAAAGATCATTGATCCAGAGCATAAACGTCGCGTGTCGCATTTCAATAGATTGGGAGAGTATCCGGTATAGAGCAAAGAAGACCGGAATCTGGATCAGCATAGGCAGGCATCCTCCCATGGGATTCACCTTATTTGCCTTGTATAGAACCATCATCTCGCTATTCAGCCGTTGTTTATCGTCCTTGTACTCCTCCCTCAGTTTGTTGATTTGGGGCTGAAGCGCTTTCATACCTTTCATCGAATTGTAACTTTTTTGGGTCAATGGCCAGAATAGAATCTTAATGAGAATGGTGACAATGATTATGGCCAATCCATAATTTCTGAGACCCTTGTACAGCCACTTAAGTAAAAACAGGATCGGTTTGGCGATAATATCGAAAAATCCGTAATCTACGGCCCGCTCCAATCCAAGATTCAAGTCTTTGAGTGTTTCCAGTTGACGAGGGCCGAAATACAAATGGTAACCATATACGGTCTCCGTGTTGTGAGGTAATTTGACGGGAGGGTTGACCAAGTCAACGCGGATCTCGTCTCCACCGGCCGGATTCATCCGGACGCTGCCTCGAACGGCGTTATCCGGGACCACCGCCGTCATGAAATAGTTATCATGATAGGCAAGCCAATGGATCTCGCCGGGAAGAAGTTCCTGCTTTTTTATGTCCTTTGCCTCTTCGGAATCGACTTCATTGTTGATAAACGCAAGAACGCCGGGATTGTTGTAATAGCCCTGGACCATCTCAAAAGGCGCGCCGATGAGCCGGACTTCCAGGTTCTCGTCCAACAGGCCTCCGGAAAGATTTCGAATCGTCACATCCATGTCGATCAGGTAGAATTCCGGATGAAATGTGTAACGCTTTACGATCTCCACCCCATTGGGTGAGGCCCAGGTAAACGTCAACGTTTGAAGACCTCCTTTTGATGTAAGATCCACATTCGATTGGTCCGTTGAGTATATAGCAGAAAAGATGTCGGGAACACTTTTGTTAAGAAAGCCCAGAGTCAGAACCGGGTTTTCTGACTTGCACAGTTCCAGCATTGGGGAATTCGGCTCCACCGTCTCCCTGAAATTTTTGAGTTTGAAACTCTTGATCGTGGCTCGATGTTCAGTGAACTTCGCCACGTATAGAGGATGGTTCACCTCAATTACGCGGGGAGTACGTTCAAACACAGAAGAAGGCGGGGTCACGGATCTGCTTTCCCCAACAGGAGCCTGTAGCTGAGGTGTAGCACTTGGAGGGGATGTGACGGCCTGCTGTTCACCCTGTTCGATGACTTCTTTCGGGGTCTCTGTTTTCTCCGGCGCGAAAAAGAACGACCACGCCAAAAGGATCGCCATAGACAACACTATGGCTATTAGAGTATTCTTTTCCATTCAATGAACTCCTGAACGAACGCTTATTTGTCGAAGTCGACGGGATCGTAGCCACCAGGATGAAACGGGTGACACCTGAGCACGCGCCGGACGGCCCGCAATGCCCCCTGCACGGCGCCATACTTCCGCACCGCTTCCAATGCATACTCGGAGCACGTAGGAGTGAACCGGCAAGATGGAGGGAAAATAGGGGAAATAATCCAGCGGTATAGCTGGATTAGAACGATCAACGTATACTTAATCATCAACAGTCGACATTCAAACCGAAATGCCCGGATATTTCCTTCTGCACTCCCCAGTAATCCAACAAGGGAGCACCGGGCTTGGCGACCAGAATCACGTCAGTGGACTCAGGGAAACTTGATTTATTCAGCCGGAAAAATTCTCTAACCAGTCGTTTGACGCGATTTCGTGTTACTGCGTTGCCGATACGCTTGCCGGCAACCAATCCGAGTCGAGTGATGTTCAAGTCGTTTGGGCAAAAAACAATAGTAAAATGCTTTGTCTGGACCCTTCGTCCTTTTTTGAACACCCTGTGATAGTCCGATTGCCGTAACAGCCTCTCCGGCTTGCTGAATCCGTACCTATTCACCTCAGGACGGCCCTCATGGGCACAACGTAACCGCGATTTTCGGCATCACTCGTACGCCTCCTGCGCGCGGTACCTCACGTACCATTTCGCATCGACTCCTCACCCCAGGGCACCGTCTTTCCCTACTACAGGTATCGGGGAAGATTGGGAAACAATCCGTCAAGGTTAAACGGCCAGTAGTTTTCTGCCCTTAGCCCTCCTCCGTTTAAGGACGTTTCTACCCCCTCTGGTACTCATCCTTACAAGAAAGCCGTGCGTGCGTTTGCGTTTTATATTGCTTGGTTGGTATGTTCTTTTCATATGAGAAGCCTCAATCAGATAAATTTTTACTATCATACATCCGGCCCGACTTTTGTCAAGTTTGTTTTTGGGAGCCGAATTCGCTTCCTCGCTCGGATAGGGCCTTTTTGTCACGAGTTGATATCACCTCGGAAGTCGGCATGTTCGGGGTGCAAGGAAAGGAGCCCTTGACGGCCCGTGCGGATAAACTGTACTACGGATCGAGGGCGTAAAGGCACGGATAGAAGCAATCGAAAATGTTAAGATCCGCCGGGGGTGAGTACACGTGTTATTGAAAGAACTGGGCGAGTTTGGGCTCATCGATCTGTTCAGGAACGGTTGGCCTCGCGAAACCGCTGACGTAATCAAAGGCATCGGTGACGATTGCGCCGTATTGGATCCGGGCGGCGAGCGGTTGCTGCTGGTGACAACGGATATGCTCATCCAAGACGTCCATTTCTCCGTCAAGAACTTCTCTCCATACGATTTGGGGGTTCGTTGCATTGCTGTAAATCTGAGCGACATCGCCGCAATGGGATCTGCCCGGACGTTTTCATTTCTCTCCTTTGGAGCGCCGCCTGATATGGAGACCGCAATTGCTGAAGCATTTATGGATGGCTTCAGGGAATGCAGTCTGAGATACGACAGCCTTTTGCTCGGCGGGGACACGGTATCGTCCGATCGCATGGTCGTTAACGTGTGCGTCCTGGGACTGATCGAACGCGAACGGGTGCTGTACCGCGGCGGCGCCAAAGCCGGAGACCGCGTCTATGTTTCCGGCTTCCTGGGAGATTCCGCTGCCGGCTTGGAATTGATCAAAAACCCACAAACCTCCCTTGGGCTCCGGGATCGCGACTACCTGTCAGCCAGGCATCGCACCCCCGAACCCCGAATCCGACTTGGACGCCTTCTTTCACAAAGCGGACAAGTCCATGCCTGCATCGATCTGAGTGACGGGATTGCGTCCGACGCAGGTCATGTCTGCCGGGAGAGCGGCCTGGGGGCGCGCATCCAAGCTGAAAACATCCCCATTTCAAACGCTTGCCGAAAGCTGGCTCAGGAAAGGAATTTGGATCCTCTCACTTGGTCTCTGTTCGGAGGAGAAGATTTCGAACTCCTGTTCACCGCCTCTCCTGAAATAGGTCGAAACCTTCAAGCCAAATCGAGGACCGAGTTGGACCTCCTTGTCACGGAGGTAGGAGAGATGATTTCAGGTCAGGGCGTGCGACTCGTCCGCGGAAACCAGGAAGAGGATATTACGTCCAAGGGCTACAACCATTTCCGGTAGTCAAAGGCGATCACGGGACCATCACCCTTTTGACATGAACCTCATGCGCTGATAAAATAAGATCCTATGAAAAACGCGGTTTCAATTCGATCTTACGGACATATCCCTTTCAAGTGGGTGTTTATCCTTTTCATATTCGGCTCGTTTGCACTGAACGGCTGCGCAAGCACGATTTCTCTCCGAATCAAAGATTCGCCCGAACAGCATTTCCACAACGGTATGCTCTTTTTCGTCTGGGGTAAAATGAAAGAGGCTGAACGTGAGTTTACCGCCTCTGCGCGTTTAAATCCCAACAATCCGGAGGCGTTTACTGCTTTGGGTATGCTCGAGGCAAAGAATCTCCGTTTCCTGCGGGCGAGACTCAGCCTTTCACAGGCGTCTGCTTTGGCAACAGAGGACTTCGATCGGGGATTCGTTCATTGCGGATACATCTATTTGCATACCTACCAGCAGGGCCAAGACTGGCTCGACAAGGCGTTGAAAGCCTTCAACGAAGCGTTGACACTCATGCCGGAAAGCGGCGACCCCCATTTCCTCATGGGTGAAGCCTACAAGGCGTCCTACAATTTCAAGGACGCGGAAACACTGTTCTTGGAGGCTTCGGGACGGACCGGCTTTTTTGCAGCCATGGCGGAAAAACAGGTTCAAGTGGTTCGCGGTATCCTGGCCGCCGCACCCGAAACCCTGGCGGGGAGAAAGGCCGCGCTCAAGGATCCCCTGAACAGGGCGGATTTGGCCTCGCTGCTGATACACGAACTGAACCTGGCGGAACTCCTCGATGTTCCGATGTATTCATCAGATGTCCCAACCGAACTAACCATCGAGGATATCAAAGATCGGCTGGACGCGCAGGACATCGATTTTGTCGTTAGTCTGAGATTGGAAGGCATAAACCTGTATCCGGACCAGACTTTTCGGCCCGAAGAAGCGGTCACCCGAGCGGATTTGGCACTGGTTATCCAAAGCATTCTTGTCCAATTTACTAAAAAACCGGTTCTCTCCACCCGTTTCATCGATCGTCCGCCCCGGTTTCCCGACGTGCCTCGGAACGATTCACTTTATAACGCGGTCAACCTCGCCGCCCATTGGGAAATCATGGACGCCGGCATCGAGAAGACCGGCGAATTCGATCCGCTCGGGAGCGTATCCGGTCCCGAAGCGCTTCGGACCATTCGACGACTCAAAGAAAAAATCATCTACATTACGGAATCTCTATAGATTCCGATCTTCATAGCGCACCTTATGTCCCGATCAAAGGAAAACGAATCCTTTTCCCCCAAGAGTCGAAACCAAGTAGGTTTTTCCTCCTGGATGGGCAGTCTCGGCATATTTTACCTCATTTTGCTGAGTTTGATCAGCATCCCCCTGGTGGTGGTCATGGTCGTCCTTTTCATCCGTACCATGTTCGCGTACCGAATTTGGATCCTCGCAGCTCTGGGATGTTTGGTGCTCCTGGCTGTCATTTTCATCATTCGGCGCAGGCAG
>Ga0068714_10002387_pt1 | contig 24357 bp, 18 predicted proteins | sample MTBNYHSulfiMetaG_FD_62988 | JGI IMG/M metagenome (GOLD analysis project Ga0068714, IMG submission 62988) | Enrichment culture microbial communities from rom New York Harbor, USA that are MTBE-degrading - MTBE-NYH (New York Harbor Sulfidogenic)... | ecosystem: Environmental > Aquatic > Marine >... | reverse complement strand
TTCCGCGGCCGGAGGATGAACCAAAGGACCGCCTCTCGATACTAGGCGCCGAACCGGATGAACCGGACCCGCGCCCCGGAGAACCAAATGAACGGATGGATTCGCGGCTGCCGGATCTGTCGAAACTACGGGAGGACCCCCTCCCCGAATTGATCGAGCCGGGTTCGAAACGTCCTCTTTCCATGCTCCGGTCTGTTCTCGTGATCCCTGTCGCTCCTGGCCCGCCGCTGCTCCCTCGCCTGGCGGGGCTTATCCTCTCTATTCCGCTTCCGGCACCCCTTGACGTGATGCCGTCGATCCTGTTATCTCGCGATCCTCCACGGTTCCTGCCGGAAGAGCCGGAACTGCCAAACACCGCTCTTTCGCGGCTGCGCTCCAGGATCGAGCTCGCTCCCCTTCGGGATTCCAGCAAGCTGCGCTCTCTCACGCGGTCTGTTCTCCCTCCACTCCGAAAAGATCTCCCTGATGTTCTCGAGAGGTGATCCACCCTCACCGTTCTTCTCAGGCCACGGTCAAAAGCATGGTTGGTCACGACCTTAACGTGATGCTTTTTGACTACCACGACTCTGTGAAAGTCATGGAGGATGAAGAATCCCGAAAACCAGAAGTCGTGCCACCAGAACGGATGGGGGACCCAGGAATAAAGATAATAGTAATCCCAGGGCGGAGGATAGTAGGTAACTATCGGAGGCCCTTCGCTGTAATAGTAATTGTTGATGATCGTGGGATCGGCTTGCTGAGCGTAGCTTTTTCCAGCATCTGCCGGGCCGGTGCCGGAAACAACGGGCAAACCGGACTCGGCCGCAACCTGGTTGAAGGCATGGAGAGCCTCATCCGCTTTCATCGACAGCCTGCCGGAATCCGCTGCATCTCTTACTGCAGCCCGCAGTTCTCCGAGGATATCCGGCGCGACGGGATAGTCGGCGATCCACCCGCTTTTCGGGGCGATCCCTGCGGCAGCCAGGGCCGCCTCGGCTTCCGCTTCACTCCCGACGCTTCCCAGGTTCAGACCCTGGACCAGTTTCATTGCAAAGTCGCCTTCCCTCACGAGATCCTGTGCCACGGGAGGGGGCGCCTGATCCGTGCCTGGTTGTGTATCAACCGTTTGGGCCAAGGCGCTGCCCGCCGGCAAGGCGCACAGGAAGGTCAGAAGGAAAATTAAGAATACAAACCGACCGTTCATGAAAGGTTCACCCCCTTTCATTCGCATGTTAGAAATGCCTAACAAAAACATAATACTTGAAACTGGTTAATCAAATTTTTCCGGGTGTTTTTTGATGCGTTCGTAAATCCGGCGAGCAACTCTAAACTTGTCAAGGAATATCCGGAGATATTGCTTACAAGCAATAGGACAACTGAACGCATCGATGCGCATTATCATTGACCAATCCGGAGTATGAGGATATATTTAAACCAATACTACGGCAAAGTCGAGCTCGTGCAGGAGATAAGTCTTATGAGGCTGGAAGACTATTTTGACTTCTTGGCGCCCAACGACATCAGGGTAAAAGGCACGCGCGTGGGCATAGAAACCATCCTGTCCGATTATCTGGACCTGGGTCTATTCGCTGAGCAGATTGCGGCCCGGTACCGGACCCTCACTCTGGAACAGGTGTATGCCACGTTGACCTATTACTGGCATAACCGCCAACAGGTGGAAGCCTATCTGGACGCCGTGTACCTGGACATGGAGCGCCAACGCCGCGAGCAAGACCTGCACCCTTCGCCAGCAGTAAAGCGTCTGCGCGAGTTGGCCCGACAGCGGGAGCAAGAACAGAATCAGACGGCATCCAGAGCATGAGTGCGATCTGCTTCCTGCTGGACGAGCATGTTCCGCTCATCATCCAAGCACAATTAGTCCGGATGGCACCCGAAATGCGGGTCTACGCCGTAGGCGACGATCCAGCCCCTCCCAAAGGCACACCCGACCCGGACATTCTCGGCTGGATCGAGGACCATGGCTGTATGTTGATTACTAACAATCGCGCCACGATGCCCGTTCACCTCCAACAACATCTTGCCCAGGGCCGGCACGTTCTCGGAGTAGTGCAACTTCCTCGACGGATGAACATAGCTACTGTCCTCGGCGACTTGGTGCTGCTCTGGGGAGCCACCAGTCCGAACGAGGTTCAGGACCAGATTGTGTATTTACCCTTACGTCGCTGAGTTGATTGGACAACTCGCAAGGCCTATTCCGCTTCCTTCGTATTCTGAACCCCGATGCAGCCTTTGGAAAGAAAAAGCCGGAGCCCCAGTAGGTTGGAGTGCACGCGGCGCACACGCCGCGCAAGCACTGGCGCTGCGGGAGCGCCGAGTCTGTTTCAAATGGACGGAATTGGGTCCATACGATGTTGAAATCACGGATTACCACTGAGCAAGCATACATATAGAAGAGGATCATGATTCGCATACCAACTCACAGGGCGCCCACTCATCCCGGCGAAATGCTCCTTGAGGAGTTTCTCCGGATTTTTGGTTGAATCTGCAATTGCGATGGGATCTTTACATCGCTCAGCAGGCTGAAGCCGATGTATTGAAAGCCATTAGGCTTGTATCACATCAAGAAAACACTGTTCAGTGAGAAGACGGCCTTGTTGGCATGGGTGATCGACGCCGCCCCATCGAATTATCCTGATAGACTTATTCTGATGGAATAATCCCCGAAGAATAAAGCTCACCGCAGATTAAATACAGGAATCATGTAGTCGCGAATACAGTTTTTCCCCAATTGTCTTTCGCCGCCAAGGACATCATCATACCTACAGTTTTTTTCTTTTCTCTTTGATTCTTTTCCTTTGTAAATGACTGCGACCAGCCGGCCGAGGTGAATGTCTCAATGTCGCTGTAAGGGGCATTGAGTAAGATATCCAAAAACGAAAGCAACTTAGGAGGTGCTCGGTGAAAAAGAGAATGGGAAAAATCATAGTCATTGCAGTCGCCCTGTTTGTCCTTTTGCCGTCCTTCACGGCCGATGCGATCTTGAATAATGCCGGCCCCATAGACCCGGCCAACGGGTTCCCCCTGTGGTACCAGGATCAGAACGCCCTCGCCCTCGCCCCGTGCCTGGATTCAAACCGGTTCTGCCACCTGCCTTTACCCGGCGAGCAGTTTGGGTTCAACCCTTTTCTGCCGATTGAATTCCCCAACAACTTCCCCTTGGAGTTCGGCTACTTTGAGGCAGAGGCGGCTATACCCGATCTCTTGACAACCCCATTGAAACGCTATGAGCTTGCGCTGGAGGCAGGCTTCTCCAACGAGGCGCTCGTCAATAACCAGCAAATCGTCCTTGTGGCCATGAGGATACGGGTCGACATCCCGGTCAACGCACCTTCTCCAGCCGATTATCAGATCATCCACCCTTACGGTATTGAAATTTTCAGAAATATCCCCGCAGGGGGAAGGATTCTTGTGGATACCGCCGAGTCCGGCCCCTTGCCCCAGCCTCTCGACTTTGACACCGTGTTGGGAGGAATCGTCGGCCCGTTCCTGGAGAGCGCTGACCCTGCCAATGCAGACGTCATCGACGCTCCAACGGGTAACATATACCTTATGGACCCTACAAATCCCCTGACCCCGGGCGGCGTGCCGGTCACGGGAAGCCCCTTCGGCACCAATTTCGTCCAGGTCGACAGATTGGTCGCAGGAACCACAGTTGTCGAAGAAACCATAGATTTCGCAGACCGGTTTTTCCTGTTCGGCAAGAAAACAGCAACCCTGAGTGCAGCGCCCCAGGCGATCGTATTCCCGGAACAGAACGTCGCCCCGATTATAGCGCAACAGACGGTGACCGTGACCAACCAGAGCACCTTGCAGGCGCCGGCCATCGGCGACATTGTCGCGGTTGGACCGAACACCTCGGACTTCACAATCCCGGCCGGCACCGACGATTGTTCAGGCCAGGCGCTAGGCCCCCAGGAATCCTGCACCTTCATTGTGAATTTCACCGGCTCGGCCGACGGAGCCGACAGGACCGTCACCATAATCATTCCCAGCGAGCTCGGGGAATTTACGCCCGTGAGAGTTCCCGTGAGCGGGACAATTGACTCGATACCGCCGGTGGTGGAAGCCACTTTCCCTGTGAACGGCGGCCCTGCGCCGGCAAACATGATGATAATCGCCCAGTTCGACGACAACCTGGACCCTTTGACGGTTAATGGGACGACCTTCACTGTGACAACTTCAGGCGGCCCTGTGGCGGGCACTGTCACCTATGACGACGCGAGCCAAATTGCCGTTTTTGACCCCGCCGCGGACCTGGAAGTGGGCGTGGTGTATACGGCCACCCTTGTCGGCGGTGCCGGCGGTATCGCGGACTCGGTAGGGAACCTGCTACAGGCGGATTTTACATGGAATTTCACGGGAGCGCCCCCGGACTTCGTGCCTCCATCCGCGGTCTCGGCCAACCCGGCGAACGGGAGCGGCGGTTTCCCCACCGGTGAGGCTCTTACGGTGACCTTCGACGAACCGATGCTCAGCTTCACCCTCAATACCAACACCGTGCTGCTGAGCACAGCCGCCGGTCCAGTGCCCGGGACGGTCGAGTTTGATCTCATGACCGATAGCGTCGCATTCACGCCCCTGAACCCGCTCGAGTTCGGCACGGAACACACGCTCACCATCACGGGCGCCCGGGACCTCTCGGGCAATGCTTTGTCTCCGGACTTCACCTCGGTATTCATAACCAACTTCAGGCCCGAGGCTCCCCAGCTTCTGTCTCCTGTGAACCAGGCGACAGGAGTGGCGCGACCGGTGACGCTCACGTGGACCGTCCCGAACGACACTGACGGAGACTCGCTCCTTTTCAGCGTGAGCGTCTGCAACAACGCCTCATTCATCGGGTCAGGCAACGACTGTCAGCAGGGCATACTCGCCACCGCATCTGCGGGAACGGCGGCGACCGTCCAGTACGCCGGTCTCGGCATGCTCTTTTGCCTGGTCGGAGTCCTTTTCGTTGGAGGCAGGAGCAGGCGCAAGCTGATCGTACCCGCTCTCGTGGCCATGATGATTATCGCATCTCTGTCCTTTTATTCCTGTGGCGGGGGAGGCGGCGGCGGTGGAGCGATTCAACCGCCGGGGACCGCTTCCACACAGATAGTCGGCCTGTCGCCGGGGGTAACCTTCTTCTGGGTGGTGGAAGCCGACGACGGCAAAGGTGGTACCGCTGCCAGCGAAGTGTTCACCTTCGCAACACAGTAAGTTCTCGCGCAGAGTCTCAGTAACCCGTAGTTGAGGTGAGCGGGGCAAACCCTGCCTCTGGTCGGAACAGCCCGCCTATATTTGGCGGATAAGCCCTGAAGGGGCGTTATATGAAATCTGCGAATGCAGATTTCATTAAATTGAGGCCGCAGGCCGATATGAGGAGAACAAAGACAATGATAATACGTAGACGAAAAGGAATGGTTCTATGTCTTTTCATCCTAATCGCCGGCTTGATTATAGCTTCCCAGGCGCTGGGACAGGCTCCGGTTGCCCCCCTTAGTTCCTTCCCCCCGAGGATTTTCGAAGATCCGCAGATTCAGAGGGACTTCATAGCGAACCGCACTGCCGCGCTACAGTTGGGCAAAGCCCTGTTCTGGGACATGCAGGTGGGCAGCGATGGGGTACAGGCCTGCGCAAGCTGCCACTTCCACGCAGGTGCCGACCCCAGGTTCACCAACCAACTCGGCCCCGGCCAGCTTGGCGGCGACAACCAATTCGGCAACCAGGATTTCCCCTTATTCGGCCCCAATTATACCCTGCTGCCCACGGACTTCCCTTTTCACCAGCGCGTGGATCAGAACAGGCAGGACTCCCCTGTGCTCCGGGACGTCAATGATGTCGTTTCCTCCATGGGAGTCGTCCTTTCCGATTTCGTAGATATCATTCCCGGTTCCGCCGAGGAGATAACAAGCCCTCTCGCAGACCCCGTATTCGATGCGAACGGTCTGAACGTAAGGCGGGTGGAGCCCCGAAATTCGCCGTCGGTTATCAACGCCGTCTTTAATTTCGAAAATTTCCATGACGGCCGGGCCAAGAATGTTTTCAACGGCGTAAACCCCTTCGGCCACCTCGACCCCGACGCGGCGGTCCTGGACAACGCTACCGGCTCCCTCCAGGAAGTGAAAATCAGGATCAGAAACTCCAGTCTCGCGTCCCAGGCGGTGGGACCACCGTTGTCTGACTTCGAGATGTCGGCGAGCAAAAGGACATTTTCCAAGATCGGGAAGAAGATGCTGAGCCTGAAGCCTCTTGCTAAACAACGGGTCCATCCCAATGACAGTGTTCTCGGCCCACTGGTCGACACTTCGACAGGCAAGGGCCTCACCGTCTCCTACGAGCAACTGATCCGGCAGGCATTCCAGCCCAGGTGGTGGAACGCCCAGCAAATAGTGACCTTCGCAATCAGCGACAGGTATTATCATGAGCCAACGGAAAAGGATCCCAGAGGGTATATGTTCGGAAACGGCGATGCGACTATTCTGGATCCACCGGGACGTCCCCTGACAACGGACGAATTCACACAGATGGAGGCGAATTTCGCGCTCTTTTTCGGCCTGGCGATTCAGCTATATGAATCCACCCTAGTGGCGGACGACACTCCCTTCGACGACTTTATCGGCGGGAACACCGCCGCCCTGAACGAGCAGCAGCAGACAGGCCTCGGGATTTTCCTCAACCAGGGCGGATGTATAATATGCCATGTAGGCATAGCCCTGACCGGTGCGTCCGCCATGAACGTGTTGGGTCTCGAAGATCCAGCGGCCTTCGAGGGACCGATTGAATTTATGAACATGGTCCAGGGCACGGCCTTTTACGACACCGGGTATTACAATATTTCGTTGAGGCCCACCGAGGAGGACCTTGGCCGGGGTGAAACAGCCCCGACTATCAATCCCCTGACCGGGCAGCCGTTTCCCATCTCTCATTCCCGGCTTGCCATGCTCAAGGAAGCAGGCCAACTACCCTTGGATGTTGCGCAATTCGTCCCCGACCTGCCCGCGGCCGGCGCAAGCAGCGATCCTCCGAACAGGGTTGCAGTTGACGGGGCCATGAAAGCACCGGGACTCCGCAACGTGGAACTGACCGGCCCCTATGTCCGGACCGGCAGTGAGGCTACTCTGAGGCAGGTGGTCGAACTCTATTCCCGGGGCGGCAATTTCCCCGCACTCAACATAGACAACCACGCCCCGGCAGTCCGTGAGCTCGGGTTCAACGAGGACCAGACGGAGGCAGTGGTGGCGTTTCTCAGGGCGCTCACAGACGAGAGAGTACGAAACGAAAGCGCACCCTTCGACCATCCTGAGCTGTTCGTTCCCAACGGCCACGCCCCGGACGGCTCGACCGTACTCTTCCGCGTGACGCCGGTGGGAACGCAGGGTCGTTCCGCCGAGGGACTAGGGCCTCTCCAGCCCTTCCTCACTCCGCTTGAATCGCAGCACCTGCCCGAGCCGGCTGCCGAAGTTGACGGCGGTGCGGCAGCAGGAGGTGGCGGCGGGGGAGGCGGCTGTTTCATCAGGGCACTGGCTTGGTAGCCCGTAGGTTGGGTTGAGGTACGAAACCCAACTGAAAAGAGTTTTTTGACAGGAAAGGATTGTCTCACACAGAGAACGCAGGGAACACAGAGAAGAGAAATGAATGTGCTACTAATAGAAAAATTTGAGCAGTTTTTCTCTGTGGCCTCTGCGGGCTCTAGCGAAGCGGGCGTGAGTCATAAAATTCCCGAGACATCATGTCAATCCTGTTGATCCTGTTATCCTGTCCAAAATTAATACGCAAGAAAGGAGAAGTCGGTTATGAAAGAGTTTAGCAGACGGGATTTTCTGAAAATCGCCGGGATGGGCACCGCTTCTATAATTATCGCCGGATGCGGCGGCGGTGGTGGAGGCGGTGGCGTTCCCTCAGCGTCCGGAGATATTGTCGAGACTCTGGATTTCACAATCACCGACGTTGTAAAGGAGATGGTGACACACGAACCGAACAACCCGGGCGCAGGCCCGGCGGAATGCTATTTCTGGGTCTTCGAAGAAAATCGTTTCCCCGCCGACTGCCCGGGACCCCAGATATACACTGTGTCCGGAGACCGCATACGCCTGAGAGTGAGAAACGAATTGGACGGGCCCCATGCCTTTTTTATCCCTGGGATGGTGGATACAGGCCCCATACCGCCCGGCGGTGACGTGGAGATCGAGTTCACCGCCGGAGCCCCCGGCAGCTATTTGTACCACGACAACCTGAACGCGCCCGTAAACCGCGTCATGGGCCTCCACGGCGCCTTTGTCGTCATGCCCAGGCAGCCTGTTGCCGGGCAGAGATTCACCCCCTATGCCAACCCCACGCCGTCTGTGCAGCAGTTGTTCAACGACTTCGGGTCCACGCCCTGGTGGCCGGGCCTCTCATGGGAGGCGGGCGACGAAGCGAACGGCACCCCGCCATTCAGGCAGCACGTGTGGCTGGCCCACCAGGCAAGCCCCGTCCTTTTCGACGAGGTAGGGCTATTCGCTCAGCAGAACCCGGGCCAGGATTACCCTACGGCCCAGTTTGTGCAGGCTTTCTGCAGCGACCCCTTCATAAACACGAGCAATGACGCCAGGACAGGGACGAGCGCGGATTTCCCCGTGAAGGCCCAGCAACAAGTACTCCTGCCCAATGGAACTCCCATGCTGGCAGGTGTGTTCAACCGCAAGCCCCATTTTTTCACCATCAACGGCCAGTCCGGGTTCTTTGCGCACCACAACCCCGCAATAACCCCCATGTACCGCGTGGGCGAGCCTTGCGTTGTCCACATTCTCAACGCCGGCCTCTGGAGCCATTGCTTTCATCTTCACGCCAACCACTTCTATGTGACGGCAATCGACAACGTGCCGCAGGATAACCCCATATGGGTTGATGTTTTCAATATTTTGCCCATGCGCCCCGTAGATTACGTGATCCCTTTCATGCGGCCGCCGGATGTGCCCAACGCGAGGGGCGTCGGCAGGGCGGACGCGGCCCTTACGACCTTGAACGGCAGACGTGCGTGGCCCCCCCTGGAAGAACTTAGCCGAAGTCACCCGAACATCGGTCAGATCGTCGTAACGAACTTCGCCGGCACGGGAACCGCAGACATGGCTCACAGCCAGTCCCCCCTCTGTTACCCTATGCACGACCACTCTGAACCGACGCAGACCGCCCAGGGAGGGAACTACAACTGTGGCCTGATAGCGGGGATATATTTCTTCGGTGACCGGAACACCCCGGGCGCTTTCGATTTCCCGCTCGAAGAGCACTTTGAGATGATGGACGGCTTCGGCGACCACAGCGGCGAAACCGGCCCGCCGGTCGGAGGCTGGTCGCCGGAAGACGAAACGCCGGCCTGATGTGTACCCTTTTGTTGGTCTTGTGTTTGATTCCGGCAATTCACAGTAGAGCGAAAGAACTTTTAAAATCCGAAATTTGAAACAATGTTAAAACTTCAATTTACAAAATTCAAAACCAGGGAAGAAGCTGCAGGTCCTTTGCTTCGGTCATTCCTATTTTGGTCATTTGAATTTGAGTTTCGATCCCGTATCGGGTACGGGACAAGCATTCGAATTTCGGATTTGAGCGACAGAAAGGAGACAAAAAATGGCGATTGCACCTAAATCGGGAATAAGAGTTCCCCGTTTGAAGATATCAGGAATGGAAGCGACGTGGACCAAAATGTGGGACCCGCCCAGAGAGAGCCCGACCACCCCGGAGTTGCTGGTTCCTAACAATCCCGTACCCGGGATTATGGGCGTGGCTTTGGGGACAGCTCCATCTGTAGCCAATACGGTTCAGCGCTCCCTTCTCCACGGTCTGGTGATTGACACGTGGGACGGAGTGAAACAGATCGATTTCATGGCTTTTAGGGATGATGACTTCGCCCCTGAATCATTTCCCGGACCCACAATCCGGGTGCCTCGGGGGGTAATCTTCCACTCCGACAGCCAGGGCCAGGGTCCCCCCCCGCACACCATCCACTGGCACGGGATCGAACCCACGCCCATGAACGACGGTGTGGGACACTGCTCAATGGAGATCGGGCAGTACACCTACCAGTGGCAGCCGAACTTCATAGGCACTTACTTTTATCACTGCCACAGAAACACGGTGCAGCACTTCGAGTTCGGCCTATACGGCATGCTTCTGGTCGAGCCGCCTAACGCCTTCAGCAACGACCCCATCAATCCCGGAGAAGGGCCCAGGGACCCCCTCGGCTATCCCCGCAGGATGGCGGCGAATCTCCAGGACTTTCCTGATAGGTTCCCCGGGTTCGTGGCGGGAGACCCGATTTTCGGGGTGGCCGGCCCGGGCGACGTGGGGGTGGGAGATCCACACGCCTTCACCGTGCCCTACGACGTGGAGGCTCTCTGGGTGCTCGACGATCGCGACTCGGTCTGGAGCGACCTGGCAAACAATGCCAAATCCTTCTACCCTGGCGGGGCTAACACACTGGATGGTCATCTGGTCGGCGTCCCGGTTACGCAGCCGGGCGTTGACGACCAGTTCCCCCACGGCTTCTTTCACGATTTTAACGCAGACTACTGGTTCGTGACAGGTGTGCCGGTACCCGCCCCGCGAGGGGGAACAGCGATTATCGATCCCGCGGGAGCACCGCCTGTGGGCGGCGGGCTGCCCGGCGGACTCATTCCCCGGGAGCTAAACAGCGGGGTGGTAGGAATGCAGGTTGCCGTCAATGCACAGGTCAACCAGACCATCCTGGTGCGGTGTCTCGACGCCGCATACAACAGCGCGAACGTCACTTTCCCCATAGACGTGGTGATTACCGCGTGGGACGGCAGGGCCCTCGGCGTGCCGCCTTTCGGGCGATACAACCGGGCTTTTCTGCTTCCGGCCGGGACGCCGCTGCGCATCTGCACTGCGAGGCGCTTTGATGCGCTCATTCGGTCGAGCGTGCCGGTAAACGATTTCGCCACCGTTGAGTTTTTCGACTCCCGGGGCGAAAACGTTCTGCCGGATGCCGACCGGCGGCTGGTGACAGCGAGGATACCGATTGTAATTCAATGAAATCTGCCGGCACAGATTTCATATAGCGCCCCTTCGTGGCTCGTGTCATAGCCTGCGTTGTTGGGGGTCTGGTTTTGTCCCCACGCTCGCACCCTTTGGTCGCTGGAGCCCGTAGGGATCATAGATAATAACATCGTGATTCTTAGTTTTTGTGGATCGACTTCTTCTCTGTGATCTTTGTGTGCTCTGTGTGAGACACCGAAGAGTCGGCCACCGCGCCGACCGCTATTACTGTAAGGAGGAGATGATGAGAGTTACACCGAAAAGTTCGATACCCGTAGTAATCCTCTTTGTCATCCTTCTCGCTCTTGCCGGCTGCGGCGGAGGGGGCGGTGGCGGAGGAGCGCCCGCGGGCGGGGGCGCCGTCACTCCTCAGGCCGACATCCTTGATTGGACGGGAAACACGCCCCTGACGGTGGGCGCCGTGAACGGCCTCCTTTCCAACGACCCGGCCGGTTCCGTTGTCGCCGACCCTGGCCCAAGGACCACCACCCTCGGCGGTACGGCCGACGTAGCCGCAAACGGAGCCTTCACCTATGTCCCTCCTCCAGGTGTTCAGAACGCGCAAGACACCTTCTTTTACACCAACACCGGTGTTGCAGTAACAGTGGCTATCAACCTGGTGGAGGCTGTCTGGTACGTGAGAAACAGTAATACGGCAAGTGGCTTAGGGACTTTCAGCGACCCTTTCCAGACCCTCGCAGAGGCGGAGGTCGCCTCTGACGAGAACGATACGATCTTCGTATTCGCAGGGGACCTCACCGATGCCGGCCAGGATGAAGGGATCGCGCTCAAGATCGGCCAGAGGCTCCTGGGTGTGGGGGTGGGCCTCAGGGTTGGAAGCTTGCCCATCGTCGATCCGGGTCCGCCCAACTCGCGCATCTCGAACACCGGGCTTGGAGGAGCGGCAGGAGACACTCCGGCAGTCACTCTTTCCACCGGCAACGAAGTAGCAGGGCTTACCATCGACGCCGCCTCCAACGAGGCTGTTCTGGCTCTCGGCGGATCAGGACACAACATACACGACAACGTTATCACCTTCGATCCTGCCAACGGCCGGGAGGGAATAAGGCTCCTCAATGTTACCGGAGAAAATTCGGCCACTTTCAACACGATAACCGGCTCCCCCAGGGACGGTATTAAACTCTCCAACAACGAGGACCAGGCCGGCGACCCCGCGGCTGCAACGCCTATTGCAGCCACAGTGACTATAAGCCGCAACACGATCACCGGCTCGGCCCAGGACGGGATCAACGTCAGCCTCGAAGGCGCGGGAACTGACGTGGACCTGAACGTCCTGACCAACAGGATCACGAATTCGGGCACCGCAGGTGTAGACGAGGGAATCAACATCGACAGCCTCGGCGGCGCAAACGTAACTGCTGTTGTGTCGCGGAACACGGTCTCCCAGAGCGCCGGCGAAGCGATCGACCTGCAGTCGGCCGACACTTCCTCCTTCTCCGCCTTCGTTGCCAACAGCGACCTCTCCCTGAGCGGCGCAGGTCTCACCGACTTCCTGGCCTCCGCGGCCGCCGGAAGTGCGGCGAACTTCTGTCTCGAACTTGAAAACAACGCCGGTTCTGGGGTTGTTCCTTCGACCTTTCTGGTGGAGAACAACGGCGTAGGTGTTTTCCGGTTCTTCGAGGGAATTGACAACGATAGTCTGGCGAACCGGGTCGAACCTATCACTCCTGCATTCCAAGGGGATTGTGGGGTTCCTCTTCCCGGTGCGCCGCTTTTCGTGGCCAACTGCACCATCTGCCACACAGGCAACGGCCTCGGTTTTGAAACAAGGAAGGTGTTGATTGCTCCAGACATCACCAACCAACCTGCCGCAGAGATCAATTTCCAGCTTGCGACCAACGGCAGCATGATCAGCATCAACCTGACAAGCCGGGAAGTGGATGCCATCGCAGCAGCCCTGGTTGCCGGGCCGTGAGAAAAGAATTTCTTGAGTGTTCAGGGTTCGGTGTTCAGGGTAAGTCGCCTATTTCCTGATCATTCACCGGGGTCTCCCCAACCTACGAGTTTTTTCCACTTGACAACATCCGGATGTCTGGCTATTTCTTGACTTGTCAAGACGAGGTGAAAATGTCTTCTGTAAAGATCAGCTCAAAAATCGAAGAAAAAGCGTGGAGTGACCTGAAGGAGCTTGCGAGCGAGACGCATCAAAATGTCTCCGGACTTCTCACTGAAGCGGTTCGTGAGTACGTGCAGCGACGACGGGTGCGTCCGGTAGTGCTCAGGCATCTTGAGGATTCCATGGACGAAAACGAGCAACTGGGGAAACTCCTTGCCGGCTAGGGGCATCCAACACCTCACGCTCGAAGAGGTCCTTACGATTCATCAAGCTCTGGTCGAGAGATTTGGCGGTTTGGGAGGAGTCCGGGACCTCGGCCTTCTTGAAAGCGCTTTGTACCGCCCCCGGACCGGTTATTATCAAGACCTTGCTGAAATGGCCGCAGCGCTTTTTGAGTCGCTCCTGATGAACCATGCCTTTGTCGATGGGAACAAGCGCATAGCCTTCTTTGCCACCGATATCTTCCTCCGTTTGAACGGGTGGAAGCTGAAGGTGGAACCCAACTCGGCGCACCGATTTCTTATCGGCCTGCTCGAACGCAGCGAGTGCGATTTCGATCATCTGCTGCCGTGGATACGGAAAGCCCTTGTTCGCTCGCCTGCCCGGTTTTGAAGAAATTGTCGTCTTACCTAGCAGTCGCTCGATGAGGTGTGCACCCCGCCTGTGTCGGCATTCCGGTCTGGAAAAGATTCTAACCCCCTTGCTGCCCTGCATCGCCACCGCGCTTTGCGCCTCGCAATGACGGTCCGGGAATTTTTACGACACGCTCAAAATCGCATGTTTCACCGCCAGATGAGCCGCTCCATTTCCTCCAGGAGGCCGGAGAAAGTCCGGCGGTCCAGGGCCGAAATCATGACACCATCGAATGATTTTGACAGGGCGAGCGCCTGGGGAGGATCCAGGCGGTCGATTTTGTTCAGCACCAGCAGTCTCGGAATTCGACCCAAATGGAGTTTTGTCAGCACCTGGTCAACAGCCTTCATTTGTTCTTCCATGCGCGGGCTGCTTGCATCGACCACGTGAAGCAGAAGATCCGCATCATTGAGTTCTTCAAGAGTGGCGGCGAATGCATCCGCGAGATCTTCCGGCAAATCGCGAATGAAGCCCACCGTGTCGGTGATAATCACATCCCTTTCTTTGGGGAACCGCAGGCGCCGGCTGCTCGGGTCCAGGGTCTCGAAAAGACGGTTCTTCACGGAAACGCGGCTGTGGGTCAGGCTGTTCAGGAGGGTGGATTTCCCCGCATTCGTGTAGCCGACAATCGAGATCACCGGGAGTCTTCTCAGGTTGCGCAACCTTCGCCGGTCTTCCCTCTGCTGTTTGATCTGCTGCAGCTCGCGGTTGAGGCGGGCGATCCGCTCCCGGGCCCGCCTGCGGTTGATCTCAAGTTTGGTCTCGCCTGGACCTCTGCCGCCGATACCTCCTGTCAGCCGAGACATGGCCGTGTTTTTCGTGGCGAGCCTCGGCAGAAGGTATCTGAGCTGGGCCAGCTCCACCTGAATTTTGCCTTCTCTCGTAACCGCCCTCTTCGCAAATATGTCGAGAATCAGTTGGCTCCTGTCGATGATCTTGAGCTCGGTCGCGTCTGTCAGACTGCGCACCTGGGCCGGTGTGAGCTCGTGATCGAAGATGAGCAGGTTGCTTCCCATCTGCGTGCACCGGAGCACCAGTTCGCTCAGCTTGCCCTTGCCGATGAGAAATCGGGGGTCCTTCTTGCCGATTTGCTGGATGACCGTATCAACCACGTCGAGATTGTCCGACAGGGCAAGATCGCGCAGCTCGTCAAGGGATTCCCCGGCCTTCCACGACGGCCCGGTCGTGACGCCCACCAGCACCGCTCTTTCCTTTTCGCCGAGGGTAGGGCGCGTGGAAGTCCTGGAAAGTTCGTTCTCCAGGGACTGAATCATCGCCTGAAAGTCCACCTGGAGACGTCCTACATCCGCCACCTCCTCAACCCGCCATTTCTCCCCGCCGGCATTTTCAGGAAGAATGTGGCCGTAGGATATAGGCCCCGGGACCCCTTCCACGCCTACCTTGACGGCTATCATGAGGTCCAACCCCAGGAGAACCATGTCCGTGAGGTCCTCTCTGGAAAGGGACTCGCCGTGAAGGTGCGTGTGGACGCACCGCAGCCCCTTGAGCCGGCCCGGGCCAAGCCTGAACCGGCCCAGGTCCGGTATCAGGATGTTCCTGTCGTCCCCAACGACGACGGAAACCACGTCGCCCTTGCGGTTTATGAGCAAAGCCACTTGTCGCTTGATCTCGGAGGAGATGGTGGAGAGTTGCCGCGCGAGTTCGTGGGTGATCATGTCGCGGCTCGGCACTTTCCGGCGGTAAAGTCTCTGAAGGTACTGGAGTTGGCCTGCTTTGAGGCCCCCTGTTTTACCGTATATTTTCTCTATGGTTCAAGCCTCACATTTTAACAATCTCTATTTTCCATATAAGCATTCAGGGGATCGGCGCCCGCAATGCCCGTTCGGATTTCGATATTCGACATTCGGATTTTGAGTGAGGCTCCACCAGCAGAGTTGGTGGCCTCAGGAAGCCCCTTTGAAAGGGGCACCAGATTGCCAGTTGTCCGAACTTCCAAGGTCCTTCCTCCCCCTTGATGGGGGAGGTCAGGTGGGGGTGGAAGAGCGTGCCGAAATCCCATCGCCTTACCCCCCTCCCCTAGCCCCTCCCACCAGGGGAGGGGAAAGATCGGTAGAACCTATCCGGGTCCTCCACTAGCGGTGGAAGATTTAGTGACAACTAATTGCCGTATCTTTCCTCCTCAGCGTGGTCCCTGAAGCGGGTCAACTCCTTCTGAAAAGTGAGTTTAAAGACGCCGGTGGGTCCGTTTCTCTGTTTGGCGATGATCACTTCAGCGAGATTGCGGTTTTCTTCCGAAGAGGGGTGGTAGAGCTCGTCCCTGTAAATGAAAGCGATCACGTCCGCATCCTGCTCGATCGCGCCGCTTTCCCTCAGATCCGCAAGCTGGGGCCTTTTGTTGGGTCGATCCTCAACCTTCCTGTTGAGCTGGGAAAGGGCCATGACGGGGACGCTCAGGTCTTTTGCCAGCGCTTTCAGGGAGCGGGATATCTCCGAGATCTCCATCTGGCGGGATTCCGAACTCCGCCTCCCCTGGATGAGCTGGAGATAGTCGACGATCACGAGGGTGAGCGGGTTCTTTTTCATGAGTCTTCGGCACTTCGCCTTCATTTCCAGAACACTCAGGTACGAAGTGTCGTCTATAAAGATCGACAGGTCGGAGAGATGGTTGGCGGAATCCATGAGTTTCTGCCAGTCCGTGTCCTGCAGGAAGCCGGTCCTCAGCCTGGTCGCGTCGATCCCCGCGTGAAAGCCCAGAAGCCGCAGCCCGAGCTGCAATTTGGACATCTCCAGCGAAAAGACCGCCACACCTTTTCCCGTCTCAACCGAGGCGTTGTAGCCGATGTTGAGAGCCAGTGCGGTTTTCCCCATACTCGGCCTTCCCGCCAGAATCACGAGATCGGAGGGCTGAAGGCCCGCCGTGTAGCGGTCGAAGTCCTTGAAGCCGGTAGGCACGCCGGTAATGTACCCCTCCCGCTCGGCCACACTTTCCAGCTTCTTGAAGCTCTCTTTGATCACATCGTTCAGGGGAGCGAAGCTCTCCCCGATTTTTTGCTCCGCAATGTCAAAGATGCTCTGCTCGGCCATATCCAGCAGTTCGTCGGTGGGGTGCCAGTTCATAAAACATGCGTCGGAGATAACGGAGCACTGGCTGATGAGCTTTCTTCGAACGGACAGGTCCCTGATTATCTGGGCATGATAGAGTATGCCTGCGGAGGTGGAGACTGCATCCACCAAAGAGGTCAGATATTCCGGCCCTCCCGCCTTGTCCAGCAGGTTTTTCTCTTTCAGAAAGTGAGAAAGGGTTATCAGATCGATAGGCTCGTTGTTGTTGTAGAGTTCCGTCATCCCCTCGTAAAGATGGGCGTGAGACTCGCGGTAGAAATCAACTGGAGAGAGAACGTCTACGACCTGGTGCATGGCGTCGTTGTTGATCAGGATTCCGGCCAAAACGGCCTGCTCGGCCTCCACGTTCTGGGGCGGCACCTTGAGCGGAGCTGAAACAACCTTTTCTCTTGCCTGAGCCATGCTTAAAACCGATCTCTTCCGGCTGCCTTACTGCTCCGGAACGACCTTCACATTGATAGAAGCCGTAACTTGAGGATGCAGCTTGATTGAAACTGAATGCTCTCCCAGGCTCTTGATGGGTTTGTCCAGAATGACCTTCCTGCGGTCAACGCTGATTCCCTGCTTTTCCAGTTCGTCGGCAATGTCCATGCTCGTCACGGAGCCGTAAAGCTTGTCTTCTTCGCCGGCCTTCTGGGCGATGGTGATCACCACTCCTGCGAGACGCTCTTTTATCTTCTGCGCGTCTTCCTTGAGCTTGACACGCTTGATCTCGATGTTTCTTCTTTGAGTCTCGGTCCGTTTGATGTTGTCCTCCGTCGCCTCGAGGGCGATCTTTTTCGGGATGAGATAGTTTCTTGCGTATCCTCTCGCTACCTCGATGATTTCTCCTCCCAGACCGAGGGAATCCACGTCTTGTGTGAGAATTACCTTCACGAGCTTGTCCTCCTTTACTTCACCTTTCTAGAATGGATTCTTCTGAAATCGATCCATTGGTCAAAGAGTCCGGCCAGGGCCAGACCTATGACGAAGATCTGCTGAAAGAGGATCAGGACGTAAACGCCGAACCTGATCCAAGAGGGTATTCGATACTTGTTGAGAAAAAATACGAGGATCGCCAGACCGTGAAAGACGTACACGGTCATCATAACGATCAGGGCGTTAATTGCGAGCAATTTTATATGAGGGAGGGACAAAAATAAAGAAAAACCGGCGGCGATCACGCCCCATACCATGAACTCAGGGGACCGCCATCGGTCCAGAGCGCCGTAGGGGGGAAAATCCAAATTCCTCATCTGAAAAATGGGGCGACTCACGATTATGTTGAACCACGCTACAAATCCAGTGCCGACGATCAGCAGGGAAGGATAGATTTTCGAAATGATATCCGCCACGATCTTGAGGTACTCGCGAAATACCTGGGCCTGCTCGGGTCCAGCTCCCATATGCTCGTACACATCTACGGTCTGCCGCAGGCTCTCCTCCATATACAGGTAAATCATTTCCAGGGGGCCCATGTTCTTTCTCAGCCCCGCAACCGCCATGACGACAAGGCCGATGAGAACCAGGGAACATGTAGCAACAAGCACCGAATAGCCGATGTTCCATTTTCTTCTGTACGTTTCGGCGATGATCAGACCCAGCAGGCTGAACTCCAGGCAGAAGAAGATCATCTGGCCGTACCTCAGGAATGCGGATATGAGGGCCGTGACCAGTAAGCTTATGCAAACAAGCTTAACGCCCTCGCTCGCGCCCAGCTTGGTGGAATAATAAAGAAAAGGCAGGGGTGTGAGGAGGCTGAAAAACGGGCCGAGCAACGGAATCAACGCGGAGGCGAGAAGAAGAATCGTCGCCGTCCCCACACAGCCTAGGACGTCATGAAGTCTCATGGATCGTGCGCCGAGGCCTGGCTCTTGTTTCCGGAAAACGATGAAGCCATCCCCCCATCCCCGGCAATCTACCTCAGGGTAGAGGTGGTATAAGGTAAAAGAGCGATTTTCCTGGCTCTCTTAATGGCGATGGTGAGCACTCTCTGGTGCTTTGCACAGTTACCCGATATCCTTCGGGGAACGATCTTTCCTCTTTCGGTTGTGAACAGCCTCAAGGTTTTCTGGTCCTTATAGTCGATCACCGCACTGCTGTCTGCGCAGAAGCGGCACACCTTCCTCCTGTGGTAGGCCATCTTGCGTCTGCCCCTATCAAGCATTGCTCTCCTCCTCTACCGTAGGTTCAGTTCCAGGTGCCTCGGCCGCTGCCTCCGCCGGTTTGGGAGGAGACTGCTCCTGCGTCACAGCCGTCTCCTTCCTTCCTTCCTTCTCGTTCTGGAGGAGGTCCTGCGGGTTGACCTTGTCGGCAATCTTGACGGTTTGGTACTTGAGTATTCTGTCGTTGAGCTTGAGATCTCTCTCGAGTTCCACAACCAGCCCGGGCTCTCCGCAGTAATTCAAAAGGACATAGCCGCCCTTGTCGAACTTCTTCACTTCGTAGGCCAACCGCTGGATGCCCCACTCCTCAGTCTTGATTGTCACGCCCTTGTTTTTTTCGATGAGACTGGCGCACCTGTTGAGCACATCCTTATGCTCTTCCGCAGTCAAGTTGGGGTTGACGATATAAATCGTCTCGTAGTGCCGCATGTTTTTTCTCCTTTCGGACATCTTCCCTGTTCGGAAAAGTTTGGTCCCGCTTTTTATCTGTGCTGCCAGAGCAAACGGAACAAGGAGGTAAGAAAAACGAACTTTATCGTTTACCACCCGTTACAAGGCTTGTCAAGCTAATTTCGGTCGTGATAAGCAACAACAGATGTGCGGCAACCGCGGCGCGGCTCCGCACGTCTGCACGGGGGATATTTGTTATGAAATGGGAAAAGGAATTGGGCGTGGCGAGGGAAGCCGCACTGACCGCGGGAAGCAAACTCAAGTCTCTTTTCGGGAAAGTGCAGGAGATCACGAAAAAGGGCAAGATCGACCTTGTAACCGAGGCCGATCTCCGGGCGGAAAAGGCGATCGTGCACACGATCCGTCGGCACTTTCCAAACGACAGTCTTCTTACCGAAGAAACGGGAGAGCACAAAGCCGCGCAAGATCGAATGTGGATCGTCGATCCCTTGGATGGAACGATCAACTATGCCCACGCCCTTCCCTTTTGCGCCGTTTGCGTCGGCCTGCAGGTGGATGGGAGCATGGTGCTGGGGCTTGTTTTCGACCCTTTCACAGACGAGCGCTTCGAGGCCCTGGAAAATGGAGGCGCTTTACTGAACGGAAGACCGATCCGGGTTTCCACGGTGAGCGATCCGGCGGGTTGTCTTGCAGCCACGGGATTTCCCTACTCGGTCCACGAAGACTCGTCGAGAATCATCCAGCGCCTCCACCGGGTCCTCGTCCGGGTGCAAGGAGTCCGCAGGCTGGGCTCTGCGGCTCTCGACCTGTGTTATCTTGCCGCCGGCCGATTCGACGCATACTGGGAGGAGGGCCTCAAGCCCTGGGACACTGCGGCCGCCGCCGTTATCCTCAAAGAAGCGGGCGGCCGGTTGTCCGACTTCGACGGGAATCCCTTTTCTCCTTATCTTAGGACCTTGGCGGCTTCCAACGGAATCGTCCACGAAGCGATCCTGGAGGCTCTCCGCCTGGAAGACAGTGAACAGTAATCAGTGAGCAGTAGTCAGCAAAAAAACATGATACCTCATTTGATTACTGGTTAGTACCGAACGCCTCCATAGCTTCCCTCTCCAACTCGCCGGCCATGTCCGCGTACCTTGGAGAGAAATGGAAAAGAGTCAGCCGTTTGACTCCCGCCTTTCTTGCAATCGTTCCCGCCTGCTTGGCCGTAAGATGGGATTTTCTGTGTGCGATCTCCCTGTCTCGGTCCAGGAATGCGGCCTCTATGTAAAGATTGTCTGCGTTCCTGACCAGATTTTCCACCTTGGCAATGTTTTCAGGACTCCCTACCGCATCTGAAATGTAGGCAATTTTCTGGCCCGGGGAGATGCGGGCTATTCTTTGCGCCAACTCGCCGAGAATGAACCTTTTCTCTCTTACGATCCTGCCTCCTTCCTCCCAGGTCACCAGGAAGGGGTTAGAGGTATCTTCATGATCGTAAAGCGATTTCTTGAAATGGGTCAGCCAGGGGCCCACAGGCAGTTCCAGCGTCTTCAAAGCCTCTTTGTCGATGTTGATCGAAAAGTTCTCGACAAGGGAGAATCCGAGGCAGGGAATTCGATGGTCCAGCAGCTCGCCCTCCAGCCGAAAGGAAGGCTCATTCAAGAGGGTGCCGGAGAAAGGTTCTTTCTTTTCCCCCTCGGCCCGGGCAAAACGTTTTTCGCAGAGGTAGGTCCTGGTTTTCAACTCCTGCGGCCAGACTTCAGTCACCTTGACCGAAAGCCTGTATCCGTACTCCTCCACAAGATTCCAGGTATAGCCCGCCAGCTTGCCTTCAACCCGGGCGGAGAATTCGGGAGGTCCGAAAAGGTGGATATCCTTTTCCCTTCCGAGAAGCACACGCAGAAGAGCGTCGAATCCGATGAAATGGTCCACGTGAGCATGGGTGACAAAAACGTGGGAAACCTTCATGAGGTCCCTTGGAGCGAGGTTGCGCAAATCGCCCAAGTCAAAGAGGATTGCCCGCCTCTCGTAGAGAAAGGAAATGAACAACCCCGGATCGGAGAAGGGATCGTTGATCAGCCTCGGATGAAATGAGGTTCGCATAGGCCCCCTCGACGAAATCCGCCAAGGCGGATTTCGTGTGTTGACAAAGGCTAGCAGATATGCCATTTCTTGCCAATAACTAATTAAAAACAAAGGATCTTTTCGGGATTCGGGGCTTGAGATGACGGTAACGAAGACCGACCTGGTAACGAGCGTCATGAACAAGGTTCGTTTCAGGAAGAAGAAGAGAGAGCGGCAGCGCTATCTTTTCCCCGAATTCGACTACGAGCCTCTCACCAGGCAAAGAGCGAAAAGGCTCGTGAACGCCACCTTCGAAATCATCATGCGAAACCTGGGAAACGGGATCCCTGTAATGATTTCGGGTTTCGGCAAGTTCAAGGTGAAGTTCAAGTGGGCCAGAAAAGCAAGAAACCCGAAAACAGGGGAACAGATCATCGTTGACTCGCGCAGGCTGGTCACTTTCCGCGTTTCCGATAAGCTCAAAGCCAAGATAAACCCTCGATAAAATCCGGTAACGCAGACTTTATGTACTAAACCTCGAACATCACTTCCCCGTTTTTGACGTCCACCCTTACGCGGTCCCCTTCCTTGACGCTTCCTTCGAGAATCTTCAGTGCCAGGGGATCCTGGATCAATCGCTGGATCGTTCTCTTGAGAGGCCGCGCACCGTAGACAGGATCGAATCCGGACTCGGCAAGGAAATCCCTCGCCCGGCCGGTCAGCTCCAGGTTGATCTTGGCCGCTTCCAACCGCTTGCTCAAGAGATTCACCTGGATGTCCACGATCTTTTTTATTTCTTCGGCGCCCAGGGAGTTGAAAATGACGATCTCGTCGATGCGGTTGAGGAATTCCGGCCTGAAGGTAGCCCTCAGAGCATCCATCACCCTTCTTTCCATCTCCTTATTGTTCTTGCCGTTCAGCTCGTGGATCCACTGACTTCCCACATTGGAGGTCATGATGATGACGGTGTTCTTGAAATCTACGGTGCGGCCTTTGCCGTCCGTCATTCGGCCGTCATCCAGGATCTGGAGCAGGGAATTGAATACGTCCGGGTGAGCCTTCTCTATTTCGTCGAAAAGGACCACGGAATAGGGATGCCTCCTTACGGATTCCGTGAGTTGCCCTCCTTCGTCGTAACCCACGTAGCCCGGAGGCGCGCCGATGAGCCTTGCCACCGAGTGCTTCTCCATGTACTCCGACATGTCCATTCTGATCATGTACTTTTCATCGTCGAAAAGGAACTCGGCAAGGGCCCTTGCCAGCTCTGTCTTGCCTACCCCGGTGGGTCCCATGAAGATAAACGATCCGATAGGCCTGTTCGGGTCTTGAAGCCCCGACCGAGCCCTTCGGACCGCGTTGGCGCATGCTATGATCGCCTTTTTCTGGCCAACCACACGATCTTCGAGTCTTTCTTCCATCTTGATGAGTTTTTCCTTTTCGCCCTCCATCAGTCTGGAAACAGGAATCCCGGTCCACTTGGAGATGACTTCAGCGATGTCTTCGCTGTCTACTTCCTCCTTGAGCATCTTTCGTTCAGCCTGTAGACGTTCCAGGTTTCCGTTCTCCTCCTCCAGGCTCTTTTCCAAGGCTATCAGGGTTCCGTACTTGAGTTCCGCTGCACGGGAAAGATCCCCCTGCCGTTCCGCAAGCTGGGCCTCCGTCCTCGTGGATTCCAGCTTCTCCTTGATTTCCCTGATTCTGGAAATGGCCTCCTTTTCCCTTTGCCAGTGAGCGACCATCTTCTCCTTTTCCGACTGAAGCTCCCCCGACTCCTGTTCTATCTTCTCCAGCCTGTCCTTGGAGGCTCGATCCTTTTCCTTCTTGAGAGCCTCTTTCTCTATCTCCAACTGGGTGACTTTCCTTTGAATGGCGTCGATCTCAGCGGGCATGCTGTCGATCTCGATCCTTAACCTGGAAGTCGCCTCGTCGATGAGATCTATGGCCTTGTCGGGGAGGAAGCGATCCGTGATGTAGCGATGAGACAGGGTCGCTGCCGCCACAAGGGCCGAATCCTTTATCCGGACTCCGTGGTGAACTTCGTATTTCTCCTTGAGGCCCCGGAGGATGGAGATGGTGTCCTCGACGCTCGGCTCTTCCACCATGATCGGCTGGAACCTTCTTTCAAGGGCCGCGTCCTTCTCTATGTGTTTCCGGTATTCTTTGATGGTCGTAGCGCCGACGCACTTAAGCTCCCCGCGAGCCAGGGCGGGTTTGAGCATGTTGGACGCATCCACAGCCCCTTCAGCGGCACCGGCACCGACCAGGGTGTGCATCTCGTCAATGAACAGGATGATTTCACCGTGGGCATCGGTGATCTCCTTGAGCACCGCCTTGAGCCTGTCTTCGAACTCGCCCCTGTACTTGGCTCCAGCGATGAGCGCACCCATGTCCAGGGCCACGACCCTTTTTTCTTTCAAAGTCTCGGGCACATCGCCCTGCACGATCCTCTGGGCAAGACCCTCCACGATGGCCGTTTTGCCCACCCCCGGCTCCCCGATGAGAACCGGATTGTTCTTGGTTCTTCGGGAAAGGACCTGGATGACCCTGCGAACCTCGTCATCCCTGCCGATCACGGGATCCAGATCGCCTTTTGCGGCAATAGCGGTGAGGTCCCGGCTGAAACGCTCCAAAGCCTGGTATTTGTCTTCAGGATTCTGGTCTGTGATCCTCTGCCCTCCCCTGATTTCCACAAGCGCTTTGAGAACCGCATCTCTGCTCACGCCCGCAGCGGTAAGGGCTCTCGCCGCCCTGCCCTCTTTCTCCTCGACGATCCCCAGCAGGATATGTTCGAGGCTGACATATTCGTCCTTCATCTGTTCCGCTTCTTCGAACGCCCGATCCAGAACCGACTTGGCGCGAGGCGAAATGAAAACCTGCCCTGCCCCGGCCCCTGACACGCTCGGCATGCTCTCCAGAGCAGCTTCCATCTCCTTTTGGAGGCGACCCTGATTG
>Ga0068714_10002384_pt1 | contig 24366 bp, 24 predicted proteins | sample MTBNYHSulfiMetaG_FD_62988 | JGI IMG/M metagenome (GOLD analysis project Ga0068714, IMG submission 62988) | Enrichment culture microbial communities from rom New York Harbor, USA that are MTBE-degrading - MTBE-NYH (New York Harbor Sulfidogenic)... | ecosystem: Environmental > Aquatic > Marine >... | reverse complement strand
AGAGGCTTTCGCCGCCCTTGACTCCTGCGCCGGCCGCCTCGACATCCTCGTCAACAACGCGGGGATCACCGCCGACAATCTGGTCTTGCGGCTCAAGGACGACGATTGGTGGCGGGTCGTCAATACCAACCTTGGAGGAGCGTTTTACTGCACCAGGGCCGCTCTCCGGCCGATGCTCAGGCAGCGGTCGGGCAGGATCGTAAACATCAGTTCGGTCGTCGGCGTGGTAGGAAACGCGGGCCAGGCAAACTACTCGGCGGCCAAGGCGGGGCTGATCGGCCTCACCAAGAGCGTCGCCCGTGAGGTGGCGGCGCGCGGCATCACCGTGAATGCGGTGGCTCCGGGCTTCATAGAGACGGAAATGACCGTCTCGATGTCGGCCCCCGCGAGGGAAGCGATGCTTGGAAGGGTTCCGCTTGGCCGGCCGGGCAAGCCCGAGGAGGTCGCGGCTCTGGTCAGGTTTCTGGCGAGCCGGGAGGCTGGATACATCACCGGTCAAGTGTTTATGATTGATGGCGGGTTGAGTATCTGACGACCAGTCTCTTTCAGAGGGGGAGCGGTCAGGTGGCAGACGAAGAAGCGATATTGGCGCGTCTCAAGCAGTTGATCCTGGACCAGTTGGAAGTGGAACCCGACGAGATCACCCTCGATGCCCGCTTCATTGACGATCTGGGCGCTGATTCGCTGGACATCGTCGAGTTGATCATGTCTTTGGAAGAGGAGTTTGACCTTGAGATCCCGGACGAACACGCCGAGCGTATCGCCACGGTGGGGGACGCCGTAGCGTACATTAAGGAATACGCCTAGGAGCCTCCCGGCATCCTACGTTTGTTCACCTGCGGGAGTGTTCAATGACGAGTTCATTTCTGGGCCGTCTCAGGCAGGCCATGACCAGGGCGGGGATAGGCCACGTATCGCTTGACGGGATCGAGGTTGCGCTGACCCACGCCTCCTATGCCAACGAGGCTGACCATCCGTGCGCGCACAACGACCGGCTTGAGTTTCTGGGAGACGCCGTGCTCGGCCTCTGCGTCGCGGACGAGCTGTTTCGGAACCGCCCGGACCTCGGGCCGGGTGAAATGACCAGGCTTCGTGCGGCCGTGGTTTCCGGAGAGGCCTTGGCCCAGGTGGCCAAGGAGTGGCATCTTGGCTCGGAGCTCAGGTTGGGGCAGGGCGAAGCGGCCGACGGCGGAAGGGCTAAGGGCTCGAACCTCAGCAGGGCCGTGGAGGCTGTGTTCGGCGTCCTGTACCTCCGGCTTGGCTACGGGCAGACCCGCCTGCTGGTACGGGAGGTACTGGGGCCGCTCATCTCCGCGGCCGCCGAAGAGACTGGCGATCTGGACTCCAAGAGCACTCTTCAGGAGAAGGCACAGGCCCGGGGCCTGAGCCCGCGCTACGAGGTCGTCTCCAGGGAGGGACCGGACCACAGGCCCCGCTGGACCGTTCGCGTCACTGTCGGCGATCGGGTCGCCGAGGGCGAGGGCTCGAGCAAACGGTTGGCAGAGCGGGCTGCGGCCGAGCAGATGCTCGCCGCATTCGGGCCGGAACGCCCGTAGACCGCTCGGCCTTCAACCGGCCTGGCAACTACCGGGCGGCGGCGGCAGGTCATCGAATCCGGGTTGTTGAACCCTCTCAAGACGCCCCAGATCCCCTTTGACGGAGGAGTCGGCACTTGGACTTACTAAGGGTCTCAGCGCAGTCCAACCCCAAGTCCCTGGCAGGCGCCCTGGCAGCAGTACTGCGCGAGCGGGGAACAGCGGAGATGCAGGCCGTAGGCGCGGGAGCGGTAAACCAGGCCGTCAAGGCGATAGCCATCGCGCGTGGCTTTGTGGCTCCAAACGGCATCGACCTCGTTGTGGTCCCGGCTTTCGCCGAGATATCGATTGATGGTGAGGAACGGACCGCGATCAGGTTTTCTGTCGGCCCCAGGTAGCCGTTCGGCTGCCCAAAGGTCCTTCGTGTTACAATGGCAGAGGCACGTCCGGCGCGAGCCGGCTATTTTGATGCCCGCCACAACTCCCGACCAGCCGGAGGAGATAGGCCACGCGGCTCAAAAGCCTCGAGCTCTACGGGTTCAAGTCCTTCGCCGACCGCGTCCGGCTGGACTTCGGCGACGGTATCACTGCTCTTGTGGGCCCAAACGGAAGCGGCAAGAGCAACGTGGTCGATGCCCTCAGGTGGGTCCTTGGCGAGCAAAACCCGAGGTCGCTTCGCGGGCAGCGCTGGGAGGAAGTCATCTTCGCGGGGGCGGCGACCCGGCGCCCGCTGAGCCTTGCCGAGGTAGTAGTCACCCTCCACGATAGCGACGAGCACCTGACCCTTCCGTGGCGTGAACTTGAGATTACCCGCAGGGTCGTCCGTTCGGGCGAATCCGAGTACCTGATCAACCGCACGCCCTGCCGCCTCAAAGACGTGCTGGACGTTACCGCCAAGATCGCGGCGGCCGGCGGCGCGTGGGGCCACATCGCTCAGTCCGGCGTCGACGAGATCCTGAACTCCCGCCCCGAGGAACGCCGCAAGGTGATAGAGGAAGCTGCCGGCCTGGCCCGCTTTCAGTCCAGGCGCGAAGAGATTCACCGCCGCCTAGAGGAGGCGGATGTGGCGGCCCGGCGTATCCGCGATCTGTCCGTTGAGCTCGAGTGCCAGCTTGAGCCGCTTTCTGCGGAAGCCGGGGTGGCCGAGCGCTTTCTTGCCCTGAGACGCGAACTGGAGGACGTCGAAGCGGCGGTCTGGGCCGACGCGGCTGCCCGTCTGGGCCGCCGCCTGGACGCGGCCGCGCGCCGGCGCGAGGAGTTTCGCCGGACCGTGGCCGGACTTGAGGACAACGTCCTCGCAGCGCGGGGCCACGTCTCCGTCTGCCGGTCCCGCCTGGATCTCGCGCGCGAGAAGCGAGACCAGACCTCCGAGCGCGAGAGACAGGCCGACGCCGAGGCCGGCGAATCGCGCCAGTCCCTTGCCGTCCTGGACGGAAAGCTGGCCGCGGGCGAGGCAGCCGTCAGGGCTGCCCGGGAACGCGTGTCCAGTCTCTCATCCCGGGCGAGCGAACTGCGGCGAGCCGTGACTGCAGCCAGGCAACCTTCGGAGGCCGAGGGCTCGCCTCCGCGCCGGTCCGGACCCGACGGGGGGTCGCTCTCCAAGGACATCGCCGCCGCTCAAGATCGCCTGGCCGCCGCAATCGAGGAGCGCCGCAAGAGATCGGCCGGCAGGAGCGTTCTGGCGGAGCGGCTCTCCGCCGCGGAGAACGAGCGTTCTGCCGTGAGCGAGGCGGTGTCGGGCATCGAGGCCCGGATGAAGGACCTGGAGAACCGGGCGGCCGCCCTTGACTCCGAGCTGTCGGGAGCCATGGCCAGGCGCGCCTCGTCAGAGACGTCGATGCTGGAGGCCGAGGGACGCGAGCGTGCCGCCGCCGAGGCGATCCGTGCCGCCGGAGTGAAGCTGTCCGGCATTCAGGCCGCGGCCGAACGCGGGTCCGCAGCCTCGGCGGCTCTTCGCGAGACGCAGGCCCGCCTGGCGGGCGAACAGGCTGCCCTGGAAGAGCGGCTGTCCTCGCTGGAGACGGTTGCACCGGAGACGCCGCTGGCCGCGGCTCGGGCGGCGCGCAAAGCCGCCGCTGCATCCGGGCTCGCCGCCGACGGTCCTCTTGCCGACCTTCTGGATGTGGACCCCGGGTATGAGAAGGCCGCCCAGGCCGCCCTTGGAGCGGCCCTTTGCGGTCTTACCGTTGCCGACCTGGACACCGCCGTCAGGATCCTCGGCCTCGCGGGCGCATCTCCGGCCCCTCCCATCCTCTCCGTCATTCCCAGAGAGGGCCGGCTTGTTTCCGGCCACGGGGTCCAGCGCGGGACCTCTGCGGCCCTGGAAGGAGTGGACCGGCTCCTCGCGCACGTCAGGACCGGGCCCGGGGCCGGGGACGCGCCGTCACGCGAGATGCTTGCCAGGCTGCTCGACGGATGGGCCGTCGCCGCCGACCTCGGGCAGGCCTCGTCGCTCTGGAGCCGGAACCTGGCTGTGCGTGCCGTCGTTACCCTTGGCGGTGAAGTGATCACCACCGAAGGAGTGGTCGTCTCCGGGGGGGCTTCGCCGGCCGGGCAGGCGCTGGTCCAAAGACGTGAACAGGCCGACCTGCGCAGACGCCTGTCGGAGATACGCCGCGGGCTGGCGGACGCCTCGGCCGACCTGGACAGGCTTCAGCAGGAGGGAGCCGCGCTGACGGGACAGGAGCGAGAGCTTCGCGACGAGCTCGGCTCCGCGGAGCGGGCCAGGGCCGCGGCGTCGGAGGAGGTCAGGAGGTTCGCTGAGGCTCGTGCCCGGGAGGCAGCCCGGCGGGAGAACCTCCTTGCAGAGCGCGCGCGGCTCCAGGGGGAAGCGGCCGGTCTGAAAGACAGGTTGGCCGTGGCCCGGATGGACGGGGATGCCAGAGCGAGAGCCTGCGCCAGACTGAGAGAGCAAGCCGGGGAGGCCGACCTCCTGCTCCGTGACGCCGAAACCCGTGTTGAGGCGGAGCGCGAGAAACTCCATGGGCTGGAGCTGTCCGCCGCCCGCGCGGCGGAGGAGGCGAGAGCGAGGTCTGACCGGTTGGCCCGCCTCGAGGAGGAGCGGGACTCGGTGTCGCGCGGACTCCAGGAGGCCAAGGACGGCCACGTACGTGCCCGCACGGAGCTCTCGGAGCTCCGCGCCCAGAGGAGCGCGGCCAAAACCAAGCTCCGCGAGCTGGAGAGACTCCAGGCAGGACTCAGACGAGCGGCCGCGGCCGCTGCGGTCGAGCTGCGGGCCTCGGAGGCCGCCCTGGCGCGGGCCGGTTCCGAACTGGACGAGCTCACAGCCCAGCGGGAAAAGTCCCTCGCCCGTCTGCGGAGAGTGGAAGTGCTGGTTGAGAGGCTGCAGGGCGAAACCAGGACACTTGAGGTGGCCAGAAACGCGCTTTCTGATCGCTATAAGGACCTCGTCCCCGCCCTAAGCCCCGACCCCGACAGCCTGGTCCGGCGCCGGTCCGAGCTTAGCGACCTGCTGGCTTCCATGGGAGAGGTCAACCTCGGGGCCGCGGAGCAGTGCCGCCGGCTGAGGGAGAGGGTGCAGTACCTGGCAAGTCAGGAGGCGGACGTGAGGTCGTCCAAGGAAGCGCTCCTGGTTTCGGCGGGGGAGCTCGAGAGCGAGATGACCAGGCGCTTCAAGGCGACGTTCGAGGCGTGCAAGGAGAGGTTCAGTCAGGTGTTCACGGATCTTTTCTCCGGCGGACGGGCCGACCTGGTGTTGACCGACCCCGAAGGACCCCTTTCCTCCGGAGTTGACATCATCGCCCAACCGCCCGGAAAGCGGCTTGCGGGGCTGGGGCTTCTCTCTGGAGGCGAGAGGGCTCTGACCGCGGTCGCGCTGCTCCTGGCGCTGGCCGGGGGAGCCGTGGAAGGTTTTCTGGTTCTCGACGAGGTGGACGCTTATCTGGACGACCCGAACTGCGCACGGTTCTGCCGGTACCTGCAGCGCCTCGCTTGCGGACGTCAGTTCGTGGTGATAACCCATAATAAGGCGACCATGGAGGCCGCGACGACGTTATACGGGCTGACTTTGGAAGAGGAGGGTGTGTCCCGGGTGGTGTCCGTCCGGCTGGACCAGGCAGCGGCCGCCGCCGGGGGACCTGCTTGATGCAACGGGAGTCACTCTTCAATGGCGTGGAGCGCGCCCGGCGGGGATTTTGGGGGCGGCTTTCGGACTTCGTCGCTCGGCGGAGGCCGGTCGACGACGAGATCTGGGAGCTGTTGGAGGAGAGCCTGGTCGAGTCCGACATGGGAGTGGATCTCGTCCTTGACTTGCTCGGTGAGTTGCGTCGCTGGCTGCCCAAGCGGGCGGACCAGTCCCTGCTCTGGGAAGCGCTGGCCTCGCGACTGGAGAGCCTGCTGGGTGATCCGGTTCCGCTGGCCCCACCGGGGGTTCCGGGCGAACCGGTGGTCTACGCCGTCGTCGGGGTCAACGGGTCGGGGAAGACGACCACGATCGGCAAGCTGGCACACCGGTTCAAGAGCGAAGGCCTGAAGGTCATGCTCGCCGCCGGCGACACCTTCCGGGCGGGCGCAGAGGAGCAGCTCTCCATCTGGGCCAGGCGCTCCGGAGCCTCCATCGTCAGCCACCAGCCCGGCGCCGATCCTGCCGCGGTTGCTTTCGACGCCATCCAGTCGGCCCTGGCCCGGGGCCATGAAGCTGTAATCCTCGACACGGCCGGACGGCTGCACACAAGGCGCAATCTGATGGAAGAGCTCCGCAAGGTCCTGAGGGTGGTGGCCAAGGCCCTGCCGGGCGCACCGCACGAAACCTTGTTGGTCTTAGACGCGACGACCGGCGGTAATGCCATCGAGCAGGCCCGGCAGTTCGGCGCGGCCTGTAGCGTCAGCGGCATCGTGCTTACCAAGCTGGACGGCTCGGCCCGCGGCGGTACGGTGTTCCGGATCCGCAGCGAGCTGGGCATCCCTATCAAGCTGGTTGGGGTGGGTGAGGGTATGGGAGACCTGCTTGACTTCCGGCCTGCGGATTTCGTGCGGGCCCTCCTGCGACCGGCTTTGCCATCGGAGGGTGAGACCAGGTGAGCGTGATGTTCAGCGGACTCGGTGATAGGCTGCAGGAGGTTTTCCGGCGGCTGCGTGGCAAGGGACGGCTGACGGAGAAGGACGTGGCGGCCGCCCTTCGTGAGGTACGCCTGGCCCTGCTGGAGGCCGACGTCAACTACAGGGTCGCCAGGGACTTCGTCGCCCGCATTGAGGACCGGGCCGTGGGCCAGGAAGTGCTTGGCAGCTTGACTCCAGCCCAACAGGTGGTCAAAATCGTTCACGAGGAACTCGCCGCGCTCTTGGGAGGCACGCGCGCCCGGCTGGCAGTTGCTCCGAAGCCGCCCACGGTCCTGATGGTGGTCGGCCTGCACGGGGCCGGGAAGACGACGGTGTGCGGCAAGCTTGCCTTGATGCTGAAGAAGGAGGGCCGGTTGCCGGTCCTCGGGGCACTGGACACGCGGCGCCCCGCTGCAGGCCAGCAGCTGAAGACCCTCGCCGCCTCAATAGGGCTTCAGGCATATGCGGCCGCCCCGGGTACCGACCCGGTGGAGGCTGTGCCTGCGGCTTTGACGGAGTGCCGCAGGCTGCGTGGTGACTACCTGCTGCTGGATACGGCGGGGCGCCTTCACGTGGATGACGACCTGATGGCAGAACTAAGAGCCGTCAAGGACGCGGCCCGCCCGCACGAGGTCCTCTTGGTCGTTGACGCGATGACGGGCCAGGATGCCGTCAAGGTTGCCGAGGCCTTTGCCGGGCGCATCGGCCTGGACGGCGTGGTGCTGACCAAGCTCGAGGGGGATACCCGCGGCGGAGCCGCGCTCTCGGTGAAGGCCGTGACCGGTTGCCCGATCAAGTATGTCGGCGTAGGCGAGAAACTCGACGCCCTTGAGCCCTTCCATCCCGACAGGATGGCGTCTCGGATTCTGGGGATGGGAGACGTTCTTACGCTTATCGAGCGGGCCGGGGAAACGCTCGAGGCAGAGAGGGCCGCCGAGCTTGAGCGCAAGCTCCGGCAAGCCGAGTTCACCTTGGAGGACTTTCTCGACCAGCTAAAGCAGTTGCGCAAGATGGGCGGGCTCGAGCAGCTGGCTGGAATACTGCCCGGGGTAGGGCGCAAGGACCTGCTCGCACAGGTCAGGGAACAGGACCTTGCGCGCACGGAGGCGATAATCAGGTCAATGACTCCCGCCGAGCGGCGTGACCCGGCAATCATCGACGGCAGCCGGCGCCGCAGAATCGCACGTGGCAGCGGTACCGACGTGCAGGCGGTCAACCGCCTGCTTCGGAGCTACGGCGACGCTCGCCGCCTGCTCAGACAGCTGGGCGGCAAGGATGCCGGGCGCCGGTCCGGCGGCCGCTGGTTTTAGGTTACAATGTAGCGTACGGGCGGGCCGGCAGAGCCGGCCCCAGAAGGGGAGAAAGCTCTTTGTCCACAAAGATCAGGCTAAAACGTTTCGGTGGAAAGAAGAAGCCCCGCTACCGGGTCGTCGTGGCCGATTCGCGCAAACCGCGGGACGGGCGGGTCATAGAAGAAGTCGGGACCTACGACCCGACGACCGACCCGCCGGCGTTCAGCGTCGACGACGAGCGGGTTCGCGACTGGTTGTCCAAGGGCGCCCAGCCCACGGAGCGGGTCAAGAAGCTGCTCTCATGGCGGGGGCAGCAGCCCTGATTCTTCAGGGCGGCGAGAGCGGTCGGTCCGTCGTGGAAGAGAACGATCGCCTGCAAAGGCTGCTGCGGACGCTGGTGTGCCACCTCGTCGACAGCCCGGATGCCGTCGAGGTGCGGGCATCCGCGCTTTCCCGGTCCAGTCTCTACGAGCTGAAGGTGGCTCCGGAGGACGTCGGGCGGGTCATTGGGAGACAGGGACGTGTTATCCGGGCGCTGCGCGTGGTCCTGAGGTCGGTCGCGGCTCCCAGCGGGAAACGTGTTGAGCTGCAGCTCCTGGAGTGACCCTCGAAAGCCGTTCCCGGAAGAAGGGGTCCCATGCCGCTGACCATTAGGCGAATGGTTACCGTCAAGGCGGTGGTTACCGAAGAGCTCAAGCATCGCCTTGGCGCTGAGCTGCAGTCCGCCCTGGCTCGCCTTGATAACGAGCTTGCCCAGCTTGAGGGCCAGGGTGCGGGTGTCAAACCGGGCGACGGGGAGGTTCCGGACAGACGCCGGTACCTGCAGCAGAGAGAACAGCTGCTCGCCCGCCTCAAGGAACTGGCCCGTCTGGAGCCAGGGAGCGAGATCGTCGAGGGCACCGTCGAAGGCCAGGTCGAGGTGCGGCCCGGCGATGAGTGGCAGCGGTTGTTTTCCGCGGAGATCGTCTTGCGGGACGGGAAAGTGATTGCCGTCCGTGAATGAGCCGCAGGACCGGAGGGCAGGCCGGGCCACGCCCGAGTATCTGACCATCGGTACCATCACGTCGCCCAAGGGGCTCGCCGGGGAGGTGCGGGTCTACTCCCACAGCGATTGGCCGCAGCGGTTTGCCGCTCTTTCCAAGGTATTCCTGGGCGAGGGGGGAAGGCCTGCAGGAAAGGCGCGCACCGTTGAACGCGCCGCTGTCCACGGATCGGTCATCGTCCTCAAACTCGCCGGGACGGACACCCGTGAAGAGGCGGAAGCCCTGAGAGGCCGGGATCTGCTCGTTGCCGCGGAGGACGCGTGGCCGCTGCCCGAGGGCCACTACTACCACTACCAGCTTATCGGGATGAAGGTTCTCGACACCGAAGGCACGGACCGCGGCACGCTCGTTCGCATCTACCCGGGGCCGGCAAACGATTTCTACGCCGTCGCGGGCCCCGAAGGCACCGAGACTCTGATCCCGGGCGTGCGAACGGCCGTCAGAAGCATTGACCCGCGGACAGGGACGATGGTGGTGGAGTGGCCGGAGTTTTGCGGCGACGAGGGCGCTACGCCCGCCGGGGGCAGGAAACGCGATGCGGATTGACGTCGCCACGATCTTCCCCGGCATGTTTGCGGGTCCTCTGGGCCTAAGCATCGTCGCCCGCGCCCAGGAGTCGCGGCTGCTCCAGCTGTCTGTCCACGACCTCCGGGACCACACCTCGGACCGGCGACGCGTCGTTGACGACTACCCGTACGGCGGCGGCGCCGGCATGGTTATGAAGCCGGAGCCGTTCTTCCGGTTCGTCGAGCACCTCGTCGACACGGGGGCAGCCGGCACTCTCCCGGGTGTCGCGCGGCCGCACGTGGTCTTGATGAGCCCCGCGGGAGCTGTATTGGACACATCCGTCGCCCGCCGCCTCGCCGGAGAGCCCTGGCTCGCGCTGCTCTGCGGTCACTACGAGGGCGTCGACGAGCGGGTACGGCAGGTGCTGGTGGACGAGGAGCTGTCGATAGGCGATTTCGTGCTGACGGGCGGCGAGCTCCCGGCAATGGTCGTGATCGATGCAGTCGTCAGGCTCCTGCCTGGAGTGCTTGGCTCGAGCTGTTCGCTGGCAGAGGAGTCGTTCAGCGGCCCGCTGCTTGAGTACCCCCAGTACACGCGCCCCGCGGACTTCCGCGGACACAAAGTCCCCGAGGTCCTTCTCTCCGGGGACCACGCCGCCGTGGAAACCTGGCGCAGGCAGCAGGCCGCCCGCAGGACGGCGGCCCAAAGGCCCGAGTTGCTGGAACGGGTTCGGCCGCCCTGCGGGCCCGATAAGCACCGCTAGACCGCCCGGACGGCAGGAGTCGCGGCGGCACGAGTTTCGGATTGTGCTCCTTTTTTGCCAATGGTATAATCGCCGTGTTTGAGAGGGGGTCCGCAACAATGGACCTGGTCAAGGTGGTACAACAGCAATACCTGCGCGAGGAGTTGCCCGAGTTTCGTCCCGGTGACACCGTTCGTGTCCACGTGAAGGTCGTTGAGGGTGGGCGCGAGCGCATCCAGGTATTTGAGGGCGCGGTAATCGACCGCAAGAGCGGGGGCCTGGACGAGACCTTTACGGTCAGGCGGGTTTCTTTCGGTATCGGTGTCGAGAGGACATTCCTCCTCCACTCGCCCCGGGTGGCCAAGCTGGAGGTCGTCCGCAAGGGACGCGTCCGCCGGGCCAAGCTCTACTACCTCCGCGGTCTGAGAGGAAAGGCGGCCAGGATCCGCGAGCGGAGGGGCTAGCCGGTTGGCGCCCGAGGACGGGGATGGCGGATCTGCGCACATAGCGGCCGCGCGAGCGGGCTATCCGTTTCGCGAGGTCGTTGAAACCGTACTCATCGCAGTCGTCCTCGCGTTCTTGATCCGCGGCTTTGTGGTTGAAACCTTCGTTGTGATCGGCCCCTCGATGGAACCCACGCTCCATGATGCCGAGCGCCTCTTCGTAAACAAGCTGATCTACCGGTTTCAGCTTCCGGATAGAAAGGACATCATCGTTTTCGGATACCCGCGCGATCCCCAGCGGGACTTCATCAAGCGAGTAATCGGACTGCCCGGCGAGACTGTCGAGATGCGCGACGGGCGGGTCTACATAGATGGGACATTTCTCGACGAGAGCTACGTGGCCTTCCCTGACCACCACAGCACCACCGGTCCGATCACCGTCCCCGAGGGGCACATCTTCGTTCTCGGCGACAATCGCCGGAACAGCGAGGACAGCCGCTATTTCGGGTCCGTCCCCATCGCCAACATCCGGGGCAAGGCCTTTCTGCTCTACTGGCCGTTGCGCCGTTTCGGACTGGCGCGCTGAGCGATGTCGCGCCCGAGGCAGGACTGGTACCCCGGGCTCATGGAGCGCACCAGGCGCTTTCTCGAACTGCACCTGCCCAAGATCGACCTTGTCTTAGAGGTCGCCGATGCCCGTGCTCCCCGAACGTCCCGCTGGCGTGGGCTTGATGCCCTTTTGGGAGAGAGGCGAAGGTTGCTTATCCTGAACAAAGCCGACCTCGCGGACCCGGGAGAGACCGCCGCCTGGATCGGCCTGCTCGCGGGACTCGGCATGGATGCGCTTGCCGTCTCGCTCTTCCCGGGTGGCAGACCTGCCCGGGATGGGGGGATCCTCTCGGCTCGCGGCCTTCGTTCCGCCGTCGAGCGGCTCGCGGCATCCGGGCGCGCTCCGACGGGCCGGGCGTCCAAGGTCGCAGTCCTGGGAATCCCCAATGTCGGGAAATCGTCAGTGCTCAACGCGGTGGCTGGAAGGCGCCGCGCCCCAACCGGCGCGAGACCCGGCGTGACGCGCGGTAGGCAGTGGGCCGTGGCCTCTCAGCACCTGTGGCTGCTGGACCTGCCGGGGGTTCTCCCTCCGGCTCCCCGCAACGATGCCGAGCTGTCAATACTCGCCCTGATCGGTGCTCTTCCGGAGGGGGCCTACGATCCGCTGGAAGTCGCCCGTTTCTTGCTGAAAGCGATGCAATCGCGGCTCGGGGTGTCGCGCGCAGTTACGGTACTGGAGATTGACCCGCAGGGCAGGGACCTCCGCGGCCCTGACGCCCTCCTGGATGCTTTCGCCGCGCGGCGCGGGTTGCTCGCACCGGGGGGAGCAGTTGACGCGCTTCGGGCTTCCCAGGCCCTGCTGGCCGCGTACCGGCGGGGCGGCCTCGGACCGCTGACACTTGAGGAAAGCCATGCCGGCCCCGAGGTTTGAGCCACGGGCCGACCGCCTGAGGGTAGCCCGGATGTGGCGTACGGAGCTCAGCCTCATCAGGCGTCAAGGCTGGACCGGCAATGTCGCCGGGATCGATGAGGCCGGGCGCGGGCCGCTGGCCGGACCGGTTGCCGCCGCGGCGGTGATCCTTCCCCGCAGGTGCTACCTCCCCCGCCTGGACGACTCCAAGCGGTTGTCGGAGAGCTTGCGCGAGTACCTCGAGCCGCTCATCCGCGAGGGGGCGGCGTCGTATTCGGTCGCGATGATCCCGGTGGAGCGCATCGATGAGGTTAACATCCTCCGCGCGAGCTGGGAGGCCATGTGTCAGGCCCGCAGCGGTCTCTCCGGGGTTCATGAGGGGGTTATCGTCGACGGCCTGAGGGTACCCCCTCTTGGATTGTCTCAGGTGGCGGTGATCGACGGCGATGCCTTGTGCCCGTCGATAGCCGCCGCGTCCATCCTCGCCAAGGTCGCCAGGGACCGGATAATGCGCGAAATCGACAAGGTCTACCCCCAGTACGGCTTCCGAAACCACAAGGGCTATTGCACGCCGGAGCACCTAGAGGCTCTAAGGCGCTTCGGACCGTGTCCCGTGCATAGACGTTCTTTCAGATGGGGGCGTAAGGCGCTCTTCGACGTTCCGGTGTAAACCATCGGAGAGGCAAAGAGGCCACCGCGCGGGCGGTGGCCTGGTTTCATCCGCAGGGTTACTACCTGCTCGTGGTGCCTGTCGTGCCTGCTCCGGGTGCGGTCGTAGCCGTGCCGGCCGTGCCGGAGAGCTGCTGCTCAGCGAGCTGGATCATCCGGCGGACCATGTTCCCGCCGACTGCACCGCACTGACGAGAGGTCAAGTCACCCCAGTAGCCGCTTGCCGGGGGCTGTACGCCGATTTCGCGCGCGACCTCGTACTTGAATTGGTCCATCGCCCTCTCGGCTCCAGGTACGACGGTAGTCCGACCAGTCTGACCTTGTGCCATGTCGATACTTCACCTCCTCGTCAGTATGTTCTGTTCGTGTAGCTGCGCTTATGTCAGGCAATCGCTGGCGCGCGGTTTCCCAGGTAATCTCTGGTCGTTCAGGCTCCGGCCGTCCGGGTCTGGAAGCCAGCCTGGGGGATACCCCTGGGCAGATGAGGCAATGAGCATTGCCAGCGTTCCCCGGAAAGCGTCAAGGAGGAAAATATTGCCAGATGGAGAAGACAGCTCTCAGTTGCCAACCGGCGCAGAAGAAGGGAGTTTTCCTCAAAGTTGTCTTCCGCAAGCGCGGTCACCGGCAGGTACGCGGAGAACCTGGCATGCCTTGAGCTTGTCCGGTGCGGCTATGAGATTGTTGCCCGCAACGTGCGGTGCGGTCGCGGAGAGCTTGACATAATAGCGCGGCACGACGGGGCACTCGTATTCGTCGAGGTCAAGTCCCGCCGGGGCGGGGTCCATCCCGCGGCTTTTGCGGAGAGCGTTTCCCCCCGCAAGCAACTTCTGGTGCGGAGGGCGGCATTTCGGTACCTGTGCAGCCATTGCCGCACGGCCGACGTCCAGTGCCGTTTTGACGTCGTCCTGGTCGTCTTTCCCGGCGGGCCGGGGACGCCGTCGGCGACGCTGATCAGGGACGCCTTCTAGCTCATGACTGCCGCCGCGGTCACGAGTTGCGCTCTGCTCGGCGTCGACGCCGTCGCGGTGAGGGTGGAGGTTGACCTCCGTCCTGGTCTTCCTGTGTTGAGCATAGTCGGACTCCCCGACCGGGCTGTCGCTGAGTCCGCCAGGCGGGTGCGGGCCGCGCTCTACAACTCGGGTTTCAGGCTCCCGCCCAGGCGGGTGACTGTCAACCTTGCCCCGGCCGACGTGCCGAAGCACGGGGCGGGACTTGACCTGGCCATCGCGGCCGCCCTAATGGTGGCCTCCGGTCAGGCGCCGGCGGGCAAGTTTCTCGGGACCGGCTTGTGGGGACAGCTTTCGCTGGACGGCCGGGTCCGTGGGGCCGCGGGGTGCCTGCCGGCGGCGATATGCCTCAGGGACGAGGGTTTCGACGGCATAGTCACGGCAGGCACTGACGCCCCTCTTGCCGCTCTCGCGGGTATCGCCGTCTATACGGTCCAAAGTCTCAGCCAGCTGGCCTTGCCCGGATGGGGCGCACCTGCGGAGCCGGCGACGACGGGGGGAGCGCACGCCACACCGGCGTGGGCGTCGGCCGCGGCGGCCGAGAGCCAGCGGTGCTTTCAAGCGATTCGCGGTCAGCCCGGGCCGATGCGCGCGCTCCTGCTGGCCGCCGCGGGCGGGCACTCGCTGGTACTGCTGGGCCCTCCCGGTGTGGGCAAGAGCATGATCGCCCGTGCGCTTCATGCCCTGCTGCCGACCCCAACGCCGGCTGAGCTCGTTGATCTCGCGCGCATAGCGAGTGCAAACGGCTGCGGCTCACACGACCTGGCCGGTTGCGGTTCAGGCATATGTCTCGGCCGTCCGCTGAGGACGCCAGCGCACACCGCGGGCCTGAGGCTCATGTTCGGGGGCGGCGTGCCGCCGGTGCCCGGAGAGGTCACGTTGGCGCACGGGGGCGTCCTGGTGCTCGACGAGCTCCCCCTGTTCCGGCCCGAGGTTCTGGCCGGCGTGGCGAGGGCGATGGATCTTGGGACGACGACCGTTCGGGGCCGGCGGCGTGAGGTTACCCTCCCGGCCCGATTTCAGCTGGCGGCCACTGCCAACCTCTGTCCCTGCGGCCGGACCGGCGCGCCCGACGGGGGCTGCGGGTGCACTCCGGCCATGCGCAGAAACCACTACCGGCGGATGTCCGCCCAGCTGCTGGACCGGCTCGATTTCCACCTGGAGATCTCCGGTACAGAGATCCACAATCTTCAGCCGGGGCGCTGCTGCGGCGGCGACAACGCGCCGGCGTCCCTCGACGAAACCAGGCACGCCGTCGCGGCCGCGAGGGCCGTGCAGACCGGGCGCTACGGGACAGGGGTGACGAATTCGACCGCCGGCCAGGAGGCGTTCGATTCGCTGGCCCGGGTCTCACCTTCGGCATGGGACCTCCTCGGGCAGGCCCAGACGCGTCTCGGCCTTAGCGTAAGGAGTTGCATGCGGTCTCTTCGCGTTGCGCGGACCGCGGGGGATCTGGAGGGATCGGAGGCGGTCTTGCCCCGGCACGTCGCGGAGGCCGTGGCCTACCGGTGGCGTCCCCCGCCTTAAGGTGGGATGCTATTGGGGGCAACCTGGCGTGCAGGTCGCAAGGTTTTACCCCGTAGGCGCCGAAGCTGAGCGTTCTAGTGCGATTTTGCACGAACCCGGAAGTGGTACCGGCCGGTCGGGGAGGTTGTGGGTTGCCTGCTTTGGGGCAGCAACCGGTTCGGCGCGTCAGAGGTGGGAGCGCCTGGCGCCGGATCGTCGTCATCGTCTGGGCCGTGGTCGCCTGTCTCCTTCTCGGGCCGCTGACGGGGTGCTCCTGGATCCGGCCTTCCGAGCGGGAAGGCGGCACGCTCGTCGTGGCCGTACCCGAAAGCATACCCGTTCTGGATCCGCACCGGGCCGCCGCTCCCCATCCGCTTTTCGGGATGGTCTACGACACCTTGCTGTCGAGGACACCGGATCTCGGCCTCGCTCCCGGCCTGGCGACCGGCTGGAGGGTCCTCGAGGGCGGCCTCCAGGTGGCGCTTGACCTGCGGGGTGGGGTGGCGTTTCACGACGGCACCCCGCTCAACGGGCCCGCCGTGGCCAAGAACATCGAGAGGATCATGAACGGAGAGGCTGGCGAGTTTCCGATTCAGGAGCTTCTCGGGCCGTTACGCGAGGTCCAGGCCTCTGACCGCCAGGTCGTTCTGATCTATGACCGCCCATTTCCGCCGGTCTGGCAGGCGCTTTCAGATCCGCGCCTGGGGATGGTGTCGCCGCGCGCCCTGGACGTCGTTCCCGGAGAGGAGACTTCCCCTCCGGGTGCTCTGGGCATGCCGGGGACGGGACCGTACAGGGTGACGACGCGTGACCCGTCGCGGGTTGTGCTGGAGAGAAATCCGCTCTACAAGTGGCCGCCCGGTTCCGTGCGCAATAGCGGGAGGGCTTTTCCCGAGGGTCTTATCGTTGTGGCGGTTCCCCCGGCGGATGAGGACGGCGAGACCGGCGAAGGCAGCGGGGACGCCGGGCCCAATTGGGACCTACTGTGGTGGCCGGCCGGGGAAGCGGTTCCCCCCGCGGCCGACGAGAAAACCAAGGACTGGCGCCGTTTCCCTTTCGGCGGCGAGCGAACGGCGTATCTGGCCCTCGAAGCCCGTTCATCGCCGTTCACCGATCCCTTCGTGCGCCAGAGCATTCTCGCGGCGATAGACCGCCCCGGGATTGTCGCCGCCGCGCCCTGGCCCTCCCAGGCCGCATTGGGGGTGTTGCCGAGCGCTCAAGGCGGTCTGCTTGGAGAGCCGGATGCCCCTGATCCCGCGACGGCGGAGCGGATGTTGGATGCCGCCGGCTGGGAACGGAGCGAGGACGGGCATCGGAGAAAGGACGGCGGGCTGCTCGAACTCCGCCTGGCTACGTATGAAGGCGAGCCGGGCTTCCAGGCGCTTGCCGCCTTGGTCTGCGCCGCCCTTGACGGCCTGGGGCTTGACTGCCGCGTAGTCGCGGCGCGTCCGCAGGCGGCTCCCGGGCTACTGCCTTCCGGCCCCAACGCCTGGCTGCTGTACTACCAGTGGCCGGATCCGGACGTTCTCTTTTACCTGTTTCACTCGTCGCAGGCTGGCAGGACAAACCGGACCGGCTATGCAAACCCGTCCGTGGACGCCCTCCTGGAGGCCGCACGGGCGGAAATGGACCCCGATGCCCGCACGGGCTTGTACCTGGAGGCCCAAGCACTTATTCTGGGGGACGGCTACGTCTTGCCCCTGTTCGAATCCCGGGGCGAGGTGAGAGTGTCACCTGATGCCGCGGGTTTCCGTCCGTGGCGGGACGGTCGTCTGGTCTTGCACGACGTCTACCTCAAGCAGGCGCCCTAGGCCGTGGGTTTATCCCGCGGCAAAGAGCGGCCGCCGGCTGCACAATACCGGTTCTCTTTGGGGAGGAAGACAATGCTGGACTACCTGCTGACAGAAGAACAGCTGATGGTCAGGGAGCTTGCACGCAGGTTCGCCGTCGAGAGAATAGCACCAGTGGCGGCCGGGCTGGACGACCGCGAGGAATTTCCGCGCGAGTTGCTCCGCGGCATCGGCCGCGCCGGACTCGCCGGCCTGAGCGTGCCCGAAGCTTACGGCGGCATGGGGCTCGGACACCTTGCTTCGTGCCTGGCGATTGAGGAGATCAGCCGGGGCTGTGCGGGTGTTGGCGTGAGCTACGCGGCGAGCATCCTCGGCTACGCGCCGATACTGCTCTTTGGGTCTGAGGCCCAGAAACAGAAGCACCTCCCGGCGCTGTGCAGCGGAGAAGAGGTGGCGGCGTTTGCGCTCACCGAGCCTCAGGCCGGCAGCGACGCTTCGGCGATCCAGTGCCGCGCCGGGCGAGCGCCTGGGGGTTACGTGCTCAACGGCAACAAACAATGGATCACCAACGGGGGCGAGGCCGCCGTCTATACGGTGATCGCCCTGACCGATCCCAAGAGGGGCGTTCGCGGCGCCAGCGCGTTCATAGTCCCGCGGGAGGCGCCCGGGCTAACGTACGGGAAGAAAGAGCGCAAGCTTGGCATCCGCTGCTCGGCAACACGCGAACTGGTTTTCCAGGACTGCTATGTTCCGGAGGATTCGCTTCTGGGCCGCGAGGGGCACGGCTTCCTGATCGCGATGCGCAATCTCAGCCTGGGGAGACCGGGCGTCGGGGCCCAGGCGTTGGGCATTGCACAATCGGCGCTGGATCACAGCGTCCGCTACGCCAGGGAACGGGAGCAGTTCGGGCAGCCCATCGGGCGCTTCCAGGCCGTTTCGCACCTTATCGCGGAGATGGCGATCAAGGTCGAGGCCGCCCGGGCCCTGGTCTACGCCGTCGCTCGCTCGATCGACGCGGGAGCGACGGACTTCGAGGCCGCGGCCTCGATGGCCAAGACCTTTGCCTCCGACGCGGCGGTGTCGGCGGCAGTTGACGCGATCCAGGTATTCGGCGGATACGGTTACATGCGGGACTACCCGGTGGAGAAGCTCCTCCGCGACGCGAAGATAACCCAGATATACGAAGGCACAAACGAGATCCAAAGGAACATAATCGCCGCCGAACTGCAGAAGGCGGCGGCGAGGAGCCGGTGACGCAGCCGGACGGGGGGAGTTGCCCATGAAAATCGTGGTCCTGCTAAAGCAAGTCCCGGATACCATTGAACCGCGCCTCAGAGAGGGCAGGCCCGACTTGTCGGGGGTCCCGAGGATCGTGAACCCTTTCGACCTCTATGCGGTCGAGGAAGCCATAAGGATCAAGGAGCGCCTCGGTCCTGCTGTTGAAACCGTCGCCGTTACCGCGGGCAGGCCCGACGCCGAGGCAGCGCTTCGAGAGGCGCTTGCCATGGGAATCGACCAGGCCCTCTGCATCGATGCGGGCGAACTGGACGAGCCCGACACGGACGTGGTATTTGCCGCCAGGGCTCTGGGTGCCGCGGTCCGCTGGCTGGATGGAGCCGAGCTGGTGCTCTGCGGTCAGAAGAGCCTCGATCAGCAGAGCGGAATCCTTCCCGCGGCGATCGCCGAGGTCCTGGGTTGGGGTTTCATCCCCGACGTCGGCAAGCTGGATCTCAGTCCCCCGAATGTGCGCGCCACCAGGCTACTGCCCAACGGGCGGGCCGTCCTTGAGACAAGCCTGCCTGCCGTCCTGGCGGTTCTGAAGGCAATCAACGAACCAAGGATCGCTCCGCTTCGCGGCATGATGAAGGCCAGGCGGGCCCAGATACCCCACCTCGGGCTGAGCGAGATCTGCCCGGGGCCGCCCCGGCGCAGGACGGTCCTTGAGTTCCACGCCCCTCCGGCCCGCCCTGCGGCGATGATCCTCGAGGGGACCGCTGAGCAACAGGCCCGCGCCCTGGTTGCGGAACTGCGCAAGGGGAGGTTGCTCTAGTGGTTTACGTGGCGGTCGATTATGTAGACCACGGGCTTCCGGTATGGTCCCTGGAGGCGCTTCTGGGAGCCCTGAGGCTCTCCGCCATAGCAGGCAAGGACGTTGCGGCCGTCGTGGTTTCTCCGGGGCCCGGCCCCGGGCCGGACGAGCTTGGCGCCTTGAGCGCGAGCCTGAGCGCGTACGGCATAAAGTCGGCCAACCTGGTGGCAGCCGAGGGCTATGCCCCGATGGTCGTCGAGCCCCTGGTTGACCGGCTTGCGACCGTGGTCCGCGGTCTCCCGCCCGGCGCGTGGGTCGTGCCCGGTACCGTCGATTGGCGCACCGCGGCCGCCCGTCTGGCGGTCCGCCTCGACCTGTCCCTGGCGGGCGAGGTAGTGGAGTTTGCCCACCCGGGGGAGGGGGCCGGTGACCTCGGACCCGGAATCGAGGTTGTCAGACCGGTCTACGGCGGAAACCTGATGTCCCGCGAGTGGATCCGCATCCCCTGCATAGTGTCTGTACGGGCCAAGGCGTTCACAGGCGAACCGGAAAAGAAGGCGTCCACGAGCCCTGGATCTGTCGCGGTCCAGGTCGCCTCCGGTCCAGCGAGCGTCCGGGGCGCCGGACCGGAGCAGGCTGCGCCACCCAGAGTCCTTGAGGTCGAGCAAGAGCGCCAGGATTTCCCGCCCCTGGAAGATGCAGCGGTCATCGTCAGCGGGGGCCGCGGCCTCGGTGGGCCCGCCGGTTTCGAGCTCTTGGCAGAGCTTGCGCGGGCGATGGGGGGATCCATGGGGGCTTCGCGGGCGGCGGTCGACGCGGGTTGGGCGCCTTACGAACGCCAGGTCGGACAGTCGGGGAGGAGCGTCAGCCCGAGGCTGTACCTGGCTTTGGGTATTTCCGGCGCTGCGCAGCACCTTGCCGGGATGAGGGGCGCGAGAGCCGTGGTGGCTGTAAACCGCAATCCCGAGGCCCCGTTTTTTGCGAGATGCACCTATGGCGTCGTGGCGGACTGGCGCGAGTTCACGGAAGCTATGCTGGCTGAACTGGCCGCCCCGCACTCTGCCGGGTGAAACTTACGCCCAGGGGCTCCGTACTAGCTACACGAAGCTAGAGTTTCAACATGCAGCGGCCTTCGGGGCCGCGCGCATGGCTTTGTGAAGGAGGTAGCGGTGTGCCCCCTCTGCGTGCGATCCTGGCAGTTGACGTTGGCAGCACGACCACCAAGGCGGTCCTGATTGAGCGCCGCGGAGATGAATACCGTCTCGCGGGGCGCGGCGAGGCCCCAACCACCGTGGAAGCCCCCCATGAAGACGTGATGCTCGGCGTGAGAAACGCCCTTCACAGGCTTGAGGAAGAGGCCGGCCGGCGCTTGCTCGGCGAGGACGGCCTGATCGTCCCAGGTGCCGATTCCACCGGGGCCGACCTTTTCATGGCCACCAGCAGCGCGGGCGGCGGTCTGCAGATGACCGTGACCGGTCTCATCAAGACCCTCACCGCCGAAAGCGCGCAGCGGGCGGCGCTGGGCGCAGGCGCCATCGTCATGGACATCATCTCGATCGACGACGCCCGCCTTGTGGTCGAGCGAATACGCAGGCTCAAAGAGCTGCGGCCGGACATGATTCTCCTTTCCGGCGGGACCGATGACGGCGCGATCAACCAGGTTGCCGCCATAGCCGAGTACGTGGCGGCGGCCCAACCGCGTCCCCGGCTCGGCGGGGGTTACAAGGTCCCGGTCATCTACGCGGGCAACGTGAAGGCCCGGGAGTACGTCGAGGATGTGCTCGGCGAGATCGCAGACGTGCGGGCCGTGGACAATATCCGGCCGCGCCTGGACCGGGAGGTCCTGGAGCCCGCCCGCAGGGCCATCCACGAGTTGTTCCTGGAGCACGTGATGGCGATGGCCCCCGGGTATCCGACCCTGCTGGATTGGACCAAAGGGATGATTCAGCCGACCCCGATGGCGGTCGGGTCCATGCTCCAGCAGCTCGCTCAGAGGGAAAAGGTCAACGTCGTGGCCGTGGATATCGGCGGTGCCACGACGGACGTCTTTTCCGTGATGGAAGGCAAGTTCAACCGCACCGTGAGCGCCAATCTCGGTATGAGCTACAGCCTGGCAAACGTGTTCGTGGAGGCCGGAGCCGGCAACATCCTGCGGTGGTTGCCGTTCGACCTTTCCGCGCGAGAGCTGAGAAACTGGACGGCCAACAAGATGGTCAGGCCCACGACCCTGCCCCAGAGCCTGGACGAGCTGATGTTGGAGCATGCGCTGGCCCGGGAAGCAATCCGGCTCTCGTTTGAACACCATAGACAGCTTGCTGTCACATTACGCGGTGTGCAGCAGAAGAGGACGTTCGACGAGGTGTTTACGCAGAGCGGGACCGGACAGCCTCTCATCAACCAGTCAAGGCTGGACGTCATCGTGGGGAGCGGGGGTGTGCTATCCAACGCCCCGCGGCGGTCCCAGGCGATGTTGATGCTCATCGACGCCATCCAGCCCGAGTCGGTCAGCAGGCTTTTCGTAGACAGCATATTCATGATGCCGCACCTTGGCGTGATCGCGGACGTCGAGCCTGACATCGCAATGCAGGTCCTCCTGAAAGACTGCCTGGTGCCGCTGGGAACGTGCGTGGCGCCCGCGGCCGAAGCACGTGAGAACGAACTTCTGGCCAGGGTCTCCCTTTCGCTGCCGGACGGGCGCAAAGAGGAAGTCGAGATCCGGGGAGGCAGGGTCCAGCGGATACCGCTCGGACCGGCAGAACGTGCCGGGATCGTGATCGAGCCCAGGCGCGGGGTTGACGCCGGCTCGGGCCCTGGCAGGCGGGTCAGCGGAGAGGTGGCTGGAGGCCTCGTCGGCCTGGTGCTTGACGGCCGTGGCCGGCCGATCGCAATCCCGGACAACGTCGGAGACAGGGTGAGGCTCCTCCGGGAGTGGTTCACGGAATTCGGCGCCTATGACCGGGCGGGACTCGACCTCTATGAATCCTCCTACGCCGGAGGTGAGGCCAGATGACTCAGGCCAGTGAGCTCGCGGTGCTGCGGAAAACGGTGATGAGGCGGGAACGGGTGCTCCCCCTGCCCGGCGAGGTTCTGGTGAAACCAGGGCAGGACGTCCGGCCCGACACCGTCGTGGCCAAGACGGAGGTCCTGCCGGGCGACCCGTACGTGGTCGACCTCCGGTCGGAGCTCAAGCACCCCTTGACGCCGAGCCAGGTACAGCAGGTAATGACAAAGTGGGTCGGAGACAGGGTCAAGGGCGGGGAAGTGATCGCGGAGATGCCGCGGGGCGTCTTCCGGGAGGTAACTCAGGTCCGCGCTCCTGTGGACGGGGTTATCGAGTTCGTCTCGCGGAGCTACGCAAGGGTCTTGATCCGGGAGGACCCCAAGTCCGCGCTTCCAGTGGTGATCGTGCCTGTCGCCAAACAGCTTGACATCTGGCCGGGGAGCCTTCGCATGTACATGCGCTATCGCGAGGGTGACGAGGTCAAGCAGGGCGCTGCTCTGGCTGATAGCCCCGGATTTGCGGGGATGGATTTCTCCTATGCTCCGACCAGCGGAATCATCGAGAAAATCGATACAAGGGCGGGGACTGTGACGATCGTCCGGCCCGCGAGGCCGACCCTGGTCGATGCCTATCTTCAGGGCCAGGTTGAATCCGTGATTCCCGAGCTGGGCGCTATCATTTCGTGTGAAGCGGCGTACGTTCAGGGGATTTTCGGGATCGGCTTCGAGAGCTATGGATATCTGAAGATCGTCTCTTCCGGCCCCGACGGAGTCGTGGATGCCGGCGATCTTGCCGGGGAGCTTCGGGATCAGGTTCTCGTCGCCGGTAGCATGACGACGCTCGACGCCGTCCGGAAGGCCGCTGCGGCTGGAGCACGTGGCATCATCAGCGGTGGTATGGACCAGATCGACCTCGTCAGCTTCACGGGTAGCGAGATCGGCGTCGGAATCACCGGTCAAGAGGATGTTCCTCTGACCATCGTGGTCACAGAAGGTTTCGGCCGCATACCCATGGCCGGCTGGACGTTCGACCTCCTCCGGGAGCACGAGGGCAAGCTTGTATCTATCAACGGGTCGACCCAGGTCCGCGCGGGCGTCATCCGGCCGGAGATAGTCATTCCCGTAGGGCCCGCGCCGGTCGGCGAGGGGCCTGAGGAGTCCGCCCGCGCGCAGGACCGGACTGTGGTTGAGCCCGGGGCTCGGGTCAGGATCCTCCGCAAGCCGTATTTCGGGTTGTGGGGAGTCGTTCGCGATGTTCCGGAGCGTCCACAGCCAATCGAGACGGAGGCTGTGGTCAGGGTGATCGTCGTCGAGCTCCAGGACGGCCGCGAGGTGGTCGTGCCGGAGGCCAACGTGGAGGTCTTCTAGCTCAGTCCGGCCCTGATGAAGCAGCCGGGTCTTCCGGGGTGGGCGGACGCTTTCCGCTCACCCCTGTTCTCGTTTTCGTCCGGCCGCAGGCCACCGGTTCCGGGCATCGAACTTAACAACCCCGGGGTTGCGCCTGCGGGGCATTCGGAGGATATTATATTTGTTTGGCGTATACTCATTTAGCCTTACGAAGCATCCTTCCGGCCGGGGGAGTGTCTCTAGCCTGGCTGGTGCGTGCTGGCGGCCGCTCAAAGGGGGGGCTGAGGTCGGTTGGGTGAGTTGACCCGCTTGATGCGGTATACCGTGAGGTACTGGGCGTGGATGCTGCTCGGGCTGGCCGCGATGGGCGGGGCGCTTTTCACGAGGCTGATTGTGCCCCGGCTCACGCAGCGGGCGATCGACGTAGGTATCTTGGGCAAGGATGCCGGCGTGTTGCTGGCCACCGTCGGGCTGATCTTGCTGATGGCGTTGATCGGCGGGCTTATCCGGTTCGCCGAGCGTTACTCGATGGAGTACATGTGCCAGAGGGTGATCTACGACCTCCGCAACGAGCTGTACAGCCATCTCCAGCAGCTCTCCTTCAGCTTCTACGATGATGCCCACACGGGGCAGCTGATGTCCCGGGTCACCGCGGATGTGGAGACGCTGAGGCGCTTTCTCGCGCGAGGCCTCATCGGGCTGATCGAGAACCTCCTGATGCTGGTCAGTGTTGTCGTTATACTCCTCCGTTACCACGTGGGACTGGCGCTTGCGTCTTTGGCGATGCTTCCCTTCTTGACCTATGCGGTGGCCCAGTTCGCAAGGAAGGTGCGGCCGGCCTACCGCGAGATTCAGGTTCAGGTGGCGTCGATGACAGCAGTGCTCCAGGAGAACATCACGGGGGTCAGGGTGGTCAGGGCCTTCGCCAGGGAAGACCGC
>Ga0068714_10002383_pt1 | contig 24367 bp, 27 predicted proteins | sample MTBNYHSulfiMetaG_FD_62988 | JGI IMG/M metagenome (GOLD analysis project Ga0068714, IMG submission 62988) | Enrichment culture microbial communities from rom New York Harbor, USA that are MTBE-degrading - MTBE-NYH (New York Harbor Sulfidogenic)... | ecosystem: Environmental > Aquatic > Marine >... | reverse complement strand
GCCCGACAAGCACCACGCCGATCGTCTCGTGAGGAAGCGCCTGTGAGGCTGCAAGGATCCTCTCCGCCATGTGCGCCGAGAGGGTCCGGTGTGTCCAAATGGAGGGGCCGAACCGAATCCGCGAGGCGTCCGAGCGATCGATCATCTGCATGAGCGTCGTGCGCGCGAGCGCGGCCGTGCCGATATCGGGCGAGCCCAGCGTGATGATCGAGATGCGCGATGCGCCGTTGGCGGCAAGCCCACGGACCGCGAGAGCGAGGTTCTCGGGCGTGTGCGACCAGGCGGCAGCAACCGGCACACCAGGACGACGTTCGGCGATGAGTGCCGTGACGCGCGCCATGAGCGATCGCGTGAGGGGAGCCGCAGGAGACGTGCCGCCCGTTGCGTGGTAGCGTGCCCGTGCCGCCATGAAGACGAGCGGCAGTGCCACGGAGGGGAGGCCTCCGGCGGGATGCTCGCTGAAGAGATTCTGTAGCGTTGCAACGGCGCGTGGGCTGTACCGCTCGGGCTCGGTGATCGCAAGGACGACGACCGCATCAGCGTCGGTGCCCTCATCGAACGTGATGGCGAGGCCCGAGGGCCGGGGAGCGAGGTGCGGGAGTGCTGCGGCCGCGATCATGTACCCGGCGGAGACACCGGCGGCGCCAAACAAGAGGGCAACGAGCATCGACTCCGTGGTCTCGTAGGCCGAGGCCAACACGCGCAGTGACAGAAGGCTGCACGCGCCAGCAACTATTGCGGTGAGAACTGCCAGAGGGGCGGCGTGACGCGGCAGGGCCATCGCGCCGACAACCGCCGTACCGACGACGAGGCTCGCCACTAGCAAATAGGTCCAGTATGCGGTCACGGGAAATCCCTCCGCGCTGAAGATACGTGATGCCGGGCCATTGCGCTAGCCGTTCCGTTTGACAGAAAAATACCCCATGGGGTATATAGGAGATGTAATGTGTGCCGATGGATGAGGTGATGGCAATGAGTAGGACTGTTCGCGAGGTAAGTGAGCAGCAGTTTGACGCTGAGGTGCTGAGAGCTTCGGGTACCGTTGTCGTTGATTTCTGGGCACCTTGGTGCGGCCCATGCCGTATGGTCGGGCCGGAGATTGAGAAGCTGGCCGAAAGAGCACGCGGTGACGTGTCGTTTGTGAAGGTAAATGTGGATCAAGCACAGGGCGTCGCGCGAAGGTACGGCGTCATGAGCATCCCTACGATAGCGAAGTTTGAGAATGGCGCGCTTGTCTCACAAATCGTTGGTGCTCGAAGCGCCGATGCCCTCGGCAGGGAGTTTGGCGTACTCTAAGAGGTTTCTGTACGGTCCCGTTTCGCGACATCGGAGTGGTTCAGCGGAGAAGATGGACTTCACCTACCGGCGCGAAGGTGCGCGAGACTTCGAGCAGACCGTTGCGGCCGTGGAGCGGCTGGTGGGCCGTTTTGGCTTTTCGATCATCGATCGGCAAGACATTCGGGCCACGTTCGCTGCGAAGGGATTTGCTATCCAGCCGCTGGTCGTGCTCGATATCGGCTCTCCGAATACCGGCATGGACCTGTGCAAGGTGCACATCTATGCCGAGGGCGATGTCGTTTGGGTTGCAGCAGTCAGCCCGCGGGCGTTGTGGCGCACTGTGCCACGAGACTACGGCAGCATCGTGGAGGCTGTGGATGAGTCGATGATGGCGCTCGTCGATGCTGCGTGCGCCTGATGCCCTGTTGCTAGCTCGCACCGCCTGAGTACTTGACGAAGAGCGCGATTGCGTCGTTCACGACGAGGTCGCGCTCTTTTGTTTCGTCCGACAGGCAGGTCCTCATGGAGTGGCCGATGATCTGAAGGGCGGCCTGATTGAGTGCCGATCGCGCGGCCATCACCTGAGTCAGGATGGCCTCGCAGTCTTTGCCCGCCTCTACCATGGACTGGAGACCCCGGATCTGGCCCTCGAGACGCTTGAGGCGGTTGACGATCTTCTGCCGCTCTTCCTGCGTGGCGATGTCGTGGATTGTGGGAGGCTCTTCCATGGCAGACATGACTCCTCGCTGCGGTCGTGTGGGCAAGCGTCGTTCGTGTGACTTGCTGTAGTATACCCCTGGAGGGTATAGCAGCAAACGAAGGAGAGAGATGCCGCGAGCAGAGCGAGAGCCGTCGCAGGCCCGTGGCTACGGGCTTGTTGCTATCGCCGCGTTCTGTTGGGCGGGTGGCGGCCTGATCGCGAAGTGGCTCTTTACTGCCCGCGGCGCCGATACCGCTGTCTGGCTCTTCCAACCGCTCGGCATCGAGATCGATCCTGTGTTGCTCTCGGCCTCCCGCGCAATGCTTTCGGCGGTCATCACGCTTGCGTTCCTGCTGCTACGGCGTCGGGAGGCGCTGACCGTGCGGCTTCGGGACCTGCCGTTTCTTGCGGCATTCGGCGTTTTTGGGCTGGCGCTTGTGCACCTCGCCTACTTCAAGACGATTGCGGCGACCGACGTTGCCACAGCGATACTGCTTGAGTACCTTGCGCCTGTGATTGTGCTCGTGGTCTCGGTGGCGTTTCTCAGAGAACGCCTGACGGTCACGCTGCCTGTGGCTGTGGCGCTGAGCGTGGGCGGGTGTGCGCTGATGGTGGGGGCTATCGGCGGGGACGGCATTCACGTTTCGTCTGAGGGACTTGCATGGGGTCTGGCTTCTGCGGTGCTGTTCGCCGGTTACATGCTTATGGGGCGCTACGCTGCCGGGCGATTCACACCGTGGACGATGCTCTTCTACGGCCTTTGCGCCGCGTCGCTGTTTTGGCTGGCGGTACTTGGCGGTCCGTCGCGGGTGCTCGCTCTGTTGTCCGATTGGCGTGCGTTCCTTGCGGTGCTAGCGCTCTCTGTGGTGAGTACGGTGGTCCCGTTTGCGGCGTTCCTCGCAGCGCTTCACGATATCGAGGCGACGAAAGCCTCGGTTGCGTCGACGCTCGAACCGGTCCTTGCAGGATGCGTTGCATGGTTCCTCTTTGTGGAGCATCTCACGGTGCTACAGCTTCTTGGCGGTGTCTGCGTTGTAGCGGCGATCGTCGTTTCCCAGGTGAGGACGCACGTGCCTCCGGAGATGCCCGTGATACGCGACGAGCTCGGACAGATCTGACGGTCTCGCTGATAGGCGTTATCGCAAGCGTGCGGTAGTGCATAATCATGATGGTACGATGTTTGCTAGCGGTTCCGCACACCAGGGGCGGTCATGGATCTGACACAGCGGCCGGAGCTCCGGCAGAAGACGACGCTTTCGCCCCAGGTCTACCAGGGTCTTACTATCCTTGCCATGCCAGTGGCGGAGCTCCAGACGCTGATCGAGAACGAGATTCTCGACAATCCCGTGCTTGAGCTTGACGAATACGAGGACGAGCCCGCCGGAGAGGAATCGCGCGATGACGCCGTCTCCGAAGACGACCGGGCCTGGGATGAATGGCTCGAGCAATACGAGGAACTTGAGCGGATGGACGCGTCCGGTCCAAGGGACCCGAACGCCGAAGACATCAGTTCGGACGATTTCGTAGGGGGATCTCGCACTTTGGAGGAGTACCTCTTCGAGCAGGTCGCCATGTTGGGTGTCAAGGAGGACGTCCGCCGGGCGGCTCGTGCGATCATCGGACTGCTCGACGGCGATGGATTCTTCGGCGGCGACCTCAACGAGGTAGCAAGCATCGCGGATGTCTCGGAGCACGCCGCCAGCGAGGCGCTTGAGGTCGTCCAGCAGCTCGATCCGCCAGGTGTGGGAGCGCGCTCCGTCAAAGAGGCGCTGCGGATTCAAGCGGACGCCATCGGGGCAACCTCCGACCTGCTACTGGCCATCATTGAAGACCACCTCGACAGCGTGGCGGGAAACCATTTCCAGCGAATCGCCAGGGCAGCCGGTGTTGAAGAAAGCGACGTGCGGGCGACGGTGGAGGTGCTCAAGACGCTCAATCCTCGCCCAGCCGGTGCGTTCTCGCCCGGTGTTGCGCCCGCGTACGTCATGCCGGACGTCACGCTCAGGCGTTTTGACGAGGAATGGCTGGTCATTCCCAACAACGAGGCGCTGCCGATTCTCAGGGTGAGTCCGAGGTACCGGTCGATGCTTCGCACCGACTCGGCGGCCGACGACGTCACCCGCCGGTACCTGAAAGAGAAGATCAAGTCTGCTGAGGCGTTCATGCGCAACGTCGATCGTCGTCGCGACACGGTGAGCCGCATTGCACAGGTTGTCCTCGAGGCCCAGCGGGACTTCTTTGAGGACGGCAAGGGTGACTTGCGCCCGCTCAAACTTGAGGACGTGGCTGCCGAGATTGGTGTGCACCTCTCCACTGTGAGCCGGGGAGTGACCGGCAAGTACGTCGCGACACCCTACGGGCTCTTTGAGTTGCGCCACTTCTTCTCAGGTGGCTATCGCACTGCCACGGGGATGGATGTGGCTGCGACGACGGTCAAGCGGCGTCTGCGCGAGATCATTGGCACGGAGGATGCGAACCGCCCGCTCTCGGACCAGGCGCTCGCCGATGCACTCCGGGGACACGGAATCGATCTTGCGAGACGCACTGTGGCGAAGTACCGGGAGGAACTCGGCATTGAGCCGTCCTGGGCGCGGAAGCGCCGGTGAGCGACATGACCGGAGGCCGCAGCGGTACCCCGCACACGCGCAGCACACATGGATCGCCGCATGAGCGTCCACTCACACGAGGCGGGGAGATCGCTCTCATCGTCATAAGCCTGGCGCTCATCACGTCGCTACAAGTTCTCACAAACTCCTGGGTGCACGGACTGGCGCTCCAGATGCTCTTGCGGGAACTGTACTACCTGCCGATTCTCTACGCCGCGTGGCGCTTTGGCTGGCGTGGCGGGCTTGCTACGGCCGGAGCTTCGGCATCGCTCTACCTGCAGCACGCGTTCTTCTCCCCGTTCCTTGGCGGTCTCCAGGGGGCTGGAGGGGACAATCTGTACGAGGTTCTCATGTTCCTGGTGATCGGGACGCTCTTTGGCTGGTACAGAGATGATGCGACCGCGAAGGCTCACGAACTGCGCCGAATCAGCGCGAAGCTAGAGGATGCGTATCACACACTCGAAGAGCGTACGATTCAGCTCGCCAACGTGCAGGAGTACACGCAGTCGATCCTGCGGTCAATTACGTCTGGCGTAGTGACCGTTGGGCCGGACGGATCGGTCGCCACGGCGAACAGCGCGGCCGAAAGCGTGCTCGGAATGACCGAGGATGACATGGTGCCGCACAAGCTGGATGCACTCTTCCTCGACGACGGCGGTATCGTGGCGAACCTTGGGCGAGTGCTTGACGGCCGCATTCCCAAGATCATGTCCGAGGTGCAGTGCGTTACCAAAGCTGGCAGAGCTGTCCGGGTCGTCATGTCAATTGCGCGGATGCGGGACGTGAACGGCAGGCTTCTTGGGGCGGTCGTGGCCTTCGAGGATGTTTCGGAGATGCGGGCGCTTGTCGAGCACCTCATCTGGGCCGATCGTCTGGCATCGATGGGAGAGCTGACAGCCGGTGTCGCCCACGAGGTGCGCAACCCTCTCGGCGTGATCCGGGCGTCGGTCCAGTTGGTGGAAGACTCCCGCGACAATCCTGGAAAGGTCTCGGAGGCGACCAACGTCATCAAGCAGGAGATCGACCGCCTGGACCGCGTGATAAAGGCGCTGCTCGATTTTGGCAGACCGTCCGTTCCGACGCTCCGGCCGACGAGCATTCGCGACGTCATTGCCGATGTCGTTCTCTTCACGCGGCGTTTCGCGGCGCAGGCCAGTGTGGAGATCGTGGCCCAGTACGGATCCGAGGTGCCGTTGGTCGTGGCGGACGCCGACCAGATGAAGCAGGTCCTGGTGAATCTCATCTCGAACGCTGTCCAGGTCATGGAGCCCACCGGAGGAACCGTGACGATCCGCGTTTGGAGCGATGGTGGCATGGTGTTCTTCTCGGTTGGAGACGACGGACCGGGCATCGAGGAGGACGAACTGGAAAAGATATTTGCGCCGTTCCACTCCACGCGGCCGGACGGTACTGGACTTGGACTCACGATCGTGCAGAGAATCGTAGATCAGCATCGCGGAAGCATCTTCGTGGAAAGCGTGCCCGGCACTGGCACGACGTTCACGGTGGCTCTGTCGGCAATGCCCGCAACGGGGGAGGACGCATGAAGTACCGGGTGCTCGTGGCAGACGACGAGAAGAACATGCGGTGGGTGCTCGGGCAGTCCCTTGGCGGGGCAGGGTACGAGGTCATTGAGGCTGCCGATGGCAAGGAGGTGCTCGCCTCGATTGCGGCGCAGGATCCTGATGTACTGGTTCTTGATCACAAGATGCCGCCGCCAGATGGGATGGAAGTCCTCCGGCGCATCAGGGCGCAGGGCAAGCGCTTCCCGGTGATTATGCTCACGGCGCACGGCAACGTGCAGACTGCCGTTGAGGCCATGAAAGCGGGGGCAAACGAGTATCTCACCAAGCCGTTTGATCTCGAGGAGCTGAAGCTGAGCATCGAGAAGGTGCTGGCAGTGAGCGAACTCGCGTCGGAGGTCGAGCGGCTGCGCGAAGAACTGGAGCGCGACTGGGACCTTGAAGGCATTGTGGCGTCCGACCCCCGGATGCTCGAAGTTCTGGAGACCGTGAAGAAGGTAGCTGGAACGAGTGCAACGGTGATGGTGTACGGCGAGTCCGGCACGGGCAAGGAGCTTGTCGCGCGGGCCATTCATCGTCTGTCTCCGCGCGCGTCCAAGCCGTTCATATCGATCAGTGCCGGTGCGCTTCCGGAGACGCTTCTCGAGAGTGAGCTCTTTGGCTACGAGAAGGGAGCGTTCACCGGTGCGCTTTCATCGAAGCCGGGCAGGTTCGAGCTAGCCAACGGCGGAACTCTGTTCCTCGACGAGGTGGGGGACATCAGTATGGCAGTGCAGGTGAAGCTGTTGCGTGTCCTGCAGGAGCGGCGCTTCGAGCGTCTGGGCGGCACGCGCAGCGTGGAGGTCGACGTGCGCGTGGTCTCTGCCACAAACCGTGATCTTCAGCAGCTCATCGTTGATGGGGCATTTCGTGAAGACCTCTACTACCGGCTGAATGTCGTTCCGCTCACGATCCCGCCGCTGCGCAAGCGCTCCAGTGATATCCCGCTTCTGGCCGCGCATTTCCTCGAGAAGTATGGTGCGGGTGAGCGCCGGCTCTCAGGTGAGGCCGTGGATGCATTGATGAAGTATCAGTGGCCAGGGAACGTGCGCGAGCTTGAGAACACGATCGAGCGCGTGGTCATCCTGTCGCATGAGGACATCATCAGCGAGGAGAGTCTGCCGTCGGAGATACGTGCCGGCGTGCACGCCCCGGCGGCCAGCGCCCGTCAGTTCGTATTGCCCGAGGCGGGGATTGATCTCGAGCAAACGGAGGCGAGTTTCATCAGGCAGGCTCTGGAGCGATGCGGGGGCAGTGCCCCCAGGGCCGCCCATCTGCTCGGGCTGACCACGCGGCAGCTTGAGACGCGCATGGAGCGCCTCGGGCTGTAGCAGGACGATTCGCACCAAGAATCCGGCCTGCTGCGCCGCGTCTGGTTGGCACAGCGCTTGCATGTTCTTTCGTGCATAGCCACGCAGCGTATGGAGTTAGTTGAGTGAATCGGTCGCACTGGAACACTCGGATTGCTGTTGGAGGACTGGCCGCGGTTGCCGTGGTCGTTGCGGTGCTGGCTACTACCCAGGGAGGTGTGGCGGCATCCAGGTTCGGAGCCCTCGCTCCGATCAGCTGGGTGTGCGTACCGCTCGGACTAGCAGCACTCTGGCTAGTAGCGCGCGTGTTGCTGGGTGTTGACCGGAGTAACGATGACGGGCAGAGTGGCTTCGTATCTCGTTCGTGCCCGCAGTGCGCCCGCGAGGTTCTCGGCCGGTGGCGATTGTGCCCGTACTGCGGGTCGCGGCTCGAGGAACTCGGACCAGAAAGCCGCGCGTGAGGTTGTTCCGATTGCCGTTTCGCCTCCGAGCGCGAATGTGCCCTGCGTGAAAAGGAGTCTCGATGGCCACCGTAACGTCGCACTTCATTACCGAGGGACTCCATTGCCCCTCGTGCGCCAGACTCGTGCAGATGTCTGTGGGAGATCTGGAAGGCGTGGCAGCTGTCACGTCGGACTTTCAGACGGGGCTCACGGTAGTTGAGTACGAAGCAGAGATGTTGGCGCCCGACGACATCATCGCTGCCATCGTGCAAGCGGGCTACAGTGCCAGCCTTGTTGATGCCGTGTAGATGGTGCTTGTCGCTCAGTAGCCGCGCCGCGTCGTTCTCGGGAGTACCTGGATGAGTTCAGGCATTGTGCCGTTCGCCGCGCTTGGCGCTGGCGTCTTGACGTTCGTTTCCCCATGCATACTCCCGCTGATCCCCGCCTACATAGCGTTCATGACAGGTGTCTCTACTGGCGACGGCGACGGCGAAGCGCGGCGTCTCCCACGGGTTCTAGCTCAAGCACTGCTGTTCGTGCTCGGGTTCACACTCGTGTTCGTGGGCATGGGCGCCTCGGCTTCCGCCCTCGGGGGCTTCCTTGCCCGCGGCAGTGACGTCTTCGATGTGGTTGCAGGCGTCCTGTTCGTAGTCTTTGGCGTGCTCATGCTTGGCGTGATCAAGGTGCCCTGGCTGTACGCGGAGGCGCGCTTCGATATGGCGGGCGCGAGGCGCTTTGGCGGCCTTGCTGCACTGGCGATGGGTATGGCCTTCGCATTCGGCTGGTCTCCCTGTGTAGGGCCGATACTCGGCTCCATTCTCATGATGGCTGCGGACACCGCCGAGGCGGGCAGGGGCGCCGCGCTGCTTGCGGTTTACTCACTCGGCCTCGGCGTGCCGTTCGTCGTGACGGCGTTGCTGCTCGACCGGCTCGTGCGGCCGCTTTCCTGGTTGAAGCGCCACGCGCTCGTCATCAATCGCGTGGCCGCTGTGGTGCTCATCGTGGTGGGCGTACTGATTGCGCTAGGGTGGATGAGCGCCGTCGTGGGAGCCGTTTCACGGGTGCTCCCGCAGATGGGGGGCTAGGGACCAGTGCTCTTCGGCGCGCATTAGATTTGGCTGTGGCGCGACGATTCATTGCGGCCGGTCCTCGATTCAGTTACTGTTCTATCAGCGTCCAATGGGACGTCTCCGAGCCTGGCTGCCTACTGGCGGAATGCCTATGGGAGCCAAGCCAGCCCGAATGGGGCCGGGGCCAAGGTGGAAACGCCTTGACCTCCCACTCTTGGAAAGGAGCAGGCACATGCGCCAGTTTGAAGGCGGTCCAACGCCTCACGCATCGTCGCACGATCCCCTGCGTTAGCGGGGTGTGTGAGTTCGCGACGAGGGCGTGACTCAGGTTCTGCGTGTTCCGGGTGAAGATGGCCAGCCCTTGGCATCCCTCGGGCCTCGGCGGAACCGGTGCGTGAAGGTCCTTCCTTTGAGTCGCAGTCGCGAACTTTCCGTCGAGACACGTTGTCGTGAACCGGAGAGGATGCGGGCGTTGTGATACGTGATGGGGATACCCGGGTCTTACAGCCCATAGGCACGATACGGACGGCGTTCTCCCGGAAGGAAGACGCTCCTGCGCAGGGGGCGCTCCGGCCGGAGGGTGTCGGGACCATTGAGGTGTTGCCGGAGTACATCGACGCGCTCGACAGCGTCGATACGTTCAGTCACTTGATCCTCCTCTACGCACTGGACCGTCCTGAGTCAGTCCAGATGAGGCCTGTGCCGCTGCTTGGCGACAGTCCGACGGGGCTCTTCGCGACCCGCCACCCGGCGCGTCCCAACGGCATCGGGCTGACGGTCGTTTCATTGCTGGCGCGCGAGGGCGCCACGCTCACCGTCGGCATGGTCGACATGCTCGATCAGACCCCCCTTCTGGACATCAAGCCGTACGTGCCCACGTTCGACGCATTTCCCGAGGCTTCGGAGGGCTGGTTTGCCGGTTGCCGCGACCGGGCGGCTACGCCGGGGCGGGCGTGAAACGTGATGACGACAGCGATTCTGCGGCGCGGGCTGGCCGATTGCGGTGGAAACGAAACGAGAGGCGTTGCGTGAGCGGTCACTGGTCAGAGTATGCGATTCCGGTTGTCGGGTTCGTCGGCCTGTCTGGGTCGGGCAAGACTACGTTTCTTGAGGCGGTTATTCGCACCCTCGCGGAGCGTGGCTGGCGTGTCGGGACGGCGAAGCACCACCATGCACCCGATTTTGAGATCGATGTGCCTGGTAAGGACTCCTGGCGGCACGGCCAGGCTGGCGCCGTTGTCTCGATGATCAGTTCTGAGAAGAAACTCGGCGTGGTGCGGAGGCTCGATCGGGAGCGCACCATTGAGGAGCTGATCGGTGCCTCCGGAGGAGATATCGACATACTGCTGACGGAGAGCTTCAGGGTGCCGGGTGTGCGGCAGATTGAAGTGGTCCGCACGGCGCATTCCGATCGGTTGACGTGTCGTCCGGACGATCTGTTCGCGCTTGTCACCGATGGCACGTACGACGTTGGCGAGGTTCCGGTGTTTTCACTCGGGGATGTCGAGGGCGTTGTTGCCCTCATAGAGGGAACGTTGCTTGCTGTTGATGGTAGTGGAGCAGCAGCGGATGGTTGCACGTGTGCAGAGTCCCGTCACGGAGGAGCAAGCGATGCTTGATGGATATGGAAGGCATATCGACTACCTGCGTATCTCGATCACCGACAGGTGCAATCTCAGATGCGTGTACTGTATGCCTGCCGACGGCGTGCCCGCGCTGCCCCAGGATGACATTCTGAGCTTCGAGGAGATTGAGCGTTTCGTACGCGCCGCCGCATCGGAAGGCATCAGCAAGCTTCGTCTGACCGGCGGCGAACCGCTGGTCAGAACGGGCGTTGTAGAACATGCACGGCGCCTAATGGAGATTGACGGCATCGAAGCGGTGGCGATGACCACGAACGGGATACTGCTGCCGCGGTATGCACGAGATCTTGTCGATGCGGGCGTTACTCGGGTGAACATCTCACTTGACAGCCTCGACCCCGACATCTTCCGCCAGATCACGCGCGGGGGCGATCTGGCCAAGGTCATGGCGGGCATCGAAGCTGCGTTCGAGGCAGGTATGGACCCGGTGAAGCTCAACGTGGTCGTGGTGCGACGCCTTGAACAGGACGTCGTGGGCTTCGCAAAGCTGACGATGAACATGCCGATTCACGTTCGCTTCATCGAGTATATGCCTGTGGGCGACCGCGAAGCCGGGGACGGCCCGTGCGGCGCAGACAGCGGCGCGGGCTGGACCGAGGCGGATCACGTTCCGAGCGACGAGCTGCTTGCTCGTCTGACCGAGGAGGGGCGCTCGGCCGGCCTCGGTGAGCTGACCCCGGTGGTGCGCAGTCAGGGCCCGTCGGGCTGGGGGCCTGCCTCGTACTACACGTTCCCGGGTGCGCTGGGAACGATCGGCATGATCTCGCCGTTGTCCCATCACTTCTGCGGAGAGTGCAACCGACTGAGACTCACGGCTGATGGCCGCCTGCGCATGTGTCTCTTCTCTGACGAGGAGCTCGACGCCCGGACCGTGCTTCGCAGCGGAAGCGATGAGGACGTGCGGGCCCTGGTTCGCGATGCACTGATGCGCAAGCCTGAAGGTCACGAGCAGCGGCGCGGCACGACCCGCCGCATGTCACAGATAGGAGGATAGACCATGGTGGATGCGCGCTCTCGGGAGGACGGCACGCCGGGTCTGACGCACATTGACGAGTCCGGGCACGCACACATGGTGGACGTGGCGGACAAGGCCGTCACGCACCGGGTGGCAACGGCAACGGCGTTCGTCGGCATGCTGCCTGAAACCCTTTCCATGATCACTGAGGGTCGTGCCAAGAAGGGAGACGTCTTTGCTGTCGCCCGCATTGCCGGCATTCAGGCCGCAAAGCGGACAAGTGAGCTCATACCGCTGTGCCATCCGCTGTTCCTCACTCGTGTCGCGGTCGATCTCGAGCCGGCCACTGAGCCCGAGATCGGTGTGCGAATTACGGCGGTCGCCGAGACTGACGGCAAGACCGGGGTCGAGATGGAGGCGCTGACCGCTGCGGCGGCGAGCGCACTCACGATGTATGACATGTGCAAGGCAGTGGACCGCTGGATGACGATCAGCGATGTCAAGCTGCTCGAGAAGGTCGGCGGTAAGTCGGGTCACTGGATACGCGAGCAGGAGTAGACACGATGAGTGAGACCATGACAGGGACTGTGCATTCAATCAACATCTCGCCACGCAAGACGATGCGCAAGAAGCCGCTCGACTCGGGGGAGTGCGCGGTTGAATTCGACCGTGGCTTCGAGGGCGACGCGCACGCGGGCGACTGGCACCGCCAGGTGTCGCTGCTTGCGATGGAGTCAATCGAGAAGATGGTCGGTATGGGTCTTGATGTCGGACCAGGCGATTTTGCCGAAAACATCACCACGCACGGTATCGATCTACTGCAGCTTCCGGTTGGAACGAAGATGCGCATCGGCGATGACGTCCTGCTGGAAATCAGTCAGATCGGGAAGGTGTGCCACACGAGGTGCGCCATCTACTACCAGGCCGGCGACTGTGTGATGCCTCGCGAGGGCCTCTTTGCGGCCGTTCGCACCGGCGGTGTCGTGCGCGTTGGGGATACCATCGAGGTCCTCGAACTCGGCGATGGCACGTGCGACCGGACACCTGAGGACTATCCCGTGCCCACGGCCGAGGAACTCGGCAGGGCGATCCCTACCCGTGAGCAGACGGAGGACGCGGGGGCCGCTGAGGGAGAGACGTGCGCCGCATGCGCGAAGATCGAGGCGACGATGAAGAAGCTGGAGGAGGCGGGCAATGACTGAGGTGCGCGTGGGAGTGCTCACGTGCTCGGACCGGTGCAGCCGCGGCGAATCCACGGACACGTCGGGTCCCGCACTCGCCGGTCTGTGCGCGGAGCGAGGCTGGGACGTGCTGCCGGTCGTCTGCGTGGCGGACGACGCCGATGCGATCCAGCAGGCGATCGTGCGCTTTGCGGACGAGGACGGCGCAAGCCTCGTGCTCACAACCGGCGGAACCGGCCTCGGACCGCGGGATGTGACGCCCGAGGCGACACTCGCGGTGTGTCCACGGGAAGTCCCCGGCATCGCGGAGGCGCTGCGTGCTGAAAGCCTGAAGATCACCGGCCGGGCTATGCTCTCCCGCGGACGCGCGGCCGTCAGGGGTACGACACTCGTTGTCAATCTGCCCGGGTCGGAGAAGGCCGCGCGCGAGACGTTCAGGGCGTTTGCCGACCAGGTCGAACATGCGGTGGAGATGATGGCAGGATCCGGTCACTAGCACGAAGGAGCGGGCATGGTCAGCGTTGAAGAAGCGCGCACACTAGTACTCGAGGGAGTCTTGCCGCTGCCCTCCGAACGGGTGAGTCTGGCTGATGCTCTTGGACGCGTCCTGGCCGAGGACGCAGTCAGCGACGTGGATGTGGCGCCGTTCGACAACTCGGCGATGGACGGGTACGCACTGCAGGCGGCGGACACGGAGGGGGCCTCGGCGGAGTCGCCGGTCGTACTGCGTGTCATCGACCATATCGCCGCCGGAACCGTCTCTGCGGAGACGATCGTGCAGGGCACGGCATCGCGCATCATGACTGGCGCGCCGGTTCCCGCTGGTGCCGATGCGGTCGTGATGGTGGAGATGACGGAAGGCCGCGAGTGCGGTGGAAGCACCGGAGGCACGGTTGCCGTCATGCGGGCCGCCCGTGAAGGGCAGAACATCCGCCGCGCCGGTGAGGAAGTGATGGCGGGAGCGCTTGTCCTTGCAGCAGGGGAGCGTATCGGCCCTGCGGCGATTGGCGTTCTTGCGTCAACGGGGAACGCCTCCGTTTCCGTCTATCGACGTCCTCGTGTGGCGGTTCTCTCAACGGGTGATGAACTCGTGCCGGTCACTGAAAAGCCGGGACCTGGCAAGATCAGGAACTCGAACCTGCATTCGCTTTCGGCTCAGATCGTCGCAGCGGGCGGCATTCCGGTGCCGATCGGAGTAGTCCTGGACACGCGGGAGGGTATCCGCGATGCCATCCTTGAAGCGACCGGGCAAGCGGATGTGGTGATCAGCTCCGGAGGGGTTTCGGTCGGGGATTTTGACTACGTCACGGATACGATCGCGGAAATCGGCGACCTCAAGTTCGACAAGGTTGGAATGCGGCCGGGCGCTTCGCAAACGTACGGTCGCATCGGCGCCGTGCCGTATTTCGGCCTGCCGGGCAATCCTACGGCTGCATATGTGGGATTTGAGATGATCGTGCGGCCTTTGCTTCGCGCATTGCAGGGCATGACCGACCTGGAGCGTCCGGTCGTGCGCGCCGTACTGGCGGAGAGCCACGCGAAGAAGGCGGGCCGGCGTCAGTATGTTCGCACGCGGCTTGAACGCCTGAGTACCGCCCGTGCCGACGGCGTTCTTTACAGCGCGATGCTATCGGGAAGTCAGTCATCAGCGCTTCTTGGCACCATGCATCGGGCGACCTGTCTCGCGGTCCTCCCGGAAGGGGAGACGGACTTCCCCGCCGGGACTGTCGTCGATTGCGTCAGGCTTGATGTTGATGAGAGCGTCGTGTTGTAGGTGTTCCAGTCAAGACGGCCAATCGGGCTAGGACGCTGACGTGAAGTTCTCACTCGCAATCCAGGCGGGTGGCGCATCTTCCCGTATGGGGAGGGACAAAGCGCTCTTGCCGTTTGATGGCCGCCCGATGGCGGAGCATCTTCTGCGCCGTCTCGGCCACCTGTCCGATGACGTTCTCGTTGTCAGCAATCGACCCGAATGCTTCGCCCACTTGGGAGTCCGGGTGCACACCGATGTCCTGCCCCTGCGGGGTGCGCTGCCGGGTCTTGTGACGGCATTCACGCACGCCAGGCATGACGCGGTTGCCGTGGTTGCGTGCGACATGGCGTTCGCCAATCCGGTGATGCTTCGTGCGCAGGCGAGACTCCTCGAATCCACCGGGGCTGATGCTGTCGTGCCGAGGACCCAGCGTGGCTGGGAGCCTTTCCATGGCATCTACAGGCGGGCGGGCTGTCTTACGGCCGCCATGGCTGCCCTCGAGGAGGGCAAGGCTTGCGCGTACTCGTGGTACCCATCGGTTCACACCGTGGAGTTCGACGAGGATCTCATCCGTGCGTGCGATCCGGCCGGCAGAGCATTCGTCAACTTCAATACGCCCGATGAATACGAAACGATCTGCGGTCGAGCGCTCTCGGACATGCGCGCGTAGCGGTGTGTGTGGCATATCGCCGGGCTTGTCAGTGTTTGGCCCGGAGCCTGACGCGTTCCATGCCGCCTGGAACTGTGTTCGCTAGGGACGTATCCGTTGCCGTTGTGTGCGCCGTGGACTAGGATGGGTCAGTCGGGCGTACGTCGGCGAACTGGCAGGTGAACGCATGCGCAAGCAGGGGGCGGAGCGCCTCACGCTGACCAGCAGGCTGCTCATCCTCTCCGGATTGATCGTAGCGGGCACCACGCTCCTCGTGATGCTCGCGCTGAGCGTCGGCTTCTATGACACCGCACAAGAACAGGTGGCGGGGCGGCAGGCTCCCTATGCGAATGCGGCCGCCTCTGAACTAAGTGCCCACCTAGCTGCTGTCTCTGAGATCGCTGAGTCCGTCGCGGACGACCGGGTGTTCTCGGAAGGATCTTCCGAGGAGATAGGGGCAGCGCTCGCCTCCGCGCTGCATGACAGCGAGACGTATATCGGCGGCCTCGCCCTGGTGTCCGACTCGGGCAGCATCGTGGCATCCCAACCCGAGCGTATGGCGATAGTTGGGATCGAGGACTCTCTCGAGGCAACGCGGATGACGGCGGCGTACATCTGGCAGGACAGTGCCGCCCTCTACGATGATCCGCTGTGGATCGTCATGCCAATCGATGGCTCCGAGGGCCGCCTCTTGCTGGTTGCCAGGGTGCGGACGGACTTCATCACGGTTGCGCTTGGTCGCGTCTCGGCTTCCGACACCGGTCGAACCGCGGTGCTGCTGACCGACGACGCGCATGTCATCGGCGCAACCGGCAGCCTGTCCGTAGACGACGGCACCAGGTTCGCGTTTCCTTCTGCCGGGGAGAGTGAGCATGAAGGCCAGGCGGAAGTCCGGGGGGAGTCGCCGCAGATCGGGTACTGGCGAGAGATCACGGAGCTGCCGTCGCTTGGATGGCGCGTGGTCGTGACGGAGTCCCGCGAGCAAGCTATCGCGTGGACCTGGGATGCGCTTCTTCCGGGGGTACTCGGGACGATTGTCGCACTGGTGGGAGCGCTTGTGGTGTCACTCGTCGTCGTGACCCGTGCAACGCAGCCGCTGCGGCGGCTTGAGCGCCGTGCGCGCGCGCTTGCGGCAGGAGTCGCGATCCCCCAGGAGTCGGTAGACGAGGGAGGGGACATCGGCGGGCTGCTCGAGGCGTTCAACTCGGTTGTGCGTCGCCTGAATCGTGTGAGCGGTGTCGCCGAGTTGATGGCCAACACGCCAGATCGCTGGCTTGTGTTGGAGGCGGTCACGTCCTCGATTCACAGCATGCTTGAGTCCGTAGACGTCGAAGTCATGCTGCTCGGCGATGACCGGCGTCTGGAGCTTGTGGCTGCCGAGGGCGCTTTGGCCGCTCGTACGGGTGCAACGATGCCGCTCGACGACGTGCCGTGGGTTGCAGCCGTGATCGAGGGCGGCAAGTCCGCCATCGTGAGTTCCGCCTCGGGCATCAAGACCGCTCTCGGCGCGCTGCAGGTGCCCGACGGCGTGACGGATGCGCTCGCGGTGCCACTGCGCGTCGGCGTCGAGGTGTTCGGCGCGCTTGTCGTGCTGCGGCGGGGCGGGCGTCCGCTCGACACTGCCGACGTTGAGACCGTGCGCTCGTTTGCCGCGCAGGCTTCGATGGCGCTCCGCAATTGGCGGCTGCTTCAGGATGAGCGGCAGTCACGCCATGAGGCCGAGGTGCTGTGGGAGATCGCGGAGCACGTGGCCACGCCGGGCGCGCTCAGTGAGTCCCTGGATGGCATCGCACACGCTGCGGCGGGTCTTCTCGAGTTCGAACGCTCGCACGCCGTGCTGTGCGAGCACGAGCTATACGGCTTGCCCCCGCTGGCAACGGGCCCGGCGGACGTCTGGCTCACGGCCTGGCGCATGCTTGGCGAAGGCTCTGGCGCCGACTGGCTCTTCTTGGACGCTGATCAGCTCGGGCAGCTGCAGATCACGGAAGATATCGATGCGCGCGCCGCACTCATCGTCCCATTGCGTCGGGACGCAACGCTTGCCGGAGTGCTCGTCATGCTCACCGCTGGAGAGTGTGAGGTGCCCGGTGCGCGCCGTCTCGCGCTTGCTGCCACGGCCGGCCGACAGGCATCGATCGCGCTGCAGAACGCATACCTCTTCGAACAGGCAAAGCGTCGCGCAGACAACCTGGAGACAATTTTCCGCATTAGTCAGGCCGTGAGCTCTTCGCTGCAGGATCGCATCGTGCTGAATCGCGTGTTGGACGTCGTCCAGAAGATGCTGCCCGCCGACGCCATCATGCTGCTCACGTACGACGCTAGCGTTGGCAGGATGACCGTGCCCATGGCGCGGGGCATCATGGATCAGACCATGCTTGATCTGTCCCTTCGTCCGGGAGAAGACGTGCCGGGGCGCGTGTTCGTCACGCGCGAGCCCGAGCGCTACGATCACCTGGCCGCAGCTGATACGGCGCTCCTCAACATGGCCTCGGCCCACGGCCTCTCGTCGCTCCTCGCGGTGCCGTTGCTAGCACGCGGGCGCAGCATCGGTGTGCTCGTGGTCTTTGCCCGGGCCGAAGCCGCCTTTACGATCGAGGAACTCGATCTTCTGCGCACGTTCGCATCGCAGGCCGCGCTTGCGATCGACACGGCCCGGATGTTCGGCCGCGAGCATCACGTGGCGACAGTCTTGCAGGAGAGCATCCTGCCGACCCGGTTGCCGAGAATCTCCGGCATCGACGTCGGCAGTGTCTACCTGCCCGCCGGCGCGGAGGCCGAGATTGGCGGTGACTACTACGACCTGTTCACAGCACCCGACGGGCGCGCGGTCATCTCGATCGGTGACGTGTGCGGGAAGGGGGTCGTGGCCGCCACGAAGACGTCGATGATCAAGTACTCGGTCAGAGGCATGGTGGCGGCAGGGCTCGAACCCGCCCGCATCATGGCCGAACTCAATGCCATGATCATGGACACGCACGACCCGTCGAGCATCGTGACGCTCTGGATCGGACAAGTGGATCTGGACACCGGCATGCTCGTCTATGCGAACGGGGGCCACCCCGCCGGTCTGCTCCTGAGACCAGACAGGCGTGTTGACCGACTAGGACCCACCGGCGCGCTCCTGGGCGCGGTGGCCGAGGCGACCTGGACGCAGCACGACGTAGCGCTCGGTGACGGCGATACGCTGCTGCTCTACACTGACGGTGTGACCGAGGCACGCAACGGGCTGCGGTTCTTTGGCGAGGGCAGGGTAAGGCGCGCTCTGCGAGGCGGAGGAAGTGCAGCCGCGGTCACTCAGCGCGTGCTGGCAGACGTCCGGCGGTTCTCATCCGGGGACCTGCGGGACGACGCGGCGATTCTCGCGGTCGTCTATCACCCGATTGAGCTGCGCGTCAGGGGTGTTTCGGATGGCGCGCTTGGTGGAATCTCAACACGAGCACGTGCCCGAGAGGAATGGCGAGACGACGAATGAAGGTTGTGGCTGAACAAAGCGCTGCAGACAACGTGTACGTACTCAGAATCCAGGGGGACATCGACATGGTGTCCGTGCCTGATGTTGAGCGGGCGTTTGAAGGGGTGCTTCGCCGCGGAGTCACCAACGTGGTCCTTGATCTTGCGGACGTGGTGTACGCGGATAGCTCGGCGCTTTCGCTCATCGTGTGGATGGATCGTCAGCTTGCCCCTCGCGATGGCCGGCTCGTCCTTGCGGGCGCAAGCCGCAATGTCGCCCGCGTGCTTGAGCTCTCGGGGCTTGTGGGGCTCGCTCCGACCCTTTCAGCCGCAGATGGGACTGAGGACGCTCTAGCCGGTCTTGGCATGCCGAGGAAGGCTTCTGCGCCGCTATGGGAGAGCGCGCTGTCGCTTCCGGCGTGCGCGGAATCCCTCGCGCAGACGCGCAATCGTGTCTGCGACATGTTGAGCAGGTTGTCGATTCCCGAAGCGGTGCTGTTCGATATTCGTGTTGCCGTTGGCGAGGCGCTTGCCAACGCAATTCGGCATGGATCGCCCAATGGAGAGTGCGACACGGTGGAGGTGGCCGTGACCGCGTATCCTGACCGGGTCAAGCTTCAGGTCACCGATCATGGTGCGGGGTTTGACGGTCGTCCGGCGGCGCAGCTCGATCCATACGCGCCCTCGGGGCGCGGTGTTCTCTTCATGCGCGCACTCATGGACAGCGTCGAATTCGCGCATCACCCGGGCGGCGGCACGACTGTCACCCTCGTCAAACACCTGGAGTGCGCCGAGGTGCTGGAGTAGCGGCCAGTCCCGGTGCCGTGGGGGCGGCGGGCGCCACGAGTAGTTCGCAGCGGTCGGGTTCTTGCGATTTGGTCAAAGCCACGTGAACCGTCGGCCCGGGCGCGGTATTCTGGTGCGTGCACCTACAGGAAGGTCTTCCATGGAATTGCATCACGCTATACGCACCCGTCGCTCGGTGCGGGTGTTCCGGAGCACTCCCGTCGACCGGTCGCTCATAGAAGAGATCATCGCCGACGCAACATATGCACCGTCGCGCTGGAACGACCAGCCGTGGCACTTTCACGTTGCAACAGGCGCCGCGCTCGAGCGTGTTGCCGACGTGGTCGCTCTCACTACCGTTCACCTTGAGGAGTACCTCAAGGCTCGCCATCCCGAGATGATTGAGACGGCCGTGCGTTTCCACGCGAATCTCGGCGGAGCGCCGGTGGCCATCGCGGTGTCCGCGCCGATCGTGAACGGCAGGCTCGACATGCAGTCCGAGGCCCTCGCAATCGGTGCCTCGGTGCAGAACCTGTTACTTTCGGCAGTGGACCATGGACTGGCTGCGTGCTGCATCGCGGCACCCGAATGGATTCGTGACAGCTTCGCCGAGGTCTTTGGTGTGGCGGAAGGCTCCGAGATCGTCGTACTCATCGCCGTCGGCATCGCTGCCGAGGAGCCGCCGTGCGAGCCCCGTGTCGCCGACGCCGTCACGTTTCTCGCATGAGAGAGATCAGCACGGTTTTCTTCGACGTCGGCAGCACGCTCCTTCGTCCCCATCCAAGCGTCGCGGAGGTCTGTCGGCAGGTTTTCGCCGATGCGGGACATGAGTTCGATCTGGCTACGATCGAGCAGTACATGCCGATGGTGGACCAGTACTACGAAGACCGCTACAACGAGAATGACGCCTTCTGGGTGAGCGAGGAAGCGACGTCCCAGGTCTGGGTTGGCATGTACTCCGTGCTCTGCGACAAGCTTGGTCTCCATGATGAGGCTCCGCTGCTCGCGCGCCGGGTCTACGAGGAGTTCGGGCGTCCGGATCGCTGGGCACTCTACGATGACGTCGTGCCGGCGCTAGAACGCCTGCGTGAGCGCGGGGTCGTGATCGGCATCATCTCCAACTGGGACACCCGGCTCGTCGGCGTGCTCGCCGGGCTAGGTGTCCGGGAGTACTTTGGCGATGTGATCTCGTCGGCAGCGGTGGGTCTGCGCAAACCCGATCCTCGAATCTTCGAACTGGCGTGCACGCGGATTGGGGCGATTCCGGATCGCGCCGCGCATGTAGGGGACCACCACTACGCGGATTATTGCGGCGCGCTGTCGGCGGGCATGCAGGCGGTACTGATCGATCGGAGCGGCGCGGCAGCGCTCGACCAGGTGCGCATACACTCACTCGATGCGCTCGAGGCAGCGCTCGGCATATAGTGGCCGTTCGGCAAGAGGGGAGGGCGCTATGAAGCGCTTCACGGTAATCATCAGCGGTGCGTCGGGGTCCGCATACGGCATGCGGCTCATCGAGCAGCTTCTGCATGCCGGAGATGTGACGGTGCTCTTCACCCGGCACGGCGCAGGGACCGTCGCGCGCGAGCTGGGCTTCGTGATTCCAGAAGCCGGAGCGCGGGAGGCGCTCCTGGACTTCCTGGAGCTGGCACCGGGGCTGCCCTTGCGCGTCGTGGCGTCGGAGAGCATCCTCGATCCTGCCGCATCGGACATGCAGCGGGTAGATGCGGTGATCGTTGCTCCAGCGTCGATGGACTTCGTGGCCTCCGTTGCCGCCGGGCTGGCCTCTAGCGCAGCGCTGCGGGCCGCCGAGGTCGCCCTCAAGGGGCGGTTCCCGCTCGTCCTGGTCCCCCGGGAGACGCCGCTCAGTCTCATCCATCTGCGCAACCTGACGGCGCTTGCCGAGGCGGGCGCCCTCATAGTGCCCGCGATGCCTGCGTTCAACGAGCGGCCGGGAAGTGTGGACGATCTTGTGAGCTTCGTGGTTGGCAAGGTACTGGACGTCATCGGCGTGGAGCACGCGCTGTCTGATCGTTCCGGGTAGGCTCGGGCAAGCTCGCCGCTTGTCGGCTGCTTGACGGCTACTGTGTCCGAGCGCACAATCGCAGGTGACGGGTCGTTAGCACCTAGCAATCGCAGCCGGTAGTCGTAGCAGTAGTCGTAGAAGGAGCCGCAGCCATGACCGTCGCCGAGGCGCGCAAGCGCTATCCTCTGGTGCCCAGGGAGATCCTCCAGTGGGCAGTGGACAACATCGCCGATCCCAAGGATCTTGAACGCGGACTCTTCCGCCTGGATCAGGCCAAGCGGATCGAACTCAAGTACAGCGTCTAGCCTAGACTCCTGCCGCATCTAGGATTCGCGTTCCGTGCCCGGCACGTGGTGCGGTGGCGTCCGCCGACGTGTCCTCGGGCAGTTGGCGATGAAGTCGTGCCCTCGTCCGGCGTCCCTCTCGGGCAAGTCCCGCAGTGTGAGATGGCTCCAGCGGAAGGTGAGCGAGATCCGGGGCTTTCCGAGACCAACTTCCTTTGCCCGAGACACAGAAGGACGGATCCATGAGGGACATGCTTGCAGCCGTGGCAGAAGTGGTCTCCCCGGTCTACTTGGTTGGCGGCGGCGTTCGCGATGCGGTGATGGGGCGCCCCTGCGATGACTACGATTTCGCCACGCCGCTCCCTCCAGATGCGATCGAGGCGGCTATCAAGTCGGCAGGCAAACGCGCCTATCTGACCGGGAAACGCTTCGGCACGATCGGCTTCAAAGTGAACGGCGCCAAAGTGGAGGTCACGACGTTTCGTGCCGAGACGTACGACGCCGTAGACCGCAGGCTGAGTGTGGCGTTTCTCGACGACATTGTCACGGACCTGTCGTACCGTGACTTCACGATCAACGCGATGGCGATGGATGTGAACGGGATACTTACCGATCCCTTTGGGGGTCGAGAGGATCTGCAGCGAGGACTTATACGGGCAACGGGCAACGCCCGGGCTCGTCTCAAGGAGGATCCGCTGCGGATGCTCCGGGCTGGCAGGTTTGCGGCGCAGCTCGGCTTCTCGGTTGATACAGAGACCATTCAGGCCGCCAGGCGTCTCTCGCACCGCGTGCTCACGGTGGCACACGAGCGGTGGTCTGCCGAGTTAGATAAACTGCTCCTCTCGAAGCGTCCCTCCGTGGGACTCCGGGCGCTTGTCGAGATGGATGTGCTCCGGTACGTGTGCCCCCATCTGGCGCTTCAGGTCGGCTACAACCAGGACAGCCCCTATCACATGCGCGAGCTGTGGGAGCACACACTGGCGGTTGTTGACGGAGTGCCCGCTGACATCACCCTTCGCTGGGCCGCGCTCTTGCACGATGTCGGAAAGCCCTATGCACGCGCCGAGAAGCCAGGCAGGTGTATCTATGCCAAACATGATCTCCTCGGCGCGGAGCTAGTGCTGCAGATCGCGGGGAGTCTCAAATGGGCGAATGCGCGAACTGCTGTCGTTTCCGACTTGGTCCGTGATCACCTGCGGGAGGAGAGCCCTCTGAGGGCTGCTGACAACGCCGCGAAGTGCGCTGAGGACGGGACAGAGTAGCGAAAGCTGACCGAGACGGAGCGCAGACGCTGAAAACGAAAGGCCCCGGCTCCCGAACGGGAGAGGGGCCTTCATATTTGTTGGAGGCGATGCCCAGATTCGAACTGGGGGTGAGGGCTTTGCAGGCCCCTGCCTTACCGCTTGGCTACATCGCCGATGTGCCGGGCGTACCCGGATTTCAAAGTGAAGAGGTCGGCCTTCTGGGCCTCTTGCTGCCCTTCGGTCGACCTCCGAAGTGTCGATGGAGCGGACGACGGGATTCGAACCCGCGACCCCAACCTTGGCAAGGTTGTGCTCTACCAGCTGAGCCACGTCCGCGCGCAAGGGGTAGACTACCACGGCTTTTGAGGCACGCGCAACACACTTTCTCGTCAAAATCATCCGAGATGCGGTGTGGGCGAGAATTGGGTGAGAATTGGGTCTAGCACCTGTGGAACGGACTGCTACAATAGTCGTCGCTGCTTCGGCAGTCATGGGCGCTTAGCTCAGGGGGAGAGCACTTCCTTGACGCGGAAGGGGTCAGAGGTTCAAATCCTCTAGCGCCCACCATCGTATGTAAAGAGACCTCGGCAAACAGCCGGGGTCTCTTTTTGCACTCGGTCCGCGCCGTTCTGCGAACGGGACGCCGCTCTCGGCTCAGCCCCGGGTCCGGCCGGGCGGGCTGCCTGGAGGTCGCGGCGGGATCCTTCGGGAGAGTGCTCCATCGATGGCGCCACGAGCTAGTCTCCGGCCGCGGTCTCTGGGAGACTGCGGCGCAAGAAGGCGAGGATCGGCTTGGTTGCAACTTCGGCGACGGTCGTGAAGCACCTGTCGAGGTCAACGGTGTCCTCGTGCTCGGCGTAGTGCACGAGCACGCCTATGACGCCGTTTGCGGCGAACTCCATGACGAGGGAATCGTCGTGCTCGAGACTGGTGGCGGGGATACCCAGAATCTCCAGCCACCGTGCAACCAGGGCATGTCGCGCTTGCGCTACGAGAGCCGGCGAGCTCCGTTTGCCAACGAGCAGGCAGAGGCGGCGGATAGCGGCCCGGGACTCCGCGTCCAGCTCGACGGACCGCGACTCGCCCGAGAGATACCGGGCCACGAGCGTGGAGACCTGGATGGGGAGGGCCTCTTCAGTGAGTGTCGCCGTCATGTTGTCGATGCCGTCGAAGTAGTAGTAGAACGTGCCTCGGTTGCACCGGGCCATTTCGGTGAGCATGCGCACGGTGATCTGGCCTACCGGATAGCGCTCCAGCGCCTCCCAGAACGCCTCTTCCAGCCGACGGCGCGCCGGCACCTCTTCGGAATCGTGTCGTGGGCGGGCCATCTGTACCTCCAAACCAAACACATGCGTCGTATTGCGGATTTTATCCCAACACCGTGTCCAATAAAGTCGTGATCGTGATGTTTCGTTCGAGCGCGCGGC
>Ga0068714_10002382_pt1 | contig 24371 bp, 18 predicted proteins | sample MTBNYHSulfiMetaG_FD_62988 | JGI IMG/M metagenome (GOLD analysis project Ga0068714, IMG submission 62988) | Enrichment culture microbial communities from rom New York Harbor, USA that are MTBE-degrading - MTBE-NYH (New York Harbor Sulfidogenic)... | ecosystem: Environmental > Aquatic > Marine >... | reverse complement strand
CGGTCAAGGGCAAGCTCGCTACGCTCGCGGCCTGCGGCCGCCCTTGACAGCCGGACGCCGGCCGCCTCCAGAACAACCATGAGCCAGCACGCTCTCTCGCCCAGACGCTCCACGGTCAACCGTCCCAACCTGCCTCGCGGTCGCGCCGGCCCTGCTACAATCAAGATCTCGAGTCTCAAAACCTCGAGGCCACGACCCACGGAGGTCCAGATGAAAATCCCGTCCCTGATCCTGAAGCAGCTGTACACCTTCGGCAGCCTGGAAAACAGCCCCGATGGGGTCCGATTCACCCTCAAGAACCGTCTCAGCGACGCGTCCCTGGCAGGGGTCACCGCACTCCGAGTGGACGGGGAGAACGTACCACTCGAGCGGGTGCGGCTCGAGCTCGGCGACGGCGACTCCGTGGCCGCGACCGACGTCAGCGCCGGCCGGCCACTCCCCTTCCCGCTGCGACGGCAGGTGCACATGCTGTGGCAGGGCGCGAGCCTCGAGGACGGCTCCCACGAGCTCGAGATCTCCTTCGCGGCCGAGCCGTTCGGCACCTTCTCCTTCACCGTCAAGGACGCCATCCGCTCGGCCCGGCCGGCCGAGGTCAAGGTACCCTGCGACAAGGAGAACAACTACACGCCCGAGATCGTCAGGGCGCGCCATGAGTTCGCCCGCGAGCTCAGCGGCGCCTCGTTCACCCACGTCGGCGGCTACTCCTTCGACCCGGCTCTGACCCAGGGCAACGTCGAGAACTTCTTCGGGGTGGCGCAGGTCCCCATCGGCCTCGCCGGTCCGCTCAAGGTCAACGGCGAGCACGCCCAGGGGGACTTCCTCATCCCGCTGGCCACCACCGAGGGCACCCTGGTGGCCTCCTACAACCGCGGGATCAAGGTCCTGAACCTCTCGGGGGGGGTCACCTGCACGGTCCAGGCCGACATGATGCAGCGGGCGCCGGTCTTCGTGTTCGACTCGGCACGCGAGGCGCGCACGTTCCGCGACTGGGTCAACGCCAACCTCGAAGCGATCCGGCAGGCGGCGGAAGCCACCTCGTCGGTGGCCAAGCTGCTGTACGTCGACACCTACCTGTCGAACAAGTTCGCCTACCTGCGCTTCAACTACACGACCGGGGACGCGGCCGGCCAGAACATGGTCGGCCGGGCGACGTTCGCCGCCTGCAGCTGGATCCTGGACCAGGTCGACACGGTCCGCCGGTTCTACCTCGAGTCCAACCTCGCCACCGACAAGAAGCACTCGCAGATCAACCTGATGCGGACCCGTGGGAAAAGGGTCACCGCCGAGGCCGTGGTCCGACGCGATGTGCTCGTGCAGCACATGCGGGTGGAGCCGGAGAGCCTCCAGTACCACTCGTCGGTGTCCAACGTCGGCGCGTTCATCTCCGGCGCCAACAACAACGGGGCCCACTCCCCCAACGGCATCACCGCCATGTTCATCGCCACCGGCCAGGACGTGGCCAACGTCGCGGAGTCGTCGTCGGGCATCCTCTACACCGAGCTGACGGCGGACCGCGACCTGTACATCTCACTCACCATCCCGTCGCTGATCGTGGCCACCTACGGCGGCGGCACCGGCCTGCCCACCCAGAACGAGTGCCTGGGTCTGCTCGGCTGCCAAGGCCAAGGCAAGGTCAACAAGCTCGCCGAGATCGTGGCCGGGGTCGCCCTCGCCGGTGAGCTGTCGCTGGGGGCCGCGATCTCGTCGCTCGACTGGGTGTCGAGCCACGAGAAGTACGGGCGGAACAGGTAGTCGCGCGGCGCCTGTGGCGGTTTTCGCTACAACGCTCCAGTCGAATCCCCCACAGGGCCGTGGCGGCTCCTTCGGCGAAAGTCGCCCGATCGTCACGATACCTCCGACCTGTCGACAGCCGGCATACTCCCCGAAACAAGCCTCGGCAGAAGAACCGAGGCCGGTCGCGCGGGCTCGGGGCCCGCCTCGGACAAACCGAACGAACCTGGAGGTTACCCATGAAGCACGCCTGGACCCTTCGTTACGCCCTGGCCATCCTACTGGTGGCGGGACTCTCCGTCGCTTGCTCGAGCAAACCCAAAGCCGTGACGGCGCCGGTGGCGCCGACCGCGCCGGCCTCCGCCTCGAGCCAGCCGTCGACACCGGAGCAGGTCGTCGAACCGACCGCGGCGGCGATTCCCTCCGAAGAGGTGGCCGAGGAGCTCCCGAACGACATCCAGGAGCTGAACCGCCGGGGCTTCCTCAAGGACGTGTTCTTCGACACCGACAAGTACGACCTCAAGCCGGAGGCTCGCGAGCTCCTGGCTCAAAACGCGGCCTGGCTCCAGCGCTACCCCACCGTCAGGATCGTGGTCGAGGGCCACTGCGACGAGCGCAACACCCGGGAGTACAACCTGGCCCTCGGCGACCGCCGGGCTGGTGCCGTGCGCGACTACCTTGTCTCCCTCGGGGTGCCCGAGAACAGGATGACGACCATCAGCTATGGCGAGGAGCGGCCCTTCGCCCTCGGTAACGACGAGAGCGCGTGGCGGCTGAACCGGCGCTCACACTTCCTCATCACCGGGCGGTAGGCCGGTGGGGCGGGCTCAGCCCCCGCCCTGGGGTCGCTCGACAGGCGCAGAGGGTAAAGGCGGACAGGGTCATGGGACATCCGGCGCGACGTCGCGATGGCCGGGTGGTAGGCTGGGCCTGATGCCCGGTTCTCCCTCCCCCCCGCAGCACCCGCAGTCGCCGACAGCGGCCCCGGGCAAGGCGCGCCCGTTGCAGGTGCGCCTCGTGCCGGTCCTGATCGCCGGCTTGCTGGTTCTGGCGACCTTCGGGGTGTGGCGCCTGCAGGTCCAGCACCAGCATCGGCTCCTGGTCCGCCACACCGAGGACGTCTGCGTGCAGGCCGCGCGGCGGCTGCAGACCTTCGTCGGTGCCCAGCTCTCGATGGCCGCGGTGCTCGGCGAGGACTGGTCCCGTCACGGCGGAGCGGGCTCGGAGCGCGACCGCTTCAGCACCCTGGCCGCGCTGGTCCTGGCCGAGTTCAGGAGCTTTCACGCCATCGCGCTCGTTGACACCCTGGGCCGGCCGCTCCTGGTGGCGAACGAGCCCGACAGCTCGGTTGCCGCCTATCTCGACGAGCACGGGCAGGAGCTGCTCGGTCTCGCGCCGGGATTCGACGGGGTGGTGCTGTCCGACCCCTACCAGGTGCAGCCGGGGGACGTCAGTTTCTTCGCCGCGTGGACCCTCGGGCGGGCCCCCCTCGACGCGACCCACGTGGTGGTACGCGCCGGGATCAGCCGCATCCTGGAGTCGGAGCCGGACCTCGAGGTCGTGGGGCAGACCGGTTCGGGCCACGAAGCGGTTCGGCTGTGCCGCGACCTGGCCCCGGACGTGCTGCTGTTGGACTTCAGCCTGCCGGACCTCGACGGCCTCGAGGTCACCCGCCAGGTCGTCGCCATGCGACTGCCGACCAAGGTCCTGATCCTGACCATGCACTCCAGCGAAGAGTACGCGTACCGGCTCCTGCGTACCGGCGCCTCCGGCTTCCTGCTCAAGGGCGCCCCGGCGGAGGAGCTGCTGTCCGCACTGCGCAAGGTCGTCCGCGGGGTCCGGTACGTGACCCCCCAGATCGTGGACCGGCTGGTGGCGCGGATTGGGCAACCGATCGAGGAGGCGCCGGAGTCCGTGCTGTCGGACCGGGAGATGCAGGTCCTCGTTCGCATCGCCTCCGGAATGACCACGCGCGAGGTCGCCGAGGACCTCAGCTTGAGCCCGAGCACGGTGGAGACCTACCGCACCAGGGTGCTCGAGAAGCTCAACCTGCGCAACACCGTCGAGCTGACCCGCTTCGCCATCCGTCGCGGCCTCGTCGACCCGGGCTGACCGCCGCTCCCACCTCAGCTCCCTCGAGGCGAAGGCACGAGCTCAACTACCTCGGCCCTGTCGACCGAGCCGAGACAGACTGGGACCAGACCCCGCTTGCCGACAGCCGCGACGAACCTGGGGAACAGGAGGGACCTCACCACGAACAGCCTGTGCTCCGGCTCGTCGAGCTCGGCAACCAGCGTCGACGACCAGTATTGACGCCGCCCGCTCTCCCAGTGCTTCTGGTCGACGGCGACGAACTCGATCTCCATGTCGAAGTAGAGTGACAGCCCGAAGCCCTCGTCCAGCCCCACGATGACCACTTCGTCGAACCGGCTCACGTCGGTCAGGGCGGCGATCGCCCGTGCCTGGCTCCTGGCGTCGCGCCGCACCTCGGCGGCGGCGAACCCGGCCTTGAGGCCGACCAGCCCGACGGACCACACGCCGAGCGCCAGGATCAGGCCGCGGGACCAGCGCCAGCGTGGGGCGAGCTCCCGGCCCACGAGCAGCGCCAGAGGAGGAAACAGGGGCAGGAGGTAGAGCTGCAGGCGGCTGCGTGCGAGGACGAAGACCGCCAGCGGCACGAGCACCCATGCCGCGAGAAAGAGGCCGGTCCGGTCGACCCGAGCCGCCTCCCTCCACCGCGCGGGCCGAAGCCACTGGATGCCGGTACGCCACCGGCGCGCGAGCACCCAGGTCCAGGGGAGCAGACCACCGACCAGGGTCGGCAGGTAGACCTTGAGCGGCCCGTACCACTGCGCGTTGCGGTCGAAGGACGACGAGGTCATGCGTTCCACGATCTCGCTCCCGAGAAAGTAGCTCAGGAGCCTCGGCTCCCGAGCGACCACCACGACGTACCAACCGAGCCCTACCAGGGCAAACCACACCAACCCCGACCAGCAGAGCAGGCTCCTCAGGCCACGGCGCCCCTCGGCCCCAGCCACCACCAGCATGCCGGCCAGTGGCATCAGCCCGACCGGTCCCTTGGTGAGGAAGGCCGCGCCGAGCGCGAGCCACACGAGTGCGCACCACGCGCGCCGCCTCCCGCCACTGTCCCACCAGCCAGCGACGAACGCCGCGGCGGCCGCGGTCTCGAAGAACGCGAGAAGGGTGTCGGTGGTGGCGATGTTGGCCGCGACGAAGGGCAGCAGCATGGTGGCGTAGACCACCGGCGGCAGCTCTGGCCGCTCGGGGAGGAGCCTTCGCGCCAGACACCAGACCAGCAGAACGGTTCCCACGAAGGCCAGCGCGTGCGGCAGGCGCGCGCCCCACTCGTTGCGCCCGAGGAGCCCGACACCGCCTGCAATGGCCCAGTAGGTCAGCGGCGGTTTGGTGAAGTGCGGGATCTCGTGGTGGAGGTGCGGGACCACGAAGTCGCGAAGCCGCACCATCTCCAACGCGACGTTGACGTAACGCCCCTCGTCGACCTCCCACAGACCGCGGGAGCCCTGGAAGGCGAGGGCGTAAAGGAGGAGCAGCACGACCGCCCCTGCCGCGACCGCCCACCGCCGGCCACGGTCAGGGATGGATTCGAGACCGTACCCTTCAGCGCTCATCCGGGAGGATTATCGCAGAACCCGAATCTCAAGAGGCCGGCTCCGTTGTATCCTCACGGGGTCGCGCCGTCTTCTCCGCTGGACGGCGCCACGAAACCCGGAACGGGTGAATCCCGTACCGCCCTCGGGAGGTCGAGCATGCGACGAGTAACTCTGTTGGCAGCCCTGATCGCTGTCCTCGCCGCCGGCACTGCCGGCGCCCAGACCAAGCTGCTGCGGTTCCCCGACATTCACGGGGACACCGTGGTCTTCTGCTACGGCGGCGACCTGTGGAAGGTCCCCGCCACCGGCGGCACCGCGGTCCGCCTCACCGCGCACCCGGGCCAGGAGCTGTTCCCGAAGCTCTCGCCCGACGGCGGCTGGATCGCGTTCACCGGCCAGTACGACGGCGACGAGCAGGTCTACGTCATGCCGGCCGAGGGCGGGGAGCCGAAGCGCCTCACCTACTACCCGGCGCACGGTCCTCTGCCGCCGCGGTGGGGCTACGACAACCAGGTGTACGGCTGGACGCCGGACGGGACGAAGATCCTGTTCCGCTCGCTGCGCGACTCCGACGGCATCAAGGTGGAGACCTCGCTGTACACCGTCAGCGTGAACGGCGGCCTGCCGGTCAGGCTGCCGATGCCCACCGCCGGCGCCGGGGACTTCTCCCCCGACGGGAAGAGGATGGTCTACTCCCCCCTGTTCCGGGACTTCCGCACCTGGAAGCGGTACGAGGGGGGCTGGGCGCAGAACCTGTACCTGTTCGACCTCGCCAGTCACGAGACCCGTCCAGTCGCCCACAGCCCCCGCACCGAGCGGGACCCGATGTGGATCGGCGACTCCGTGTACTTCGTCTCCGACCGCGACGGGACGCTCAACCTCTACGCCTGGGACGCCGCGACCGACGCGGTCCGGCAGCTGACCCACAGCACCGTCTGGGACGTGCGCTGGGCGAGCTCCGACAACGCCCGCAGGATCGTCTACGAGCTCGACGGTGAGCTGCAGGTCCTCGACACTTCAACCGGAGAGGATCGCCGAATCGCGATCCACGTCCCCGACGACGGGCTCGCCCGGCGGCCGTCGCGCATCTCGGTCGCGGGCAACGTCGAGGACTTCGAGCTCTCGCCCAAGGGGGAACGGGCCCTGCTCGTCGCCCGCGGCGACCTGTTCACCGTCCCGATCGAGAAGGGGCCGACCCGCAACCTCACCCGCTCCTCCGGCGCCCACGACCGCTGGGCGCGGTGGTCGCCGGACGGCGCCACCATCGCCTACATCTCCGACTCGACCGGCGAGGACCAGGTGTGGCTGGTCGACCAGGCCGGCGCCGGCGCGGCACGGCAGCTGACCAGCGGTCACGCCGCCATGCTCTACGCGCCGGAGTGGTCCCCCGACGGCAGTCGCCTCGCCTTCTCGGACAAGGACGGGCGCCTGTTCGTGGTCAAAGTGGCCGACGGCGCCGAAGTCGAGGTGGCGGACGACGCCTACGGCCAGATCCGCGACTACGCCTGGTCCCCGGACGGCGCCCACCTCGCGTTCTCCATGGGCAACCGCAACGGCAACAGCTCGCTCCACATCTGGAGCGTCGCCGGCGCGACCCTGCGGCGGGTCACGGACGACCTGTTCAACGTGTACTCGCCCGCCTGGGACCCGGAGGGTCGCTACCTGTACGTCCTCTCCGAGCGGGAGTTCGCCCCGCAGATCTCCGCGGTGGAGTGGAACTTCGCCGGCAATCGGATGACCGGCATCTTCGCCATGACCCTGCGCGAGGACGTCCCCGACCCGTTCGCCCCGGAGAGCGACGAGGTCACCGTCGACGGCGACGAGAAGAAGGAGCCCGCGAAGGCTGAGGAGGCGGACTCGGGGAAGAGCAAGGACAAGGGGAAGGGTGAAAAGGACGACGAGAAGAACGACGAGAAGAAGCCGGTCGTCGTCGACTTCGACCGCCTCGCCGAGCGGATGACGCGCCTGCCGGTGGGCTCCGACAACGTCAACGGGCTCGCCGCCACCGACAAGCTGGTGCTCTACTCCACTGTCGGCCCGTTCTTCTACGGCCGCCCCAGCCCCGAGAAGCCGGCTCTGCACGTGTTCTCCCTCGAGGACAGGGAAGAGTCGGTCCTGGCCGCCGACATCGCCGGCTACGCCCTCTCCCGCGACGGGAAGAAGGCGCTCGTCCGCCAGAACGGCGCCTTCAAGCTGCTCGACGTGAAGGCCGGCCCGAAAGGGGGCCCGCCGGGGGGCGGCGACGCCAAGACCATCTCCACCGCCGGGCTCGAGGTGGACCGCATCCCGGCCGAGGAGTGGGAGGAGATCTTCGACGAGGTCTGGCGCCGCTACCGGGACTTCTTCTACGTCCGCAACATGCACGGCTACGACTGGAAGGCCATCGGCGACCGCTACCGCCAGCTGGTCGAGCACGTGGCGCACCGCTCGGACCTCAACTACGTCCTCGGCGAGATGGTGGCCGAGCTCAACGTCGGCCACGCCTACATCGAGGGGGGAGACTTCGAGATCCCCGAGCGCCCGACCGTCGGCCTGCCGGGGGCCCGATTCGAGCTCGACGAGGCGGCCGGTCGCTACCGCGTCGCTCGGATCCTGCCCGGCCACAACCAGGAGCAGAAGTACCGCAGCCCCCTCACCGAGGTGGGGGTCAAGATCGCCGTCGGGGAGTACGTCCTCGCTGTTGACGGCGAGGAGCTGAAGGCGCCGGACAACCCCTACCGCCTGCTCCAGAACAAGACCCACCCGGTGACCCTGAAGGTCAACGGAAAACCGACCCTGGAGGGCGCCCGCGAGGTCACCTACGACCCGGTTGACAGCGAGGACTCCCTCCTCTACCTCGAGCGGGTCCTGCACAATCGGGAGCTGGTGAGCCGGGCCACCGACGGCCGCGTCGGCTACCTCCACATCCCCGACATGGGCGCGCCCGGCATCTACGAGTTCATCAAGTGGTTCTACCCCCAGATCCGCAAGGAGGGCATGGTCGTCGACGTGCGCGGCAACGGCGGCGGCAACGTCTCCCAGTGGATCATCGAGCGCCTCGACAGCAGCCTGATGGGGACCCGGTTCGGCTCCCGCAGCGACGAGCCCGGGACCTACCCCGCGACCGTCTTCCACGGCCACAAGGTGTGCCTGATCAACCAGACCTCGGCCTCGGACGGCGACATCTTTCCCCACTACTTCCGCAAGGCGGGGCTCGGGCCCCTCATCGGCAAGCGCACGTGGGGCGGGGTGGTCGGAATCGGCGGCACTGGCCCGCTCGTGGACGGCGGGGTGGTCTTCGTACCCCAGAGCGGCACCAACGACGAGAACGGCAACTGGATCATCGAGGGGCACGGGGTGGACCCCGACATCGAGGTTGAGAATGACCCCGCCTCGGTCATCGCGGGCCGCGACCCGCAGCTCGAGCGAGGCATCCAGGAGGTCCTGAAGGCAATGGAAGCGGAGCCGATGAAGCTCCCCAGCCGCCCGCCGGACCCGGTGAAAACGAGGTAGCACGGGGCCCTCGCCTGGGGGTGAACGAAGACAACGGCGCGACGCGGGCGCTGACGGCAACCCAACGGCGCCGAGGCCGTCAGCGCTCGCGAAGGGGAAGGAACGCCAAGGCGCGAAGGGCGCGAGCGCTTCCACACAGCTGTCATCCCGAGGAAGCCAGAGGCTGACGAGGGATCTGCCTCAACGAAGGCTCGCCCTGCGCTGGGGCAAATCCCTCCGCTCGCTCCGCTCGCGTTCGGGATGACATGGATGGGAGCGCGCTGACGCTCGGGATCGAGTTCGGGATGACATGGATGGGAGCGCGCTGACGCTCGGGGCCGCGTTCGGGATGACGGGCGCTCGCGGATTCACGGAGGTGGCAGACGACAAAGGGGCTGCTCCCGGGAAGCGCCGCGCAGAACTCCGTGTTCCTCTGCGCGAGGGGGGAGAACGACACATGACGCTGTCGACTCGTGACGCCAGGGAGCTCCTGCTTCGACTCCGGACCGTGGCGACGTCGCCCGACGTTCCCGCCAAGCGGGCCACGATCCAGAGCGCGCTCCGGGCCGCCGGCCTTTCGACCCCAGCGGAGGTCCAGGAGGCGGTGACGGCCGTCCTCCGCGAGGACCCATCCCTCGAATCGGCAGTGGCGGACGTCATCCGGGCCTACCAGTTCCACGGCGAGGACCCGGTGGAGCTGTCGAAGAAGTCCTACGACGTGATCTTCCACAAAATGGAGGGGGAGCGCTGGTTCACGTTCTTCAACCACGGGCTCGCTCCACTCACCGAGGACGAGGCGGCCGAGCTCCCGCGTCTCGGGCCAGAGGACGACCGCTGGCGCCACCAGACCCTCCTCTACCTTTACCTCCTGGTCCTCGCCACCCGGGTGCAGGGGGGGGGCGTCCTGCGCCCGGGTCTCGAGCTGCTGGACGTCGGCTGCGGTCGCGGCGGCGGGCTGTCCGCCATGAAGCGACACTTCCCGCTGGGGCGGGCGGTGGGCCTCGACCTCAACGCCAACCAGATCGCGTTCTGCATCGACCGCCACCGCGACGTCGACGTCGAGTTCCGGCAAGGGAACGCCCTCGACATGCCCTTCGAGGACCGGTCGTTCGACCTCGTCACCAACGTCGAATCGTCGCACTGCTACGGCGACGTGGGCCAGTTCTTCCGGGAGGTGTCCCGGGTTTTGAAGGACGAAGGCCTGTTCCTGTTCACCGACATCCGCGCCCCTTTCGACGTCGAGCGGGACCGGCTCCTGCGGCAGCTCGGCGACGCGGGTCTCGAGGTCCTCCTCGAGGAGGACATCACCGCCAAGGTCGCACGGGCGTGCGAGGTCGACTCCACCCGGTTCCAGTTCGAGGTCTTCGGCAGTGACAAGGCCGCCTACCCCAGGCAGATCGCCCAGGAGAAGTACCAGGTCTACTCCACCCGGTCGGCGGTCTACCTGGCGTACGTGATCCGGAAGACGGCTCGCTGACCGGTCACTCCGTCGCGCCCGCGGCCTGCAGGGCGGCGACGACCTCGTCCGGCGCCGCAGAGAATCGCGCCGTCGTCAGCGGCCTCTCGCCGTTGCCCAAGGTCGCGTTGACGTCGGCGCCGGCTCCGATCAGGGCGGTGACGACGGCCAGGTTTCCCGCCCTCGCCGCCGCGTGCAGTGGGGTCTGGTCATAGCTGTCCCGGGCGCCGACGTCGGCCTTCCGCTCCAGGAGCAGGGTGATGATTCCCGCTGGCATGGAGGACTCGATCGCGACGATCAGGGCCGGGGTCCCGAAGCTGGTCCTGACGTTGGGGTCCGCCCCGGCGTCGAGCACCGCCCTGATGAGCGCCTCGTCGCCGTCGGACAGCGCCATCAGCAGCGGCGCGCCCAGCACGGTGGGCGCGTTGACGTCGGCGCCCGCCGCCGCGAGCTGCGGGATCAGCTCGGTCTGCCGGTACTGCACTGCGCTCATGATCGGCGTGCGCCCATCCGAATTGGCGCGGTTCGGGTCGGCCTTGGCCTCGAGCAGGAGCGGGACCACCTCCAGGTAGCCGTCCTCGACCGCCTTCAGGAGGATCGAGTCCCCATCCGGCTCGGTGGCGTTGACGTTCGCGCCGTTCGCCATGAGGTACTCCGCGATCTCCAGTTGGCGGGTGTCCACAGCGCGCAGGAGAGGCGTGTGACCGACGCCGTCGACGAAGTCCACGGTGGCGCCGGCCTCGACGAGCAGAGTGACGATCTCCAGCGACCCCGCCTGCGCCGCCCAACCCAGCACCGAGCGATCGTTGTAAACCGCGTTGGCATCGCCCCCCCTGGCGAGCAGCGCGGCCACCTTCGAGGCGTCCTGGAACATCACAGCCTCGGTCATCGGGTCGAGCGCCTCGGGCTGCGCCGACGCCGCCACCGGGAGCATGAACGAGAACGCGAGCACGCTGAGCGCAACGCGAGAATGCATCCCCGCACCTCCTCGCCCTGTGAACGCCGCCGCTCCGAAGCCGCATTCCTTCCCCGCGCCCGACACCCCGCGACCTCGCCGGCGCCCATGCCAGACCGGCGGGGGCGTGAGATGATGGGGCATGGTCATCCGACGCCCCGACGGCGACGACCCACGGGCCTGTGATGCTGCCGACATGACCGTCGACCTCCTCGCCCTGAGCCGGGCCACCGGTGGGGACCCGGCTCTCCAGCGGGAGGTCGTCCGCATGCTGGTGGAGCAGGCCGCGGAGAAGCTCGAGCTCATCCGCCAGTCGCTCGTTGAACGGGACGCGGACACACTTCGGCGGGCGTGCCACACCCTCCTCGGCTCCTGCTCCACCCTCGGCGCGGTGAAGATGGCCGAGCTGTTGTCGCTCCTCGAGGAGGCCGCGCTGGCAGGGGACTTCGAAACCGGCAGCAGAGTGTGTGCGGACCTCTCAGCCGTCGCCCGTCGCTCACTGGCGCTCCTGGAGGAAAGTGTGCTAGCCTTGAGGTGAGGAGCACAAATGCACGCCGACCGACCACAACTGGAGCGGGTTGTCGTCGCCGATGACAATCGGATTATCCGCGCCGTGCTCAGCGACATCTTCGCTCGCCTCGGGGTGGAGGTGGTGGAGGCCGCCGACGGTCGGGAGGCCCTCGAGCGCATCCTCTCCTCGAATCCCCAGCTCGCCGTGCTCGACATCGTGATGCCCCACCTCGACGGCTTCCAGGTCGCCGACCAGGTCAACCGGCTTTGCGGCGATCACCGCCCGGTGATCTTCATGACCACCGCCGTGTACAAGACCTCCATGTGGGAAGGGGAAGCGAAGCGGACCTACGGCGCCGCGGAGTACCTGCGCAAGCCGATCGACCCGGACGACCTCGTCGCCAGGATCAGCCGGCACCTCCGCCTCCCCGGCGAGCAGCACGCCAACCTCGCGGGCTGAGCCACCACCGCACCCGAGAGAACGCAAACCCGCCACGGAGACGCAGAGAGCACCAACGCTGCGAAAGACCTGTCATCCCGAACGCGGACCCGAAGGGGCCGCGGAGGGATCTGCCTCAACGAAGGCGCTCCCTTCGCTGGGGGAGATCCCTCCGCTCCCCCTCGCTGAGGCTCGGGGTCGCGTTCGGGATGACATGGTGGCGGCGCTTCGTGACGGGCACTCCTGTGGTCACCGTCGGGTACGGGTGAGAGGGTAGAATCCCTCTCCGCATGGGGCTCGAGATCTTCTCCGCACCGGTTCGGGAGTGGTTCGCCGCCGCGTTCCCCGCGCCCACCCGTGCCCAGGAGCTGGCCTGGCCCCGGATCGCCGCCGGCGCCCACGTCCTGGTCACGGCGCCGACCGGCTCGGGCAAGACCCTGACCGCGTTCCTGTGGGCCCTCGACCGGCTGCTGTCCGACTCCTGGGACGGCGGCCAGGTTCGGGTGCTGTACGTGTCCCCCCTCCGCGCCCTCGGCACCGACATCCGCCGCAACCTCCTCGCCCCCCTGGCGGAGCTGGAGCCGCGGTTCGCCGACGGCACGTCGAGGCGGCCGCGGGTTCGGGTCGAGGTCCGCTCCGGGGACACCCCGGCCGAGGACCGCCGGCGGATGCTGCGATCGCCGCCAGAGATCCTGGTCACGACGCCGGAGAGCCTCAACATCCTCCTCACCTCCCGGCGAGGTCGTGAGCTTCTCTGCGGCCTGCGGACCGTGATCCTCGACGAGGTCCACGCGGTGGCCGCCTCCAAGCGCGGGGTCCACCTGATCACCGCGGTGGAGCGCCTGGTGCGCCTTTCCGGCGAGGTGCAGCGCCTCGCCCTGTCGGCCACGGTGCGCCCGGCCGGGCGGGTGGCGGAGTGGGTCGGCGGCTTCCGCCTCGAGGGGGACGACATCGCGCCCACGTACCGGCCGCGGCCGGTGGAGGTGGTGGACGCGGGGGAGGCCAAGCGCTACGACCTCGCCGTCGCCTTCGCCGGACCGGCGCCCGACAAGGGCTCCGCCTGGGAGCCCGTGGCCTCGAGGCTGCGCTCCGCCGCGCTCCGCAACCGCTCGACCCTGATCTTCGCCAACAGCCGCCGGACCGTGGAGAAGGTGGCGCGGCTGGTGAACGAGCAGGGAGGAGACCAGCTCGCCTGGTCCCACCACGGCTCGCTGTCGAGGGAAATCCGCCAGATCGTGGAGGAGCGCCTCAAGGCCGGGCAGCTGCGCGCCATCGTCGCCACCAGCTCCCTCGAGCTCGGGATCGACGTCGGCGCCGTCGACGAGGTCGCGCTGGTGGGGTGCCCGACCTCGGTGATGTCGGCCGTCCAGAGGCTGGGACGCGCTGGCCACCGGGTCGGCGAGGTCAGCCGCGGCCGCCTCTACCCCCTCTTCGGCCGCGACCTGCTCCAGGCCGGGGTGCTTGCCCGGGCGGTGGTGGAGGGAGAGATCGAGGAGGTGCGCCCGGTGGGCGCCGCCCTCGACGTCCTCGCCCAGGTAGTGCTCTCGATGGCTGTGGCGGAAACGTGGACGGTAGAGCGGCTGCACGCCTTCCTGCGGACCACCTGGCCCTACCACCGCCTCACCCGGCGCCAGCTCGACCTGGTCCTGGACCTGCTGACCGGCCGCTGGGCCTCCACCCGGTTGCGGACCCTGCGACCGCTGATCGCCCTCGACAGGGTCGACGGCACCTTGCGCGCCCGCCCCGGCGCCGAGCAGCTCCTGTACATGGCGGGGGGGACCATCCCGGACCGCGGCTACTTCCGCCTCCGCCTGGAGGGCTCGGGCGACGCCCTCGGCGAGCTGGACGAGGAGTTCGTGTGGGAGCGCTCCATCGGCGACACCTTCACCCTCGGGGTGCAGACCTGGCGCATCCAGCGCGTCACCCACAACGACGTCTTCGTCACCCCGGCCGGCGCACGCAGTGCCATGGCCCCTTTCTGGCGGGCCGACGAGCGGGACCGCTCACTGCACCTCTCGGAGCGGGTGGCGGCGCTCCTCGAGCTGGTGGAGCCGCGGCTCGGGGACGAAGAGCTCGGTTCCGAGCTCGCGGAACGCCTCCTCCTGGAGAGGGATGCCGCCACCGAGCTGGTGCGCTACCTTGCCGCCCAAAAGGCGGCCACGCAGGCCCTCCCCCACCGCCACCGGGTGGTCGTCGAGCAGACGGCGGGGCCGGCCGGCCGCAGCGACCACGTTCAGCTGGTCCTCCACACCCTGTGGGGCGGGCGTGTCAACCGCCCGCTCGCCTGCGCCCTCTCCGCCGCCTGGGAGGAACGCTTCGGGCTCCGGCCCGAGGTCGTCCACGACGACGACTGCGTGGTGCTGACCGTGCCCTCCCCGGCACCCCTGCAGGACCCCCTCGAGCTGGTGACGTCGTCCTCGCTGGAACTCAACCTCCGCGCCTCCCTCGAGCGCACCGGGTTCTTCGGCGCCCGCTTTCGTGAGGCCGCCGGCGTCGCCCTCGCCCTGCCGCGGGCCGGCCTGAGGCGCCGCACCCCCCTCTGGGTGACCCGCGCCCGCGCCAAGGAGCTGCTGGATGCGGTGGGGGCCTCGGGGGACTTCCCGCTGGTGCTGGAGGCGTGGCGCGCCTGCCTCGAGGACGAGATGGAGGTGGAGGCCCTCGCCCGGCTGCTCGACGAGGTGGCGAACGGGACGATCGAGGTCCGCCGGGTCCGCACCGAGGCCCCGTCCCCGTTCGCTACCGGCGCCCTGTGGAAGCAGACCAGCTCCCTGATGTACGAGGACGACGTGCCGACGGCCGTGCGTGGCCCCCGCCTGGACGAGGAGCTCCTGCGGGAGGTGGCCCTGTCCGGTCGGCTCCGGCCGCGCCTCGACAAGGCACTGGTGGCCCGCTTCGGGGCCAAGCTCCGGCGCACTTCTCCCGGCTACGCCCCCACCGACCCGTCCGAGCTGCTGGAGTGGGTCAAGGAGCGCCTCGCGATCCCGCTCGACGAGTGGCGGGAGCTGCTCGACGCCGTCCGGCGCGACGCGGGGGCAGACCCTCGCGAGCTCGTGGCAGAGGTCTCCGACCGCCTGGCAGCGGTGGTCCTCCCCAACCGTGAGATGCCGTCTCTTGTCGCAGCCGTCGAGCAGCTCCCGCGCCTGCTCCGGGCCACCGGCCGCGGGCGCGACCAGGTGAGCCTCCTCCGGGCGACGCTGGACGGGCTCCCGGTCGACGGGGCGGGGGCCGCCCTCGCCCTGCTGCCCGACCTCGACGACGAGGCCGACCCGGAGGCCGCCCTCCCCGGCCTGCTCGCCGACTGGCTCCGGTTCTACGGCCCGGTACGGCCGTCCGAGATCGCGCGCGCGTTCGACCTCCCCGACGCCGAGGTCGCCGAGGCCCTGACCGCCCTCGCGCAGGGCCAGCAGGTGGTCCTGGACGAGCTCACCGCCGGCGCCGCCGGGGTCGAGGTCTGTGACCGGGAGAACCTCGAGCGGCTGCTGCGCTCGGCCCGCGCCGAGGCCCGGACCGTCCTCGAGGCGCGCCCCCTGGACGAGCTGCCGCTGTTCCTCGCGGTGCAGCAGGGCCTGGCCACCGACCAGGCCGGCTTGACCGAGCTGGAGACCGCCCTCGAGGCGCTGTTCGGCTGCCCGGCGCCCGCCGAGAGCTGGGAGACGGAGCTGCTGCCCGCCCGGCTGGAGCCCTACCTGCCATCCTGGATGGACACCCTGCTGGCCGAGACCGGCCTCGAGTGGATCGGCTGCGGGCCGAGGCGGCTCGCGTTCGCCCTCGCCGACGACCGGGAGCTCTTCGTCGAGCCCGAGGGGGAGGACGTCCCCGCGGACCACCTGTTGCCGTCCCCGTCGGGTCGCTTCCCGTTTCCCGACCTGCTCGCCCACACCTCGTTGCCGTCGGCCGAGCTGGCGGCCCGCCTGTGGCAGGAGGCGTGGGCCGGCCGCGTCACCAGCGACGTCTTCGCCCCGGTCCGGACCGGCGCCCGCTCTGGCTTTCGGCCCACGGCGCTCGACGACCGGGCGTCGGCGCGGCACTCCCGCCGCGGCCGCTTCGACCGCTGGCGGGGGAGCCGCCCGTTCGCCGGGGCGTGGTTCCGGCCACGTCCCGTGGCCGCGCCGTCCGACCCCCTGGAAGCCGAGGAGCTCAACCGCGATCGGGTGCGGGTCCTCCTCGACCGCTACGGGGTTCTCTTCCGCGAGCTGCTCGAGCGTGAGCTCCCGATGCTGCGCTGGCGCGCCCTGGTCCGCACCCTCAGGGTCATGGAGCTGGGCGGCGAGGTGATCGGGGGCCGGTACTTCGCCGGAGTGCCCGGCCTCCAGTTCGCGTCCCCGGCGGCCGTGCGGCGCCTGGAGCAGGGCCTCCCGACGGACCGGGTGTTCTGGTTGAACGCGGTTGACCCGGCCTCCCCCTGCGGCCTCGGCCTCGACGGCTTCTCGTTCCCCCTGCCGCGCCGGACCCCCGGCAACCACCTGGTCTTCCACGGCTCACGCCTGGTGGTGACCTCGGAGGGGAGCGGCCGCCGCCTGACAATCTCGGTCGGCCCGGACCACCCCCATCTCCTCGACTACCTCGGGTTCCTCAAGGTCCAGCTCGGACGCTCCGAACGCCCCCGCGCCGCGGTGGTGGTGGAAACGGTCAACGGCGAGCCCGCCGCCACCAGCCCCTATCGACCCGTCCTCGCCGAGGTGGCGGCGGTCTCCCGCTCCCCCGGCGGCGCGTTGCGGCTCGGCCGGCGCTACACTTCATGAGAGCAGGAACCGCAGAGCCCTCTCCCGCCCGGGCCGCAGGTCGGCCTCGGGCAGGCACGCCTCGAGCCAGTCGCGAGGAAACTCGCGCAGCACCTGCCACGGCGCCCGGCGAAGAGCGAGGATGGTGTACTTGCGTGCGACCGACGGTCGGGCGAGCAGGTCTTTCAGGTCGCCGACCATCGGGTGCTTGAGGATCCCGGGGAACACTGGCAGCACCACCTCCCGTCCGGAACCCAATGGGCAGCGCACGCTGCCCACGCTCTCGACGAACCGGTAGGAACGTCTCATTCGCGAGTCGCTCCCCGTGAAGCCTCCTCCTTGAGCCAGGAGAGAAGCCGGTCACGCGTCTGTCGGGCCCCCCCGGGGTCGGCCTCCGGATACGCCTCGAGGTCGGCCTCGATCGCCTCGTCGCTCCACCCCAAGAGCCGCTCGGCGAGCAGAGCCGCGTCCTGCTCGGCGAGCGCCCGTCGCGCCACTCGCTCCAGCTCGGGGGACCTGCCGAGCACGGCGCCAATGTCGAGGAGGTCCCGCGCCTCCGCGCGCTCGACGACGCACTGGACCTTGTCCTCCAGGTACCGTCGCAGTGACACTCGCGCGATGCGCGGCGCGGTCTCCGATTGGACCAGGTCGTCGTCCGAGGCTTCCTCGAAGCTGGCGAGCACCTCGACGGCGATCTGCTCCCCGTCCGGGAGGCGCAGGACACCGCTGAACCCCGAGCCGTGCTCGTCGGGGGGCTGCGCCAGGAGGAACCGGTCCCCGAACTGCACCTGCAGCTCGCCCAGGAGCGGACGCACGTCCACGAGCGCCCGGCGGGTGTGGAAGTCCAGGTCGAACGACTCGCGGTGGCCGAGTTCCTCGATGGCGATCGACGACGTCCCCGCCCAGTAGCAGGTGCGGACAAGACGGGGGCAACGCGCCACGAGCAGTCGCAGCGCGTCCCTGGCGATCTCGTTCTTCGTCCTCATCGTGCTACCCCACCGCCGCACACGCACATGAGCGTCTCTCGGGCCACTGTAACACCCAGGAGCCTGGAGACCCTAGCGCTGGCTGCCCGGCCGACGGTCGTTTCCCGATACCGAGAATCGACCTCTCGAGCTCGAGAACCGACCCCGGCGTCGTCGCCATCGGCGTGCCGGCCGCCCCGGCGCTCCGTCGACAGCGCGAAGCATGCCGCTTTCGAGAATCACGAGCGGTCTGCCTCCGGGCCCGGCCCGCGGATCGCTTGTCGTTGTCCTCTCGACACTTGCATCTTCCCTGCAGCGCTGCAGAGGGCGTTCGGGCCGGTTGGCATCGCCCTTGCTGAAGCCGGAGCGTGGGCATCGACCTGTCGGCCGATGACCCCCAAGCAACGAACCATGGAAGGGAGACACGACGATGCGCCCGAACGAGCACAGACCCGACCCCGACGAGCTGAGCGACGAGGAGCTGGACTCCGTGTCCGGCGGCACCGGCACCCTGGTCATGCCATCCTGGAACAACGGCGACCCGCAGCCCCCCGACTGGTCCAGGCCCAGCTTTGACCTCTATCCCGCGAACACCCCCGACCCGCCGAAACGTTTGCGGCACCCATAGCGCTTTGACGCTGCCGGGTGCGATGCGGGCTCAGCCGCGCGACTCTCCACGAGAGCGGTCGCGCAATCGCTCGCGGCTCGGAGGTCGGTGCGTTGGGGCGAGATTCTCGCAGACGAGAGGTCACAACACGCTGGCAACAAGAGCGCTCGCATCCTCTGCGCTGCTCTTGGTTCAGAACTCGGTGTATTGCGGCGAGACTCTCACCGCAGAACCCGCGCAACTCGCACGTTCGCAGTGGAATGTGCGCCTCAGTTCCCTTGTCATCCCGAACGCGGCCCCGAGCGCCAGCGAGGGGGAGCGGAGGGATCTGCCCCAGCGGAGGGGGCGCCTTCGCTGAGGCAGATCCCTCGTCGCTTCGCTCCTCGGGATGACATGTAGTGTGGGTGCTCGACCCCGCGCCTGTGCGCCTTTGCGTTGAACGGGCGGGCGGGTGGCTTTAAGTCTCCGGGTGGGAGGCTGGCTCTGCGCCTCCCTCTTGCGCCTTTGCGCCTTTGCGCCTTTGCGTTCCGACCGGACCCGTACGATGCGCAGGTTGTGTCGGTTGGGTTGCGGGCAGCGCCCGCGCTGGGCCCCCGCGTTTCTTCCCTCTCGAGCCCTCGCGGGTTCGAGGTTGTCGGGTTGCGGAACGCCCCTGGTCCCGCGGTGCGGGGCAGCTCAGAACACCTCCGCCCCGATCCCCTCGCTGCGGAGGCGCTTCGCCAGGGCCTCGAGCTCGGGGCGCGGCGCCGGGACCAGAGTACGACTGGCGGTGGGGCGGTCGAGGGTGTAGAGCTGCACGGCGCGCGGGCGGAGGGCGAGCACGCGGTCGAGCCAGGCGTCGACGTCGGCCGGCGAGAAGTTGCCGTCCTCGCCCCCGGCGAGCAGGGTCTGCACGGTCACGCCCTCGAGCTGCCCGAGCCCCTCCAGGATCCCGGCCAGGGTCGCGCCGCGGGCGGGCCGGTTGTAGCGGGCGAGCGCCTCCTCGCTGCCGACGTCGAGCTTCATGATGCGGGCGTCGAGGCGGGCGAGGGCGGCCCGGACCTCCGGCCGGCGCACCTCGGTCGAGCAGGACAGCACCGCGGTGCGGGCGCCCGGGCAGAGCCGGTCCCGCAGGGCGATGACGGCGTCCACCGCGTCCGGGAAGGCGGGGTGGAGCGTGGGCTCGCCGTTGCCGGAGAAGGTGAGCCACGCCGGGGGCTCCGGGAGGCGATGGAGCGCTTCCTCCACCGCCGCGACCACCTCCTCGACCGAGGGCAGCTCGCCAGCGAGCGCCGAGACACCGCTCGACGACGTCGGTCCGTACTGGCAGTAGACGCAGTCGAAGGTACACAGCTTGCGCCGAGGCGGCAGCAGGTTGACGCCGAGCGAGCGTCCCAGCCGGCGCGACGCCACCGGACCGTAGACGATACCCCGCTGGAGCCCGATGGTCATTTCCCCTCCCCTCCCGCCGCCAGCTCCCGCACCGCCCGGCCGAGGCGGGCGACGCCGTCCTCGATGGCGGCCTCGTCGAGCATGGAGATGGAGATCCGGAAGCAGGTCTGGGGCTCGGGCCCGGGGAAGAAGTGCCTCCCCGCGGCGACGACGACGCCGTGACTGAGGCAGATCTCGTCGAACCGGGCACTGTCCGCGAGGGCACGGCGGAAGCGCACCCACACCAGGTACCCCCCCACCGGCTCGGTCCAGGAGACCACCTCCCCCGGCAGGTGCCGGCGCAGCGCAGCCAGCGCGACCTCCATCCGCCGGCGGAAGACCTTGTGCATGCGGCGGACGTGGGCCTCGTAGTGCCCCTCCCGGCAGAGCTCCGCCATCGCCGCCTGGAGGACCCCGGACGAGGACAGATCGCTGAACCGCTTGACGGCCGCCAGGCGTCGGATGCACTCCGGGTCGGCGATGACCCAGCCGATGCGGATGCCGGGAAAGAGGACCTTGGAGAAGGTACCCAGGTAGACCACGACCTGCCCCGCGTCCATGGACTTGATGGGCAGCGTGACCCCGCCGAGGTACTTCATCTCCTCCTCGAAGCCGTCCTCGACCAGGGGCAGCCGGTGACGCTGGCAGATGCCGAGCAGCGCCTCGCGGTGGGCCTGGTCGGTGGTGATTCCGGTCGGGTTGTGGAAGTTGGGGATCGTGTACAGCAGCCTGGGGCGCTCCCGCCCCAACAGGCTCTCGAGGTGCTCGAGGTCGAGGCCGTCGTCCCCCATCGGCACGCCCAGGGCCCCGAGACCGTGGCCTGCCACCAGCGGGATCACCGCCGAGTACGTGGGCGCCTCGAGAGCGACGCTGCTGCCCGGCGGCGCGAGCAGCCTGAGCACCAGGTCGATCGCCTGCTGGGAGCCGTTGGTGACGAGCACCTGCTCCGGCGACACCGCCATGCCGTGGGTGCGGGCCCGATCGGCGATCACCTCCCGCAGCGCGAGCTCCCCCTGCCGGTCGCCGTACCGCAGCAACCGGTCGCCGTCCCGGCTGAGCACCCGGTTGACGCAGCGGCGGAGCTCCTCCCGGGGGAACAGCCTCGGGTCCATGTCCAGCCGGCTGAGGCTGACGATTCCCTCCCCGTCCGGCTCGGGGAGGTAGCTCGACGCGTGCTCGAACAGTGCGGCCGCGGTCGGCGAGCTGGCCTCCCCCCAGTCGATCACCCCCGCCCCGGCCCGGTCCGGCACCGCCACCAGCCGCGCCCGAGCCCGCACACGGGTGTAGGAGCCGGCCCGACTGTCCAGGTAGCCGAGGGCCCAAAGCTCCTGGTAGGCCTGACAGACGGTGCTCCGGTTGACCCCGAGCCGCTCAGCGAGGGAGCGGCTCGAGGGAAGCGCGGCCCCCACGGTCAGGGTCCCGTCGTCGACCAGCTGCCGAATCTGCGATGTGATCTGCTGGTGGAGCGGCGTCCTCGAGCCACGGTCGAGGTGGGGCAGGATCATGCGGACCTCCTCGAGGAGAGAAGATCGCTCGCTATTGGTCGGTTTGCAACGACCAATTCACACCGACTTCGTCCCATCCAGTCGTGCGGTCCGCAGTACCACGGTGCCCGCGGCCCGGTCGTGAGCGGGGCGCCGGTTGGGCTCGCGCCACAGGTCCAGGGCGCCGATCCCGACCGTCCCCGCGATCCCGAAGTAGCCACCGAAACGCTCCAGGCCGTCCACGAGAGACAACCGCCCGCCATCGAGGCGGACCACCTCGAGGCCGAGGAGCCGCTTGCCGAGCGTGCGCCCGCGCCTACCGGCACAAAGCAGCGTGAAGTACAGACCCGGCACCGCGAGCAACACCGCTCCCCGCACCGGCCGGGGGATGAACCGCTCGAGAGAGCAGCGCGTCGAGGAGCAGGGCCAGCAGTCGCCGCCGCGGCGAGGCCAGTCTCCGCCCGACCAGGTTCGGGTGAATACGGAGCGGGGTGTCGGTGAGGACTCGATCGGCCATGGCTCATCCCTCGAGGGCGCGCACCAGGCGGTCGAGGCCCACCGCCAGGTGGTCGGGGGGCACGCTGGCGAAGCACAGCCGCATGAAGCCCGGCTCCCCCACCCTGCACGCCTCCCCCGGGGTCAGGTTGACGTTGGCCCGCTCCAGCAGCCGTCGCCACAGGCGACGCTCACCGGCCCAGCCGGGCTCGGGCAGGAATCGGCGCAGGTCGAGGAGCAGGAAAAAACCCGCGCCCGAAGGCAGGAAGGGCACTTCATGTCGGTCGAGGACCGAAGTGACGGTCCCGTACGCGGCCCTGAGGCGTCCGGTCATGGTCCCGACGTAGCGGTCGACCCACCCCTCGTCCGCGATCAGCTCGGCCAGCAGGTGCTGGGTGTCGCCCGAGCAGCACGCCCAGTAGGCGAGCGAGTCCACCGCGGCGAGCGCCGCCTCGTTCTCGCTCACCAGCACCCCGCAGCGCAGCCCGCTGGCGCCGAAGTCCTTGCTGAACGCCCACACCACGTGCACGCGCTCACCGAGCCTCGCCCGCAGCTCGCCGCAGCTCGTGAAAGGGCGGTCGCCGAACACCGACAGGGCGTAGATCTCGTCGAACACCACGTGAATTCCTACCCCCTCGGCCCAGTCCAGGACCGCCTCCAGCTCGTCGGGGGAGAACACCGTGCCCAGGGGATTCGAGGGGGACGTGAAGAGGAGTGCTCGGACGGGGCGGCCGGCGGTCCGCCGGGCCTGCTCGAGGCGCTCGACCGTGATCCGGAACCCGTCCTCGGCCGAGCAGTGCACGGGAACGATGGCGAGCTCGTCGCGGGTCTCGAGGTCCGGCCAGAAGCCGGCGTAGCTGGGGGTGGGTATCAGCACCGCGTCCCCGGGGTCAGCCAGGCAGAAAAACAGGATCTCGAGGACGCTGCCGGCGCCGGCGAGGACCGCCACCTGCTCCGGGACGACCTCGCGGCGCAGAACTCGGTCGGCAAGGAAGCGGGCGAGGCGGGCCCTGAAGACGGCTGACCCAATCATGCTGTCGTAGCAGATCGCCTGGTGGGGCACGTCCCGGCAGACGGCCATGCGCGGTTCGAGCAGGTCCCACACCAGCCGGTTCTCCGCGATGCACATCGGGATGTAGCCGTCCGGGTTGCCCCTCGGATCGTACGGGGACACGGACCGGACGAAGTGCTCGCGCAGGTAGTCGGCGGTCGGCGGGCTGGCCAGCAGCCGCCGCGCCCGCCGCGAGAGGTCGTGTCGGTCGAGGTTCGAGACGTCGAGCATGCGCGATCTCCGCCGTCACCCAGGAGCGCAATGGCAGTCGAACAGGCCGCAGCGCCCGCAGGCCCACAGGTCGGTCCAGAGGGGAAAGCAGCTCATGGAGGCGAGGCCGCAGTCCACGCAACGCCGGAGCGTCCACGTCGGGCCCTCGGCCTCGGCGACCACCCGGGCGTGGGGGCACCCGCTGTGTGCGGCTCTGAAGACGTTGACGACGTACTTGCAGCCGCCGCATCGGTTGCAGGTGTCCCGCTCGGGGCACGGCAGCTCGTCGTCGCCCAGCAGCGAGGGCTTCCAGCCGGTCCCCCCGCAGTCGGTGCACACCGCCACCCCGTGCTCGTCGCAGTTCGAGCAGAACCGGCCGAGGAGGAGCACCAGCGGCAGGGTCCGGGTGCCGCTCGCCGCAACGGCACCGGGGTACCAGGGGTCGCGCACGTCCGCGGGGGCCACCTCTTTGGGCGCAAGCGACAAGGCCGCGAAGGACCAGACCACCCCCTCGGGTTTTTCAAGGCGAAACGGGGCCTCGAGCTCGCTCGGAATCCCGGCGCCGAGCCACTGTGCCGCCAGAACCTCGTGCCACGCCGCCGCCCGGTGACCCGCCGCGAGCAGCGCGCGGGCGTAGTCCAGGCGCAGCGCCGCGGCGGGTGGCGCGCCGAGCACGGCCTGACGCAGGGCGAAGCGGTCCACGGGGTGCACTATGCCCCAGCCGAACGCGCCATGTCATCCCGCCCCCCACCAACCCTCCCGTGTCATCCCGAACTCCGCTCCTTCCCCCTTTTGTCATCCCGAACCCCGCTCCTTCCCCCTTTTGTCATCCCGAACCCCGCGCAGCGGGGTGAGGGATCTGCCCCGACGAAGGTACGTGGCCACCTCCCGGCGTGGCACTCCTTCGCTGGGGGAGATCCCTCCGCTCCCCCTTCGCTTCGCTCGGGGTCGCGTTCGGGATGACATGTCAGGTGGGGCGGCCTCGCGCTCGGGGTGACGGGTCGAGTGGGGCGGGCTCGCACTGGCACTGCACGTGACCGGGCCAGCCCCGCGCCTCGAGGCCTACGGCACCGCCGAGGACCACGCCATCGTGTTGCCCCTCTCGAAGGCGTCGCAGAAGACCTCCATTCCGTCCATCCGCTGGATGAAGATTTCGCGTTCCCCCTGAACCAGGCTGCCCTCGTTGTCGTCGCCGTGCCACGCGACCAGGAACTGGCCGTTCCCGGTGTTGGCC
>Ga0068714_10002378_pt1 | contig 24442 bp, 24 predicted proteins | sample MTBNYHSulfiMetaG_FD_62988 | JGI IMG/M metagenome (GOLD analysis project Ga0068714, IMG submission 62988) | Enrichment culture microbial communities from rom New York Harbor, USA that are MTBE-degrading - MTBE-NYH (New York Harbor Sulfidogenic)... | ecosystem: Environmental > Aquatic > Marine >... | reverse complement strand
TGGCAAAGAAATCCACCTGCCGAATACTATCCATTACAACCTCGTTCATCATCACAGGAGTACGGTACAGCATGAACTGCCCATTTTCATTTCGATAGATGTCCAGGATATCGCTCACCATCCCGAATAACTGATGTGAGGTGACCAGTGCGAGCTCCATGACGCTGCGCTGGTTTTCCGTAAGCGGCCCGAGGGTTCCATTGACCAGAAGCTGCAGGGCCTTTTGCACGGAAAGCACCGGATTTCTCATATCGTGGGTGATCATTCCGATCAGATCCTCTTTCATTCGCTCGAGTCTTTTCTCTTCGGAAATGTCTCTGATAACACCCACATAGCCAATATTTTGGTCGTTGCCGTCATTGATTGAAGAGAAAGAAACCTGCACCGGGAAAGCCTGACCGTCCGTCTTCACGGCCTTCAGTTCAGCACGCCAGTTGCACCCCAAGTTTGAGTCCAGGTTCTTCTGATACACGCTCCTGGAGTCCTCATCGGCCAACAGCGTCAGCAGAGGCTGGCCTATCAACTGTTCCGCTTCGCGGCCGAACATCGCGGCTCCCGCCTGATTGACCATGGTGATCGAGCTGACCGCGTTGGTCGAAATAATGCAATCGGATACACTGTTGATCAATCGACTGAGATAGTGTTGCGAATGTTTGTGCAATAAGAACTTTTGCAGAGCAAGCTCGCTGATGGTGTGGGTGATTTCGGACATCAAATTGGCGATAGTGAGCAACCGTTCGCGACTCATCAAGGGCACGTCTGCAAGCGCCCGCAAATATCCTTCCGTATCCGTGATGCCGATTGCCTGGGCCTTTTCCACGGCTACATGGAGAGCAATTGGCTCCTCCAGGACCTGACCTGCCAGGATGGTGGCCAGATGGTACCCTTCGACAATGACCGGTGTCGCACAATCGATGAGCCCACTGTTGAGGCAGTTATGGATATAGGGCTTCTTGAGACGAGCCGATTCCCGTCCGCCAATGCTGTCGCTTTCCTGGCATTTGGCGCGTCCTTGATCGGTGGAACGACAATAGTTGAGGCAAAAAAATGTGAAGTTGTGCGGTCTTGTAATCGGCTGCCCATCAACGCCGGCAATGATTGATGCCACTCCTGTCACTTCGGTGAAAACCTGGAGGATCTTTTCCAGTTTTTCTTTACTCACCAGATCCAAAAGCTGAATGGGCCGCTTCATAGTCTCTTCCCGATCTCTACTGGCTGAGACCTTGCTTCAATAAAGGCTGATGAATATACCCCGGGGCTGCGGCAGACCTGCTCGACGCTCAGTTTACAGCACTCAGCACAGTGCAGTCTATATTTAAGTTGAACAGAAACGTTCAACCTCGGGAAAGCAAAACAAATAAAGAATCCAGGCTGGCTTTTTGCCCTGTCGGCAATAGAGTTGTGTTAATGTCAAAGTGGCTTCGGTTGGATGCTTTAGCCTACTAATGCCCTGGATAGGGAGCGCGGCATGACATACAACCCGAAAACGAAGGCTCAACCAGATGATCCCGATACGCGACGCAAATCCTTCCAGAACTGTGCCGGTGGTAAACTATTTAATCATTTTGTCGTGCACTCTGGTTTTTCTCCATGAAGTGATGCTCGGTAGACAATTGGAAGCGTTCTTGTTTCAATACGGTCTGGTGCCTGCCAGGATTACCCGCCCGGGGGTTGCGCAGCACTTCGGATTGAGTGAGCTGATTTTGCCGTTTTTTTCTTCCATGTTTATCCATGGAGGCTGGCTGCATCTCATAGGAAATATGTGGGTCTTGCACATTTTCGGCGACAACATAGAAAGTGAGATCGGCCATGTGCGCTACCTCTTCTTTTATCTCCTGTGCGGATTTATTGCGGCCTCTATCCAGGTCATTACCAACGCGGGGTCAAGCATCCCCACCGTTGGAGCGAGCGGCGCCATTGGCGGAATAATGGGTGCGTACTTTGTTCTCTTCCCGAAAGCAAGGATACTCACTCTGGTTCCTTTGTTCTTTTTCTTCACACTCATTGAGGTCCCGGCTTATGTGTTTCTCGGATTCTGGTTTGTGCTGCAGTTTTTCAGCGGCACATCTTCGCTGCTCTCACGCGCCGAGCAGTACACCGGTATTGCCTGGTGGGCTCACATCGGAGGGTTTGTTGGCGGCATAGTTCTCCTGTTTGTTTTCAGGGGAGGTGCTGGATCACGCCGGTGAGGTTGAAATCACTCGCTTTCTGCATCATCGCGTGAATGGCCGTGCCGATGATGGATGTCGGGGAAGTGAGGGTGGCTGTGAAGCATTCTGCTGTGGTCGTGGAGGTGACAATGAGCCCCATACGGCTGGAGCTGATCCTCATCGTGATGCTGGTGATGTTCATCATGGGTGTGACGGTGATTGTGCTGGAACGGCGCATGGCCATGTTCGTGATGATGATGTTCGGTGATGTGCAGCCACACTCCGACCGCCATCAGGACAGCTCCCGCCAAAAGCTCCACCGTTATTCCTTCGCCAAGCACAAGAATTCCAATGAAGGCTCCGATGAACGGGGCCGTCGAGAAGTACGCTGCTGTTCTGGCGGAGCCAAGCCTCCTCAGAGACAAAACAAAGCAGATCAAACTGACCCCGTAGCCGAGAACCCCCAGCAAGCCGGAGCCCAGCAGAGTAAACACCCCGGGGATGCTGGTGCCGCTCATCAATGCGACGCCGATATTGACAATACCGGCAATAAGCCCTTTTGCGGCGGCGATTTCAACCGGATCTCCGGCCGAGATCTTTCGTGTCAGGTTGTTGTCGATTCCCCACAAGATACAGGCAGCTATGACGACAATCGAGCCCCGGGAAGCTAACAGAGGCTCTTTTGTCGACAGGGAAAGAACAGCACATCCGGCGGTGATGGAAATCATGCCGTGCACGATGCGCCGGTCGAAGTGCTCCTTGAACATCAACCAGGCAAGAGCTGCAGTGAAAACCCCCTCCAGACTGAGCAGCAGCGATGTGGCCGATGCCGATGTGCTGTTGAGGCCTACCATGAGCAATATCGGTGCGAAAACGCCCCCGGCAAGAATTGCTGCTGCCAGCCATGGAAGATCGGCAAGCCGAAGGGCGGCTTCCTTTTTTGATCTTACCCGAAGTCCTTTAAGCAATAGCCACCAGAAAGATAGGCCCAAGCCCGAACCGAGGTATAACAGTCCGGCAAGCAGGACGGCATCAACTCCGCTGAGCAAGATCTTTGCAACGGGAGTGCTGGCTCCAAAAAGTACAGCTGCCGCAATGGCCACCGAAACTCCAGACGATGGAATAAAATGATAAGCCGTTATTTTGTGTGCAGTCTTCAAATCATGTCCTTTGATTTTCCGAGCAGGCTTGAATAATCGAAGCTCTTGGCATAAGTATATTCTGAATATACCGTTTACGAACAGGAACTTTCAATTTCGTATCCTACTGTTTTTCCGTAGGAGCGACCTTAAGACGAGGCGAGTCAATAAGGTTCCGGACTCCCGACGGCGTTACGATATTCCGGCAGGCTGTTGCCGAGCTGGCTGAATTGCAGATGATGGGTAATCTCGATGAATGAAAAGGCGACATTTTTGAGCGAACATGCGCAGGGGAGCGTCATTCAAATTCTCGTGCAACCGCGTGCCAGCAAAAATGAGCTGGCCGGAGTTCACGAAGGCTTATTGAAAATACGGTTAACGGCCCCTCCCGTTGAAGGTGAAGCCAATAAAGAATGCATCAAGTTCATGGCCAAGCTCTTCGATATTGCCAAATCCAATTTCGAAATCATACAAGGTCATAAATCTCGCCGCAAAACCATTCTGATCAAAGGCCTTTCCTGTGAAACGATCAAAAGGACCTTGGTATTGAAAGGCACGCCGTAGACAACGGGAACGGTACTGTCAGTTGCCGACATTCATCAAAGCGGCCTAATGCATCCAGGTAATCTCCCTGATGTATCTAAGTAATTCTGCTGCGAATTGTTTGACGTCAATACATTTTTTTTGAAAAAGAGAAAGCGTTTTGTTAGAAAGAGCTGTTAAATATCCCAAGATCCCCTTGACGAACTTATCCATTCTGTAAGGAGGCGACGATGAGAGAGGCGGTGATTGTTAGTGCTGTGCGCACCCCACTGGGGAGCTTCAATGGAACTCTAAGCGGTATAGGGGCGACAACGCTGGGTGGTATGGTGATTGAGGAGGCCGTGCGGCGAGCCGGGATCGCTAAGGAAGAGGTGAATGAAGTCATTATGGGCATAGTGCTGCCGTGCAGTTACGGCCAAAACCCTGCCAAACAGGCTGCGGTTAAGGCCAACATGCCTTGGGAGGTGGAGTGCTTAACCGTCAATAAAGTGTGCGGCTCCGGACTGAAGTCCGCAATGCTTGCGGCTCAGGCTATCCAGGTGGGGGATGCGGACATCATAGTGGCCGGCGGCATGGAAAACATGAGCATGGCGCCCTACTATCTGGACAAGGCCCGCTTCGGCTACCGCATGGGCGATGGTAAGCTGCACGATCATATGCTGCATGACGGCCTGTGGGACATCGTCAATGATTTTCATATGGGGATTTCAAACGAGCTCTGTTCTGAAAAATACAATGTCACCCGTGAAGATCAGGATCGCTACGCGGCCGAATCGTACCGCAGAGCCTTGGCAGCCATTGGGGCCGGAAAGTTCAAAGATCAGATCATGCCGGTGCCTATACCCCAGCGCAAAGGTGATCCGCTCCTTTTCGATACTGACGAGTGTCCCCGCGAAACCACTTATGAAGCTCTTGCCAAGATGAAGCCGGCGTTCAAAAAAGATGGGCTCACCACTGCGGGCAACGCCTCCATAATCAGCGATGGAGCAGCCGCTGTGGTCGTCATGGCCAGAGAAAAAGCGGAAGAGCTCGGGTGTAAAATAATGGCCACAATCGGTGCTCAGGCTTCCGCTGCTATCGATATGAAGTATGTTCTGGTGGCACCCATATGGGCTGTCCCCAAGTGCTTGAAAAAAGAAGGAATCGGATTGCAGGATGTGGATCTTTATGAAATCAACGAGGCCTTCAGCGGATCGACGGTCGCAGCGCTGAAAGAGCTCCAGCTTGATCCTGCCAAGGTCAACGTGAACGGTGGCAGTGTGGCTCTCGGGCACCCCATTGGAGCCAGCGGATGCAGATTGCTTGTCACTCTACTCTACGAAATGATCCGCCGAGACAAAAAGGTTGGATTGACTTCCCTGTGCCTCGGCGGCGGAGAAGCGGTAGCCATGGTCGTTAAACGCTAGAGCTGAAGAGATGAATGCGAAAGGAGATTAGCAGCAATGGAGATCAAAACATTTGGTGTCGTAGGGGCCGGACAGATGGGCAACGGCATCGCTCAGGTTGCAGCCATGAGCGGACTGCAGGTCATCATGAGCGATATTAAAGAGGAATTCGTCCAGAAAGGACTGCAAAACATCACCAACCTGCTCACCAAGAGCGTAGAAAAGGGCAAGCTGAGCTCTGCTGATAAAGACGCGACCCTTGGTCGCATCAAAACCAGTGTCGATCTCAAGGATATGTCGGCGGCCGATTTTGTGGTGGAAGCGGCTACGGAAAATGAGCCGATAAAATTTCAGATTTTTCGCGATCTGGACGCTATATGTCCGGCTCATGCAATACTTTCCAGCAACACTTCCTCTATCCCCATCGGTCGAATAGCCTCCCAGACCAAACGACCGGACAAAGTCGTCGGCATGCATTTCATGAATCCGGTTCCAGTGATGAAGCTGGTGGAGGTGATCCGGGCACTGACCACTTCCGATGAAACTTTCAAGACTACCTGGGACCTTTCAGTAAAGTTCGGTAAAACGCCCGCAGAGTCGAGCGACTATCCAGGCTTCATCGCCAATCGAATTCTTATGCCCATGATCAATGAAGCCGTCTATTGCCTCTACCACGGTGTTGGCACCAAGGAAGACATCGACACCGTCATGAAGCTCGGCATGAATCACCCCATGGGGCCGCTTGCACTGGCCGACCTCATCGGTCTTGACACCTGCCTCGCCATCATGGAAACGCTTTTTGCCGGATTCTCGGATTCCAAGTATCGCCCCTGTCCTCTGCTGCGCAAGTATGTTGAGGCCGGCTGGCTGGGACGCAAAACAGGTCGCGGATTCTACGAATATAAATAGGAAAGGTCATTATGGATTTCGAACTCACAGAAGAACAACGCATTATTCAAGACACTGCCGCCAAGTTTGCCAAGCGCGAACTGGAACCGGTGGCCGCTGAACTGGACCAAACTAAGAACCGCGATATCCTCAAAAGCAACCTAAAAAAACTTGCAGAGCTCGGATTCATGGGGCTTAACGTCGATCCCGAATATGGAGGGACGGGCGCCGGAGCGGTCGCTTTCTCCCTGGCCATGACCGAGTTGGGAAGAGCCTGTTCCGCAACTACGGTGACCGCCTCAGTGACCAATATGGTGGCCGAGGTTATTCAGTCGGTGGGCAGCGAAGAGCTCAAGCAAAAATACATCCCCCCCCTCTGCAGCGGCGAATACTACGCCGGGAGCTTCGGCCTGACGGAGACCTGCGCCGGCTCCGATCCGGCGGCTATGCGCACAAGTGCAGTGCTGGACGGCGACAGCTTGATTCTGAACGGCCAGAAAATTTTCATCAGCAGTGCAGAGTATGCGGGTGTTTTCGTGGTCTGGGCGGTCACGGATAAAGATGCGCCAAAAGGGAAGGGGATTAGCGCATTCCTGGTGGAGCCCTCCTTTCCAGGCTTTACAGTAGGAAAGGATGAAAAAAAGCTCGGGCAGAATGGTTCTTCCACTAATGAACTGATTTTTGAAGATTGCCGTGTTCCCAAAGAAAACATGCTCGGCAAGCTCAATGACGGCTATCGCATCGCCGTGGCGGAGCTGGCCGGCGGTCGCATCGGCATCGGTTCGATGGCCTTGGGGATCGGACTGGCCGCTATGGACTTTGCCACCAATTACGTGCAGGAGCGTATTCAATTTGACGCACCGCTCGCCAAGCAACAGGCGATTCAGTGGATGATCGCCGATAATTACACCCGACTTGACGGGGCAAAGCTGCTGTTGATGCGAGCTGCTTCTCTTAAAGAACAAAATAAAAGCTATGCCAAAGAAGCGTCTATGGCGAAGCTTTATGCAACTGAAGCTGCCAACAAGGCCTGCTACGATGCCATCCAGATGCTCGGCGGTTACGGCTATACTCAAGATTTCCCGGTGGAGCGCTTCTATCGCGATGTGAGAGTCACGACCATCTACGAGGGCACCAGTGAAATTCAGCGACTCATCATTGCTCGCGGGTTGTTGAAATAACAAGCGATTGCACTGCGCATTGCCATCTCCAAAAGGGAGGTGGCAATGTTTTTCTCCAATGCTGATTCGAAGTCCTGCCTCGCGGGAGCATACTTCAAAATGCCTTCAATGTTCTGACAGTGTTGTGCCGCTTTTTGTTTTGTTGTATTTACATTGCTGTGGTGCTTTGAAGCTTTTAAATCGTTGCGAGAATAAGAACGAACAACCTGCAAACGTCTGAAATCGAGGAGGAAAGACATGGTAAAGCGATTCGGCTGGATTGTTGCGATTGTGCTGGTAACCATGGTGGCAGCGTGTGCCCCCAAGACCGAGAATAAAGCCGTTACCAGCAAAGATGTGATTGAGCAGACCCAAAAGGCAATGGACACTCTGCAGGCCTTTTTACAGGAACAAAAAGGGATGCATGCAAACAGTGCCGAAGCCAAGCTGCAGAGGCTCGATCGGCGCATAGCCATGCTGCAGGCAAGCTCAGCAAAGATGGAAAGCGAAGCCAAAGCCAGGCTTGAAAAGCAAATAGAGGCATTCAAGAGCAAGGAAGAAGCCTTCAAGCAGAAGCTTGGGAAAACGATGGCTGCAGGCGATCAGGATTGGGAAAAACTGGTGGCCGAAATCGCTGCCGGCCTCAATGATCTGGAAAACGAATTTGACAAGGTTCTGGAGACATTGTAGCCCGGCGGGGAGCATCATACGATCGCGAGCAAGGGCGGCAGTTCACGCTTCCGAACTGCTGCCTTACGGAAGTCTCGCTTTGCCGACTGAAGCCTACAGCGTCCCGAAAAGAGTATGGGCTTTGGTCGGGAATCCCTTATTCTGAGCACTTCATCATTTCAATGCGAAGGCGGCGTCCAGGACCATTGCCCCGCCAAGCAGAGCTATCGATAGTCCAAGCAGAGGACTGTTGACGAATTCGATGGTTCCTGCCAAGCCTAGCACAATCCCTAAAAGCAGCCTCAAAATCTTCATCTTAGCCCCCTCTTATTTGTATGCATGGATGTTAGATGTAAATGAGCTATTCGCAACCTGCCATTTCCATGCCAAAGGAAGTCGAGGCTTGCAGTATAGCTTTTTGCTGCAATTCTCCCAGGTCGTGTGTAAACCGCGTAGCCCACTGATAACGTAGTTGACAGTATCAGAATCGGCTGTTCAAGATCCGCAGTTTTAGCTACAAAAATGTAATTCGATTACCAAGGGGGGTGAGCTTTCGCTTCAAGCTAAAGAAAGCTGGAGGCTTGATCCGATTTTTTAGGGAAGGCTTGAAAGAGGAGATGAAGTCGCTGGTGCTCGAGTTCTGTCTGCGCGAATCATAATCGCATAGCCTTTGATATGGGGCATGCGAACAAAATGCGGAAGATCTTGCCTCGATTGCCCCGCCAGTCCGGTTTTAGGTCATTTCATGAAATTCGCCATTCCGGACAGGCGGGAAATCGGATGGGTGCGGCGGCAAACGTGTGCTTTTCACTCAGCACAGCCGGGAGAAAAAAGCTGATTAAAAGGCATCCTGGTGCACGAACTCGCCAAGATTTCTTCGTTTTGGTGCCGAAGAGACTTTGGCTGGGTAGCCTAGAGGAATGAGAGCGACCAGTTCATAGCCTTCAGGGACGCCCAGGATTTTTCCCGCCTGGTCATGATCGTACAGACCGACTATGACGGTGCCAAGTCCGAGATCGTGAGCGGCAAGGCAGAGGCTTTGGGTGGCCAGTCCGAGATCGAACATGAACCAGTCTCCGAACTTGGTGGTAACTTGTTCCTTATAGTACCCGGAGCTCTTGAGCTTTCCACAGACGGCAAGAATGATGGGAGCGTTTACGATAGCTTTGGTGGCCGGATTGCCTTTAGCCATGGTTTCCTGGAGCTTTTGTTTAGTCGCGGCATCCTTTACTATTATGATTTCCCAACATTGCGTATTGGCCCAGGAGGGGGCCCATTGAACCGCTTCAAGCACCTGATTAAGCACATCGTCGGGAACCATCTTGTCTTCGTAGTTGCGTATGCTGCGCCTGCCCTTGATAACTTCCATTAAGTTTCCCATTTGATTTCCTTTCCATTGCCCTTCAAAATTAAAATTAACCTTTGAGAGGTCTCCATATGACCGAACCAAATCCACAAATTGGAAAGCGTGGACATCATTTGCCACGGTGCGGAGCGCTATTTTCCCACAATGCATTTGAATGAACAAGAATTTGTTGGACTTAAGGGTACTCGATCAGGGCTCGAAGGTCATCCCAATTCCAGGGCGGAGCCTCTTCTCCCGGAATTTCCAAAGCCCAAGGCCAACCAGCCGGGAGCGGCGAGCTGATGGCGATCTTCTCCTTGCGGGTGGGGTGTTCGATCCTAAGTTCTTTTGCAAAAAGGGCAATTTGCCTTTGCGGTAGAGTCGTGGATGCCCCATACCGCATGTCGCCGACCACCGGATGGCCGATATAAGAGAGTTGGACTCTGATTTGATGACGTCGTCCGGTTTGCAGCTGAACTTCGATAAGGCTTTGGGTTGGGGTCGCTTCGAGCAGTCGGTAGGCGAGCTTCGCCAGCTGGCTGCGGTTGCCCGGCTGCGGCACAACTTTGCTGTTCTGACCTTCTCTTTCAATAAAGTTGGTCAGTTGCTCCTGTTGTTTGGTCAATCTACCTTCCACGACAGCCAGATATGTCTTACCGACTGTGCCCGAGCGAAATTGCTCGCTCAATCTACCGGCTGCTTTGGAAGTGCGACAGAAGAGAACAACGCCCGCCACCGGCCTGTCCAAACGGTGCACCATTCCCAGGAAAACTCGGCCGGGTTTGTTATATCGTGCTTTCAGCCACGCTTTCCCTAGTTCTAGCAAGGATGCTTCTTCGGTGCGATCTCCTTGAACAAGCAAACCGGCTGGTTTATATAAGCCGAGAAGATGATTATCGAGACATAATACCGGCCACTGTGGCGAAAAAAAATAAAGGCTCTCCTCATCCATCAATGAATCCTAACGCGAGCTTGAATCTGGTGAACCCCCACAACAGCAATCGATCGAGTGAGGCCAATCCAAGTCCTCAGGCAATGTCAAAGCTCTTAAGAAGCTGCGGAATATCCTTGTCATCGACGCAACTGCAACAACTTTGGTCATACCACCAACTGTTGCGGGCACACAACCCCGAACTGAATCTGACTCGCATCCATAAGTTCAGCAATATGGTTTTGAAGCTCTATGCCGATTCCATGATGCCCGGTCAGTTGATCGAGCTTCCTTCACCTTTGCTGGATCTTGGATCGGGGCCTGGAATGCCGGGAATTCCACTAAAAATCGCCTACCCTCATCTACAAGTGCATCTGGCCGAAAGTCGGCAAAAAAGAGCGGCGTTCCTGGAAACTGCCCGCGAGCGACTTAAGCTCGACAATTTATTTGTAATCGGCAAAATCATTACAGCGGGCTTCGAGCAGCCCATGGCCGGAATGATCAGCCGCGCTGTGGAAAGCATCGAAGAGACTCTGGACCGGCTCCGAGGCTGTCTGCTTCAGGAAGGCACGGCAATTTTCATGAAGGGTCCCCACTGCGACCACGAGATTGAAGCCGCGGTCAAAAGGTTTGCAGATACTTACCGTTTGATCCGCAATATCTCCTATCGCATTCCGCACACACCTCACCAACGTCGTTTGGTTGTTTTTCAACGCATTGACCAACCGCTTTTTGCGGTCAGAGCAAAAGCCATGAAGAGACATTCGGTCAAGTCCATAGAAAGTGAACAAAACGCAATCTTCAAGAACTTGAGAAAGCTTTTATCGGCGCGCGGCATAAGAAAACAGGAAAGAGCAATATTATCGGGTGGAAAAATAGTGAATGAAGCGCTTCGAGACTTTCCCGAGCGTTGCGAAGCCTGGATCAGCAGCGCAGATCGAGTGCCGCCTCCTTCTCAGCTCCCCGTCCATATCGCCTGGTATCAGCTGGCGCCGCAGCTCTTTGAATTGCTTGACGTTTTCGGAACGCGCACGCCACTCTTGCTGATTAAAGCTCAATCGATCGAAACCTGGGATCCGGAATCCGGATTCCCCGAGGGCTGCAGCGTTCTAGTGCCGTTTCAGGATCCGGAAAATGTAGGTGCGTTGATTCGCTCTGCAGTTGCGTTTGGCGCCAGGCAAGTGATCCTGCTTGCAGAAAGCGCCCATCCCTACCATGTCAAAGCTGTGCGCGCTTCGGGAGGAGCCGTGCTTAGAGCCACGCTGCTGCAGGGACCGGCCTTGGAAGACCTTCCGCAATGGTTGCCCTTAATACCTCTTTCGGCAGAAGGAAAAGATATCCGCAAAGTGATTTTTCCTGACTCTTTCGGCTTGCTGCCGGGACTGGAAGGTCAGGGTATACCTGAGGCCTTCAGGCGACAGGCCGTTTCTATCCCGATTAGGCCGGTGGTAGAGTCCCTTAACGCCGCGACCGCAGCAGCCATCGCCCTATATGAATGGTCGCGAATAACCGGTTTTTAGAATGCGCTTAACTATTGCGCAAGGGCGAAAGCCGGTATCTGTTGGCAATCGTCCACCGATGCCAGATCCGGCAAGAGATGCCGAGAGCCCCTTTTCAATTCCCTCGTTCTCACGCTCCTGCGTGGGTGCGCAATGCTGGACGCTCTTGCGTCCGGTCCAGGCGGTTTCACCCAGAGTAGGACGGGGAAGGATCGTCAGGAAATACGTTCCCAGGCGGCAGCATGGAAACGAGCTGATCAAGCTCAGCTTTGCTATTATAATTCTTGTTTAGCACTGGTATGCCTGTTCCACTTATCTCCACCGACCTGAAAATGTCACTCCTCGCCACGAAGGCCCGGACTTTGCATGCTGATCTTATGGAATCCAGCAGATTATACGGTCGATCGACCTTTGCATTGCCATGCGCTTTCAGCAACAAGCACTTGCTCTGCTGTATATGGTGGAGCCAACGAAACTGCAGAAAGGATCCGCTCATGGAGAAGCGACATTTCACGAGAGTTCTGTTCAAAACGGAGGCGATGGTTCAATATAAGGAGAAGTGCTTCCGTGAAGAAGTGATGAATCTCAGCATGAAGGGGATGTTCTTCAAGACCAAAGAGAGAATCCCACTGGAAGAATCTGTTGATATCAGGATTTTTCTTTCCGGCGGATCGTCCGAGCTGGCGATCAACGTTGCTGGAAAGGTAGTGAGGCAGGAAGAGGAAGGGCTGGCGGTGAAGTTTGATGAAATCGATATCGATTCATTTATTCATCTTAAAAATGTAGTTGCTTACAACACAGGCGATGAAGCCCACGTGACGGAAGAGTTGCACCAATTCCTGAAGCTCGCTAAGGCGGCGCGGGATATCTAGAATATTCAATTCTACCTTCAAGGCAATGAGCTTTTCTTCCCTAAGAGCTTTCGAGGGAGTGATATTGGCGTCTTGAGAAGATACTTGGATAGCATCCCAGATGCTGTACGCACTGCAGAATGCAGACCTTAACGGATACACCGGGCAAGACTATTCCATCGCGGTCAACCCCACAGTCAATCCGGCAGGCAGCGGAAACGCCCAGAACTTCATTATTCCATATACCAGCTCTTCATCCAACGATGAGCCCACCCCCACGCCGGAACCCTCTACCATGCTGCTCTCACTGGCCGGGCTGGCCGGTCTGGCTGCATATCGGAAGTTCGGAACGAAAAGGCCCCGGCCCGAATCATCATGATCTGCCAGTTTTACCATTGCAGCTGTTAATGCCAATCGTTTAACGTGAAAAGCCGGGAACAATGTCCCGGCTTTCTTCAGTCAGCGGCTTGCAAAAGCGCTGCTTGCTATGTGCGAATGGGCACAATTAGGATGTTGACGCGTCTGTTTAGCTGTCGTCCTGCTTCGGTATCATTTCCCGCCACAGGTTGGACTTCACCGAAACCGATTGCTTCAATTCTCGCGGGATCTATGCCTCTGGCTATCAAGGCATTCTTCACTGCCAATGCACGATCTTCTGAGAGTCGCAGATTATAAATCTCAGAACCGGTGCCGTCGGTATGTCCTTCAACCCTGATTCGCGTTTCGGGATAACGCATCAACACACCAGCTACGCGGTCGATTTCGGAATATCCTCCGGGCTGCAGAACCGCCGAATCGGTACTAAACAGCACATCGGACCTGAATGAAACAGCCAGTACATCCTGTTCTCTCTGGATGCTTGCTGATTCAACATTTGCGAGGGCCTGTCGGAGCTCCTGCTCCTGCTTATCCATGTAACTGCCGATCAACCCGCCTGCAATACCTCCGGCAACTGCTCCGGCTCCGGCCCCCAACAGCGTCGATGCCGTGTTTCCACCGATAGCCTGGCCGAGAGCCGCGCCTGTTGCCGCACCTACTCCGGTTCCGATGGCGGCACCCTGCTGAGTCTTCGTCATTCCGGCGCAGCCCGATAACACAATAATGGTAACAAGAGTTAAAATAGTGTTATTTTTCATTTTGCTTCTCCTTGGAATCTGTTGTCTAAAGCTGTTTTCTCTTGCTTTAAGCAGCTTGCCTGTTGCTCACCGCAATGGATTTTACTCGCTCACCAAGCCCGCCCGCGATGCTCGGAAATGCCTGAAGTCATTCTATGAGCACTGCTTGGACCCGTGGGGTGATTTTTATACACTGTCGCTAAATTGTTGTCACCTGGATTTGGTTTGCTTATTGTCGAACAATGCGTTAAATGGGAGAGAACGGCCGACATTGCCACTGGAGACCTTCGTTGCTCACAAAGAAGGACATTCGGCGCAAGACAAATCAGGAGATTGACCGCAAACCTTTGCGATTGCTCATCTGTACCATTCTCGGTTTCGTTTTGCTGTCGATGGCAATTTTTGTTTTTCTGCATCTTCCCCAGATTCAAAAACAATTGATCGGCAAGGTCGTACGGCCTGTGGAAAAAGCCGCAAGGGTTGAGATTGAGCTGGAATCGTATCGCTGGTCTTCATTTTCCCAAATTCATTTGACTTCTTTGCAGGTGAGATCGGACGAGAAGGAGTTCCTGCGGTGTGAGCAAGCACAGCTGTCCTATAGATTATCGACGCAATGGCCCTATCTGATCCCTGAGGTTCTGCTGCTGGATAGGCCTGTACTGCATTTGGAAAGAGACAGCCGCGGGAAATGGCGAATCCCTCGTAGCGGCGGCGTGCAAAAAGTTCACGTGAGTTCACATGGGAAAACCCGCCGTTGGATGAACTTTCCTCTGCCTGAGGTGCAAGTAAATTCAGGTCGGATCGTCGCGGTTCAGGAAGGGCAGGAAATTCTTTCACTGCAGAATGTAACCGGTTCTTTTTCTTTTAAAGTAACGCCAGGGGATGACGGACCGATTTTGAGCATTAACTTAGGACAATGGCAGGGCATCAATGACTTCTCCAGTTGGCTCGGCTTTTCTGGAGTCGGGGCGGCGAAATAATATAGCATTGAGATGTTAAGCCTTATTCTTTGTGGAGGTAATTTCCATGAAAATGCAAGATGTTCGTGCCAAGGCAAAAGCTCTTGGAATCAACTCTTTCGGCAAAACAAAAACGGCGCTGGTCAGGGAAATACAAAGAAAAGAAGGGTATACCGACTGTTATGGAACCGCAGCCGGAGAATGCGACGAAATAGCTTGCTGCTTCCGAGATTCCTGTCTTGAGGAAGGTAAGCCGGGCAAAAGAAGCAGTAAGAAATCGTAAAAGGTGCGCGAATGGCAGAAAATTTGAAAACTGATGAGAAAACCGTACTCCTGCGAATTCAGAATCGTCAGAAACCCTACGAGATTATTCATGTGGTATGGGATAGAAAAAACAATACGTTCGAGACGGAGGGTCTAAAGGATCTATTCGGCCTGAAGGAAATCCGGATGGAAAGCAGGAACTTTTTGCAGTCGCTCGAACGATACAGCCAAGTCCTGTCATTTCTTCTTGAAACCATGTCTGAAGCAAAAAATTACAATGTTCGCTATGCGTATCAGAGTGAATTCGAGTTCGGCGGAGAATGGTATACGCTTCAGGAACGAGGTGATTATCGAGTATTAAAGCTTGTCGGGGAAGACGATCTGAAGAACATGCCGATGCACTCATGATAAGACGGGAGCTCTGAGCCTCCTCGCCCCATGAGCTTCCATGCTGCAGAGCCTGGCGGGCTAAGTGCGATAATTCTTGGGCAGGCAATCCCCGGCTTTGGCTACTCCATCGGGGCAAATCCTCGGCGTATGGTATTTTCAACAACATTACGGGGCACCATGAAGTGCAGCAAGTAGTCGGGACCGCCGGCCTTTGAGCCTACTCCCGACATTTTGAATCCGCCGAACGGATGGCGGTCGACAATAGCGCCGGTACATCCTCGATTGATGTATAAGTTGCCGACTCGAAATTCTTTTTGCGCTCTTTCGATATTTGCCGGACTTCGTGAAAAGACCGATCCGGTCAAGGCATATGGCGTGCCATTGGCCACATGCAAGGCTTCATCAAAGTCTCGGACCTTGATAACGGCCAGCACCGGTCCGAAGATCTCCTCCTGCGCAAGTCGGTCCTGCGGATGAATGTCGGTGAAAATGGTGACCGGCACAAAACTTCCTCTGTTTTCGAGACATTCGCGCTGCAGTAGGAGCTTTCCTTCTTTCTTGCCGATTTCGATGTAGTTCAGAATCTTTTGCTTTGCGACGGCATCAATGACGGCTCCGACCATATTCTTGGGATCCTCGGGGGTGCCGAGATGAAGGCTTTCAGCTGCTGCCTTTAGCCGTTCGATCAGTTTGTCGTAGTTTTCTTCCAACACGATCAGCCGGGAGCACGCCGAACATTTCTGCCCCTGATAACCGAATGCGGAGCGGAGTATCTGTACCACCGCCTCATCGAAATCGGCATCGGCATCCACAATGATTGCATTCTTTCCGCCCATCTCGGCCACGACGTTTTTGACCATTGAGGCACCTGGCGGAGTTTTGCCCGCAAGCTCGATAATCCGAAGCCCCACCTCCTTGCTGCCGGTAAAGGCGATCATGGCCACATCGGGATGCGTCACCAGGTAGTCGCCAATTTCACTGCCGGGACCGGGTAGAAAATTCAATACTCCGGACGGCAGCTTGGCCTCGGCGAATATTTTGGCCAGCATGTAGCCGGTAACCGGTGATTGGGACGCCGGTTTATAGATCACAGTATTTCCGGTCACAATGGCCGCGCTTGTCATTCCGGTTGAAATGGCAAGGGGGAAATTCCATGGTGCAATAACAGCCGCAACTCCGCGTGGCTCATAGAAGAGCTGACTGGCTTCACCAGGTACATGACCCATTGCTCGAGGCGAGCCAAGCCGAATCATCTCCCGGCCGTAATACTCTAAAAAATCAATGGCTTCACAAACGTCTGCGTCTGCTTCATCCCACGCCTTGCCCACCTCATAAACCTGCAGAGCTGCCAAGTCGTGGCGCCACTTTCTGGCTGCTTCGGCTGCCTTAAACAAATACTCGGCTCTTGTGCGCGGGGCGGTATTCCGCCAGCCCAGGAAAGCTTTTGCCGCAGCCTTCACAGCTTCCTCAGCTTCATCTCGGCCGGCCGCTGCGACCGTTCCAACAACTTCATCGGGAAGATTTGGGTTGATAGAGGGCTTCGTCGTTCCCGGCATCACCTTTTTGCCGCCGATAATCAACGGGACTTTGTAGGGAAGCTCGCTGCGAACCTTTTTCAACGCCTCCGCAAAGCTTTCCCGGTTTTCTCCGATCGTCCAGTCCAGGCACGGCTCGTTGCGAAAAGCTCCTTTATCTCCATACGCAGGTGCCGGGCCAAGCTGCTCAGGGATAGTGGGATTCTCATGCAACAACTCCAAAGGATTGCGCAGCAGCTCTTCTTTAGAGACCCCTTCCGTGAAGCTCTGTCTTAAAAAAGATTCATTGGCGGTATTTTCAAGCAGTCGGCGCACCAGATAGGACATTCCCTGAATCATCTCGCCTATCGGGGTATAGAGGCGCAGTTGTAAGCCGGCCTTCAGCAGAGCGTTCCTCACCGGTTCCGCCATTCCGTAGAGTATTTGATATTCAAGATGGTCGGGAGGAATGTTGAGATCTCTGGCGAGCTCAATGACACAGGCGATGGAGCGGATGTTATGCGATGCGCAGGCAAGATTGATGCGCTCATGATTGTCGAGGATAATGCGGGCCAACTTCTCGAAGTTGGTATCGGTCTCATATTTATTCGTGTAAACGGGAATCGGCCAGCTGCTTTGCCGCGCCCAAATCAATTCCGAATCCCAGTAGGCTCCTTTTACCAGTCTGATGGTGAGACGCCGATTGCTTTCTCGCACCCATTTGATGATCTCATTGAGATCCGATTCGCTGTCGCGAAGGTAGGCCTGTATGACAATGCCGGTGTGAGGGTATTCGCCGAATTCGGGCTCTTCCATGAGGCTGCGATACAAGCTTAAAGTGAGGTTCTTGAGCGCGTAGTGCTCCATGTCCAGGGAGACGAAAGCTCCAGTCTGCATGGCTTTGCGGAAGATGGGCCGCAGTCTTTCCTTGGCCTTATCGATTGAATGCTCATAGGCACGCGCATCGAGTTGTGAATACATGGCCGAAGTCTTAATCGAAACATTTATGCACGGAGAATGCCCCCAATCCAGTTCTCCTGGGCTATTGCCCAAGGGAGACCAGGTTTTTTGCGCCTGGTCGAAAAGATCGAATAAATCGAGGTAGCGGTTGAGATACTGTTCCGCTTCCATTTCGGATACCACCGCCTCACCAAGTAGATCGACGGAGAAGGTGAACCCTTGTGAACGCAGCTTTTCAAGCACCGGAATCGCTTCCCGCGGATTGGCTCCCACCATGAACTGACGAGCCATGCCATTAAGGTTGGTGGCGACACTTTTGGCGATCATCTTTGCTGTCAGCTTTGTCGATGACCCAAGCTTGATGCCCCACTTCAGAGCCGAGGAAAGCTCCAGGCCGGATTCGCTGAAATACTCGGTCAGGTGCTTTGCGACTGAATCCGCGCGGGTGAGATAAGGAAAAACATCGACAAAGCGAAACATCTGCACTTTAAACCGCTCATCCTGCATGCTTCGCTCCAACATTTTGCCAATCCAGAATTCTTTCTTAAACACCGATGGCGACTCATCTTCAGTCAACTGGTAGAGTCGCATGCCAGTCTGTCGTATTCTATTTTCCAGATCGGACCTCATGGGGCGATGGCTCCTTGTTTTGACTAAGCATAAAAGTATGGATGCTCTTAAGTTAAATAAATTTGCACATATCAAACTTTAAACGAGCTTCAACAAACTGTCAATTTTGACAATTCGCTTTGCGTAGAACACCGGGTGACTTGGTATTATTTCCGCTGCAGTAGCTTCCAGGTCAACCAGGCAGAATTGAAAGAGTACCGTTCACCCTTGCTATCCGGAAGGTGAAGAAAAAGATTTGTTCTGTGGATTCCTTATTCATACAGTGCTATAGAGGTTAAATTGCAAAGATTACACCAAGGAACAGATAAGGAGGTCACAAGTAAATGAAAGCGAAGCGTCTATTTTACCTTCTGGCAATCTGTTTGATCGCGTCTGCCATAGTGGGATGTGGAGAAACAGCATCCACCGGCACCGAAAAAAAACAATCCGAAGCCAATCCAGTAAAAGAGAGCCAGGCATCTTTGCTCGATCCCTGTGAGATTATCACCAAGATAGAAGCCGAAGCCGCTCTGGGCGAGCCGCTCAAGCAGGAGCGGCCTTCAACTGCTGCCAATCCCCTCAACCAGAGGCAATGCTTCTACTCATCCGATTCCTCGGATCGCTTCATACTCGTCTCAATTCTCCAGACACCGGGGTTGACTCCGGCTGTGCGCGAACAGGGACAGAGCGCGGCCACCATCTTCAAAACGATTAAGGAAAATCTCGATCCGGTAGCAACGGTGCAAGGTATCGGTGACGATGCCTGTTGGGGAACGCCCGGCCTGCACATTCTTGCGGGAGAGACTTACCTTCTGATCGGTGTGGGCAACACCAGCAGACCCGAAAACCTTGAATTCGCCAAAAGTCTCGCATCGACTGCACTCGGTCGGCTATAGTGGGCGGCGCATTGCCGTCGTGGATCAGGGTTTGCAGGTTTCGTTCCGAGACCACATTTTACGCCTCAATATTCATTACAGGTTTAATCTTAGTGTGTCTTCTGAAGCCAGAATATCGAACATGAAATATTGAATCTCGAAGTACTGCCTTCACTTCTGCGGTTCGCAGGAGTTTCTTAGACCGGGCTGGAACTAAAGAAAGGGGGAGGGAATGAGGGTATTCTCAATCAACGGCACTTACCGCAAAAAGGGTACAACTACGCGCCTCACCGAGGCGGCGCTGGAAGGGGCGACTTCCCTGGGTGCAAGCACCGAAATGGTTCTCTTGACTGAAAAAGAGATTCGCTATTGCACCAACTGCCTGACTTGCTACAGAGATATCGAGTCAACAATAGCGCCGTGCGCCATTGAAGATGACGTACATGAGATTTTAATTAAAATAGCGGACGCCGACGCCGTACTCTTTACTTCTCCTGTCCACTGCGGGTTTGTTACTGCTCTTATGACCACTTTCATCCATCGTGCGAGCTGGAGACTGCTTCGTCCGACGGGAGAAATCCTTGGGCTTAAGGGATGTCCGGAGCCACGGCTGACCGACAAGGCCCGCGCCGTCGCCACCATCGTGAGCGCGGGCGGAATGCCGACCGAGCTGAGAAAATACTGCGACACCGGATCTCCATGGCTGCAAGATATGGCGGCATGCATCTGCAATGGTGAATGCGTGGCTGATATGTATGCCGGTGCGGTTTTCAGTAAAGCGCTGGAAGGCGATGAGTGGAGCAGAATGTATCTATTCCGCGAGCTCACCGATGAACAGCTGGGGCAGGCATACGATCTGGGAGTCACATTGGCCCGTGCGGTAAAAGAGAAAAGAATTCGCCCTTACGATCCGATGCGAATGATTGAACCGATTGAGCAGCAAGATGTAACATAGCAATCGAGGAAAAAATCAGAGGTGGTCCGAGACGACTGAATTCACCTATCTCTTGAGTTGAGTCGGTGCATCAGCCGCCGAGGACTTGCGCTCTTCACCTCTAGTGGTTCTGTAGGGCACTGTCTTTGCACCAGCAATGCCGGCGAAATTCAATATCAATCCATCAGATCCCGTTGGTTCTAACAGACAAAGGAGAGCTCATGAAAGGTAGGATGTTGACTGGCGCGGTGATTGGGGCAGTGCTCTGTATTGCAATGCATTCTCGGGCATTGGCTTTAAACGTAGAAATCGATAACAAGTCCGGCCATGCTAATGTCTGGGTAATGACCATTGGCAATTCCGGCACGACCTCAATAGGTCTGAACAATCCGACGGCGTTGAATCATTTACCCGTAAACAAAAGCAAACTGCCTTATTTCACGTTGGATACGCTTGTTGCTGGAAGAATATACCTTTCTCTTGATAAAGCAATGCCGGCGGAGAAAATCCTCGACCCCGCAAATCCCAATATGAGCACCATACGCTATGACTGGGTGGAACTGACCCAGGATGGAAGTGCATCGGCGGTAGTGAATCTCACCTCCGTGGAGCAGTTTGGCATCCCGCTTTCAATGAGAACGTATTCATCGGCTGGAAAACAATTAGCACAAGCAGGTTACTGCAAGACGGCTAATGTCTTAAAGAATAAGCTCACGGCCTTATCGGCAAGAGCGATCGTAACCGCAAGCGGCAAATTCATCCGGGCCCTGTCTCCAGTTAAGTCTAATACGTATCCGTCGTTCCAGCCCTATATCAACAGTGTAAAAGGGCAGAAAATAACCATCAAAGGTCATTTTTTCGGAAAACCTCAGACAGATTACAATTACACCGGAATGATCGATGCCTCGAGCGGCGATATCAACCTCACATCGGCCTCCGGCTCAACAAAGCTGCGCATTCCCGGAAAGACTTTAAGCCGAGACATTTATACAACCGACGGTATTTTTTATGTAAACGGAGCGACCTGGCATACTAACAAGAATGACGTCAATGCTGCAGTATACAGAGATGTGATGACGGGATTCAATCTGGGCTATTTTGGTGTGCAAAACGACAGCTCCAAATGGTCAAGCACCAAGCCTTTTCAAAAAGGTAACGGCAATCAATATGCCAGGGTCATACATGAATGCTCCGATTCCTACGGCTATTCGTACTCGGACAACAATCTGAAGGTTCTGATCAGCATCGATCACGCCAAAGTGGATACGCTGAGGATTACCATTCTGTCGGATAACGCCACGGACGGATGTTCTAAACCATCACTGAGACTCGCAACCGGCAATTTCGACGGCGATAGTGGGCAGCAGGCAAACCTTGCTTCGGCAGATCAAGTTGATGCCGGTCTGGAAAATCGCTTTCGGGACGATTTGGTGGCTGCTGCTTCCAACGGCGACCTTTTCTTTGCATTAGGTGCAACAGGCCTCACCTGGGAGCACCTTCCAGGAGCCTTAAATCAGGTTGCGGGGGGTGATTTCGATGGCGACGGCACCCATGAGATTTTCGGCCTTACGGACGACGCACAGATCTACTACACACAGGATCTGGCTAACTGGCAGTGCATACCAGGTGAATTGAGTCAAATTACAGCCTGTGATTTGAACGGAGACCAAGTGGAAGATTTGATCGGGGTTACAGCGGAAGGCTGCATCTACTACACCATGGATTTAATCAATTGGGAGAGCATGCCGGGAGTCTTAAAGCAGCTCGCCTGTGCTGATCTTGATGGCGACGGCTTTGGAGATGTGGCCGGAGTGACCTCTTCCGGTGATATCTTCCTTACCTTCGATCGAGAAAACTGGCAGCAGATACCCGGAAGCCTTGCTCAGTTGGCCGTTGGGCACATTAGCGGCGATTCTAAAGCGGATTTTGCTGGTGTGAGCTTTGAAGGGCAGATCTTCTATAGCATAGACCTACTCAACTGGATTCATGTTCCCGGAGTATTGAACCAGGTGGCCATTGGGGAATTCAACTCCGATCTTCAAGGGGATCTGATCGGTTTGACTTCGACCGGCGATGTCTACTACACGGAGGATCTCGTGAATTGGATTCAGCTGCCCGGAACATTCTGATTTACGGTGGCTTAGTCCTTGCGGATGAATGAAACGCATGGCCTTACGAGGCACTGCTTGAGATGATGAGGGGTCGCGATGATCCTTACTAGATCTCGTTTGCTGGGCGTTCCCTATAAGCCTCACCCTGAAGAACGGGCATTTGTTGAGCGGGCCGATGTTCAACGGGACGAAGAGCTTGCCGTCAGCGTATCGGTGTTGGATGACCATGAAAGCGAGCGATTTTTCGGAGTCCGGCTGGCACGCAGAGGCATTCAACCAGTGTGGCTTCGAATCGTTAACAGGGGTGAGCAAGCTTATCGCCTGCATCTTAGGAGCCTCGATCCCAATTATTATTCACCACTGGAGGCCGCGTTCGTCAATCACTTTGCGGTAGCCAGGCGGCTTATCGAGTTGGGGCTTCTCGCATGGATCGTTTTTCCGCTGCTGGCTGTTTTTGTTCCCTTCAAGTATTTTGCTGTCCGCACTACCAATCGGCGTATCGATGCTTACTTCCAGGAGCACGGAATCGGCTGGGGGCTGATCAGGCCGGGAGGAGAGCTTTCCGGATTCGCCTTCACCTCGCTCGATGAAGGCAAGAAGGAAGTGACCGTGGAGCTGCTGGGCACCGGCGGCAGCAGGCAGTTTTTCTTCTCAATCCCGGTTGCCGGTCTGAATGTGGACCATGGCAAAAGGCGCCTTGAGGTGCTCTATCCGGCCGATGAAAGAGTGGATTGTGACGAAGGGGAGCTCCGCCAGAAACTGAAAGAGCTCCCCCGTTGCACTACCAATAAACGCGGAACGGCCGCAGGGGACCCTCTCAACCTGGTAGCGATTGGAGATTTCAGTACCGTACTCAATGGCTTCGGCGCACGCTGGGACGAGACGGAGACGATCACACCCGGTTCATGCTGGCGGACTGTGAAAGCATTTTTGCTCGGCGCATCTTATCGCTATTCTCCCATAAGTCCGCTTTATGTAGCCGGACGACGCCAGGACTTCGCTTTACAGAAAGCGCGCCGCACGATCAATCAGAGGCTCCACCTACGGTTTTGGTTAACGCCCTATCGATTTGAAGGAAAGCCGGTCTGGATAGGTCAGATAAGCCGGGACATCGGTGTACGGTTCACCGTTAAGACGTGGAATCTTACGACTCACAAAATCGATCCCGACGTTGATGATGCAAGGGATTATGCATTGAGCGATCTTGTAGCTGTCGGTCGCGTTGAAAAGGTCGGCTATGTGGTAGGAGTGGAAGCGGCAGAGCGGACGAACCCAAGATACAATCTGACCGGCGATCCTTACTTCACTGACGGCCTTCGTGCAGCAGCAATCTTCGCCGATACTAAGGTGAATCCGACCTTCTTCGATTGGGCGTGACCTTGAATGGTTGGGTTTTGGATTGAGAAGGGATGGAGCTCGGATTTGAGGAGGCACGGGAGCTGTTTCTGCTCGAGACGCGCTCAAGGCGGCAGGCCTTCGTGTTGAAGGATCGACTGCTGCGAAAATGTTTTGCCAATCAACCGCCCCCCACGGGGGGAAACATTGCCACCCGCTCGGTTCCCTCCAGCACTGTGTCCAATTTCGCTGCCTGGCCGTTTACCAGGATCAATTTCACATCATCCAATGGCAGCTGCAGTCGTTCTGCCAGTTGTCGCACGGTGGTGCCAGGTTCAATCTGCACTTCCAAGCCGGTTGCGTGGTCGTAGCCGGGGAAGCATTTCCTCAATGTGGCTGCAAGCAGGACCTGTAACGGCATCAATTGTTTCCTTCAGACCTATTCGCGATCAACTGGAGTGGGCTTGTCGATAGACTCTTTTGATGTGCACGTTTGACACCAAAGCGGTGTAGTCCTTGCCCTGCTCCAGGTCGACTCGAATGCTCTGTTGGTCGATCTCCATGTAGCGCGATAGAACACCCAAAATGTCGTTCTTAAGAGATTCCATTACATCGGGGGCCAGATCCATGCGATCGTGCATCAACACCACCTGCATTCTTCTTCTAGCCACCTGACTGCTCGGTTTTTCCCCAAAGAATCTGCGGATTGCCTTCAGCATTTTTAAATCCTCCTGTTCAGCTCCGGATGAACCGCGCCACTTTAGCTAGAAAACCGTCCCCTTTTTCCTCATCAAAGGGAACATCTTCCCCATTCAA
>Ga0068714_10002375_pt1 | contig 24472 bp, 25 predicted proteins | sample MTBNYHSulfiMetaG_FD_62988 | JGI IMG/M metagenome (GOLD analysis project Ga0068714, IMG submission 62988) | Enrichment culture microbial communities from rom New York Harbor, USA that are MTBE-degrading - MTBE-NYH (New York Harbor Sulfidogenic)... | ecosystem: Environmental > Aquatic > Marine >... | reverse complement strand
CTTCGGGGCTTCAATCCCGGGGAGCGGAACAGGAGGTTCCCATGTATGATTTCCTGCTGACTGACGAAGAGAAGGCCTTGAAGGCTGAAGCGAGGCGGTTTGCAAAGGATGACGTCCCAAGTTCGCTCATAAGAAGCATGGACGCCGATCAGATTCGTTATCCCAGGGAGTATCTCGAGAAAGCGGGTTCCCGGAGACTTCTCGGCCTCAGGTTCGGCACCGCATGGGGGGGCCGCGCCGCGAAGTGGACGGGGGAGGTTGCAGCCCTGGAGGAAATCGGGGTGCTCGGATCGAGCCTTTCCTGCCTTTATGCTCTCGTAAGCATCGTCGGGGAAGCAATCCACCATTTCGGCACGGGTGATCAGAGGGAGAAATACCTCAAGCCAACCCTGCAAGGAAAGCTCTGCTGTGCGGAAGGGCTCACCGAGCCGAGAGGAGGATCTGATTTTTTCGGCGCCACCACGGTCGCAAAGAGAGACGGGGACTCTTATGTCCTGAACGGCCAGAAACGTTTCGTGGTAGGAGCTGAAGGGGCCGACTATTTTCTTGTCTATGCCAAGACCGCACCCGACGCCCCTCCCCATCAATCCATTTCGGCTTTTATCGTGGACAGAGCTTCCGGTGTGGAGGTCAAACACGTCTATGGGCTCTTGGGGTCGAGGGGCGGAGGAACCGGTCGGATATATTTCAAGGACGTGAAGGTGCCCGCCCACCATCTCATCGGCCCCGAACACGGCGGATTCCTCGTATTCAACCGCATGATGGTCCCGGAAAGGCTCACCACGGCAGCAGCGTGCCTGGGCATGGCCCGCTGCTGCCTGGAAGTTGCGGCCCGTTACGCCAATCGAAGAAAGGCGTTCGGAGATCTGATCAGGAAATACGAGGCGGTGAGCTTCAAGATCGCAGACTCTGTGACTCGACTCGACGCGGCGAGGAGTCTTGTATACGTCACGGCTCGCCATGTGGATGAAGGAAGGGATTCCAGGAGAATGGTATCCGAAGCCAAAAAAACCTCCACCGAAATGCTCTGGTCCGTGGTCAATGACTGCATGCAGATTATGGGCGGCATAGGTTACACCAATGTTTACCCTGTTGAACGATTTCTTAGGGACGCCCGACTCCAGATGATCTGGACCGGGACGAACGAAATAATGAATCTCCTTATCCAGCACGAGTTTTACAAGGAGTTGCTTGCACAGCAGCGGGACGTGAGAAACGTCGAACTGGATGCGCTGGACGAGGATGGAGAAGCAGAAAAGGTCTATGAATAGAATAGAGCTTGACTTGTCACGGGACGAGACTATTTTGGTTGCGGATGGTAGATGCCGGAAGTCCAACGGGAATCATGAAAAGGGGGTGAAGGTATGAGAGTAATTCCGAAGCGCATTCTTTGCGCGACCGATTTTTCGGATTTCTCGAACCACGCTATTCCTTACGGGATCGCATTGGCAAAGGAGTTCAAGGCCTCCCTCTTCCTCTGCCACATAGTCGACCTCTCCTCTGCGGCAATTTACGGCGAGGCGGTTCTGGCGCTGGAAGACCAGCAGAAAAGGATGACGAAATACGCCGAGGACGAGATGGCGGCATTAATGAGCAAGGAATCCATCCAGTGGGAGCCTCTCATCACAGTGGGCAACGCGGCCCATGAAATCGCTCGCCTCGCAGGCGAGAAAAGAATCGATATAACCGTTGCCGCCAGCCATGGGCGGGCCGGGCTCAAACGTCTTATCCTGGGGTCCGTCACCGAACGCTTGATGCGAACCCTTCCCTGTCCTCTCCTGGTTGTCCGGAGTCCTGAACGGGGATTCGTGGCGCCTGCAGACCAGGCGATCACCTTAAAGAGAATACTTGTGGGGTGCGATTTCTCCCCGGATTCGAGCCTCGCTTTTCAGTACGGACTCAGCTTTGCCCAGGAGTTCCAGGCAAACCTCCATCTCGTTCATGTCATTCAGCCGCCCTTTTACGATTACCTGGAAAAAGCCGAGGAGCCGAAGGAAGCGTTGCAGAAAAATCTCAAAAGCGACCTAAAGAGAAAACTGGCTGAAATGGTGCCGGAAGAAGCGAGAACATGGTGCGAACCCGTGACAACCCTGCTGGCCGGGCAACCTCATGAAGAGATCACCAAGTACGCCGTGGTGAACGACATCGACCTAATCGTCCTGGGTGTCCGGGGTCACGGCCTTGTGGAAACCCTTTTCGTCGGCTCCACCACGGATCGGGTTATGCGAAAAGCGCCTTGTCCGGTCCTGTCGGTTCAACCGGCTGCCAATTTGTCCTGACAGGAAGAAGCGGTGGGACGGAGCGTTGCAGGATCGGCGCGGGGGGGATATCTCTCCGGCACAGGTGGATCGGGCAAGAAGATTTTTCTTGTGTATAGACTTGTTTTGCACTAGAAATGGCTCCCGGCCTGTCATGACTCCCTTTTTCAGGGAGTAAATCACTTTTAGGCGTCAATCATAGTGAACGGAAAAGGGCGTCGCCCGCTGCATCGCACAATGCGGCAGGGATCTTAGCCTTGCCGTTCCAAATTGGGAGCTACTATGAAATTTGCTCAATCTCATATCGCAGGCGCGGCCAAGCTGCACTCACCTGTCGGAGTCCACCTCCTCGCCAATTTCAGAAAAGCGAGATGGGCAGGAGCAAGGATCCTTTTTATTCTCTCCACGGCTTTCGGCGTCATCACCGGGGTCGGCCTTTATCTTCTTGCTCCACTGTTCAGTTACTGGTTTTTCGGAACCCTGCGTTTCTGGAAGTATGCCGGTATGGGACCCCGCCTCATTGCTTACGCGTACACCATGGCCTACCGTTATTTGAAGGGTGAGTTCGCGCCGGCTATTTCTCTTACCGCTCCCCCCATGAGCAAACCCGACCTGAGGCTGGTCCAAATAAATCCGGCCTGGCAGAACGGGGATTCCTGCGCCGATTGCGGGAAGTGCTGCAAGAAGATCGCCTGTCCCCTTCACGAAAGGTCGAACGGATACTGCATGGGTTATGACGCCTTTTACTGGCGTTATTTCAACTGCGGCCGCTATCCCGCAAATCAGAAGGAAATCGACTGGTACGAGTGCCCGAAGTGGGTTATGAAAACCTGAGGGAACCATCCCGCGCCTTCGGATCGACATATGAATTGTCCCAAAATTGAATTGGCGCGAACCGTAAAATCTTCCCCCGCCCCATCGGGAGGTCTCTTCAGCGCCTCAACCGGAAATGGGCTCATCGGTCTTAACCGCCCCCGAGGCGCACGTAAAGATCCGGGTCCAGAGGGCCCGGCTTTGGTCTAAGCCCAGAGGGCATGATTTCCTGCGTCAACTCAGCGAAAATCCGAAATCCGAATATCGAAACCCGAAACAAAGCCAAATGTTCAAAATACGAATGACCAAAACAAAAGAGGCCCCGGTTTGTTCGCGGTTTGTTTTAGATTTTGGTCATTGTCCTTTTAAGATTGTTTCGAATTTCGAATTTCGTGCTTCGAATTTGGAACCTTTCCACTTACACGGGCATAGCCGATTGTCTCTGACCTGGCCCTGAGGACCAGGGTTCATATACTGCACTGAAGCCTTTTTCGGGGTAGGCGCACAGGTCCAAGCTTGCCGGAGCCGGCTTCCTTTGGGGCTGCCGCCATGACCCACTGACTTTTCGGCGCCGGTTGATACCTCGGTAAGAGTGGTTGGGGCTCTGAAGAGACCTCCCGATGGGTCGTGTTCCAGCGAACGCTTGGAGTGTCAATTCATTTATGGGACTTTTAATTCAAATCCTGCAGTCAGACGCGGATTCTCCTGCTTGATTTTGGTGATTCACCGCCGGGCACTAGCCAATTTTCTCACCTGAGGATGGCGAAAGCAATTGACGAGGTGGTCGTTAACCATTCCTACGGCCTGCATGAAACTGTAGCAGATCGTCGAACCCACGAAGCTGAAACCCCGTTTTTTCAAGTCTTTGCTCATCTTGTCCGATTCCTCCGTCCGGGTCGGCAGTTCGTGGACCGAGCACCAGGTATTTTGGACGGGAACGCCGTCGACGTAGCGCCACAGGAATGCATCCAGGGTCCCCCACTCCTCAAGTATGCCCATGACGCATCGTGAGTTGCTTATGACCGACTCTATCTTGCGGCGATTGCGAACAATGCCTGAATCGCCGAGCAGACGGTCGATGTCGCAGGAGGAATACCTTGATATCGCTGCAACATCAAAACCGACGAAAGCCTGCCGATAGTTCTCTCGTTTTCGGAGGATGGTCAGCCAACTGAGCCCTGCCTGTGCACCCTCCAGGACCAGCATTTCAAACAGATGAAGGTCATCGTGTGACGGGACACCCCATTCGCGATCATGGTATGCGATGTAAAGGGGATCATTCCCGCACCATTCGCACCTCTTTCTCACTGGGAGCCCCCTCGGATTTGCGTTAAATCCATGAAACAGAAAATGCGCCTTCGAGTCAAGCAAAAGCAAGGGAAGGAGCAGCGCGAGTTTCAGCGGATGCGATTTTCTTCTTGAAGAAGCGAGGAAACAAAACTAGATTATGGAATTTCGGATGGCAATAAAGGACAGGCGTCCTGCTTTTATGGACGAGATAAATTCTCTCATCTAAGGTGTTCAAGATGAAAATCGCAGTTAGCGGCAAAGGCGGAGTCGGCAAGACTACATTCGCTTCCTTCCTGATCAAGTCCCTTTCCGATCAAGGGAAAAAGGTGCTTGCCATCGATGCCGATCCGGATGCCAATCTCGCTCAGGCTCTCGGGGTCGGAAGGGATGCGGAGATAGTGCCGATCGCCCGGATGAAGGAACTCATAGAGGAGCGCACGGAAACCAGGGTGGGTAGCATGGGTTCTTTTTTCAAGCTCAACCCCAAAGTGGACGATCTTCCCGACAAGTTATCCATCAGGTTGGACGGCATCAAGCTCATGGTTCTGGGCGGTGTGCAAAAAGGCGGTGGAGGGTGCATCTGCCCCGAAAGCACACTCTTGAAAAATCTGGTGCGGCACATCGTCCTGGCCCGGAACGAGGTTATCGTTCTAGATATGGAGGCCGGCCTTGAGCATTTGGGAAGAGGCACCGCCATGGCCGTGGACAGGCTGATCGTGGTCGTGGAACCCGGAAGACGCAGCATCGAAACAGCTCACCACATCCGAAGCCTGGCGGAAGACATAGGACTCAGGAAGCTGAGTCTCGTAGGCAACAAAGTCAGATCGGAAAGGGACAGGACCTTTCTCCTCAGGGAAATGCCCGGGTTCCACTTTCTGGGTTTCATTCCCTTCGCGGAAGATATCATCGAGGCCGATCTCCAGGGACTGCCGCCTTTCGAAAGAGATCTTGCAGGGCTGAAGGCCGTTAAGGAAATGATCGAGGAACTGTAACATTCAACTTCAAAGTGAAAGGAGATCTGGGCGATGGCAAAAAGAATCGTCAACTTCAACCCGGGACCTGCAGCGCTTCCTCTTTCTGTTTTGGAGCAGATCAGAGATGAATTTCTCGACTACCGGGGCACCGGCATGTCCATCATCGAGATCAGCCATCGTTCCAAGCAGTTCGAGGAAACCCTCAACGGTGCGGTTCAGAGAACGAAAAGGCTTCTTGACCTCGGGGATGATTTCCACGTCGCATTCATCCAAGGGGGGGCGAGCCTTCATTTCTCCATGGCTCCCATGAACCTGGCCCTGGAGGGGAAGCCCTTGGACTACATCAACACCGGGACATGGTCCACGAAAGCCATCAAAGAAGCCAAGATCCTTAGCAAGGATGTGCGCGTCATCGCCTCTTCCGAGGAAAAGGATTTCTCTTACATTCCCAAATCATTCCCGGTGGACGGGAACGCTTCCTATCTCCACATCACGTCAAACAACACAATCAAAGGCACCCAGTGGGCGGACTTCCCGAAGGCCGGACAAGTGCCTCTGGCTTGCGACATGTCTTCGGATATCATGAGCCGGCCTTTTGATCCAAAGCCCTTCGGACTGATTTACGCAGGGGCGCAGAAAAATCTAGGGCCGGCCGGTTCAGCCATGGTAATCATTCGAAAAGACATGCTTGACCGGGTTCCCGCAAATCTTCCCAGCATGCTGAAGTACACCACCTTTACAAAAGAAAACTCCCTTTACAACACTCCCGCGTGTTTTGTCATTTATACCATCAACCTCGTGTTGAGGTGGCTGGAAGAAACCGTAGGCGGCCTGAGAAACATGGAAAAGATCAACAGGGAAAAGGCGGACATTCTCTACGGATTCATCGACCGTTCAGGTTTCTATCGAGGCACTGCGGAAAAAGACAGCCGTTCTCTTATGAACGTGACCTTCAGGCTTCCCAGCGAAGAACTGGAGAAGAAGTTTCTTGCCGAAGCGTCAAATGCCGGCTTGGGAGGCCTGAAAGGGCATCGTTCCGTAGGCGGGTGCCGGGCATCCATATACAACGCCATAGGGGTTGACGAGGTAAGAAAACTGGTCGATTTCATGGCCGACTTTCAGAAGAAAGAGGGCTGACTTGAGAAAAGCCAGGATCGCCAGAATTCTGACCGGCGATGAGGTGGGCGCCAGATTCACAGTGGAGGGCTGGGTCAGGACCAAGCGGGAATCCAAGGGAGGGTTCTCCTTCATTGAAGTCAACGACGGGTCATGCCTGAGAAACCTTCAGGTAGTCGCGGAGAAAGGCCTTCCCTACTATCAAGAAGAGGTTTTGAAACTCCAGACCGGCAGTTCGGTCAGGATTTCAGGAACCGTTGCAGCATCACCTGCAAAGGGCCAGCAAGTGGAACTCCGGGCGGAATCAGTCGAGGTATTGGGACGGTCGGATCCCGATGCATATCCGCTGCAGAAAAAGCGCCACTCCTTTGAGTTCCTCAGGACCATCGCCCACCTCAGGCCCAGGACCAACACTTTCGGTGCAGTGGCCAGGGTGAGAAATGCCTTGAGCTTTGCAGTCCACAAGTTCTTCCAGGAAAGGGGCTTCATTTACGTTCACACCCCGATCATCACGGGAAGCGACTGTGAAGGTGCAGGAGCCATGTTCAGGGTGACGTCACTGGACCTGGATAGCGTTCCATTGGCTGAAGGTCGAGTGGACTTCTCCAGAGACTTCTTCGGCGGTCCGGCCAACCTGACGGTAAGCGGTCAGTTGGAGGCCGAGGTGTACGCCCTTGCCTTGAGAGACGTTTACACCTTCGGACCCACCTTCAGGGCCGAGAATTCAAACACACCCCGGCACCTCGCCGAATTTTGGATGGTCGAACCGGAAATGGCCTTCTGCGCGCTGGACGGCAACGTTGAACTGGCCACCGATTTCCTCAAGTATCTCTTTTCCTATGTCCTTTATTACTGCCGGGAAGACATGGACTTCTTCAGGCGTTTCATCGACCCTTCATGTGTTGAAAGGCTTGAGAATATCATCGCTGCCGAGTTTGAAAGACTCACTTACACCGATGCCGTTCGAATTCTGTCCGAGTCAAAGGAGTCTTTTGAATTTCCTGTCGAATGGGGAGTCGACATTCAGTCTGAGCATGAAAGGTATCTCTGCGAGAGGGTTTTTCAGAGGCCGGTGGTACTCACCGATTATCCCAAGGTCATCAAGCCTTTCTACATGAAAGTGAACCGGGACGGAAGGACCGTTCGCGCCATGGACGTGCTCGTGCCCAAAATCGGAGAAATCATCGGTGGAAGCCAGAGGGAAGATGATTACGACACCCTGCTGGAAAGGATGAACGAGTCGGGCATCAATCCGGATGCTTATTGGTGGTATCTGGAGCTGAGGAAGTTCGGCTCGGCTCCCCACTCGGGGTTCGGCCTCGGGTTCGAGCGGCTGGTGCAATTCGTAAGCGGCATGAGCAATATCCGCGATGTCATACCTTTCCCCAGAACCCCGGGGAACGTGAGCTTCTGAACATCTTCCGCCCGTCCCCCCCCGGGAAAACGTGCCCTTCGGGCGGTCCCCTAGGCGACAGCCACTGCCAGGCCGACCAGGCAATGTCCCCTGAAGCGGCCCTGGTCCTCCTTCGTGATGTGCCTGATCCGGGTGGGGATCGTTCTCGTGGGACAATAGGCGTCCCTCGTATGGTATATCATTTGTAAAGTGTCGCCCACTCTCAGCCGATTGAGAATCTGGGATGATTGCTTCACTACAACGAACATCGATGCCGGATCTGTGTTCCAAATTCGGAACTGATGAGGGTGTTCGAGGCCGTCAACAGAGACTTCGACACTTTCCAACTGATCGTATCCCATGGGGATTCTCCCGTCGCAAAGAATGTTTCACACATCGGATGGGAATAGCAAAAGTCGTGCCGCTCTGTTACAGCTTTCGGGGGACGATCCCGGCAATCCCGGCGCAAAGAAAAGGCGTTGACCCTTCCCGTGTCCGGTTCCTGCGAGATAGGATGTATTTTCACCAATCTTTTCAATAGATGCCGGGTCCGCGCACCATGATGTGCAGATACGTATCCGGTTTGCTCCAGGCAGCTCCGCCGCTTGCTCCACCCCAGGAATGTTTCACGTTGCGCAAGGCCTTCAACCTTTTCTGTGGGGGAATAACGTACAGAAATGTGAACACTTTCCTGAGATTTCGTAGATTAAAAGATTCACCTCCCAATGCACGGCTAGGGCAGTGAGGAGAGGCGCCCGGCACCGAAGGTGCACGGTTTCCGCTGCATCTGCCCAAGGCGCTGTGCAATTCCCCGGTTTGAACAACGGCCGGCCCGAAACCTTGCCGGCAACGCAGGAAACAGGATCCTTATATCCTTCGTGATATAACTCCTTAATTTTCTTGTTCTTTCTTGACTTCACCACCATCGTGAGCTATGAGGTGTTAGCAGGTCGTTCATGAAGGGTTCGGTGATACCGGTTTGGAGCATTCAGCTCGAAAGGAGGATATCCTATGGACAAGATACTTCGCATCGATATGGGAGCGGAAGGCGGTCCGAAGGCAACCGTCACGCCGGTCGGGAATTATGCCGGTTTGGGGGGCCGGGCTCTCACTTCCGCCGTCGTCAGCAGGGAAGTCCCACCTCTGTGTCATCCCCTGGGTGAGGAGAACAAGCTCGTCATCGCCCCGGGCATGTTGAGCGGAACGACCGCGGCAATGTCAGGAAGAATTTCAGTGGGTTGCAAGAGCCCTTTGACCGGAGGCATAAAAGAGGCCAACGCAGGAGGCCAGCCATCTCAAATGCTTGCGAGACTTGGATACGCAGCCGTCATCCTGGAAGGCAAGCCCAAGGATGACGTGATTTACAAAGTGCTGATCAACAACGAGGGGGTGAAGATCGCTCCCGCCAAGGACTTAAGAATGTTGGGCAATTACGATCTCGTGGAAAAACTCAAGAAGGACCATGGCGACAAAATAGGGGTGATCTCCATCGGTCCTGCCGGAGAGATGAAAATGGCGGCAGCCTCCGTCGCCTGCACGGACATGGAACTCCGGCCCACAAGACATGCCGGCCGGGGCGGCGTTGGTGCGGTAATGGGAAGCAAGGGCGTGAAGGCAATTGTTATCGACGACACCGGAGCCAAGATGCGGCCCCCGAAGGACTCCGAAGGCTTCAAGAATGCAACCAAAGCGTGGGTTGAAGGTTTGAGGAAACACCCGGTCTCGGGTCAGGGCCTCCCTGCTTACGGAACAAATGTGCTGACCAATGTCATAAATGAGGCGGGGGGCTATCCCACCCACAACTTCATGTGGGGTCGTTTTGCAGGTTGCACCACGATCAGCGGCGAGACCCAGGCCGAACTTGAAAACAAGAGGGGCGGGGAAGGCTCCGCCACTCACGGGTGCCATCGTGGGTGTATCATCCGCTGCTCCGGAACCTTTTATGACAAGGACGGCCACTACATGACCAAACAGCCGGAGTATGAAACCGTCTGGGCGCACGGAGGCAATTGCGGTATCGGCGACCTGGACGCCATCGCCATGCTCGACCGGCTGGACGACGATTTCGGTCTCGACACTATAGAAATGGGGGCCACCATCGGTGTTGCCATGGAAGCCGGCGTGGCAAAGTTTGGCGATGCACAGGCTGCCATCGATCTCGTCAAGGAGGTCGGCAAGGGCACTCCTCTAGGCAGGATTCTGGGCAACGGCGCCGCCGTGACCGGCAAGGTCTTCGGAGTGGAAAGGGTTCCGGTGGTGAAGGGCCAATCCATGCCCGCTTACGATCCCAGAGCAGTTCAGGGAATCGGAGTCACGTATGCCACCAGCCCTATGGGAGCCGATCACACCGCAGGCTATGCGGTGACCGCTAACATTCTGGGCGTGGGCGGCAAGGTCGACCCGCTCAAACCTCAAGGTCAGGCGGAGCTGTCGAGAAATCTCCAAATCGCCACCGCCGCCATCGACTCCACAGGAATGTGCCTGTTCGTCGCCTTTGCGATGTTGGATCAACCGGAGACCTTTCAGGCTCTCCTTGACACTATTAATTCGTTCTACGGTCTGAAACTGACCGGCGATGATTTTGCAGCCCTCGGCAAGTCAGTGCTCAAGAGCGAGAGGGATTTTAACGTGAAGGCGGGGTTCACGGCGGAGCAGGATCGGCTTCCGGCCTTCTTCAAGAAGGAGTCATTGCCACCGCACAATGTCGTATTCGAGGTGGCGGACCAGGACCTGGATTCTGTCTTCAAATGGTAAAAGGTTTTGATTCCGGGGAGGTCTCGGCTGAGACCTCCCTTTCTTAAGGGATGTCTTTTTATCCCATGAGCGCCGATAACGAACAGGAAAGCCTCGAGTCCGATCTGTTTCTTGTGGTCCGGCCCGAGGTGATTCCGGCCTTCCACGAATTCCTCCAGAGGGGGGTTCGTGTGCGAGCGATCATAGGATCGACCATCCAGTCTTTTCTTTGCGAGACCCTGGAATTGGATCCCGGGTACGTGGAAAGGACCATTCAGACCATTTTCCTCAACGGCAAGGCGGTTGACACTCCTGCCTCGGCCGTCATCCCGAACGACGCCACCATCGCCCTGTCAGCGGCTATGCCCGGGCTTCTGGGGGCCACCCTGCGCAAGGGAAGCTATTATGCCGGAATGAGACGGGAGATATCTCACGCAGATCGAGACGAGGTTTCTTCCCATGAAGGCACGGTTCTTCTCAAGCTCTTCAACCTTCTGCCGGGCGACATCGGACCTCTGGTACTCAAAAAGGGGGTGTGGGTGAACGGAAGAAGCCTGAAGGAGCTTATCAAGAAACGCCTGCCTCTTTTTCTCGAGGGCTGTCTTCGGGCTACGCTTCGGGGCACAAACATTGAAGTTGAACGGCTCGCCGAAAAGGATTGGCCTGACAAAGACGTGCTGCTGAGAGTCCGGTGCGAATAGTCAGCCTCCGGCAACGGGCGGAAAGACTCCCACCCTGTCGCCATCGCGGAGGAGATCTCCTGCACCCGCTTGCACGCCGTTGATGAAAATCACTTTGACGGCACCTAAAGGCACTTCCATGCTTTCGAGAAGCTCTTTCACAGTCATGTTTTTCGGGATTTCTACAACAGGAGAGCTCTTCCACCGCTCAGGCATGTAACGGGAAAGAGAAGCATAGAGTCTGAGTTCTATCTTCATGGTCTCGCCTTCGGACTGACACAAAAAAGAATAAACACTTCTTTCAAACCTTGTCAACTCTCCTGAAGGGGGATGATTTCCTTGAAGAGATGGTATAAACACTATACGCTACTCCCAGGAGAAGGGGCGCCTATGGAAGAATCCATCCGGAATGACATTCGAAGCGTCGCCCGAAGGATCAAGGACCTTGCGGAACGGGACGTCGAAACCATCGAAGAACATCGGGCACTCGAGTTAGGACAGGCTTACAAAGTTCCGCTCGGGGAGATTTACACTCACGCTCTGCGGCTCGGCATCTGCCCCCGCCGTTATCTCAGGAACCGCGACATCATCAGCCTCCAAGAGCAGTTGAGGCTGGCCGAATCCAAGGTCGGGGTTGTGGGCGCCGGCGGCCTGGGGGGCTGGGTCCTCTCCTTGCTGGCACGAATCGGAATCGGGCATTTTGTGGTTGTGGACCATGACGTTTTTGACGAGACCAATTTGAACCGCCAGGCTTTTTCGCATGAAGGAAATCTGGGGAAACCCAAGGCCGAAGAAGCCCGTTCGCAGTTGGAAAGCATCAATCCGGCGGTTGAGGTGTCGGCCCACCAAGTCTACCTCGAAAAGACAAACGGAAGAAGCCTGCTCGCGGGTTGTCATGTAGTGGTAGACGCTCTGGACAACGTCCGGAGCCGGCTTGCGCTCGAAGAGGTGATTCAGGATCTCGGCGTTCCCCTTGTTCATGGGGCACTTGCCGGTTTCGAGGGGCAGTTCATGAGCGTATATCCCGGCGATGGCGGCATCCGGCGGATCTACGGTAACATGGGAGAGGAGAAGGAGGACCACGCTTCAAAGCCCGAAGCCGTTTTGGGCGTGCCGGGGATCACCCCGTCGCTTATCGCCGGTTTCCAGGCCATGGAGGTGATAAAAATCCTGTTGAACCGCGGGCGCGTTTTCAGGAACGCCATGGTATATGTGGACCTCGAAAGGGGAGAAATCAACCGCTTCAACTTCGATCAGCCTTTGTCCAGGTTGTAGGCCTTTATTTTGGAGAGGAGCTTGGGCCTGCTGATCTCCAGGATCCTCGCCGCGTGCGTGCGGTTGCCTTCCGTGAGTTCCAGAGCTTTCTTGATCAAGTCTCTCTCCAACCGGCTCGAAGCTTTCTTGATGGAAAGGCTTTCTTCAGGGGGAAGCGAAGGGAGATAGGAGGAGTCGGTCGTGATGCGGGACGGAAGATCCTCCGGCGTGATCCACCTGCCCTTGGCAAGCAGGATGGCTCTTTCGATGACGTTTTCCAGTTCCCTGATGTTTCCAGGCCACGAGTACCCCATCAGAATCGGCATAGCTTCGGAGGAGAGCCCTTCGATGTCTTTCTGCAGTTTCTTGTTGAACAGGTCGATGAAATACCCGACCAGAAGAGGAATGTCGCCCCGCCTTTCCCTGAGGGGAGGCAGGTGGATTGCCATCACGTTGATGCGGTAGAAAAGGTCCTCCCTGAACCGTCCCTCCGCAACTTCCCTGTTCAGGTCTTTGGATGTGGCGGCGATGACCCGCACGTCTATCTTCCTGGAACCCAATCCCCCAAGCGGCGCGATTTCCTCCTCCTGGAGGACGCGGAGAAGCTTCACCTGCAGGGGCAGGGGGAGTTCACCTATTTCATCGAGGAAAACCGTTCCACCGTCCGCCTCCTCAAAACGGCCGGGTTTGTCTCTTACCGCGTCGGTGAATGCACCCCGCTTGTAACCGAACAGTTCGCTTTCCAAAAGGCTCTCCGGTATCCCGCCGCAGTTGATGGATACCATAGGCTTGCCCGCTCTTCGACCGTTGTGGTGTAGTGCCCGGGCAATGAGGTCTTTGCCGGTTCCACTTTCTCCGGTGATGAGCACGGTGGTTTTATGGTCCGCCACCTTTTCTACAAGTTCGAAAACACGGCGCATTGCCTCGCTTCTGGCGATAATGTTGCCGAAGGAATATCTCTGCTCGATCCTGTCTATCCTTTTTTGGAGCGTAATGTTCTCCTTCTTGAGGCGCTCGCGCTCTTCCGCCTTCTTCAAGGTAAGCAGTACTTCGTCGGTTTTGAAAGGCTTGGAGATGTAATCGTATGCTCCTATCTTCATCGCCTCGACGGCATCGTCGATGTTCCCGTATGCGGACATCATTATGAAGGTTTTCTCGGCGAATCTCTCTCCGGCCCGGTTGAGAAAGGTCATTCCGTCCATCTTGGGCATCTTGAGATCGCACAGGACAAAATCGAAATCAGCCCGGTCCATCTTTTCCAGGCCATCGATCCCATCGCCCGCGGTTTCGACCTCGTAGCCCGCCTTCCTCAACAGGATCTGAAGCATGTGACGCATGTTCTTTTCATCATCTATGACCAAAACGCGGTTGCCTGACATGCTCTTCACTCCTCGTTCTCATCCCGCGACAGAGGAAAACTGACAATGATCATGGTCCCTCGGCCCACCTCGCTTTCGGCGCGGATGGTTCCCTGGATGCTTTCCACTATTCTGTAGCAGACAGACAGCCCCAGCCCGGTGCCTTTTCCCGGTTCCTTAGTCGTATAGAAGGGATCGAAAATGCGGGTTAGATCATCCCGTGCAATGCCCGGACCGTTGTCGATGAAGCTCACTTGGATGGAACTGTCCGTGTTTTCACTCCGGATTGTAAGCCTCTTGCCGTCCTCCCCGTTCTCCACCGTTTCCATAGCGTCCGCCGCGTTCATGATGATGTTCAAGAATACCTGCTGCAGTTGATTAGGGTTTGCCAGGACCAAGTCGTCAAGAGCCGCGAGTTCAAGCTCGATCTGAACGGCCTCCATCATCGGTTGAGGCTCCAGCATGGTCACCGTGTTTTGAATGGCATCGTGGACGTGTGTCTTCACCAGCTCCCCTGAGGAAGGCCTGGAAAAGTCGAGAAGATCCTTGATGATCCTTTTGACTCTCGTGATTTCCGATTCGATGCGGTCCAGAAAATCCCTTTTTTCCTCCCACTCCTCGTCCTCTGATTTCAGCAGGTCCAGATATCCGAGGGTGATCCCGATGGGATTGCCGATTTCATGGGCCACGCCCGCCGCGAGGCGGCCCACCGAAGCCAGTTTTTCCGAGCGGATGAGTTCGTCCTGAGTCTGGCCCAGGTCTCTGTTGGCTTTTTCAAGGGACGCAATATGCGCTCTCAATTCCTTCTTGTTCTCGTCCAGACGCCTGAGCATGTTGTGGAGAGACTGGGACAGTTCCCCGATCTCGTTTCTCGCTACGTCCCCTACCGCGGGAACGGCGTCCCCGTCCTTGTATCCCGCCGTGAGACGCAGGAGTCCATGAATGGGTTTGACCACTATCCTCGAGAGGAGCACGAGCCCCACCACCACAAGGACAAGGGTGTCGACAAAGACGTACAACAGGATGACCTTTTGAGAATTCCTCAGGGTCTCGTACACAGGGGTGAGGGAACAACTCAAGCTCATCCCCCCCTGCAACCGACCGTCAAAAGACAGGGGCTCGGAAATCCAGAGACGGCTCTTGCTCAACCAGACCACTCCCCAAGTGGTTCCGGTAAAATGATGGGACGCCATTCCGGTTGCCGAAGCCTCTGTTGCAACGGAGAGGGCGTAGGGTTCATCCTCCTGAGACAGATTTGTGGCGAAGACCTTGTCGCCCCCACGATCGACGATCAGAAGATGAGCGTATCCACCCTCGGCGAGCAGGCGGACCACCGCAGCGCTTAAGGACGGATTGAAGGCCGGCTCGTGAGACTGTTTCCACAGGCTCGGGAACTGCTGGCCTGCAACCTGCTCCACTGCCTGTGCGAGGAGCCGTCCTGCCTGAAGCCTGGTCCGGATGAGGTCTCTTTCCGCGAGTTTGATCATGACCACGTTGATGAGAAGCATGGCGGCCAGAATGAGGAAAGTGAGCTGTGCCAGGATTCCGATTCTCAGGCTGTGAAACAGAATTCTCAAGGTGTCCCCCCGGGCAGTCCCAGTTGGTTGAACCACGACACGAATTCATTACCGAAAAACAGATAGACCACGGTGCCGAGAGCAAGGAATGGTCCGAAGGGAATCTTCGCTCTCACCCCTTGACGGGTCAGGAGAAGAAGGGCGCCGCCGATCATGCTTCCCGACAGCGAAGCGAGGAGTATGACGAACGGCAAAGCCCTCCAGCCCATCCAGGCGCCGATCATGGCGAGCATCTTGACGTCTCCCATGCCCATTCCCTGGCGGCCGGTCACCTTTTCGAAAGCCAGGGCAACGAGCAGCAGGAACCCTCCTCCACCGACTATTCCCGTCAGGGAATCGATCCAGGACAAGGATGAGGAAAAGAGGGAAAAGGCAAAACCGACGATGATACCCGGGATCGAAATAACGTCCGGGATGATCTGGTGTTGGAGATCTATGAAGGCGATAGCGACAAGGGAAGCCCCGAAGAGCACGAAGAAAAAGTATTCAGTGGTTGTCTCCGTCTTGAGAAAAACGGCAAGGCTGAACAGGCCGGTGATCGCCTCCACCACAGGATATCGAGGGGAAATCGGGTGCCGGCAATGTCTGCACCGGCCGAGGAGAACGACGTAGCTGGCCACGGGAATGTTGTCGTAGAACCGGATCGGTTGCCCGCAATTGGGGCAGCTCGACCGCGGATGAATGATGGATTTTTGAAGGGGAATTCGATAAATGCAAACGTTGAGGAAGCTTCCGAGAGCCAGACCGAAAAGGACTGCGAAGACCATCCCTGCTACCATCAGATCCCCCGATGAAAACATTCTATTTTACCAGGCAACGCTGAAAATGAGTAGTCCGAGATTGACAAAAGCCAGGAATTGGAGGAACATGGCCTCACTATGATCATTTCCATCAATCCTCAGAATCCTCAAAAACGACTGCTCCAGCGGGTCTGCGACTCTCTGGAGCGGGGAGGCGTTATCGCCTATCCCACCGATACGTTTTACGGGATCGGCTGTGACCTCATGAACAAGAAGGGCATCCAACTGATCCACAGGCTGAAGAACCGGCCGCTCAAGCAACCCTTCTCCATCATCTGCGACAGCCTCAAAGAAATCAGCAGGTACGCTCAGGTTTCCAACTATGCCTATAAGACGATGAAAAGGTGCTTGCCGGGTCCTTACACTTTTGTCCTCGAAGCGACCCAACTGGTTCCCAAGATCATGTTAACAAAGAGACGGACGATCGGAATTAGAGTACCTGACAATAGGATTTGTCTCGCCATCGTCAGGATTCTCGGTCGCCCCATCATCAGTACAAGCGCCGGATACGACGATCCGTATGCCATCGAGGAAAACTACGCACCGCATCTCGATTTGGTTGTAGACGGCGGGGTCGTCTATCCTGACCCTTCCAGCGTCATTTCCCTGATCGGGGATGTTCCGGAGGTCGTCCGTGAAGGGAAAGGGGATGTGAGTCTCTTTCGTTGAGTGGAATCTCCCTGGGAATTGAATCACCCCCATCTGTACTCGATCCTCGTGCCGAGGATGTTCCTCAGGGTCCTGTAGAGGGCCCGGGAACCTTCGCCAAAGACGAGGTCCCACAATTTCACCTTGGTTCGTTTCGGATAGACCAACTTGACTTCGCCCTTGATGCCTGCCATGGACTTAGCGAGTTCGACCGCGTCTTGGAAGTTCCCAAGCTGATCAACCAGCCCCAATTCTACGCCTTGAGAGCCTGAAATGATACGCCCGTCGGCTATCTCGCGCACTCTCTCGACCGAAAGATCTCTGCCCTTGGCCACTGCCTCCACAAACTGACTCTGGATGTCTGAGACAATCTTTTGGATCATCTCCTTGTCCCGCTCGGTAAGCTTCCGGTGGGGCGAACCGATGTCTTTGAATTCTCCGCTCTTCAAGACTTCCATGTCCACACCGATTTTTTCCATCAACTCCTGGAGCCGAACGAACTCTATGAGCACTCCTATACTGCCCGTGAGGGTCCCGGGATTGGCGACGATCTTGTTGGCCGCCGATGAGACGTAGTATCCTCCAGAGGCTGCAACACCGCCCATGGAGGCAACGACCTTCTTCTTTTCTATTGTTTTCCGGATCTCGCGGTATATCTCCTGGGACGGTCCGACGCCGCCACCGGGGGAATTGACCCGCAACACAATCGCTTTGATCCCATCGTCTTTCTTGAACTCCGCCAATTGTGACAAGACGGATTCCGATTCCGTGATAACCCCTTCAATAGGAACAACGCCGATTTTCTCTTTGAAGGATATCCCTCCCCGTCCTGCCAAGGAAAAGACCGCCGCCATCGCAGCCCCCAGGACCAGAACGGCCGCTCCGAGGATGAGTGCAACAAGCAAGATGGGATGTCCTTTTGTTTTCACGTGCTACCCCGGCCTATTCTCGGGAATTTTGTTATTCCCCATGGAGCGGGAGTCGGGTTCTTCTTCGGCTTCATCCTCCCGGGTGTTCTGAATCTCCCTGCCCTGCATTTCCTTCTTTAAGATTTCACCCAGATTGGATGTGGCGCCGTTTCTACCGTCGAGGTAACTCCTGTAAATCTCTCTTTCCTCGCTCTCCTCAAGCCTCTTGATGGAGAGCCCGATTTTCTTTTCCGTCCGGGACACGTTGATCACCTTGGCCTGAATGACATCATCCACATTGAACCGGCTTAGGGGATTCCCCCCTTTCTCTTTGGACAGTTCGGAAACATGGATGAGGCCTTCAATGCCCTCCTCAAGTTCGACGAATATCCCGAAGTCCGTGATGTTGGTAACCGTTCCGGTGACCCTGGTTCCGGGCTTGTACTTGTGCGGGACTTCATCCCAGGGATCCTGTGTGAGTTGCTTGATCCCGAGGGAAAAGCGCTCCTTCTCCTTGTCGATGTGAAGAACCACGGCCTGCACCACCTGCCCCTTCTTGAAGAGTTCTGAGGGGTGCTTGATTCGTTTCGTCCAGGAAATGTCTGAAATGTGGACAAGGCCGTCGATCCCTTCGTCAATCCCGATGAAAACTCCGAAGTCTGTGATGTTCTTTATCCTGCCTTCGATGGTCGTACCCTCGGGATAACGTTCTCCGATGATGTCCCAGGGGTTAGGTTGGGTCTGTTTAAGGCCGAGGGAAATGCGTTTGTTGGACGTGTCGATGTTCATGACCACGGCCTCCACCTCCGCTCCGACTTTCACGATCTGTGAAGGATGCCGGATCTTCCTGGTCCACGACATCTCCGACACGTGGATGAGTCCCTCCACTCCCTCCTCTACCTCGACGAAAGCACCGTAATCCGCCAGGCTCACGACGCGGCCCTTCACCCGAGTCCCTATCGCGTATCGCTCGTCCGCTTTCAGCCACGGATCCGGTTTGAGTTGCTTGAGTCCCAGAGACACCCTGCCCGTCTCGGGGTCATAGTTCAAAATCTTGGTTGCGAGTGAATCTCCCACCCTGTAAAGCTCTCCCGGATGTCCCACCCTGCCCCAGGACATATCCGTAATGTGCAGAAGACCGTCGATCCCCCCCAAGTCGATGAACAGGCCGTAATCTGTTATGTTCTTCACCGTTCCGTCCAGGGTCATCCCTGCCTGCAGCATGTCGAGAGTTTTTTCCCTCAGGGCAATCCGTTCCGATTCCAGAATGGCCCGCCTGGACAGGACTATGTTGGAACGACGTTTGTTGTATTTTAAAATCTTGAAATCGTAGACAGCCCCGATGTAGGAATCAAAATCCTTGATCGGTTTCAAGCTGATCTGAGAGCCGGGCAGGAAGGCCGGAAGGCCTATGTCTACCGACATGCCTCCTTTGACGCGGGATACGATCTTGCCCTTGATCGTGTCTCCCCGTTCGTAAATTTCTTTTATTTCATCCCATATTCTTATCTTGGCCGCTTTTTCCTTTGACAGGATGATGATTCCCTCGTCATCTTCCCTTCTTTCCAGAAGGACGTCCACCTTGTCCCCAACCCTGGCTTTTACGTTTCCCTCGGAGTCGATAAATTCGCCGATCGGAATCTGCCCCTCGGACTTGTAGCCGATGTCGATGAGAACGAATTCTTTGCCCACATGCACTATCTCACCACGAACGAGGCCGCCTTCCTGGATGCTTTTCAGACTCTCCTCATAAAGTTCCATGAAATTCTTGCCTTCCCTGGACACTCCGCTCGTCCCCTCCCGGCCGAACGTTACACTGGTTTTGTCTGATTGTTTATCCATCAACCTTACCCCCCCCTTGTTTTGTGATCCCTCGTTACCCGCCATCCGAATCCAGTTTACTACCAAAAGTTCCTTCAAAATTCAACTTTTTACTCACAAACTCCATGTTCCTTCCTTCCCTCCTCGACAATCCCGATTATGACATTCATTACCTGCTGTGGGTTCAAGTCGGAGGTGTCGATCATTTTCGCATCCGCCGCAGGACGGAGGGGCGCCAGGGGGCGAGTCATGTCCTGTTCATCCCTCTTCAGCAAATTCTCTTCCACTTCTTCCCGCGCCACCTTTTCTCCTCTGCCGATTCTCTCCAGGTACCTCCGCTCGGCCCTGACTTCGGGGTCCGCCGTTAGGAAGAACTTGAAACCCGCCCCGGGGAATACGACTGTCCCCATATCTCTTCCCTCTGCTACAATGCAACCTTCTCTCCCCAATTTTCTCTGAAGTTCCGTCATCGCCTCCCGGGTCTCCCTCAGAGCAGACACAGCCGACGAAAGCAGGTCCATTTCCGGAGTTCTGATCGCTTCGGATACATCTTCGCCCTTGAGGTACACGCGGTCTTGGCCGCCTTCTTTTCGAAATTCAAGATCAAGGCGCCTGCAGAGCTTGGCCAAAGTGTCTCTGTCGTCGAAACTCACGCCCTCTCTGGAAGCCTGGAGAGCCACAGCGCGATACATCGCACCCGTGTCCAGGTAGCGATATCCGAGTCGGTCCGCAACAAGGCGACTCACTGTCGTTTTTCCTGAACCGGCAGGGCCGTCAATAGTGACAACTGTCTTCATTTTCACAAGGGGGCCTTTCACTCAATTCACCGGCAAGGAAAGTCGGTCGGGCGCCTTTTTGACAAGGCCGTCCTCCGGCTTTTATATCAAAAATGCGGCAGATTTCAAGAAGTCGGAAAGAAGGGCCGGGGAGCGGGAGCGCAGAGAGAGACTTTTTATAGCTTGACTTGAGGGAGCGGATTCATTATTTAGTCCTTTAATGTGTTCAATTTTGCCGGTCTCCGGGCAAATCTATAATTTTATTTGGAGAGGAGGCCCATGAACAAGTCACAACTCATAGAGACCCTTGCCAAAGCGGAGAATCTCGCCCTCAAAAAGGCCGAAGAGGTGGTAAACACAGTTTTCGGTGACATGGAGAAGGCACTGATCGAAGGTGAACGGGTGGAGATCAGAGGTTTTGGCAGCTTCAAGATCAAGAATTACGAGGGGTATCAAGGTAGAAACCCGAAGACCGGGGAGGTCATCGAAGTCTCCTCGAAAAAACTCCCATTCTTTAAGGTGGGGAAAGAGCTCAAGGATCGGGTGGATATCTGATTTATCAACCTTGGTCGTGCTAGACGGGGAGCTAGCGGTGCCCTGTAGCCCGAAATCCGCTCATGCGGGGTCGAAGGTCCTTGTTGAGGATGCATCACCTGCTCTGCCCCTGGTCGCCTCTGACGAAAGGGTGGACCTCACGTGACAGACGGTTACGAACCCCGTCAGGTCCGGGAGGAAGCAGCGGTAAGTAATGCAGTCTGTGTCGTGGCGGGATCTACCTGCTCAAGAGGTGGAAAAGACAGACCGGTGATAATTCGAAGAAGGATGCACGACCAAGGACTATGATACACCGCCTCAGGTCCGGTCCCCCTTGGAGCGACAAATCAGGAGTCATCCCTTTCGATGTTGGCAAGAAGCAAGACAGTCCGTCCTTCCGAAGCTCTTGCCATCTCTAGCATTGAAATCCCTTACCTCCAGTTCCCCGGGCTTTCACTATATGACCGCCTGGGCCACGCCGTTTACACAAGGCACGGGGGGGTAAGCGAGTCTCCCTATCGTAGTCTGAATGTCGGGGACTCGACAGGAGACAAAGCTGACCATGTCAAAATCAATCTCAGGATGATCCAGCAGACTCTGGGAGCCCGGCGACTTCTGGGTATGAAACAGGTTCACGGAACCGGTGTTTTGATCCTCGACCGGGATGAAGCGGTCAGCGGGGAAGACGGACGGTCTCCGGCAGACGCGATGATTACAAACCTTGCCGGGGTCGCCCTCATGGTCAAGCAGGCCGATTGCCAGGCGGTCATCCTTTTCGATCCCGAGAACATGGTCATCGCAAATGTCCATTGCGGCTGGAGAGGAAACACAGCAAACCTGCTGGCCAAGGTGGTCGACGCCATGAGGGCGTCCTTCGGATGCGCCCCTGCGGCTCTGCGGGCCGCCATAGGGCCGTCTCTCGGCCCGTGCTGCGCCGAGTTCACCTCTTACGAGACTCTCTTCCCCGAGCACTTCCGTCGCTTCATGGTTAAGAGAAGCCGCTTCGATCTGTGGGAAGTAAGCCGCTGGCAGCTCCTTCAGGCAGGTCTTCGCAAGAACAGGATTGAAATCGCAGGAATGTGCACACGGTGCCGAAGAGATCTCTTTTTCTCTTATCGAGGGGAAGGAACCACAGGGCGGTTCGCCACCGTGGCGATGCTGCGCTGAAATCCGCCCGGGGACTTTTCGTATAACGCAGATTGGGCGTTGACAAAGATCAGAAAACTCATATCATAGGGGAGCAGTCATTTTTCACACGGAGGAAACGGCTATGCCTACATATGATTTCAGGTGTGAGAAATGTAACGGGAAGTTCACGCTCATCCTGTCGATCCGGGAGTACGAAAACACAAAGGTCCGGTGTCCCAAGTGCAAGAGCACCAAGGTAAAGCAGGAGATAACTCCGTTTCAGGTTAAAACATCCAAGAAAAGCTGATGAACTTTATGGAATGCCCTCACTGTCATAAAGAAATCGTTGGAAAACCTTGCCCCGCCTGCGGCGCCCATGTTCCTGAAGAAGGCCGTTACTGCATGAAGTGCGGAACTTTTTTCGGAGAAGAAAACCCCGAACGGGCTGACCAGGAGGATTCATTTGATCCCGAAGACCGGATTCTCTGCCCTGACGGTACCTGCACCGGCATCATCGTTGACGGAAAATGCAGCGAGTGCGGCAAACCTTACACAGGATCTCCCACGGGAGATTAGGGGGCTTTCCCGTTGTACGAACTCAAGATTGTCACACACATGGCTGCAGCGCACCGGTTGCGTGATTACGAGGGCGGGTGTGAGAATCTTCATGGTCACAACTGGAAAATCGAAGTGCATGTTGCGGGCAGGGAGTTGGGACAAAACGGCCTCCTCGTCGACTTCAAACACGTCAAAGAGATCACGGCCGGGCTCATCAAGGAACTGGATCACACCTTCCTGAATGACTTGGCGCCTTTCAAGAGCGTGAACCCCTCTTCCGAAAACATCGCCCGGCACATTTACCAATCCCTCGGCCGGATTCTCAATGACGGAAATGTGAAGGTCAGCAAGGTCACTGCCTGGGAATCCGACACAGCCTGTGCTGCCTACATGGAACCTTGACTGGGATTTAGCTCCGCTCCGACCTATGCGCATATATGCCATCATTCCTTCCCGTTATGGATCCACCCGTTTTCGGGGAAAACCCCTCCATCCTATAGCAGGAAAACCGATGATCCAGCATGTTTACGAGCGGGCCTGCTCTTGTGAAGGGATCGAAGATGTTTTTGTGGCCACGGATGATGAAAGGATCCGCACTGCGGTCGAGGGCTTCGGCGGCAAGGCCGTCATGACCTCTCCCGGGCATTACTCGGGCTCGGACCGGCTCGCCGAGGCCGCCCGGGTGCTTGGACTGAGAGATGACGTTTTGATCGTCAATATCCAGGGCGATCAACCCGACTTCAAATCCACCTCCGTGGCCGACCTTATCCTGCCCTTCGAGAAAGAGGGCTGCGATTTTCCGATGACCACGCTCAAGTACAGGATCAGAGACCCTCATGAAATCGAAGACCCGAAGGTTGTCAAAGTGGTCACCGACATGGACGATCGGGCACTTTTTTTCTCCCATTCTGCAATTCCCTTTTACCGGGATCGCGGATCCGAGCAGGTATTTTTCAAACACCTGGGCTTCTACGCTTACCCTTTACTATTCTTAAAGCAATTCGCGCGCCTTAAGCCGGGAAGACTCGAATCGGCCGAGAAGCTGGAGCAACTGCGGGCTCTTGAATACGGTTACAGGATAAAAGTTGTCGAAACAGCCTACGACTCGCCGGAAATCGATACGGTGGAAGACGCCGAAAAGGTGGGGAAAAAACTCTCCCGGCGAATTGCACAGACCCCATGAAGACCCTTTGGGAGCTCAAGCCGTCTTCCTCACTCGTTCCGGAACTGGTTCATTCCTGGGGCATCTCTCAATTGGAGGCCCAGATTCTGATAAATCGCGGCCTCACCGAACCTCAAGCCGTTTCTAACTTTCTTTCCCCGAGGCTTAACCGGCTGAGCGATCCCATGACATTGAAAGACATGGACAAGGCTGTCGCTCTCATTATCGAGACGGTGGAGAACCAGGAGCCGATCACGGTCTACGGGGACTTCGACGCCGACGGATTCACGGCTACGGCTCTTCTTTGCAATTTCTTCTCGAACCTGGGCATTCCCGCTTCTCATTACATCCCGGATCGTCTCACAGAAGGGTACGGCCTCCATGGCGGGGCGCTGAAGAAGATCGCCGACAGAGGCAAAGGAGTGATAATAACTGTGGACTGCGGCACCACCAATCAGGATGCGATCGACCTGGCCGACTCCTTGGGACTCAGGCTGGTGGTCACCGATCATCACCAAGTGCCCGAAGATTTCGTGCCCCGTTGCCCGGTGATCAATCCTCATCGTCCAGACTGTTCATTCCCCTTCAAGAACCTCGCAGGTGTAGGAGTCTCCTTTTTCCTTGCCGTCGCCCTCCGGGCAGGCTTGCGGGCAATGGGATGGTTCAACAGGAGACAAGAGCCGGACCTCCG
>Ga0068714_10002374_pt1 | contig 24478 bp, 24 predicted proteins | sample MTBNYHSulfiMetaG_FD_62988 | JGI IMG/M metagenome (GOLD analysis project Ga0068714, IMG submission 62988) | Enrichment culture microbial communities from rom New York Harbor, USA that are MTBE-degrading - MTBE-NYH (New York Harbor Sulfidogenic)... | ecosystem: Environmental > Aquatic > Marine >... | reverse complement strand
TGGATAACCAACATTAAACGGTTAATGGTATCATAACCAACTTTTACCAGTATACCCAACTCAATTCCCAGCCTTATGTTGGATAATAAGTTTACCGCCTCTGTTGTTGATATAATTCGAGCATTGGTTAAGATACCATAAGCACGCATTACCTGGTCTTCAATTTTTTGCCTGGAGTGAACCATTAGTTCCTCCCGGGCTTTCTGTTCTTTTTCGATTAACAGATTGCTGACCAACTCTATATTTTTCATAATATCTTTTTCATCTAAGCCCAATGTTGACTGGTTTGATACTTGAAATAAATCCCCTTGAAAATCGGTTCCTTCCCCGTAAAATCCCCTGACTGCATATCCTTTTTTAGTAACGGAAGTCATCAAATCGTTTAATTGATTTTTAATGATTAATGCTGGCAAATGAAGCATAACAGAAACACGTAAACCGGTTCCAACATTTGTAGGACAGCAGGTTAAGAATCCTTCATGTTCATTAAAGGCATATTCTATTTTTTCTCCAATTTGATTATCATACCAATCAATCAATTCCCAAACCTTTTTAAGCTGAAAACCGGGTAGCATACATTGAATTCTATAATGATCTTCTTCGTTTACCATAATACTGATGACTTCATCCGGATTATAAATAACAGCCCGGTAAGGGCGATCAAATTGAGCCTGAGCAATGCTGATTAAACGCTTTTCTACCAAAAAGCGGATATCCATTTCAGACAGATCATTCAGTTTGATTATTTTGAAATTCCTAAAGTTTTTATTTATCTTTAAAATATTTTCACTTTGATCTAATACTGATTTTAGTTGTTCATCACTTGATTTAAATGGAAATGGTATGCCCTTGATATTTCTGGCTAAACGTATCCTGGAACTCAATACAATATGATTAAAAGGGCCATCTCCTTTAACCCAATGTGCTGTGGAATCTCTTAATTCTCGGATTAATTTTTCCGATTTATTGTTAGTCATTATTTCGAATTCCAACTTTTCTTTCTTCCTTTATAATCTGATCTCTCAACTTTGCCGCTATCTCGTACTCTTCTTTTGAAATTGCCTGCTGCAACTCATTCTTAATCTCCTTGATTTTATTTAGCTGATCCATATGCACTCTAATGCTATTGGGAACTTTTCCAATATGCTCACAGTGACTGTGTAACCTGCTCAAAAGCGGTTTTAATTGCTTACGGAAAGCTTCATAACACTGACTGCAGCCAAGTTTTCCTGTTCGTACAAATTCAGCATATGAGTGGCCACAATTGGAACATTTTTTTTCTGTTTCACAGCTTGTATAATTTTCTTCTCTGCCGTATTTGACAAATGCGTTTAACAAATTTATTAATATTTCGTTTATATTATTTTGAGAAAAAGAAAAAGAGGAAACGGTATTTCCCAAAAGAAAATTAGCACACTGATTACAAACATTCAAGTCTGTTTTGTTCATTCCCACAACCCTGACAATAGTTACGGTTGCCTCGTTTTTTTTACATATTTGGCATAACACTAATATCAACCTTCTTTCAAGCTATTTTCTTTCGCCCAATTATAGGGTATAAAATAAAATAATGTCAATCTATCGTACAAATCTGATAATAAGCTCTAAAATTTCATCCAAAGCACTTTGGGATAAATATATTTTTTCCGAATAATGAAAACAGGAATTGACTTTTTCCTCCAGGATTAATTTATTAATCCTATGCAGGGCAGATTTAACGGCTGAAACCTGCATTAAAACATCTTCACAAGATCGATTATCAAGAATCATCCCCTGTATTCCCCTGATTTGACCTTCAATTTTTTTCAAGCGATGCAATATTTTTATTTTATTAATTTCATCAATTTTTTCTTCTTTTGACATAAACTGTTTATACCCCCCTAGGGTATCTTAATTATACAACACAATTGCTCTTTGTCAATTAGAAAATAATATTTTTCTAATTGATATTTAATATTTTTTGAGAATTTCTTGCTGGCAGGACGTTTTGTTGGATTGTAAAATACGTTGATTGGATTTTTTATAGATTATTTTCGTAAGTATTATTATCTATAAATTGAAAACCGTATCAACATAGAAGAATTATCCCTTTTTATTTCCTTTGTATTCAGTAGATTTATTTTTTTCTTCACGTTATACGGTATACGATATACCTTATACAGACTTAAACTCAATACGACGAACGACGCAATACTATTTCCTAAGTACTTGTAATCCCGGCAATTTTTTCCCGCCAAGATATTCCAGGGAAGCCCCACCACCGGTTGATATATGAGAAATCCTATCAGCCAAACCAATTTTGTTAATGGCCGCGATAGAGTCGCCTCCTCCTACAACAGAATATGTTTTTCCCCATAGACTGGCAATTTTTCGTGCAATCCGGTTGGTACCCTGGGCAAATTTCTCCATCTCAAATACACCCAAAGGGCCATTCCAAAAAATGGTCCTGGCATTATCAATTTTTTGATTAAACAGATTGATGGTATTTTCTCCAATGTCCATCCCTATCATATCCGGTTCAATTTTATCTATGGGCACATTGAAACTCTCGCTATCCCCTTTAAATTCTCTGGATACTATGGTGTCTATAGGTAACACAATTTCTTTATTTTTATTTTTTGCTTCATCAGTTATTTTTTTTACATACTCAATAAAATCTTTTTCTAAAATTGACCGACCTACTTCATAACGCTGAGCAGCCAGAAAAGTATAGGCCATTCCCCCACCAATCAATAGGGCATTACATATTTTTACCAGCTTTTCTAATACTTCAATTTTATCTGATACTTTTGCTCCACCAATAATTGAAATAAAGGGCCTCTCAGGTTCCGACAGTAATTTATCAAGTGCTTTAACCTCTTTTGCCATTAAAAATCCGGCATAGGATGGTAAATATGAAGCAACTCCAGTAGTAGAAGCATGTGCTCTGTGAGCAGCACCAAAAGCATCGTTAACATAGATATCTGCCAGTGAAGCAAGTTGTTTTGCAAAAGCGGGATCATTCTTTTCCTCTTCTTTATGAAAGCGCAAATTTTCTAATAAAACAATTTCTCCGGACTTTAGTTTTGATACAGTTTTTTGTACCTTCTCTCCTATACAGTCAGCAAGCTTGATAATTCTCTTTTGCAACAATTTTTCTAAATGTTCTGCCACAGGGGTTAATCTCATCTTATCGGAAATTTCACCTTTAGGCCTACCTAAATGACTCATAAGAATAATGACACAATCCGATGATAATAAATATCTTATGGTATCCAATGCTGCCACGATTCTAGTATCATCTCTAACCTGTAAATCATCATCCAACGGTACATTGAAATCTACCCTGACCAATACTTTTTTGTTTTTCAATTCTTCCTGCTTTAAATCTTCCAGACAAGATAGTGATTGATATTTTGCCATCTTTTTTCTCCTTGCTAAGATTGCTATGTTTTATATTTATTATAATTTTTTAGTTTAGTTGATTCACTCAATAAAACGATTTAAACTATTAGTGAAAATCTGATAGTAAAGACTAAAGTTTTATGGCTGTAAAAAATAGAATGACTAATATAGATGGTAATAAATTTGCCACTTTAATTTTTTTAATTTCTAATATGCCTAAGGCAAGTCCGATAATCAGTATACCTCCTACAGCTGTCATTTCATTAATCATATCAACGGTAATCCAATTTTTAACCAATTGGGCAATTTGGGTAATCGTTCCTTGATAAAGAAAGACCGGGATAGCAGAAAACAAAACACCTATACCCAATGAAGCACTAAAGATAATTGAAGATATACCATCTAATGCAGATTTTGCTAATAAAATATCCGGATTTCCATTAATTCCCTCTTCAATTGCACCCATCACTGCCATAGAGCCGACACAATATAGCAAACTGGCCGTAATAAAGCCTTCGGTAAAATGTTCTTTTCCTTCCTGTTTGCTAAAAAGATTTTTAATTCGATTTCCAAACTGATCCAACCTTTTCTCAATATTTACAATCTCTCCAATCATTCCTCCGATAACCAGTGATAGGATAATTAACAAAACTTCATTGGTTTGGACGGCCATCTGAATACCTATTATTAAGGTAATCAGTCCGATACCTTGAAAAAAAATAACACCAATTCTTTTGGGAAAATGTCCCTTTAATAGCAAACCGATAACACACCCCAAAATAATGGCAAAACTATTTATAATTGTTCCAATCATGTTATCCTCATTAATGGATGATTAGCTCCATCAGATAATTTCATCATCCTGAGTAACCAATGTTTTCTTTCCTTTTTGCCCTTTTTGGGTTCTTTTTATAAGAATTGATTCAGGTCGTCTGAATAATTGGTCAATCCCAATAGCAATAATAATGACCGGCCAGAATTTCCATATTGCTTCTGACCATTGGTATAGTTCAAAATTTTTTGCCAGAAATATGACACCAATTGCCAGGAGAATAATGCCAAAAAAGATTGATTTCCTCTGGAATAATTCCATCAATCCCCATACTAAAAATAGAATAGGCCAAAAAAGCCATACATTTTCCCATATTTGAAACCCAAATATATTTTCCAGTAAAAAAACAATACCAATAATAAGAATAATTAATCCAAAAAACCAATGACCCGAACTTCTGCTCGCAACGTTCATAATTTAATCCCCCCAAATATTCATAAGGTATAAATAAAGAATTATTTTATCTTATATCATTAAGACAATGGCTAATAAGAAACCTTTATTGCTTCTTGCCAGATATATTCTAAATGATAGTAATTTCTTTTCTCTTCAGAGAAAATATGAATCACAACATCCCCACAATCAAGCAATATCCAACCGGTATGAGGACTGCCTTCATAGTTTAAATTCCGGTTAATACTGTTTTCTTTTAATTTTTTTATAATAGTATTGGAAAGTGTTTTTAACTGTGCGGGGGATTGCGCAGTGGTAATGATAAAATAATCAGCAATAAATGAAATCTTTTTAATATCCAGAATAATGGTATCTTTTGCTTTTTTCTCATCTAATGCTTTGGCAAAAAAGATTGCAATATTCCGGGCGTTATTCTTCAAACACACAGCTCCTTTTATCTGATTATAATACCATTCAGAACAAAATAGTAATCAGGGAAGTTAGCCTGAGTTTAGTATACCATATTTTTCCCTACTATTATAGTCATATCTACTTCACTCTGGGGTTGTTCCCTCCGAACCACTTCCAGGTCATCAAAGAATTGATTTAGGTATTCATCCACCCTTACTTCCTTTGAATAGATAATTAAAACCGTTTTTTGATAGTCAAACCGGTCAGCATTATCAATATTTACTACATTAAATCCTAATTCTTTCATCTTGTTAGCTACACGATGAGCTACTCCGGGAATTTGATTTCCGTTTAATACTTCAATGCTAAGACCCCTGTGCTTATTATCGATCAAATATTGCACCCTTTTTTCAACTTCCTGTCTATCAGCTACCAAATAGCTTACTCCATCAATATATTGCGGTTCACCCTGAATTGTTTCAACCCAAAGTCTTTTTCTGTCGATATCTTTCATTATTTTGGCCAAAGAAATTATTTCATTTGAATTCATATTAGTATCAATATATTCCGTTAAGTTGGCAATAATATTTGGGATTTTGATAATGCTGTCAAAATTCATGACTTGATCAATCACTGCATTAACTAATTTTTGCTGTCGCTGTATTCTTCCCAGATCACCCAAAGGATCAAATCTGAATCGAACATATTCCAATGCTTTTTCCCCGTCTAAAACTTGCTGTCCACTATGAAGGTTAATTTTTAACGATCCAGCCTGGTCTACATAATACATATCTTTTTCAACATTGATACTGACCCCCCCAAGAGCATCAATCACATATTGAAATCCTTCAAAATCCATAATACCATTATAATGAATTGATAAACCCATAAAGTTTTCTACAGTTTCTTCTAATAATTCAATACCTCCGTAAGCAAAAGCATGGTTTATCTTGTCCATCCCTCTTCCCGGAATCATTACCCTCATATCTCTTGGAATAGAAAATAATATGGTGTCTTTGGTTTTAGGAGAAAGGCTTAAAACGAAGATGGTATCGGCTCTCCCTTTAGTTTCAACACTGTCAGTCCCAATAGCCAATATATTTAATCGATCATAAGCAAAGATATCTGAACCAAAAGGTATTAAATCATAAAAATATAAAAGGGCAAAAGAGGTAATCACTAAGAAAATAAATAATACGACCTTTAAATAATTCTTTTTACCTTTTTTCTTTAATTCATTTTTTTTATCTAATCTTCCCATTATCAAATCTTTCCTTTTGTTCAAATATTATTCTATTTCTTGCCTGTAAAGTTTTAGGATGAATCAATAGATTTCTGGAAATAAGATGTCTAAGTCCTTGATTTAGTAATTCCAGCATTGCCTGGTCAATGTCCCGCCATACTAATTCTCTGATTTTAGGTAGCTTTTGCATTTCTCTTCCGGGTTCAATTTTATCGGCAATATAGACAATCTTTCCTAATAGGCCTAAATTACTGGAAGCAGTGCTGTGAAATTTTATGGCCTCTAACATTTCTTGATCTTGAACCTTAAAAAGTTCCCGGGCTACCTCTGCACCTACATAGGCGTGCCATAAACCCGGGATATTTTTTTCAATCTGACTAAGATGAATGTTATACTTATTCATTAATTCTTTCAAATCGGCGATGGAATAATCTTTAGCACAGTCATGAATTAGCCCAAGTATTTTGGCTTTTTCAGCAGAGATGTGATAATATTCCGCCATTTCTTCGGCAACCTTACTGACCTGCCAGGAATGATGGTATCTTTCTCTGGTCATGATTTTCTTTACCTTCAAATCGATTTGATTAAAATTCATTGCTGCCATTCTAACTGCTCTGTTTTCTGATGTTGTCTATGACCTTTTTCCGCAAATACAGTTTATGCTGATAAATATAATCCTGTACTTCTTCTAAGACAATATACTTAATACTTAAATTATTTCTTATTCGATACCTTATGTCGGTGGATGAAATAGCCAGTAATGGTATCTCCATAATCTGTAATACTTTTTTAAAATTTTGATGTAATTTATTTAAGTCATAACCCGGTCTTGTTGCCGCCACAAATTGACAAATATTTAATAATTCATCCTTTTTATACCATGTCTCAATTTCTAAAAAGGCATCAGCTCCGGTAATAAAAAATATCTTTGCATCCCAACCATAGATATTGCGGAATTCTTTAATGGTATCGATAGTATAAGAAGGGCCTGATCGATTGATTTCAATTTTAGATACCTCGAAATATGGATTACTATCAGTCGCCAGATAAGACATTTCCAAACGATGCTTAACCGCTGTAACATGGTCATTTCTTTTATGGGTGGGATTAAGGCATGGAACAAATATGACTTTATCAAGGTGAAATTTAACTCTTGCCTCTTCAGCTGTGAACAAATGTCCAATATGAATGGGATCAAACACACCACCCATGATGCCAATTTGGATATCACCATTCTTCTGGTTGTCCTCAATTTTTTCTCTATAATTCGTCTTCATCCTCAATTTCCTTCTCAATGATTTCTTCAGTCAGGATATTTTCTTTTAGTGTATGCTCGCTTTGGGTTAACTCCTCACCCACCACTTCCTTATTAACAACCCTAAATGTTTTCCCTTCCTCTTCATATTTCCAGAGCTCAGTTAACTCCCCTTTTTGTTTAACAACCTCTATCTTGTCCGGATAACCAAAATTGCTATAACCTGCTTCAGTTAAGGCTTGTTGGTATGGATTCGTTTTTACCTTTTCCAGTTGGGATAATAAATTTTCTTTTCTTTCATTTAAGCCTAATGACTGATATATCAGAATTAATTCTTGATAGGCATACCAATATTCAGATGGTCTCTGAAAAGCATAAGGATTTTTCTTTCCCTCTATCTCAACAACTTTCTCAAGGCTGTTGATTGCCATAGAGGTATATTGCCAACTTACCTTTTTTGATAATGCCTGATAAATTTCTGCTAACCAATAATGTGCGCCAATCAAATCATTTTGCAGATCGATTGCTTTTTTAAAATAAGGAATAGTCAGTAGTAAAGCCTGGCTGCTGTAATTATTTTCATTAAGAAAAGCCTGATCGTTGATTTCCAGCATTTTAAGTCCCTCAGAATAATAGTCTGAAGCACTGCCGTTTCTTACCCTTGAAATGTTACGGAAACTCTCATTTAAATATCTAAAAGAATAGGGATTTCTAGGATTAATCCTCAAGACTTCAATCCATTGTCGGATTGCTTTGTCATATTGGCCGGTTTCTCGATAAACTTTACCCAACCAATAATGAGCATCTTCAAAATCTGCATTTAATTCAACAGCTTTTTGGTAATTTTCTTCTGCTTTTTGATAATCACCCTGGGAAAAATATTGATAACCGTTTTGATAAAAAGACTGGGCATCCTGTGACATACCAGGAACGGTTATATAAAAAAAGGAAATGAAAAGAACGATTAAACTATAATAAATCACCTTTATCTTTAAAATATTCTGAGTCATAGGGTCACCTCTTCCCAAGTATTCTTAGAGTTTATTCTTTTTCTTTACTCGCTTCTTTACTCACTACCTTTTTTTCCCGACTTTTTTCCACATAATTCATTTGCAGATTGGCTAAAAGGTTTTCTAATTGTATTTTATCTTCTACACCTAGTTCATTCTTGATTTGTTCAAATAAAAATTCAATACTATCAATGCAAATCTTTGCCTTTCCTAAATCCTGATTCACTTCTTTTGTTTCAGGATTCATCATTAACCCTAAATGTTCCCACGCCTTACCATTCAAAATACCAATAAACCAGGTAAATAAAGTAGACAGTGGTAATTGATGAGGATACAATTTCTGGTTTTCATCATTTTCGAATTTTTCATTATTTTCAGTGTCTTCCTGATATTGTTTATCCATTATTAACTCTCCTTTCAGTCCAAACATTCTTTATTTTATAATCATATATATCATAATTTGGTTACATTATACAATATTTTCTAATAAGGCAACACAGAAGGCAGCAATTCCTTCTTCTCTTCCAATACATCCTATCCCTTCGTTGGTAGAAGATTTAATATTGATATTATCTTGAGACAATTTCAATACCTGAGCAATATTTCTCTTCATATTTTGGTAATAACCGGACAATTTGGGTTTTTCCAGTACCACGGTAAAATCAATATTTTTTACCCTGAATTTCTTTTCTTCCAGTAATTGTTTGACTCTCTCAAGTAGATACAAACTGGATATACCTTTCCATTTTGGATCATGATCCGGAAAATACATCCCAATATCTCCTTGACCGGATGCACCTAACAAGGCATCCATAAGAGCATGGACAACTACATCAGCATCAGAATGTCCTTCTAATCCTCTATCACAATCGATTTTCACACCGCCAAGAATTAATGTTTCTCCTTTTTTTAAGCGATGAATGTCATATCCAAATCCTACATTCATTGACCCATTTTCCTATTATTAAGTACAAAGTATTATGAATAATTATTCTCTGAAAATATATTGCTTGTTCTCACTGTGCTTGTTCTATAGACAAAGGGATATTGATTCTTTATCTTTAAATATAGGTCATCTGCTTCACGCCCATTTTCCAAAATGCCATAAACAGTAGGACCGCTACCCGAAAGCGCAGTATTAAGTGCTCCCATTTCTTGCAATTGACTTTTAATATGATTGATAATGGGAAATTTCTTACAAATAACTAAATCGAAGCGATTATAAATAATTTTACTAAGTTCATAAAATTGTATTGCCTTTCTTCTCTTTAAAAAACGATGAATATCCAAAGATAGTTTCTTCGGGTCATCCATTGGCTCCTGATCAAAGGCCTGATAAGCCCATTGCGTTGATATTTTTATACCTGGGTTAACCAGTACCAGGTGCATCGGAGGATTGATTGGTCTAAGTGGAAAAAGAATTTCGCCTCTTCCTTGAGCATAAACTGTTCCCCTTTCAATAAAAAAAGGAATATCCATTCCAAAACAGGTTGCTATATCCATTAATTTGGCTGGGCTAATTTCTAAATGAAATAATTTACAGATACCAATTAATATAGTAGCGATATTAGAAGAACCACCGCCTAAACCAGAGGCGAGTGGAATATTCTTATGAATAGATACAGCTAATCCTGTATTCTTTCCTTTCATCATTATTTCTATCACCCGATAGACCAAACTATCCTTTCCAATCGGAACTTCCGGATTATTACATTTTATTTGATATACTGGCTTATTTATTCTTTCAATTTTAATCTCGTCAAAAAGATTGATTGTTTGAAAGATGGTTTCAATACGATGATAACCATTATCCAATTTTTCCCCAATATCCAAAAAGAGATTTATTTTTGCATAACTCTTGAGATTAATCATCTTATTTGTTCAAGTCGTTTTTTCAGTAATATTTCTGCCAATATTACATCAAGGGATGTAGTGATTTTGATGTTTTCTCTTGAACCCGGAATAATCTTTATTTTTCCTCCGTAATGTTCCACAATTGCTGCATCATCGGTAGCTGTAAGGTTTTCTTCTCGTGCTTTCTGATATAACTTCTTAATAGTGCTCAGTTTAAAAGTTTGAGGAGTTTGAACAATCCAATATTCATCACGATTAACCGTTTTTTCAACTAATCCTGCTGGAAACAATACTCTTTTTATGGTTTCAATAACCGGAACGGCAATAACTGCTCCGTCATAAGTATCAGTCATTTTGATGGTTTTTTCAATCATCCAGTCCTTTACCAAAGGTCGAGCGCCGTCATGAATACAGGCAGTACCAATATTTTTTTTGATGACCTTCAGTCCCTGGTAAACTGATTCCTGCCTGGTTAATCCTCCCAGTACAATAGAACTTAATTTATTATATTTATTTCTTTTTATGACTTCTTCTTCAATGCTTTGACGATCCTGCGCGCGAATAACCAATACAATTTCATCAATCATTTCCGATTGCTCAAATTGATCCAGGGTATAAGCAAGTAGGGGCTTTCCCAAAATGTTTATCAGCATCTTACTTTTACAACAATTCAGTCTTTCTCCATTTCCGGCTGCAGCAATAATAGCGATATTACTCATTAATCAAATCCTTATTCAGATTATCTCTATCCTTAATGCTCAGATACATCTCATGATATCCTTCCATAATAAAGTCAGTATCTATAATTGATTTAAATTCGGTCTCTTCAATCTGATTATTTTCTTGCATTGTTAGAGGTAATCTTTCCTGCTCGTTTATAATAAGTAACTCAGTAATAATTTGATTGTTTTTTACTTTTTTATTGATATGTGATTGAATATCTTCCCAACCAGCCAACAAGTATTTTTCTTTATCCTGAGAGGTTGAATTCTCGCTAATCATTTGCAGGGATGAACCTCCTCTAATAATCAATATTACTTCTCCTGTTGCTATGTCATCAGGCAATTCTATCTTTGATATTTTTATTTCCTCAGGCTGTCTAAATGGTTTAATAATCACCTGTGCCTCTATAGTATCACCGGGATAATAGTCTTCTTCATTCAGTTTTATTTCTTTTATTACAGCACTTTGGTTTTGTTCTTTAATTGTAATGTCCATCTTGATCTCACTTAATTCTATACGTTCACTGTAGTTGTTAATCATTAAATCAAGGAGTTCATCAAAATCGTTACCACATTGGATAGCAATATCGTCTTGACTAAAAAACATATTTTCCTGTGCTATTTTTTTCCCTGATTGAGCAGCCTGAATTTCTAACCGAACAGTTGCTGTTCCCTGTCCTATTCTATCAATTGCACGATCAACTGATTGGATTAGGAGAGCATCTGTAACACTTTGCATAATCTTGTTTTGTGGTACTATTTTTGCGCCACTATGGATTCTTTTATCCCGGTCCATGTCTGATACACTTATTTTAACCGAAACAATCTGTGGAAAATGATTTAACCGTGCTAAAATACCGGCATCTCTATCCTGTATCACTTCTCCTAACAACTGATAGGGAGAGCCAACTTTAAAAGGCATAACCATGCTGGGAAAACTATGATATATATAAACAGCAGAAAAAAGATAGGAAACCTTACCATAATGCATAAAAGGGTGTCCAAATGCCAACACGAGATTGTCCTTGCAATAGGTTGCTGTTCCAATGGTAAGAACGCTGGCATCTCCGGAAGATAGTTGAACGCCAACTGCAGAACCGGGTCTTAATTCCTTGATTTCCGTTCCAATTTCCAATTCTGTATTTATATCTTGATATTCAGAAACATTCTGAATAAAAGTAGCTCCCTGTTCAAGGAGATTATTCCTTAATAATTCGTGAGCACGGCCCTCAAAACCACTAATCAGTAATGGTGATTGAATATATCGAAAATTAATTGAAGAAATATGATTTCCCATAGGATCGGTATAAATATTTTCAAATCCGGAATAATATTCAGCTAATTTTTTTAGCAGATTATTATCAAAAGAGATAGAAACTGTCTGATGATCCAAAATATTAGAATAACTGCGCTGGGTTTCTTCTCTATCATAGTCAAACAGGGTAATCATTCTCCCGATTGGTGTTATTAAACACAAATTGTGTTCGCTCATTTCCCAGGCATGTGATATGGCACCGGCTAACTTTCCTTCCAAATAGACGGGGGTACCACTCATTCCGGCAGAAATACCGCCATTTTCATCAATTTTTTCCCCTTCTAATTTTACTAATATATAGGGATAATTAATAGATGTCCCGGAAATAATGTCAATCACCTGAACATCAAATTGTTCAATCTCTGTTCCTGAAAATACGGTTTTACCGATACCTTTCATGCCCGGATAAATTTCATCAATGGAAATAAATTCTTCTTGGGCATAAGCAAGCGATTGCATCAATATCATCAATATAGATGATAATAAAAGTAGAAACAGAAAAAAAACGATTTGACTCAATATTTTTTGTGCATAAGTTATTTTGAAAAACATAATAATCTTTGTAATAATTTTTTTTATAAATTCCCTCAAGTATCTTTTTTATTGTTGTTTGCTGCTGATTAACCCTTGTTTTAATAAATGAATTTGATCTAATACTTTTCCGGCACCCAAAGCAACACAGGATATTGGATTTTCTGCAACATAAGCAGGTATCTTATTGACTTTGGTTAGTAAGATATCAAAATTCCTTAACAGGGATCCGCCACCGGTCAGAACCATCCCTTTGTCGGCAATATCAGCAGAAAGTTCAGGGGGTGTTCTTTCCAGCACCATTTTAATGCCATCTAATATTGACTCTAATGTCTTGGAAATAGCTTCAAGCACCTCGGAGGAACCCACCTCAATTGTTTTGGGTAGTCCCGAAATAAGATCTCTTCCCCTAATCTCGGCATACATCTCCTGTTCTGATTCCATTGCTGAGCCAATCTCAATTTTTAAATTTTCTGCCGTTTTTTCACCAATCATTAGATTATATTTACTTTTAATATATTTAACAATATCTTCATCAAAATTATTACCAGCAATCCGCAAAGATTCACTTTCTACAATTCCCCCTAAAGAAATAACCGCAATATCAGTAGTTCCTCCCCCCACATCTACGACCATATTGCCATAAGCTTCACTAATGTCCAAACCGGCACCAATTGCGGCGGCAATGGATTCTTCTACCAAAAAAGCCTTCTTGGCGCCTGCCTGTACAGCTGCTTCCAGAGCTGCTCTTTTCTCAACTTCAGTACCGCCGGCTGGGACACATATAACCACCTGGGGTCGAAATAATTTTGAGTTGGAAGATACCTTTTTGATAAAATAGGTCAGCATTTTTTCTGTCACATCATAATCAGCAATGACCCCTGCTTTCATGGGTTCAAGGGCAATAATATTTCCAGGTGTTTTCCCCAGCATTTCTTTTGCTTCTTTTCCTACTGCAAAAACTTTTCCGGTGTCCCTGAATATGGATACCACAGAAGGTTCCTGTAAAACAATCCCTACACCTTTTTGATATATTAATACACTTACTGTCCCTAAATCTATTCCTAAACTTCTATCCATTCCCAGCATATTGAAAGCTACCTCCTCATATATCCCTATTCCTTACTTTATTTAAATATCTTGTTCTCCTATTAAAGACAGAGTAACTAATATTGTATCATAAAAACTATATTTTTGATTATCCTTTTTATCTTTTATCCTCTTCTAATATTTGCACCTAAATTTCTCAGTTTTTCCTCCAGCGTAACATAACCTCGATCAATATGATAAATCCTGCTGATTTCAGTAGTGCCTTCTGCAGCCAAAGCTGCCAATACCAGGGCTGCTCCCCCTCTTAAATCGGAAGCCATAACCGGAGCAGCGCTAAGTTTTTTTACCCCTTTAACAATACTATTTCTGCCCTCTATTTTAATATCTGCCCCCATTCTTCTTAAATCACCAGCATGTGCAAAACGACTCTCAAAAACATTCTCGGTAATAATGCTGGTTCCGTTAGCAATAGCCATCAGTGCCATAAACTGTGCTTGCATGTCAGTAGGAAATCCGGGGAACGGCATAGTTTTAATATCAACTGATTTAATCCTGTTTGGATCGGAAATAAATAGACTATCCTCTTGAATGTTCACATTCAAGCCGGCTTCTTCCAGTTTGACAATACAGGATTTCAGGTAAAAAGAATTAACGTGCTTAATCTCAACATTCCCTCCGGTGATTGCTGCGGCAATCATATAAGTACCGCACTCTATCCGGTCAGGAATAATGCAATAGCGTATACCTTTTAATTTTTTTACTCCTTGAATAGTAATGATATCATTACCAAGTCCCTCTATTTTGGCTCCCATTTTATTTAAAAAATTCCCCAGCTCAATCACCTCTGGATCTTTTGCCGCATTTTCTATTATTGTAGTCCCGTCTGCTAAAGAAGCAGCCATCATAATATTTTCAGTTGCTCCCAGACTGGGAAAATCAATATAAATATCATTTCCCTTTAAATGCTTTACTTCTGCCTTGATATAGCCCTTTTCTGTGGTAATATTTGCTCCCAATGCGCGAAAACCTTTTAGATGAAAATCAACCGGCCTGGCACCAATAGCACATCCTCCGGGAAGTGATATTTTAGCTTTTCTAAGCCTTGCCAATAACGGCCCCATTACCAAAAAAGAAGCTCTCATGGTCTTGACTAACTCATAAGGAGCTTCATAGTTATTAAAATCGTCAGGATCTATGGAAAGTGTATTAATATCTTCCCATTCAACTTTTACTCCCAGTATTTTAATGACTTCAATCATGCTATAAACATCTTTTAATCTGGGAACATTTTCCAAAATGCTAACTTCTCGGGATAGAAGGCAAGCAGCCATGATAGATAGCGCAGAATTTTTAGCGCCATCAATGACAACTGTACCCTGTAGTTGATTTCCTCCGGTAATGAATAATTTATCCAGACTTTGCATTTTTAGATCAATCCTTCCATTTCATAATTTTTCTTTGACTTTTTTCAGATTTATGGCAAAGGGAGGCCATATGATGTCCTTTTCGGTAATAATTGCTGAAATATTTTGGTTTGGGGTAACATCAAAAGCTGGGTTATATACATCAATACCCGCCGGGGCAATGGATTTACCCATGATACTTGTTACTTCAGAGTGATCCCGTTCTTCAATAGGTATATCACACCCATCTTTAATTGAAAAATCAATGGTAGAGAAAGGGGCTGCCACATAAAAGGGTATTTGGTGCTCCTTTGCCAATACTGAAAGACTATAAGTGCCAATCTTATTAGCTACGTCACCGGTAGAAGTAATTCTATCGGCACCAACAATAATCTTATTGATTTTATTCTGAGACATTAAAAAACCAGCTGCGGAGTCACAGATAAGGGTTGCCGGGATATTCTCAGATTGCAGCTCCCAGGCAGTCAACCTGGCACCCTGTAAAACCGGTCGGGTTTCATCGACAAAAACCTTAATTCCTTTTTTCTTTTTAAATACTGATCGAATAACCCCCAGAGCTGTGCCATAAAAAACAGTTGCCAATGACCCTGCATTACAATGGGTTAAAATATGATCCCCATCATCAAATAGCACTATGCCATTGTTGCCAATCATATAATTAGTTTCAATATCCTGTTCTGAAATCTGTTCGGCTTTCAACATAATCTTTTCCCGCAATTCATCTATTGAATTTTCAGCTTCTTCGACTATACTCCAAATTTCTTTTAACGCCCAGAACAAGTTAACTGCAGTAGGCCTGGTACGGGATAATTCTGCCCTTGCTTCTTCTAACTCCCGGATAAATTGTAAATAATTATCTGTTTTAATATTTCTGGCGGCAAGTGCCATTCCATATGCGGCTGCGGCACCAATAGCAGGTGCACCTCTGATAGCCATTTTTTTAATGGCATCGGCTATCTCATGTTCATCTTTGCACTTTAAACTTTCTAAATGGTGGGGTAATTTTCTTTGGTCGATCATAATTACCCGATTTTCTTTCCATTCTATGGTTCTTCTCATAAATTCAATTCTTCTTACTCCGAATATCCTTTTGATTGTTAGGTTACTCATTTAATATCACAATAGCAAAACTGTAAACCACATGTTAATGAGTAAATAAACTAATAATACCCAAATTAGCATAGGTAACAATAAGACCGGCGATAATAACACCGGCTGTCATCATAGGAAAAGCATACCAAAAGCGAATGCCAAATAAAAATGCTGCAGCCGAACCGGTCCAGACACCAGTTCCGGGAAAAGGAATGGCAACAAAAAACAATAAAAACAATGCTCCATATTTTTCGTATTTTTTTTCATATTTTCGGGTCCTTTGAAACAACCAGCTAAAAAATAGTTCAAATATACGCCATTTTCGTAAAAATATCGAGAATGATTCTAGATATTTTAATAAAATAACTGCCGGAACAAGGTTGCCCACAACCGCAAATATATAACTTGGTATTGCCGGTAAATGATAGTAGCTGATTGCTACAGGTATTGCTCCTCTTAACTCCGTTATCGGCAATGTAGATAAAAAAGCCACTTTGATAAGGTTATTTATCAATATTTTTAATTACCTTCCTTATAATCCGGGTCATGATTGGCTCAGATTGGGCAGCAGCCTTGAGAATTTCATTAAAATGCACTTTTTCTACAACACCATCAATGGCTAAGTCCGTAATACAAGATATTCCAAGTACACGCATCCCCATATGATTGGCAACAATCACTTCGGGAACAGTAGACATACCTACCGCATCAACCCCTATTTTAATCAGGAATCGATATTCTGCTGGTGTTTCCAGCATTGGACCGGTCAATCCGGCATAAATCCCCTTATGTAACCGAACACCTTCCTCCAGGGCAATACTTTCAGCCAATTTAATCAGTTCCTGATCATAGGCCCGGGACATATCGGGGAAACGGGGGCCTAATTTCTCATCATTTGAACCGATCAATGGATTATCACCCATTAAATTAATATGGTCCTGAATCAACATTAAATCACCTCTCTCAAAAAAACGATTCATGCCTCCAGCTGCATTGGAAATAATAATGATTTCGGCACCCAGTTCTTTCATTACTCTGACCGGGAAGGTAATTTCCTTCATACTGTAGCCCTCATAAAAATGAAATCTTCCCTGCATTGCAACTACCTGTCGGCTTTCTATCTCTCCCAATACCAGGTTTCCGCTATGCCCATGGACGGTAGAAACAGGAAAATTTTTTATTTTATGATAGGGTATAATCACACTATTTTCGATACTTTCTACTAATTCTCCCAGACCGGTCCCCAGAATTATGGCAATTTTTGGTTCAATTTCACAGTATCCCCTTATCGATTGGATACTCTCACTGATTCTCTCCAACATTTTTTCCATTGACTGTCTCCTATAATCCTATATAAAGTAATTTAACTTGAATTAATTGTTTCATCTTTCTCTCATAAAAGTAAGTATTCTTTGCTTAGATATAATTAATTCTTGCTCATTACTTGTTACTGTATTTTATTTTTTAACTCAATACTACATACTCGATACTGTTTACACTCTCGGAAAAGCTTTAAAATATTCTTCTTTGACCCATTTTCTGCTTACATGAGTATAGATTTGAGTAGTGGAAATATCCGAATGGCCCAACATTTCCTGTACAGACCTTAAATCTGCACCATTTTCAATAAGATGAGTCGCCAGTGTATGTCTCAAGGTATGCGGTGTTACATTCTTTTTTATACCTGACTTTCTGGCATAATTTTTTATTAAATAAAAAACTCCCTGACGAGAAATTGGATTTCCATGGTTATTCAGGAATAATAAGTTTGTATCTCTACTTTTTACCAGCCTGGGTCTAATCAATTGAATATAATCATGCAAAATGTTATTTGCTCTGTCACTAAAAGGAATCCACCTTTCCTTGCTTCCCTTGCCTGTACATTTTAATAGTTGATGTTCCAGGTTTATATCATTTCTCTTTAAGCTGATTAACTCTGTAACCCGCATGCCGGTAGCATAAAATAGTTCTATCATTGCCTGATCCCTTTTTCCCAATAAACCCTTAAAATTTTCTGCGGATAACAGCCTGTCTAATTCTTTTAAATTGAGTGCCTGCGGCAGTTTCTTTCTAATTCTGGGAAATTCAATAAAGCGAGTTAGATCATTTTTAGTAAATCCCTCTGTCAATAGAAAACGATAAAACATTTTTAGCGCAACCAGGTTTCGAAATATCGAATTAATTTCCAAATGAATATGGCTTAAATAGTGATAATATTCAGTAAGAATCTCACGGTCCACAGCTTGAAAAGTAAGATGTTTTTTGGAAACAATAAATTCATAATATTTAGACAAATCATAGCGGTAGGAAATAATTGTATTAAAGGCCAACCCTCTTTCAAGAGATAAATAATCTAAAAAATATTCAATTAATTCCTTTTGATCGCTCATCTTCAATTTCATAATTTAAGAGCTATATAATGATTTGAATTAATAAAATATGGCAACATTTGTTTCCCCCATTCTTGCCTCCTTGCATTCATCCATCCCTACATACTTTGTAATTGTTTTCCCTGATCTTGTTTTTTATCTCTTGAAATAGATATTAACTAACTAATAAATACTAAATACTAACGCCGATATTTAACAAAAAATTAAAACCATAAACCAAAAACGATATTTTCACATTTATACCCATATATTTGACTCGATACTACATACTCAATACACGATACTAATTCAGTATCTTACTTCCGTATCAGGATGAGTTACTTGAATCCAGACATTTCCCGGCTGTACAGCCAGTCGATTTCCTTCTTGATTATAAAAAAGCGTTCGCGCTTCCAAACTATCTTTTAGCCAGGTAATTTCTTCCGATCTGCCGTTGAAGAGAATCAATCCTTTGCCTTGTCCAATAAAATCAATAGCCAGCCGCCCTTCACCATCCAGCACCTTTCTCCCAGTATGTTGAATGATAAGATTCCTTACCTCAAGTTGTCTTCCTGTCACTGCATCACTATGAGGTTCTCCATTAATAAAACGTTTATATGTTTGAGTTTCCGGGATGTATTGATAACTTACCGAATAATCAGCATTATACCTGATATCAATTCTAGAAACTTCTTTCCCTCCAAGCACTTCGTCTCGATCGGTCTCAAACTGAAAATATTCCTTGTTGACCATCTCGACATAACCTAGTTTCTTTGCTTCTTCTCTCAGCTGTTCCGTTGAAGTATAAAGATTGTAAGGTGCTATGCGATTCTGAGTTCTCCAAAATGGCTGAAAATGAAGAAATTCATTAATATCATCTATTCTTTCTTCTCTAATAAATATTGCAGCCTCAGGACTTTCTCCGGCATGTACATAAATAGCACTATGCTCTAATGCTTTAGTGATAAAATAAGGCCTGGCACTGCGAACAGGTCCCACATTGTCAGACTCCTCAGTAGAATAAACAGCCAAAAAACGAGTAATCCCTCCCTCAGCCAATACCTCGTAGACAACATTTGCTTTACCTAAACCGCTTTGAGGACGGGCGTTTGTTGCATTATCAATCATCACAGCCAATGGGCGATTCCCAAAAGGAGATTCTTTTTTTATCGCTGCAGGCAAGGTACTTATTTTTCCGGGTGTTACAACTGTTCCATAGGTAGATTCAATACGCTCTCTCTCCTGAACACCTAATCTTGCCTGAATTTCATATTGCCCTTGCTCTAATATTTCCCCTTCAACTTCTCTTCTGCTACTAAGGCTAGGGCTTAATGATCCGGAAGCAACCTGTACTTCCTGTCTTATGGAAACCTCTTCCTGTTCCTGTGCCATTTCTTCGGAAGCAGGTATTTCCATTTCAGGCATCTTTACCTCTACTCTGGGGCTACTTTCAGGAACAGTTTCTTCCCTCTCTACTAATGGTTGGGTTTCAATTTCCTGAATTCTGGCAGGTTCAGGCAATACAGGCTCTACTCTTGGTTTTACATCTAATTCGGCAACAGGCTCTTCCCTGATAATTTCAGGTCTTATTGTGGCGGGATTTTGAATAGAAGGCAACTCTACCATGGTCACTTCAATGATTTCTTCTTCAGGAAGATTCAAGATATCAAAAGAAATAAGATTACTAAAAACAAAGATGAATAAGAGATTAATAAAAATTGATATCAAGAAAGATCGACCTAAAAAACTCTTAGAACGTGTTTTTCTTCTTTTTGCCCTGTATCCAGCCATCTTTAATCTATCACCTTATTTTTATCTATATCTGTCCCAATTACATTTTGCGCCAACATTTTATTTTCCTCACTAATTTCTTTCAATCGGTCTTGTAGCAATTGCAATTCTATTCGCTCCGCCTTTCTTTATTAAATCCATCACGCGTACAACTTTGCCATGTGTGATATTCTGGTCTGCTTCTAAAACAATTAAAGTATCAAGATTATCCCTAATTTCTTTATTGATGCTCTCGGGTAAATCATTAGGATTAATCAAGCGGTTATTAATGTATAAAACATTATTCTCAGTAATAGCTACAACTACATTCTGTCTCTCGTTTACGGCTGCAAAATCACCACTGGGTAAGTTTACTTTTACGCCGCTCTCTACATTAATAAATGTCGTGGTCAGCATAAAAAAAATGAGTAATAAAAAAACCACATCAATCAGAGGGGTTAAATCAAATTTAAGGGTCTTATTATTAGGATGATAAAATTTCATCTAATTTCACACCTTCCTCATTCATTTTAGGTTTAACTGATAAGAGCTCTAAAATTTCCACACTGGTTGATTCCATCTCCTTAATCTGCCTATCTACCCGGTGGATAAGATAGTTATACGCGACGATAGTAGGGATAGCCACCGAAAGTCCAAAAGCGGTAGTCAGCAAAGCTTCAGATATTGCTCCCGCTAATGCCTCTGGATTGCCAACACCCATTGCCGATATAACCTGAAAGCCTTTTATCATTCCAAAAACTGTACCTAATAACCCTAATAAGGGTGCAATGTTACCGACAGTTGACAGAATTGGTAAATTTCTTTCTAATACGGATACTTCCTGATTGGCAGTATCTTCAATTGCTTCTTTTATTTCCTCCCTTGAACCGCCATATTTTAATAAAGCTGCTAAAATTATTTGAGATATAGGGGAATAATTTTTACGACAGGCATTAATCGCAAAATTAATATTTCCTTTTCTGATTAAATCACTAATACGATTGCCGAATTTGCGGGTCGAAGTTTTAATACTCTTCAGGTAAAACATTCTTTCAAAAAAAATGGCAATCGCCAACAAAGAACAGAAAAATATGGGGTACATCAAGAAACCGCCCTTGGTAAATAGATCAAACATTAAACAGTTGCCTCCTCTAAATCATATAAAATCTGAAATATTTTATTAATTGAACTTTTTAATCTAAATGAATCTAAACTAAATATTATTTTTTATTTATCATAATGTCATCAGTTTTGTAATTTTGTGTCAATGAGCTCCAATTGTTTCCTGGCGCTGTCAATATAAATACTGCCCTCACAAGTGGAGATAATCTGTTCGTACTTTTCACTTGCCTCAGTCATATTTCCCAATTCTTCCTGGCTGCCAGCAGTGATATATAAAATATCGCACACAAAAGACCCTCCGGCAAAGGAATTCAAATACCTTTCACCCACACTCAGGGACTTATTGTATTCTTCTTTTTTGAAATAGCTTAAGCAAAGTCCATACAGGGATCCCGGTAAATAACGGCTATTGGGATATTCATTAATTAACCTTTCAAAATAGATAATACTATCTATCCATTGCTGTTCTTCTAAATCGATCTGAGCAATAAGATAGATTGCCTCTTCCCGATACTGGCTTTCTGAATATTCATTGATGAAATCCTTTAATTTCAATCTGGACTCATTATTGTTTGCAGCTAAAAATTGTATTTTTCCAATCAGAAAACGACTTTCTTCCAAGAACTGACTTTCAGGATATCTTTGAATAAGCAGGTTAAATGATGACAACGCATCATCGTAATCAGTATTGTTTAAATGGCTCCAGGCAATATTGTAATGAACATGTTCTGCCAGTGAATGTGAATCATAATGTTGTAGAAAATCTTGATAGTATTCGACTGCTTGAGTATAGTCTTCCTGTTGATAACATGTTTCAGCCAGCATATACAAAGATCTTGTGGCAATTTCATCCCCTGCCAGGTAATCAATTCGTTGAAAGTATTCCTTGGCCTGGGAATATTCTGCTAATCGATAAAAACTTAATCCCTGCCAGTAATAAATTTCTTTAGCCATTTCTTCTGTTTTAGTCATACTTTCCATCAATTGCAAGGTATCAATCGCCTCTCGAAATTTACCGCTATCAAATTGAGAGGTTGCTAAAGAAAAATATCCTTCTATTGACAAATCATCATCCGGATATTTTTCTCCCAACTCCTGGTAAAGGGTAAGAAGTTGATCTTCATCACCTAATTTCCTTGCTGAATCGATTTTAATTTCCAGAGCTTCTTTGGTATCAATATTTTCCAATATTTCCAGCGTATCCTGGTACTGTCCCAGTTGGTAATAACTCTGGGCTATTTCTGTCTTACTTAGCTTCGCCACTTCTCCCTGTGGGTACTCATCCATAACACGTTTAAAATAAAAAACAGCTTCTTCATCTTCACCTTTTCTAGAATAGGATAGCCCCAAATCAAATAATACTCTTTCTAACATGCTGTCATTGATATCTCTTTCCAATAAAGAACGATTAATCTCAATCACTCTATCATATTCTTTTAATTCAAGCAATGATCTTCCTAAGAGATATGATGCTTCTTCCCTGACCTGACTATTTTCCTTTTCGGCTAACTTCTCTAAGATTACGGTGGCCTCCTGATATTGTTCTTCTTTGAACAGACTGAAGCTGTAATAATATTGAGTTTCGTCAATTAAATCAAAATTTGGGTGATTTTTGATAATGTCTTGTAAAAGAGTCCTTGCTCTTGTGTAGTCCTCTACCCAAAAATAGGATTGACCTAAAAGATATTGATTTTCTAAGACATTATATTCCGGGGAGTCAAGCGTCTTTAATTCTTCATAAACATCTATGGTGTCATTATATTTCTCTTGAACAAAATAGACCCTCCCTAATTTATAAATGCCTTCCTGATACAAGGGGCTCTTTGGGAATCCTTTCACTAATAATTCCAAATATTCTTCTGATTGCGCATAATCTCCCAGTAAATAAGCACACCATCCTCCACCTAATAAGGAATTGTCATAATATTCGCTTTCCTTAAAATTGTCTATTATATATTGATAATGAAGGATTGCTTCATCAAAAAAATTCAGCTGAAAATAAGTTTCAGCAATAAGAAACCTGGCTTCAAGATAATCAGGATTAACCTCCAGGGCTTCCTTTAAATTTTCCAGTGCGATATCATATTCTCCTAAAGAATAAAAATCAACTGCCAGGAGATAGTATTCTTTGCCCCAGTCATCGGTGAATGCTTTGCCTTCACCGATCTTTCTTCTTTCCTCTAAATATTCATCCATTTGATTCAAATGGTAATAAGTCCTCATTAAGTACATTCGGGCTTTTTCAAAATCAGGGTTCATATTGGTAACGTTCCTAAATATTATTAATGCTTCTTCATATTCTCCTGAAATATAATGCTTATACCCCTGATTAAAACTCCATACCACATCTCTTCCGTATTCCTTTTCTTCATTTGCTTTATTGAGATAAATTCTGATATTATTATCGAAAGGATCCAGCCTAACAGCTTCTTCCCAGTTTCGAATTGCTTCTTCCAGATTTCCATAATGATAATAACTTAAAGCAAGATAATAATAAGCATCCTTAAAACCGCTGCTTATCCGTATAGCATGTTCCAGTAACTGGATAGCTTCAACGTAATCCTTACTAATATAAGCATGATAGCCTTTTTCATAACTATCAAATGCTTCCTTGCCGTATGTTGCTGCTCTTTGGGCTTTACTTGTAAGCCAGTTTAGTTCCTGGCTGCGTGGCCCAATCCTTTTAATTTCCTCAGCCTGT